>Ga0228535_1000061_pt1 | contig 312726 bp, 251 predicted proteins | sample SJ1metagenome_FD_168457 | JGI IMG/M metagenome (GOLD analysis project Ga0228535, IMG submission 168457) | Enriched culture of PCE-dechlorinating microbial communities from Ithaca, New York, USA - SJ1 | ecosystem: Engineered > Modeled > Simulated communities (microbial... > Unclassified...
GTCCGCGGCCTCCTCCGTGAATTGCGCGTTGTGCCGTTCGGCGTACTCCCGCAGAAAACGGTTCGCCTCCTCCAACGTCTTTATTCCGCGGATGCGCATCTCCACCGCGAGGCGGCTCTGCAGCGTTCCCCACAAGCGCTCTATCCGTCCCTTCGCCTGCGGCGTGCGGGCCGGTATGTGCTCTATTCCCAACGCGTCGAGCATCTTCCCGTACCGTGTAAGAGGAGCCCGTCTCCCTTCGAGGATGTCCTCCTCGCTCAACTTCTCCCCTTTGGGAGAGAAGAAGATGCTGTGACGATCCGAGTAGAGCGACGCGGGAACTCCGTATCTCCTCAACGTCTCCTCCAGAACATGGAGGTACCCGGCGGAACACTCGTTCTTCTCGAAGCGCAACGACAGCACCGTTCCGGTGGCGTCGTCGATCGCCCCGTGCAGAGAGAGCATCTCCCCGTTCTCCAGCCAGTCGAAAGGAGACGCGTCCACCTGGATCAGGCTCCCGAAACGTTCGCGTCGCTTCCTCCTCCTGAACTTCTTCGGAGACTTCCTTGCGTGAGGATTCGTCGCCCCGGCCTCCTTCAGAATACGGCCGACGCTCTTGGAACTTATGGACAGACCGTCGTTTCTTTCGAAGAGTTCCTCCATGTGCGACAGACTCGCTCCTTGGTATTCCCCCATTCCTTTGTCCCGCACCAGCGCTCTCGTCTTCTCGGGAAGCGCGTTCGAAGGCTTCCTGCGCCGATTCCCGTGGACCAGGGCGGACATATCCGATTCCCGGATCTTCGCTTTCAGACGGAAGACGTGTCGTTTGCTCAGCTTGAGACGGGCCGCTCCTTCCGCCGCCGTCATCTCTCCTTTCACGACCCTGTCCAGAATCACCGCTTTCGTCGTTTCTTTCAGACTCAAGAAAACATCGCTCCTCATCATTCACTTAGAATGACAGATGACATTTCCCCTGTCCCGTTTAGGGATGACATTATCGCTGTCCCGTCACAATCAATTCAAATGAATGTTGCAATAACTGAACGAATGTGCTAATAATTACTTGCGGGGAATACTTATGCCCCGCAATCATTCGGAAAGGTCCTTGGAATATGACCGAGCTTATAGAATTTGAAACGGAACGTCTTCGTTTGCGGCAGTGGAAGTCCGCCGACCGCGCCCCCTTCGCCGCCCTCAACGACGACCCAAAAGTAATGGAGTTCTTCCCGTCCCGCCTCTCCCGCGCCGAGAGCGACGCCATGGCCGATCGCTGCGAATCGCTCATCCACCAGCGGGGGTGGGGCCTTTGGGCCGCCGAGCTGAAGGAGAGCGGCGAGTTTATCGGCTACGTCGGCCTGCACACGCCCGCAGCGCAGCTCCCCTTCTCACCGTGCGTCGAAATCGGATGGCGCCTCGCCTTCGAACATTGGCGAAAAGGCCTGGCGACGGAAGCGGCGAAAGCGGCGCTCCGAATCGGATTTCAACGCTTGGGCTTCACGGAGATCGTTTCCTTCACCGCCGTGAACAATAGACGATCCCGCGCCGTCATGGAGCGCCTCGGAATGAGCGAATCCGGCCTCTTCGAGCATCCGAGCGTTCCGGAGGAGAGCGGGCTGCGGCTGCATTGCTTGTATCGGGTTGGGCGGAATCAGTTTGAAATGTAGATCGGTGGATTATGTGATGGGGTGGTGAATGGAAATCAACTGAGGTAATAGTATATGTGGTGCTTTGTGTTTCCTCGTGGATTTAACGTCTACGAGGCTGGGCGTATAAGCACTCTCCATAGTATCGGATTCGTCGAGAAGAATACCCGGCTCCTTCCAAGGAGAACCTTTAGTTCTCTTTCATGGTACTCGTGGTTTTGATTATTTTAGAGACAAGAAACTCGTCTGCAATGGAAAAAATCGAGCCCTAGCCAAGTGGTTTTTTGGCAATTTATTATAAAATATATGTAAATTTATAATGCAACAAATCGACAATCTCGTTAGTGATATTCTCAAAAACGTTTGTAGCCGCTCAAGCATCCGGTCAGTGAAAATTTTTTTGCAACCGATATCATGATCAAATAACTAGAGTTCTATTTGAAGCATCTTGCTGAACAAAGCTTTTCTTCATATTTGGCTTATTAATTATGCTTTTATGAAAATAAATTCGGGTATTTTGTGCGGAGTCGTCTATCTGTCGTTATGCTTCATGCTGGGTAGGCGGATAAATGAAAGGGGTTAGCATGACAAGACGAATATCTGTATTTATCGCATCCCCCGGTGATCTTTCAAGCGAGAGGCAGAGTTTTAAAAAAGCCATACAGCAATTAAATGTTGGTTTCGGCGATGGTGCAGATATAGAATTTGTTCCTTTGGGTTGGGAGGAGATGTTGGCTTGTACGGGTCGACGTAATCAAGATGTGATTAATAGGAAAATTGACCAGTGCGATGTTTTTATTTTAACCATGCATAGACGATGGGGGCGGAAAGCACCCGATTCCTCATATTCGTCATATACGGAAGAAGAGTTCTATCATGCGCTTAAGCGCTGGAAAGAACATGGCAGTCCCGAAATATTCGTATTCTTCAAGCGAGTTGATGCGGACTCAGAGGCAGATCCTGGGCCACAATTGAAGCAAGTAATGGAATTTCGAAGACAATTGGAAGAAACAGGGCAAGTGCTCTATCGCTCTTTTGATAATGAAGAATCCTTTATGGATGAAATCGACAAACATCTTCGTGCTTTCGCAAAGGGCGAGCTGCCATCTGCAAACGAGCAACGTGACATCGTGGTGTTAAGTGTGGATGCACAAAGAGAAATAGAAGAGGCAAAAGAAAGAGCAATACAAATGGAAAGAGAGGCAAAAAATGCTTTGGATATCTCGAAACAGGCAATTTTGAAGCTCGAATTAAGAGATCTTCAACTTGCCGAGGATGCTGCAAAGCTCTCAAAGGAGGGTAAGGTTGAATTTGCGCGTCAAAAGTTTGCAATGCTTGCTGTTGAGAGTTCTAACATACAAGTATTGAATTTTGCCTATGATTTTTTTAATCGTATAGGTGACTTGGACTCCGCATTCGAGGTCTTACGGAAATGGTTGAATCTAAGCGGTCCTGATATTAAAAGGGAAGAAACAGCCGTTGCCTACAGCAACCTCGGAAACTTGTATCTGACTCGCGGCGAGCTTAAACGCGCCGAAGAGATGTATCAGAAGTCGTTGGCGATCAATGAGGCGCTTGGCCGTAAAGAGGGAATGGCTAGTGGCTACGGCAACCTCGGAAACCTGTATCTGACTCGCGGCGAGCCTAAACGCGCCGAAGAGATGTATCAGAAGTCGTTGGCGATCGATGAGGCGCTAGGCCGCAAAGAGGGAATGGCCAATAGTTACGGCAATCTTGGAAACCTGTATAAGACCTGGGGCGAGCTTGAATGCGCCGAAGAGATGTATCAGAAGTCGTTGGCGATCAATGAGACGCTTGGCCGCAAAGAGGAAATGGGCATTGGCTACGGCAACCTCGGAAACCTGTATCTGACACGCGGCGATCTTGAACGCGCCGAAGAGATGTATCAGAAGTCGTTGGCGATCGATGAGACGCTTGATCGCAAAGAGGGAATGGCCCTTGGCTACGGCAACCTCGGGAACCTTTATATGACACGCGGCGATCTTGAGCGCGCCGAAGAGATGTATCAGAAGTCGTTGGTGATCGATGAGACGCTAGGCCGCAAAGAGGGAATGGCCAGTGGTTACGGCAGTCTCGGAAATCTGTATAGGACCCGTGGCGAGCTTGGACGCGCTAAAGAGATGTATCAGAAGTCGTTGGCGATCAATGAGGCACTAGGCCGCAAAGAGGGAATGGCCATTGTCTACGGCAACCTCGGAATTCTGTACATGACCTGGGGTGAACTTGAACGCGCCGAAGAGATGTATCAGAAGTCGTTGGCGATTGATGAGACGCTAGGTCGCAAAGAGGGAATGGCCAGTGGATACGGCAACCTCGGAAACCTGTATAGGACCCGTGGCGAGCTTGAACGCGCCGAAGAGATGTATCAGAAGTCGTTGGCGATCAATGAGGCGCTTGGCCGCAAAGAGGGAATAGCCATTGGCTACGGCAACTTCGGAAACCTCTATCTGACCCGTGGCGAGCTTGGACGCGCCGAAGAGATGTATCAGAAGTCGTTGGCGATCAATGAGGCGCTTGGCCGCAAAGAGGGAATAGCCATTGGCTACGGCAACTTCGGAAACCTCTATCTGACCCGTGGCGAGCTTGGACGCGCCGAAGAGATGTATCAGAAGTCGTTGGCGATCGATGAGGCGCTAGGCCGCAAAGAGGGAATGGCCATTGTCTACGGCAACCTCGGAAACCTCTATCTGACCCGTGGCGAGCTTGAACGCGCCGAAGAGATGCATCAGAAGGCGTTATTGCTATCCAGAATCAAGGCAGACGCATAACCATCTGAGTTATCGAATGGATTGCAGAAATGTTTGGGATAGATTAAAAATAGGTACGCCGTTCTTTCGAACTTGGTGGTTTTCCCTGCGTACGCAGGGAGGCCGTAGTAGCTCAATATCTTCGATACTCCGTTCAAGCGTCTTGGCAAAGTTTACGACAGCATCCTCTCCTTAGGAGGGTGGTCTTGATGTTCGCTGGCTTAGTGAGAGCACGCTTCAGCACGTTGTGTTCGAAGTGGGCGACGTACCGTTGTAACCTTGCTCCGAGAAGGAAGTTCCTAGTGAGACCTACTAATCCCGGTACTTTGTCATAAGAGAAAAGGCGGACTTCCTCCAATCCCCGAACCTTGAGATTACGAAGGGAAAAGGTGCAGTGCTCTTTTTAATCATAGGGAACGAAGTACTATGTTCAAGCCTATGGGTACGAGGACGGAGAAACTCTGTACTTTTTCCCCTCGGATTTTTTTAAATGTCCCCAGGAGACCCCACCACCTCGCCCCTAACAAACGCATTATACACATTCTCGAACCAGTCGTCGTAATTGGACGGTATCGGCCGCACAGCCTTCCACTCGAAGCCGCACCGCATCGCCTCGGCGTCCAGCGTCACTTCGCACACCCGGTCGGAAAACGCGCCGTCGTCCAGCTCGACGGGGATTCCTTGTTGCGCGCAATTGCTTACGTCGAGGGGCTCTGCCGAAGCGCCGGGGGCGAGATTCTCCGCGCCGCGGACGAGGTAGGAGCCCCGGCTTTTGCCTCCCTTGCGGATGTACTCGTCGATGGCGGAGAGGTAGGCGAGCTGGGTGAGCAGGATGTCGCGGTTGATGAAGGCGTCGGTCATATCTCGGGCGTCGGCCGCGCCGGTTTCGCTTGCCAGGGCTTCGAGGTCGCGGTGGCAGTCGTCGATGGCTTTTCCGACGAGGTGGGCGGGGCGGATCATCGCGCCCGTTTCGTCCATTCTGCGCTGGTAGCGTTCGCGGAGGATGCGCGGGTCGGCTGCATCGCTGCGGGCGGCGTTCTCGCGGAAGGTCTTCGCCAGAGCGAGGAGTTTGCGCAGCGCGGGTTCCGCCGTTCGTGCGAGGGCGTCCGGCGTTGGCGGTTCTTCGCGGTATTCGGCGGCGATGTACTGCGCGGCGCGTGTGCTGCCGGTCTGGGTGGAGTTGAGGGCGGAGCCTCCGGGGCGGTAGACGCCGAAGGTTCCGTTGACTTCGCCGACGGGGAAGAAGTGTTTGAGGTCGCTCTCCCACCAGATGTTCGCGGCGAGGCCGCCGTTGTTGTGCTGGGCGCAGACGTCGATCTCCAGCCGTTCGCTCTTCAGGTCGATGCCGTTGTCCAGGTAGAGCTTGTAGGCCAGGGGGTTCATCTTCAGCAGGCGGTGCAGCGGCGTGTCCAGCAGGGCGTGCGACTTTTCGAGGTAGTCGCGGGCGACGTCGTTCAGCAGCTCCGTGTGCAGGCCGTTTTCGTCGCCTCCTTTGGAGGGGTTGACGCGGAAGTCGAGGAAGACGCGACGCCCCTTGACGCGCGTCTCGGTGAAGACGGCGATGTCGACGATGGAGGAGCCCCCCTTGCCCAGCTTGCGCGGGTCGAACGGCCACTGGTAGCCTTTGAGGAAGGTGGCGTTGAGCATGTCGCCGGTGGTCTCGAAGTAGTCGTCGAGGAACTCGCGGGCGTCGCCGCCGTCCTTGTCGGTGGAGATGTAGGTTGGAATCACCTGCTGGTAGGTGCCGGAGAGGTTCCAGCGGAACTTCGTCGAGGCGATGCCGTACTGCGACTCGGTGAGGTTGACGCCCTTCGCCCCGGCCTCCAGCGCGACGCCGGTTGCGCAGGTCTGGCTCTGCGGGTAGACGGAGGAGCGGTAGATCCCGGACGGCCCCCCGACGGCGTAGACGATGTTGGTGCAGTTGAAGACGGTCAGGCCGAAGGTGGTTTCGTTGTAGTTCGCGGCGTCGATGGCGACGAGGCCGACGGCGCGCCCGGGGTCGCCTTCCGTAAGAATTCCGACGACGCGGAAGCCGTCGAAGACGGGGATTCCCTTCTGCTCGACGCTCTTCTGAAGGTGCTCGGTCATCAGACGGGAGGTCAGCGGGCCGCAGGATGTGGCGCGCTGGCGCGGGTCGTGGTCGGTCTTGTAGCCGACGTACTCGCCGAAGGCGTTGTGGGGGAAGGGGACGCCGAGATTGACCAGCTTGTAGAAGCCGCGCGCGCTCATGGCGGCCTCGACGAGCGCGATGTCGCCGTGCATGGAGCCGCCGGAGAAGAGCGTTTCGGCCATGCTGCGGACGGAGTCGGGTTCGCCTCCGGCGAGGGTGAGCTTGTAGTAGGTCTGCTTGTCCGAGCCGGTGTTGCGCGACGTTCCCATGTTCACGCCCTCGGTGACGATGGCGACATTCTCCTGCCCCAGTGAAACGAGCGTGTCGGCGGCGTTGTACCCGGCGCACCCGGTGCCCACGACGACGGTGTTGAAGGTGTGGACGGGCAGGTCGAGCCCGGCGATGCGCATCGTGCCGCGTTCGACCTCGCGATCGGCTCGGACGGGCATGGCTAGAGCCTCCTGATGTGGAAGCCGCCGTCCACGTTGATCACCTGGCCGGTGGAGTAGTCGAACGCGCCGCCCGACAGGGCCGCCGCCGCCTCGCCGATGTCCTCCGGAAGGCCCCAGCGCGGCGTGGGGAGGCCGCCGTCCTTGAAGATGAACGTGTCGTACTTGGCCTCGACGGCCTTCGTCATGTCGGTTTTGGTGATGCCGGGGCGTATTTCGAAGACGGGGATGTTGTGCGCGCCCAGTTCGGCGGCGAAGAGCGCCGTCACCATGGCGATGCCCGCCTTGGAGATGCAGTATTCGCCCCGGTTCGTGGAGGCCGTGTACGCCGATATCGAGCCGATGTTGATGATCCGGGGGGAGTAGTCGGGGAGCCCCTGCTTTTTGAGGCCGATCATCGCGTTGGCGAATAGCTGGTTCATGAAGAAGGTCCCCTTCAGGTTGATGTCCATCAGGCGGTCGAAGCTCTCCTCCGTGGTTTCCAGGATGTTCAGGCGCGTCAGGGGGGCGACGCCCGCGTTGTTCACCAGCACGTCGATGCGTCCGTGCGTCTTCAGCACGAAGTCGAGGGCGGCCTGCCTGTCGGCGCTTTGCGAGATGTCGCACTTCACGTAGTCCGCGGGGACGCCGTACGTTCTCAACTCGGCGAGCGCCTCCGCCGCCTTCTCCTCGCCGGAGGAGCTGCTCATCACCACCGCGTACCCCAGCTTCGCGTGTTTCGCGAGCACGCCCAACCCGATGCCCCGCGACGATCCCGTCGTCAGAATGACTTTCCGTGTCATGTCGTCTCGTCTCCTTTCGTTCCATCACGGTTGTCCATGGACAACCGTGATGAGTATAGCACTTTTTTACCGCCGGTGAATTTTCGGTAGTTTTTCTTCTTGACAGATCGCGAACGCGCTTCTAGAATACCCTCTGAAAAATGACCGCTGGTCAATTTATTGAACTAAGGTCATTTAAGAATTGTAAAGGACGTGTTTACATGCCTCGTTTGGCTCGGGAGAAAAAGGAAGCGATGGAGGAGATAACGAAGGACGCCATCTTTCAAGCGGCGTACGAAATTCTGATGGAGGGAAGCTGGCACGATCTCACGATGGAGCGTCTGGCGAAAAGAACCGGAATCGCGAAGGGGACGGTCTACAACTATTTCCGGAACAAGAGCGACGTGATCGGTTTCATCGTTCTGAAGACGTCGGCGTCGATGCGGAACGAGATTCTGAATCTCGATTGTGAAAAGGGCGATCCGAGAGAGCTTCTGGCCGCGGTGCTGGACATCCTGATGAAGGACCTCTTCAGCAACAGGCTCGGCGTCTCGGCGGTCGGGAAAGCCCTTGGAGAGGGGGGGCGCCCCTTTTCCGCCGAAGACGACCCGTTCCGGGAGATCCGGAGGAGAATGCTCTTCGTTCTTGAGCGCGGAATCGAGGAAGGCGTATTCAAAAAGTGCGATCCCGTAGTGGCCGAGGAGGGAATTCAGTCTCTGATCAGGGGCATGGCGCATAGGATAGGCAACGGCGAACTCGTGGGAATGGACGAATCTCTCCCGATATTTCTGAACGAAACGATTCTGGCGGGGCTCGCTCCCGCGCGAAAGGAGGAATGTTCCGAATGAAGATCACCTCCGTTTCCCTGAGGCGGCCGGTTACGGTGCTCATCTGCACGGCGGCGCTCGTCTTCTTCGGCGTGTCCTCGCTCACCAGCATGGGGGTGCAGCGCATTCCGGACATCGACTTTCCCATCGTCACGGTCAGCACCTCGATGAGCGGAGCGAGCGCGACGATCATGGACAACGACGTGGCCGACGTCATCGAAGAGAAGCTGAGCAGCATCTCCGGCGTGAAAAACATCTCTTCGAGCAGCTACCAGGGGATAAGCATGACGGCGGTGGAGTTCGAGCTGGACAAGGACGTGGACGCTGCGGCGGCGGACGTCAGGGACAAGGTGAATCTGGCCGCTGCGGAGCTTCCCGACGAGGCGGAAACGCCCGTCGTCCAGAAGTTCTCCTCCTCCGACGAAGCCATCGTCACCATCGCCGTAGCGGGGAGCATGCCGTACCGCGAGAAAGCGGAGTACGCCGACAAGATTCTCAAGCCGCGCCTTGAATCGGTGGACGGCGTGGGCAATGTCTCGACGCCGGGACTGCGGAAGAGGGAGATACGAATCTGGCTCGATCCGGCGAAGCTCAAGGCGCGGTCGCTCAGCGTCAACGACGTCTCCTCGGCGATAAAGAAACGGCATGTCGACCTTCCCTCCGGGAGCGTGAAGACGGAGCGAAACGAGTTTCAGCTTCGGCTGAACGCCGAATACGCTTCGGCGGAGGAGTTGCGGACTCTGCCGGTGCTGGTGAAGGAGGGCGCGACGGTGCGCCTCGGCGATGTCGCGCGGGTGGAGGACGGATTGGAGGAGCGCTCCGATGCGGCGACGTACAACGGCGAGGAGACGATTCTGCTCTCCATCGCCCGCCAGCGCGGGGCGAACGAAGTGACGGTGGCCGACGGCATCGCGAGACGGATCGAAGAGATACGGGGGAGTCTGCCGGAGGGCGTCCGGATCGAAATACTCTCCAATACGTCGGACTTCATCCGGCGTTCGATGAAGGGCGTCGGCAGCGACGTGCTGCTCGCCGTCGGCCTGTGCGCGCTGATCATGCTCTTTTTCCTTCAGACGCTCCGGGCGACGTTCGTGACGGTGGTCGCCATTCCGGTGTGCCTTCTTGGAAGCTTTCTCTTCCTGAAGGCGTTCGGCGTCACGGTCAACAACCTGAGCATGATGGGCATCTCGCTCTCCGTCGGCATGGTGGTGGACGCGACGACGGTGGTGCTGGAGAACATCCATCGCCGCATGGGGAAAAACGTGCGCACTTCGGAAGCGGCGGAGAAGGGGACGAACGAAGTCGCGTTCTCCGTCCTCGCGGGCGGGCTGACGACGATGGCGGTCTTCGCTCCCATCACGTTCATGGGGGGAATCATCGGGAAGTTCTTCTTTTCGTTCGGCATCGTCGTCGTCTGCACGATCGCGCTCTCCGTGCTGCTCTCCCTCACGCTGACGCCGTTCGTCGGCTCCCGGATCATGCGCGCGGAGGAATCGCGGTATGGGATGGCGCGCATGATCCGGGGCTTTCTGGACTCGCTCGAACAGGCGTACCGGAAGCTGCTGACGTTCGCGGTGCGCTTTCGTTGGATCACCATGTCGGCGGCCGCGGGGCTTTTCGCCCTCGGAGTCTTCTTCGCCGCCAATCTGGGGACATCCTTCTTCCCGACGGAGGACCGGGGAGAGCTGACCATCTCCTTCGAGCTGGCCGACGGAACCTCCCTGGAGGAGAGCGAACGCTTTCTCGCCCGCCTGGACGGAATGGTCCGAGAGCGGAACGACGTCGCCTACACCTACGGGACCATCGCGAGCGGAAGCGGGTCGGAGGCGAACAAGGGCAGCCTCTATCTCTTTTTCATCCCCAAGAGCGAGCGGGCGGGCATCGACGATATCAAGAGCGAGCTTCGACGCGAATTCGCCGCCTTCTCCGACGCGAAGCTGAACCTCGCCATGAGAGGCGGCTCGGACATCACGATGAATCTCTCCGGCGGAGACTTCGAACAGCTCGGCGCGCTGGCGGAAAGGATCGTCGCCGAATTGGCGGACGAATCCCGTCTCACGGACCTGGACACCGACGTCCGTATGGAAAAGCCTCAGTTGAACATCGGTCTGAACCGGGCGCTGGCGGACGATCTGGATCTGGATGTACGCTCCCTTTCGGAGGAGATCGGCGCCTATTTCGGCGGAACGAAGGTCGGGGTTTTCAAGGACGGGGGGTATCGGTACGATATCCGCCTCATGGCCGAGGCGTCGTCGAGAATGCACGCGGAGGACATCGAGAAAATCTCCGTGTTCAACGGCAAAGGGGAGAGCGTCTCTCTCGCGGGGCTGGTGGAGGTGAAACAGGGTTTCGCGCCCAACGTGGTCAAACGGCTGAATCGGCGGCCTTCCATAGAGATCGGCGCGAACGTTTCGGGAATATCGAGCGGCGAAGGAATCGCGATCATCGAAGCCGCGGCGGCGAAATATCTTCCCGCCGACGGAAGCGTCCTTCTCGCCCCGTCGGGGCAGTCGCAGAACATGCAGGAGGACTTCCGGCGCATCTTCACGGCGCTGGCGACGGTGGTGCTGCTCGTCTACATGGTGATGGCCATTCAGTTCGAGTCGTTCATGCATCCGTTCACCATCATGTTCTGCCTTCCGCTGCTTACGCCGGGGGCTTTCGGGCTGCTTTTTCTCGCGGGGAAGAATCTGGACATGATGGCCTTCATCGGCATCATCCTGCTGGTGGGCATCGTGGTGAACAACGGTATCATTCTGGTCGATTTCATCAACCAGGAGAGGGAGCGGGGGGTGGAGAAGAAGGAAGCCGTGATCAACGCGGGCCCTCTTCGACTGCGCGCGATCCTGATGACGGCGGTCTCGACCATCGTCGGCGCCGTTCCCGTAGCGCTGGGGCTCAGCGAAGGATCGGAATTCCGGCAGCCCATGGCGATCGCCACCATCGGAGGGCTTGCGACATCGACGCTGCTGACCCTCTTCGTCATTCCGGTGGTCTATCTGGTTCTCGACGACCTCAAGGAGAAAACCGCCGCGCTGGTCAGGTGGGCGTTCATGCGGCGGACGCGGCGCTCGGTCGGAGCCGTTTTGGAAACACTTGAAAGAGCAGGGGGAAAATCATGAACGCGATACTCAAGAAGACACTGATGATCGGAGGCGCGGCGCTTCTCCTCGCGGTGTCCGTCCTCTCGGCCGAGGGGGTCGAAACGCTCACTCTCGAGCGATCCGTGCGCCTCGCCCTCGAACGGAACCTCGACGTCCTCTCGGCGCGGACGGAGCGGGAGAAAGCCGAAGGCGCGCTGATTTCGGCGCGATCGGCGCTCTCCCCTTCTCTGACGCTTTCGGGTTCGTCCACCCGCAGAGAGGACAACGGAGTCGCTCCCGAAAGAGCGGACAGCGCGGCGATCACGCTTTCGCAGACGCTGTACGCGGGAGGAACGCTCCGCGCCGGGGAACGCCAGGCGGTCCTCGATTCGCGAAAGGCGGCCGAGGAGCTGGAATACGCGAAGGAGAGCGTGGCGCAGGCGGTCTGCGCCTCCTGGTACAACGTGCTCCAGACGGAGGCGGATCTGCGGACGGCGGAAGAGACGCTCGCCTACTATACGACCTCCTGGACGGACTTTCAAAAACGGGTGGAACTGGGGCTTTCCACAAGGCTGGAGCTCGCGCGGGCGGACCAGCAGCGCGTCAACGCCGAGGCGGAGTTCATCGGCGCGAAAAACGAGCTTGCCAAGGCGAAGGTCTCTCTGCTGACGCTGCTTCGAATCGATCCGACGACCGAAGTCGAGATCGACGGAACGCTGGAGACCGTCGCCGTCGAAGGCGACGCGAAGGGGTCGCTTGAAAAGGCGCTTTCGACGCGCCCGGACCTTCGGGCGCTCGTTTCGGAGGAGGAGGCCCGGAAAGAGGCCGTCGTCGTCGCGGCGGGAGGGATGAAGCCGACGATATCGCTGTCGGCGTCCTATCAGTTCAACGACAGCTCGTCGAGCCTCGCGGGGAACAACGCGAACGAGTGGACGGCCACGCTCTCGGTCGGCATCCCCGTGTACGACGGAGGGTATGCGAAGGGGCGCGTGCGGAGCGCGAAAGCGTCGCAGGAGCAGGCGCTTCAGACGGTGGAGAAAAAGAAGGACGCTCTCGGGGAGGAGACGCTCAACGCGTGGATGACCCTCGTCAGTTCGTTGGAAACGGCCGAAGCCGCGAAGAAGAACGTGGAGCTCGCCCGGGAAAGCCTTCGTCTGGCGGAGGTGGGCTACCGCGAGGGGGTCAATACGCAGCTCGACGTCCTTCAGGCCAGAACGTCGCTTACGGAAGCGCAGCGGAAGCTTTCCAGCGCGCTGAAAGAACACAATCTCGCATTCGTCGCCCTGCGCATGGCCGAAGGAACGCTTGCGAGCGTTTTCGAAAACGATCGATAAAGGAGAATGCATCATGAGGAAAAACCGAAGTAAAAAAAAGGGTGCGAAGGGCGCGGCGATTCTGTTCCTCGCCCTCCTCCTTCTCGCGACGTTCCATCTTCTTCGTTCACCGGCTTCCGCTCCTTCTCCGGAGGCGCAGCAGCAGCAGGTTTCCTCCGCCGTCAGGGTCGTCGTCGTGCCGGTGGAACGGCGTCCGCTCATCCGCCGGGGTTTTTCGGCCTCGGCCACTCTCGAAGCCAGGGAGAGCGTCGTCCTTCTCTCGAAGGTCTCCGGCAGGTTGAGCGAGATGCGCGTATCGCAAGGAGACGGCATTAAAAAAGGGGATGTCGTCGCCGTCCTGGATCACCGGGATCAGGACGCGCAGGTGAGCGCGCTTCAGGCGCAGGTGAACGCGGCGAAGGCGGAGGCGGAGCAAGCCGGGGCGCAGCTGGAGAACGCGACGAAGGAAAAGGAGCGGTACGAACGACTGCGCAAAGAGGGGTACGCCACGCAGCAGGAGCTGGACAGCCGAATCATGACCTACCAGTCGGCAAGGGCGTCGTACAACAGAAGTCTCGCCTCGGTGAAGCAGCAGGAGGCGAACCTCTCCGCGCAGAAGGTCTCCAGATCGGAGTACACCCTTCTCTCCCCCATGGACGGCGTCGTGCTGAAGGACTACTCTCTGACGCCCGGAACCATGATTTCCGCCTCGACGTCCGTGGCGGAGATCGCCGACGTGCGGACCATGAAGGGGGTCGCGCGGCTCTCCGAGATGCAGGCGAGCAGAGTTTCCGTCGGGATGCAGGTCGTCCTCTCCGGCGACGGTTTCCCCGGCGTCGAGGTCGAGGGGAGCGTCTCCCGCATCAGCCCCTACGTCGACACCTCGACCAGGACGCTGCAGGTGGAGGTCGTCGCCGACAACGCCGCCGCCGGAGGAGCGCTCAAGCCGGGAATGTTCGTCTCCATTCTCTTCGCGGAGGCGGAAGCGGTCGACGCGTTGACGATCCCTTCGCACGCGCTGCGTGAAAACGGCAAGGTTTTCGTGGAAAAGAACGGAACGGCGGAGGAGCGAGCCGTCGAGACGGGGCTGACCCTGCCCGACGCCGTGCAGATTCTCTCCGGGCTCGAAGAAGGGGAGCGCGTCGTCGTCGGAGGAAAGAACCTGAAAGGCGGAGAAAAGATCGTCGTCGGCGACTGATTCGGTGTTTTGCTGCGGGAGGGGGGCGATGGCGCGCCGCACGGAGTCCAGGAGCCGACGTGCGGTGTCGGCGCTTCCCTTCCGGCTCTTCCCGCCAGTGTTCGACCGCGCCCGCGGGGGAAAGAGCGTATCGGGCGCGGTTGTCGATGGATAACCGCGAAGAGCATGGTGCTTTTCCGTTCGTTCACGCTCGGCTTCCGGCGAGGAAGCGTTCGAGGAGACCGAAGACCGGCGCCGTACGGCGTGGGCGTGGACTAAAAGAACATGGGAACACACGCTCAGTCGATCTGAATCGCAATCCGCATTACAAAGTCCTCTTCCTTTTCCGTCATGAAATATGTAAACAAATCGATAATATAGGCATTGCCGGTGATTCTGCGTCCGGACTCCTTTATAAAGTCGACGAGCCTCTCTCCCGAGCGGGGCAGGTCTTCGTACGGCCCTTTGTGGATCATGGTCGCGTAGTGCGAGGCGGGTTTGAGGAACGAATACTCGCTCGCTACGGGCGCCGATAGTTCGCTGTAGCAATAGTTCGCTTCTTCCATCTCTTTCCTCGCAAGGTTTTCCCTTGTGACGATCGCTCCCACGTCGAATGAAAGCTGCATCGAAGAAAAGGTTTTCAAGTTTTCCATCAGCCTTTGAGACGCTTCCGCCCAGGCGATCTCCTCGCCGCCTCGGCTGTAATCCAGCGGAACAGCGAGCAGATACTGCTCTTCGACATACTCTATGGAGGGTTTGTTCGTCTCGAGCGAAGGAGCGCTTTCCACGCGTTCGATCACATTCTGGAGCAGTCGTTGCCTCTGCGCAAGGCGCGCCAGCTCTTCCCCGAAGCGTTCTTGTTTCATCTTCAGCGTCGCGACGAATTTCTCCGGATCCATCGAAACGAAGTGCTCTTTGATCTCGGAGAGCGACGATCCGCACTTCTTCAGGAAGACGATGATGTCGCACACGAACGACTGCGCCGGCGTATAGTACCTGTAGCCGTTCTCCTTTCGTACCTCCGGACGAAGCAGACCGATCTCGTCGTAGTGAAAGAGCGTCTCTTTCGTTACGCCGCAAAGCTTCGCGAATTCTCCGGTCGAAAGAAGAGGAACGTTCTTCTCCATTATATTCTCCTCCTTGACTATGGGGTAACCCTATACCATATCCTACCCGATGCACATTCATTTGCAAGAGGGAGCGTCATGCGAAATGCGATCGCTCAACACTCCGATACAGGCGGTCCGATGCGCTCGATCTTCGGACGAGCCTTCGAACGAAAGGAAGCGGATTTCGAATGAAAATAACGTCCATCTCACTAAGGCGCCCCGTCACCGCGCTCATCTGCACCGCGGCGCTCGTGTTCTTCGGGGTTTCGTCGCTGTCAACCATGGGAATGGAGAATATGCCCGATATCGCTTTCCCCGTGGTCATGGTGAGCACCGCGATGAGCGGCGCCAGCCCCGCGATCATGGACAACGACGTGGCGGACGTCATCGAAGAGAAACTGAGCGGCATCTCCGGCGTGAAAAGCATCTCGTCGAGCAGCTACCAGGGGCTCAGCATGACGCTCGTGGAGTTCGAACTGGACAAGGACGTGGACGCGGCGGCCGCGGACGTCAGGGACAAGGTCAATCTCGCGGCGGGCGAGCTTCCCAAGGAGGCGGAAACCCCCGTCGTCGAGAAATTCTCCATGTCGGACGAGCCCATCGTTACCGTGGCCGTTGCGGGAGACATTTCGTACGGCGAGAAGGCCTGGTACGCCGACAAGATACTCAAGCCGAGCCTGCAGTCGGTGGACGGCGTAGGCAGTGTCTCTACGCCGGGTCTGAGGAAAAGAGAGATACGAATCTGGCTCGATCCCGCGAAGCTCAAGGCACGGTCGCTGAGCGTCAACGACGTCTCCTCGGCGATTCAAAAACGGCATGTCGACCTTCCCTCCGGAAGCGTGAAGACGGAGCGAAACGAGTTTCAGCTTCGGCTGAACGCCGAGTACGCTTCCGCGGAGGAGTTGCAAACTCTGCCGGTGCTGGTGAAGGAGGGCGCGACGGTACGGCTCGGCGACGTCGCTCGGGTGGAGGACGGGTTGGAGGACCGTGCGAACGCGGCGACGTACAACGGGAAAGAGACGATTCTTCTCGTCGTCTCGCGCCGGCGGGGGGCGAACGAGGTGGCTGTGGCCGACGAAGCCCTGAGACGGATCGAAGAGATGCGGAAGAGCGCGCCTGACGGAGTCGAGATCAAATTGCTCTTGAGCACGGCCGATTATATCCGGCGTTCGATGAAAGGGGTCGGAAGCGACGTTCTGCTCGCCGTCGGCCTGTGCGCCTTGTTGATGCTCTTCTTTCTCCAGACGTTCCGGGCGACGTTCGTCACGGTGATCGCTATTCCGATCTGTCTTTTGGGCAGCTTCCTCTTCCTGAAGGCGTTCGGCGTGACGATCAACGCCCTGAGCATGATGGGAATTTCTCTCTCCGTCGGCATGGTGGTGGACGCGACGACGGTCGTGCTGGAGAACATCCACCGCAGGATGAGAATGATCGCGCATCCTGCGGAAGCTGCGGAAACGGGAACGGGCGAAGTGGCGTTCTCCGTTATCGCGGGCGGGATGACCACAGTGGCGGTCTTCGTTCCCATCACGTTCATGGGAGGAATCATCGGGAAGTTCTTCTTTTCGTTCGGCATCACCGTAGTGTGCACGATCGCGATTTCCGTGCTGCTCTCCCTTACGCTGACGCCGTTCGTAAGCTCCAGGATCATGCGCGCGGAGGAGTCGCAAAATCTTGTCGCGCGCGGCATACGCGCTTTTCTGGAATCGCTGGAGAGCGCCTATAGGAAACTGCTGGCCCTCGCGGTCCGCTTTCGTTGGGTTACCATGGCGGCGGCGCTCGGATTTTTCGCTCTTGGAATTTTCTTCGCCGCGAATCTGGGGAGGGCTTTCTACCCCTCGGAGGACAAGGAGCGATTTACCGTCTCCTTCGAACTTCCCGACGGAACGTCGCTGGAGGAGAGCGAACGCTTTCTCGTACGGCTGGACGGAATGGTCCGGGAGCGGAAAGACGTCGCCTTCACCTACGGCGCCCTCGCGAGCGGAAGCGGGTCGGAGACGAATCAGGGAAGCCTGTATGTTGTTCTTGTTCCCAAAAAAGAAAGAGCGGATATCGAGGAAATCAAGAGCGAGCTGCGCCGCGACTTTTCAGCTTTTCCCGATGCGAAGTTGAAGCTCTCGATGCCGGACGGCCCCGATATCACGATGAACCTCTCGGGGAAGGATTTCGGGCGGTTGAGCGCGATAGCGGGAGACATCCTGAGGGAGCTTGCGGGAGAAGCTCGTCTCGCGGACCTGGATACCGACGTGCGTCTTGAGAAGCCGCAATTGAATATTCGCCTCAATCGTGCGCGGGCGGACGATCTTGATCTGGACATACGCTCCATCTCGGAGGAGATCGGGGCTTATTTCGGAGGTCTGAAGGTCGGGGTCTTCAAGGACGGCGGTTTTCGGTACAACATCCGCCTTATGGCCGAGGCCTCGTCGAGAATGCACGCGGAGGACATCGAGAAAATCTCCGTGTTCAACGGCAAGGGGGAGAGCGTGTCTCTCGCGGGGCTTGTGGAAGTGAAGAAGGAGTTCGCCCCCAACGTGGTGAAACGGTTGAACCGACGACCTTCGGTGCAGATCGGCGCGAACGTTTCGGGAATATCCACCGGCGAGGGACTTGCGATCATTGAGGCGGCCGCCGCGAAACACCTTCCCGAGGACGGAAGCGTCGTTCTCGCTCCGTCGGGGCAGTCGAAGGAGATGCAGAAGGATTTCGAACGCTTCTTCACGGCGCTGGCGACGGTGGTGCTCCTCGTCTACATGGTGATGGCCATTCAGTTCGAGTCGTTCATGCATCCGTTCACCATCATGTTCTGCCTTCCGCTGCTGACGCCGGGGGCTTTCGGGCTGCTTTTTCTCGCGGGGAAGAACCTGGATATGATGGCGTTGATCGGCATCATCCTGCTGGTGGGCATCGTGGTGAACAACGGAATCATTCTGATCGACTTCATCAAGCAGGAGCGGGAACAAGGAATGGATAAGAAGGAAGCCGTGATCAACGCCGGACCGCTCCGACTGCGCGCGATCCTGATGACGGCGGTCTCGACAATCGTCGGGGCCGTTCCCGTGGCCCTGGGAGTCAGCGAGGGGGCGGAATTCCGACAGCCCATGGCGATCGCCGTAATCGGCGGGCTTGCGACATCCACGCTGCTGACCCTCTTCATCGTTCCGGTGGCCTATCTTATTCTCGACGACCTCAAAGAGAAAACGGTTGCGCTCCTCCGATGGGCGCGCAGAGGACGCATGCGGCGCTCGTCCGCGTTCGCGCGTGAAAACACCGAAAGCACCGGGAGGTAACTTATGAACTTCGGTAAAAAAACGATACTTTGCGTTATGACGTTTCTTCCGCTCGCCGCGGCCGCTCTTTCCGTCGAGGGTGCGGAAAGGCTCACTCTCGATCGGGCCGTACGTATCGCTCTCGAACGGAACCTCGACGTCCTCTCGGCGCGGACGGAGCGGGAGAAAGCCGAAGGCGTCCTGATCTCCGCCCGGTCGGGGCTGTATCCTTCGCTTACGATCGACGCTTCGTCCACCCGCAGAGAGGATACCGGCGGCGCTCCCGAAAGAGCGAACGGCGCGGCGATCACGCTTTCCCAGACTCTGTACGCGGGAGGAACGATCCGAGCCGGAGAACGTCAGGCGCTCGTCGGTTCCCGAAAAGCCGAACAGGAACTTGAATACGCGCAGGAGAACGTAGCGAAGGCCGTCTGCGAATCCTGGTACGGTTTTCTTCAGAAGGAGGCCGATCTGCGGACGGCGGACGAGGCGCTCGCCTACTATACGACCTCCTGGACGGATTTTCAAAAACGGGTGGAACTGGGGCTTTCCACAAGGCTGGAGCTAGCCAGGGCGGATCAGCAGCGCGTCAATGCGCGGGCGGATCTGATCTCCGCGCGGAATGAACTCGCCAAGGCGAAGGTTTCTTTGCTGACGCTGCTTCGAATAGACCCGCGAAGCGAGGTCGAGATCGACGGAACGCTGGAGACCGTCGCCGTCGAAGGCGACGCGAAACGCTCGCTCGAGAAGGCGCTTTCGACGCGCCCGGACCTTCGGGCGCTCGTTTCGGAAGAGGAGGCCCGGAAAGAGGCCGTCGTCGTCGCGGCGGGAGGGATGAAGCCCACGGTGAAGTTGTCGGCTTCCTATCAGTTCAACGACACGTCGTCGGGCCTCGCGGCGAACAACGCGAACGAATGGACGGCCACGCTCTCGGTCGCCGTTCCCGTGTACGACGGAGGGTATGCGAAGGGGCGCGTGCGGAGCGAGAAAGCGTCGCAGGAGCAGGCCCGCCAGTCGACGGAGAAAAAGAGAGACGCCATCGGGGAGGAAGTTCTCGCAGCGTGGATGACGCTCGTCAGCACCCTGGAAACGGCGGAAGCCGCGAAACAGAACGTGGAACTCGCCAGGGAAAGCCTTCGTCTTGCGGAGGTGGGCTACCGCGAGGGGGTTAATTCTCAACTCGACGTACTCCAGGCGAAGACCGTTCTCACGGAAGCGCAGCGGAAGCTCTCCGGCGCGCTGAAAGAACACAATCTCGCGTTCGTCGCCCTGCGCATGGCCGAAGGAACGCTTGCGAGCGTTTTCGAAAACGATCGATAAAGGAGACAGGATCATGAGCCGTAATCATCAACACAAGTTCTTCGGCCTGAAGATGGCGCTCGTTGTTCTCTTCGCGGCGCTCTTTCTGCCGGCGCTGCATCTTCTTCGTCCGGAGTCCTCCTCTCCAACACCCGAGGCGGCTCAGGAAGTTCCTTCCTCCGCCGTCAGGGTCGCCGTCGTGTCGGCGGAACGGCGTCCGCTCATCCGCCGGGGTTTTTCGGCCTCGGCCACTCTCGAAGCCAGGGAGAGCGTCGTCCTTCTCTCGAAGGTCTCCGGCAGGTTGAGTGAGATGCGCGTATCGCAAGGAGACGGCGTTAAAAAAGGGGACGTCGTCGCCGTCCTGGATCACCGGGATCAGGACGCGCAGGTGAGCGCGCTTCAGGCGCAGGTGAACGCGGCGAAGGCGGAGGCGGAGCAGGCCGGGGCGCAGCTTGAGAACGCGACGAAGGAAAAGGAGCGGTACGAACGACTGCGCAAAGAGGGGTACGCCACGCAGCAGGAGCTGGACAGCCGAATCATGACCTACCAGTCGGCAAGGGCGTCGTACAACAGAAGTCTCGCCTCGGTGAAGCAGCAGGAGGCGAACCTCTCCGCGCAGAAGGTCTCCAGATCGGAGTACACCCTTCTCTCCCCCATGGACGGCGTCGTGCTGAAGGACTACTCTCTGACGCCCGGAACCATGATTTCCGCCTCGACGTCCGTGGCGGAGATCGCCGACGTGCGGACCATGAAGGGGGTCGCGCGGCTCTCCGAGATGCAGGCGAGCAGAGTTTCCGTCGGGATGCAGGTCGTCCTCTCCGGCGACGGTTTCCCCGGCGTCGAGGTCGAGGGGAGCGTCTCCCGCATCAGCCCCTACGTCGACACCTCGACCAGGACGCTGCAGGTGGAGGTCGTCGCCGACAACGCCGCCGCCGGAGGAGCGCTCAAGCCGGGAATGTTCGTCTCCGTTCTCTTCGTGGAGGCGGAAGCGGTCGACGCGTTGACGATCCCATCGCACGCGCTGCGTGAAAACGGCAAGGTTTTCGTGGAAAAGAACGGAACGGCGGAGGAGCGAGCCGTCGAGACGGGGCTGAATCTGCCCGACGCCGTGCAGATTCTCTCCGGGCTCGAAGAAGGGGAGCGCGTCGTCGTCGGAGGAAAGAATCTGAAAGGCGGAGAAAGGGTCGTCGTCGGCGAGTAGCCGCGCCGCGGAAGAAAAAAGTCTGCGCTTTTGAGAGCGCCCGCGAGGTCGAAGAGTCGGCGTGTCTTCAACCCTGCGGGCGCTTCCCCTCCAGCTCTTCCCGCCAGTGTTCGACCACGCCCGCGGGGGAGTAGACGAACAGAAGCTCCATGTTCGAGTCGCCGGTGTTGCGCAGCGTGTGCGGGACGTCCGGCTCCATGTAGACCGTGTCGCCCGCGCGGACCGTCTCCGTCTCGTTCCCGACCTGCATTTCGCCCGCGCCGGAGAGGATGTGGTAGATCTCCTCGTTGACGTGCTCGTGCGCGGGGATGCTCCCCCCCGGAAAGACGCGGACGCGCCCCATCGCGAACCCCTTCGCCTGAAGCGGGCTGTCCTTCCCGACGAGCACCTTCGTCCTTCGTCCCGCAGGAAAGAGCGTTCCCTCCACATCGTCAAGATGAATCCTTCGCATTCGTTGATCGCCTCCTCGACCGAAGCGTTTATCGTGTATAATGCGGTTGTCCATGGACAACCAAAAGCAGAACCATACTCCGCCCGTCGCGTCTCTATAATAGCATCTCGGCCGAAAGACGGGGAGTCGAAGCGGGAGGAAGAAATGAACGAATCGAGAAGAATTCTCGTGGAGAAGGTGTACACCGCGATAAAGGACGGCTCCGTCGTGAAGGACGGGAAGCTTCCCACGGAGCGCGAGATGGCCGCGCTGATGAGCACCAGCAGGACGTCGATGCGCGAGGCGCTCATCGTGTTGGAGACGCTCGGAATCATCGAGGTGAAGGGGAAGCAGGGGCTCTTCGTGAAGGACGCGGGCATGGGGCGGCTCAACCAGAGTCTCGACCTGTACGCGACATGGCCGGCGGACGTCATCCCCCAGGTCTTCCAGGTGCGCATCATGATGGAGAGTCCGGCCGCGGGGCTCGCGGCGCGCAACCGGACGGACGCGGACCTGGCGAAGATGGAGGAGTGTCTCGCGCAGTTCTCGCGGATCTTCGGGGAGGGCGGTCCGGACGCGGGGCGAGAGGGGGCGCACTGGAACGACATCTTCCACCGCATCGTCATCGCGGCCTCGCACAACGAGGTGCTCATCCGGGTGCACGAGGGGCTTTCCGCGATCATCGAGCGCGCGATGGAGTCGCTGAACAAGAACCGCCTCACGACGCCGCGTCCGCATTGGACGGAGCGCATTCTGGGCGAGCACGAACAGATCGTCCGGGCGATCCGCGAGCACGACGAGACGGGCGCGCGCGAGTCGATGCGGAAGCATCTGGAGATCTCCGCCGCCAACTTGGCGAAGCTCTGCCAGGACAAGGAATCGGCGCTTCTGGGACTCTCCGTGAACTCGTAGGCGAACGGCGTTCATTTTTTCCCGATTCGCCGGTTCCGCCGGCATGTTTTTCCGTCCTGCGGTTCGCGGGGCGCTCGGGGGCTTCTCAAGAGGAGAAGCAAATGGTATAATTGCGTCAGTTTTGGTTGTCCTTGGTCAACCCAGAAATCGAATCCGGCGCCTTCGTACGGAAGGCCCGTCACTGAGAGGGAACCCATGGCACAGTATGAATCGTTCACCTTTTCCACACTGGACGAGCTTCGGCAAAAGATCGAATCGCTCGGCCTCGACATTTCCTTCAACGAAGATCTCTCCGTCCTCGCCGCGCCCGCAGCGGTCGGAGAGAGGACCGCTCCCAACCGTTTCTCGACGCTTCCGATGGAAGGGCGCGACGCGCTCCCCGACGGCTCCCCCGGAGAACTCACGTTCCGGCGCTACCGTCGCTACGGCGCGGGCGGATGGGGGCTGATCCAGTTCGAGGCGTGCGCCGTCTGGCAGGGGGGGCGCAGCAGCGACCGTCAGATGTGGCTCCAGCCCTCCACCGAAAAGGCGATCGCCTCGCTGCTCGACGCGACGCGCGCCGCAGCCCGCGAACCCTTCGGTCCGTCGCATTCGCCCCTTTGCCTGCTTCAGCTTCAGGACGCGGGGCGCTACCGGCACGCGACGGGAACGACCCCCGGTCTGACGGTGCGCTACCCGCTGCTCGACCGGCGGGCGAAGGTTCCCGAACATGTGGAGCCGCTCTCCGACGCCGACATCGAAGCGGTGCAGGACCGCATGGTCGAGGCCGCAGTCCGCGCGGAGAAGATCGGTTTCGACGGCATCGACATCAAGAGCTGCCATCGCTATCTCGCCTCCGATCTGCTGTCGGCCCATCTGCGCCCCGGAAAGTTCGGCGGCGATTTCGACGGCAGGACGCGCTTTCTGCGCGAACTGACGGAGCGCATACGCGGCGCCGTACCGAATCCTTCGTTCCTCGTGACCAGCCGGATGAACCTCTTCGACGGCTTCCCGTACCCCTACGGCTGGGGGTGCGACCGCTCCGATCCGCCCGTTCCCGACATGAGCGAGCCGCTGCGCCTCGTCGGCATCCTCGAAGGGCTCGGGCTGAACCTTCTGACCACCTCCACCGGTACGCCCTACTACAATCCGTGGCTCGTGCGCCCGTTCGACCGGTTCATTCCGGGGAACATCGAGGCGCCGGAGCATCCCCTCGAAGGCGTCGCGCGCCTCTTCGCGCTGACCGGAACGGTGCAGCGCGCGTACCCGGACCTTCCGACGGCCGGTTCGGGGTACACGTGGCTTCGACAGTTCGGCGTGTTCGCCGCCGCCGCCAACGTGGCGCGGAAGGCTGTGACGTTTGCGGGCTTTGGACGGACGGGGTTTGCGTACCCCGAGTTGCCGAGGGACGTTCTGGAGAAGGGGGCGGTCGATGCGAAGAAGGTGTGCGTTTCGTGCAGTTTGTGCAGCGAGGTCATGGGTCAGGGAGGTTCCACCGGGTGCTACGCGAAAGACCGGGAGGTCTACGGCCCCATGCTCAAGGAGCACAGGGCTTCCCGGAAAGAGCACTAAATACACTTTCAAGCGGGAGGGAACAAGGACATGAAGAACGGTACGAAAAAGTGGTTGTTCTGCGCGGTTCTGGTTGCGCTGCTTGCCGGATTCGTCGGCGCGGCGTCGGCGAAGGAGATTCTGATCGGCAATATGCAGGACATCAGCGGCCCCACGTCGGTGTGGGGGAACGCGGTGACGCGGGGCGCGGAGATCGCCGTCGAGAAGATCAACGCGGCGGGCGGCATCGACGGAGCTATGCTGAAGCTGATCACGATGGACACGAAGGCAAACGTCCAGGAGGCGATCAAGGGGTATAACAGCCTCGTGAGTTCGGGCGTCGTCGCCGTCGTCGGACCTCCCGTCAGCAACATCGGACTCGCGCTCGCGCCCATCGCCAACAAGGCGGGAGTGCCCGTGGTCGGCAGCTTCATCGACCCCCGCGTGACCGTGGGCGAGGACGGCAAGCCCCAGGCGGCGATGTTCCTGATGCAGCCATCCAGCGTGCAGTACTCCGAGATCATGGCCAGCTACACGATCGACGTGCTCGGCCTGAAGAAGGTCGGCGTGCTCTACGACCAGTCGAACGCGTTCGCGGTCTCCCTGATGAAGCCCTACGTGGAGTACATCAAGGCGGCGGGCGGCGAGATCGTCTCCGAGCAGGTATACACGAAGGGCGACAAGGACTTCAAAACGCAGCTCACCAAGATCAAGGAAGCCGGCGCCGACTGCCTCTACTTCCCCAACTACATCCAGGAGGCGGTACTGGTGACGAACCAGCGCAAGCAGATCGGCTTCGACGTCCCCATCATCGGCGGACTCGACTTCGCGCCGCCGTTCGCTTCGCTCGTGAACGACCCCGAGGCTGCGAACAACATCTACCTCGCCAACAACTTCTCCGAGAAAGAGCCCCAGCTCAAGGAAGTCTGGGACGTCTACAAGGCGAAGTACGGCGAGAACCCGGTGAACAAGGTCTTCCTGGGCTACGACAAGATTCTCCTCGTTCAGGAGGCCATGAAGCTCGCCGGCGGAACCTCGTCGGCGCACGTCATGAAAGGCATGCCGGTCGTCGCCAACCTCGAAGGAACCACGGGCGTCCTCACCATCTCTCCGGACACGCACCAGCCCGTCGGCCTGTCCATGGTCATGTACAAGATCGAAAAGGGAGAGTACGTCGAGCTGGGCCGCTACGTGCCCGAGAAACACCGCGCTCCCTGGTCGAAATAGTCGAAAGCCGTTCGCAGCGCGAGGCCGTCCTGCCGCATCTCCGGGGCGGGACGGCCTCGCGTTCATCGCTCCCTTCCCCCGGCGGGAGAGTCCGGAGCGTCGCCGCCGGGAAGGGCAAAGGAGCTGGTCTCATGCTGGTGCAGAACATCCTCAACGGTATCTCCCTCGGTTCCGTCTACGCGCTCATCGCGGTGGGGTTCGCGCTCATCTTCAACGTCCTCAAGTTCTCGAACTTCTCGCAGGGGGGCGTGATGACCGTGACGGCCTACGCGGGGTACGTCGCCTCCCGCTACCTCTCGGACCGGCTGGATTCGCTCGTCCTGTTCGCGGCGGTGCTCGCGGCGGCGGCGGTCTCGGGGGCGGTCATCGCGGCGGCCGTCGAGCGTCTGGCGTTCCGGCGGCTTCGCCGGACGAAGAGCGAGCCGGTGTACTACTTCATCTCGTCGATCACGATGGGCATCCTGCTGGAGAACCTGATCACGATCTACGCCAGCAGCAACTTCTACTCCTACCCCCGTTTCTTCGCCACCTCGGCCGTGCCGCTGTTCGGCGTGAACGTCGCCGTGACGGACATGATGATGTTCGCCCTCTCGATCGCTTCGTTGCTCGCGCTGCTCTTCATCCTCCACCGGACGAAGATCGGGCTGGGGATCCGGGCCGCCTGCTTCGACGTGAACACCGTGCAGCTCATGGGGATGAACCCGGACTTCCTGGTGACCACCGCGCTGATGATCTCGGGCGCGCTGGGGGGCGTCAGCGGCGTCTTCCTGGGGATGAACTACACGCTCTACCCGCAGCTCGGGCAGATGGTGGTAAAGGGGTTCGTCGCCTCGGTCCTCGGCGGCCTGGGGAGCATCCACGGCGCGGTGATCGGCGCGGTGCTCCTGGGAATCCTCGAAATTTTCTTCATCTCGTGGGTCGGGGCCGGATGGGCGCCGGTCTTCGTCTTCATCGTGATGCTCGCTTTCCTCCTCGTGCGGCCCAGGGGAATCGCGGGAATCATCGTGCAGGAAAAGGCGTAGGAGGCCCGCGATGGACTACTTCGTCTCCACCGTCATCTTCACCGGAATCGCGCTCATCGGGGTGCTCGGCGTCTACCTCATCACGGGGCTCACCGGGCTCTTCTCTCTGGGGCAGGCCGCGTTCATGGCCATCGGGGGGTACGTCTCGGCGGTGCTCATCCGCAACTACAACGTGCCGGTCGTTCCCGCCGTCGCCCTCGCCATCGCCGCCGCCATGCTCGCCGCGCTGCTCGTCGGCCTGCCCACGGTGCGTCTCAGGAGGGACTACATCTCCCTCGTGACGCTCGGTTTCGGCGAGGCCATCGTCGCACTGCTCAACAACTCGGCGAACATCACCGGCGGCGCAATGGGGATCTCCGGCATCCCGCAGCTCACCACGCTCCCCGTGGTGCTCGTCAGCGTCGTCGTCTGTCTCGCGCTCGTCATCCTCTACAAGAACTCGAAGTACGGACGGCAGTGCCTCGCGCTTCGATCGGACGAGCTGGCGGCCAAGTCGATGGGGATCGACGTCTACCGTCTGAAGCTGATCACTTTCCTCTTCGCGGGGGCGCTCACCGGGTATGCGGGCGTGCTCTTCGGCTTCTACACGACCTATCTGGAGCCCGCGGCCTTCAACTGGATCATCTCGGCCGAGTGGACGATCATCGTCTTCGTCGGAGGCGTGAACAGCCTCACCGGGACGGTACTGGCCACCATCCTGCTCACGTGGCTGCCGGAGTTCCTCCGCTTCGCCTCGGAGTGGCGCGTGGCCATCTACTGCGTGATCGTCCTCCTGATCGTGAACTACCGCACGGCGGGCATCATGGGCGAGCACGAACTGTCGCCGAAGACGCTGCGGCGTCTCTTCGGGCGGACGAAGGAGGTACGGCGATGAGCCTCCTCGAAGTGCGGAACCTCACCAAGTCGTTCGGCGGCGTCCGCGCGGTGGACGACTTCTCCTTCGGCGCGGAGCAGGGGGAGATCGTGGGGATCATCGGCCCCAACGGCGCGGGAAAGACCACCGCGTTCAACCTGATCACCGGCGTCTACCCGCTCGACAGGGGGAGCATTCTCCTCGAAGGGAAGGAGCTGGCGGGGAAGGAGCAGTTCGTGATCACGCGGAGCGGCATCGGGCGCACCTTCCAGAACATCCGCCTCTTCAAGGGGCTCTCGGTTCTGGAGAACGTGATGACCGCCGCCGACCCGTATTCGCCGTACGGGCTGTTCTCGCTCTTTTCTTTCGGCGCGGCCTTCCGGAGGCGCGAACGAGAGGTCCGGGCGGCGGCCATGGAGTATCTCGCGCTCGTCGGGCTGGAGAAGTACGCCGACGAGAAGCCGTCGAACTTGCCGTACGGCCTTCAGCGGAAGCTGGAGATCGCGCGCGCCCTTGCGACGGGGCCGAAGGTGCTGCTGCTCGACGAACCGGCCGCGGGGCTCAACCCCAGCGAGGTGCGCGAGTTCATCGGGCTGGTCGGGGAGCTGCGGGAGCGCTTCGGCTTCGCCGTGCTGGTGATCGAACACCGGATGGAGGTCATCATGACGCTCTGCTCGCGCATCTACGTGCTCAACTTCGGCAAGCTGCTGGCCTCGGGAACCCCGGCGGAGATCAGGGCCAACCATGAAGTGACGGAAGCCTACATCGGCAAGGAGGATGCGTCATGCTCCGTATAGAGGATCTGTGGGTCTCCTACGGCCACGTGCAGGCGCTTCTGGGGGTCTCGCTCGAAGTCGAACGGGGGAGCATCGTCAGCATCATCGGCTCCAACGGAGCGGGGAAGAGCACGCTGCTGAACACGATCTCCGGCCTGGTGAAGCAGGAGCGGGGCAGGATATTCTTAACCGACGGGATCGGCCCGGACACGACGAAGCTGCTGCCGCGCGAGCCGTACCGCGTGGTGAAGCTCGGCGTGGTGCAGGTTCCCGAGGGGCGTCAGGTCTTCCCCGGCCTCACCGTCCGCGAAAACCTGATGGCGGGCGCGTACACCGTGAACGACGCGGGGCGCGTCCGGAGGAACCTCGACCGGATGTTCGAGATGTACCCCATCCTGAAGGAGCGCGCTCGGCAGCAGGCGGGGACGCTCTCGGGCGGGGAGCAGCAGATGCTGGCCATCTGCAGAGGGCTGATGGCGGAGCCGAAGGTGCTGCTTCTCGACGAGCCGTCGCTCGGGCTCGCCCCGATCATCGTGAGAGGCGTCTTCGACACGGTGCGGCGCATCCGCGAAGAGGGGATCACCGTCGTGCTGGTGGAGCAGAACGCCAACCAGGCGCTCGCCATCGCCGACTACGCCTACGTCCTGGAGAACGGGCGCGTGGCGCTCGAAGGCGAGGGGCGCGCGCTGCTCTGCGACCCCGCAGTGAAGGACGCCTACCTGGGCGGGGCGCAGGAAGCCTGATCGTCCGTTATTGCAGAAAGAGAGAAGGAGGAAGGATCATGGGTACAAAACTCTTCGTGCAGCCTCTTCTTTTCGCCTCCCCCGTCTACTGGCCCGACAGGGCTGAGCTGGACGCCGCGGGGAAGGGCGTCGCCGGAATGCTGGAGGCGATGGACGCGCCGACGTCGCTCATGCGCACCGCGCGCATCGTGGCGGGAGACGCCGACCTCGACGACGCGCTCTCTTCGCTTGGACGGGCGGTTCCTCTGCTCGTTCCCCTCTCCGGTGGCGTGCAGAAACGGATGCTCGCCGCCGCCGGGGCGGCCTCCGAAAGCCTGCTCTGGAGCTACTTCCCCAACGACGACATCTATCCGGAGGGGGAGCGGTCGACGGTGACGCGCATCGTCTCGAAGAACGCCCTCCCCGCCGTCGCCGACGTGTGGGGAACCCTCCGCAACAGAGGGCGCAGAGTGACGAAAGTCTACCACGCGGACTCCTGGCTGGCTGCGGCGAGAGACCTGAAAGCCGCGCACAGGGTCCGGAGCGCGCGCCTGCTGCTGGTGGGGTATACGCAGGAGTGGGTGGTCTCCGCGAGCGTGGACACGCGGAAGATGGAGCGCCTGCTGGGCATCTCGTCGGTCCATATCGGACTGGAAGAGCTGTTCGCGGAGTTCGAGGCGTGCCGGAACGACTCCGTCTCCGCCTCGCTCGCGAAGGAGTTCGCCGACGGCGCGCGTTCTTGCCTGGAGCCGAATATGGAGCAGATCGAACAGGCGTTCCGGATGTACCGGGCGTTGAAGAATCTGCTCGCCCGCTACGGGTGCAACGCGCTCGCCATCTCCTGTTTCTCGCTGGCAAAGACGCTGGGCGTCACGGCGTGCGTCGCGCTCTCGATGCTGAACGACGAGCCGGAGACCGTGGCCGCCTGCGAGGGGGACCTGGACGCCGCCGTCTCCATGATCGTCGGCAAGGCGATCACCGGGATGCCCGTCTTCATGGGGAACCCCGTGTACAACCTGGATAACACGCTCGACATAGTCCACTGCACCGCGCCCCGGAGGCTCCTCTCCGCGAACGCCCAGCCCTACGAAATCCGCTCGCACCACGAGACGGGGCTCTCCGTCTCGCAGCGGGTGGAGGTGGAAGGGGCGCGCGACGCGACCATCTTCCGCATCGGCAACGAGTTCCGGAACGCCGTGCTCTTCGAGGCGCCGCTGCTCTCGAACCCGAGGCTCGACACCTGCCGGACGCAGTTCCGCTTCGGCCTGAAGAGCTGGGAGGTCTGCTTCGACGCCATGCTCGGCTGCCACCACATGGTCGCCTTCGGCCGCCACGGCGACGCCCTCGAGCGCTTCATGAAACAGCGCCTCGGCCTGGAGGTCGCCCGATTCTGACGGCGAGCGAGGCGAAATTTGCAGCGCCCCCGGAGAGGTTTTCCGGGGGCGCTTGCGTTCTTCCACCTCTATGATGTTCTTGGGGAGCGTGAACCCGCGATATCGAGCGGCTCGTATTCTGATACAGTTTAATCGAACTTCAGGACCTACAGGCCTTTTGTGATGAAACCAGCGCAGAAGATCACCCGAGGAGGTGCGGAGTTCGCCTTGAAAATGGGCTTGCTCGGTCCTGTTGACGTACCCCCTTCGAAAGAGTATCCTTAGTATAGGCGAAATGATCGTTATGATCGTTTTAATCATAATAATAAAGAGGTGAGTAGAATGCCCGTTGTGGTGAATGCGACGGAATTCAAGCAGCGTTTCGGCGCGTATGTCGAGCATGCTCAAAAGGAGCCGGTCGAGATCACTCGTTCCGGCCGTTCTTCGGCTGTGCTGCTCTCCGCCGACGAATTCCGTCGAATGCGGGAGCATGAAGACAAGTATTGGGCTATGCTTGCGGAGGAGGCGAAGCGCGGCGGTTTCGCCGGAACGGAGGAGTCCGCGGAGTGGCTGGCCGAGGGAATGCGCCGTTGTGACCTGCATGAGGAAGCTTAACCTGACAAAGGACTTCATGAAGTTCTGCGACGTCCTTCCGCCGAAACGGTTCAAACAGGTCGTGGCGAAGACTTTGGCGCTCGCATCGAACCCTCGCCCGCACGACAGCATCGAGCTGAAGGGATCCTCGGGGCAGTTTCGCGTCGACATCGGTGAATATCGAGTAATCTACGAGTTCGACAAGGAGGAAATGCGCGTCTGCGTTATAGACAAAAGGAACGACGGACAGGTGTACAGGAGCGGATAGGATAGTCCTGCGGAATGAAAAGCGGTCCGCTCATACAGCGTCACTCCCTTGTCGAAAACAGAGCATCACGGGGCGGGCGCCTCGTCGATCTCCCGCAGCCTCTCAAGCCACCTCGCGATCATTCCTTCCTCGAAGGCCGAAACGAGCACCCCTTCGCAGAACCTGTCCACGCGGATCACCGTCATGAGCATTGCCAGGACGCACCGGGAGTCGAGCGCGGTTGCGTCGGCGTCCTGCATTCCGTCGAAGCCCCATTCGACGCCGTGTGTTTCGAGTATGCCCCGGTACTCTTCGAGGCCGAACTCCGGGTGCGTCGCGGAGAACCGGTAGAACTCCTCCACGAATTCCGTCGCGGCGGGGTGCTGCGACATGCAGGGCAGAGCCTTGGGATTCTCGGGCGTTCCATCTCCCCGCGTGTCGGTGATCCATTCGCCGAACGATTCGACGGTGGCGAGCCTTTCGATGTGTCTGATCAGAGGCCGGAAGCGTGGAACCGTTCACTCTTCCGCCGAAAATGCGGCCCACTCGTCGTAGATCGCCCGCAGATCCTTGTCGAGGAAGCGCAGCGCCCGCTCCCGCAGATCGGCCGGGACGCCGTAGTACGCCTCCGCGATGCCGCCGGTGATGGCCGCCAGAGTGTCGCTGTCGCCGCCGACGGAGATCGCGATGCGGATGGCGTCCTCGAACGACGAGGACTCCAGAAACGCTACGATCGCCTGCGGGACCGTCTCCTGGCACGTCTCGTTGAATTGGTAGCTCTCCCTGATGCCGTCGATGGTGAAATCCAGAGGGTAGTAGTCGCGGACGACGGCTTCCCGAATCTCCTCGGGAGTTGCGCCGTTTCGGGCCATGAAGATTGCGACCGCCGTTGCCTCCGCCCCCTTGATGCCCTCCGGATGGTTGTGCGTCACCGCGGTGACGGCTTCCGACATTCGCCTGACCTCGGAAAGGGTCAGCGCTGCGAACCCGACGGGACTTACGCGCATGGCCGCGCCGTTGCCGAAGCTGCCGTACGGCTGAGGATTCTGGCTGAACATCCAATGGTGAAATTTTCCTCCATATCCGCAGTTCGGGTAGCGTTGGCCTATCTCCCGCATGGACTTCACCGTCAAGTCGCCGAGGGCGGAGTAGAAAGCGTCGTCACGGCCCGCCGAACCCGCGCTCCTTTCGGCCTCCATGATCGCCTTGGCCACGCCGAGCGTCATGATGCTGTCGTCCGTGGTGAAACACTTGTCCGTAAACAGTTCGAACTCCTTGCTCCTGTGGTTGTCGAACTCGAATCGTGAACCCGCGATATCGCCGATGATCGCGCCGAGCATGGGGCGTCGCCTCCTTTGGAAAAAAAACCAAAAACACCTTCTCCGAAGATCGAATGTCGCGGATGCGGGCGAGAAGCTCCTCGAAATAGGCGCCTCCGCCTCCTCTTTTGAGACGATCATCGTCCATCGCGAACCCCTTGACGATGTACTCCTTGATTCGTTCAGTCGCCCACATTCGAAACCGAGTGCCCCGAATGCTGTTCACTCTGTATCCGACCGAAATGATCGCATCCAGATTGAAGTGTTCCACTTGATAGGTTTTGCCGTCCGCGGCAGTTGTTGCATACTTTGCAACAACTGCCGACCGATCAAGCTCGCCGCTCTCGAAGACATTCTTCAAGTGGCGGCTGATACCGGATTTATCGATAGCGAAGAGATCGGCCATCTGCGAAAGGCTCAACCATAGTGTCTCGTTCTGGAGGCGAGCCTCGATTCGAATGCTTCCGTTTTCCGCTTGATAGAGCAGAAACTCGGTTTCCAAAGGCGCTTGACCGGACCCTCTCATACGCTAACCCCCTGTTTTCGAAGATCTGTCGTCCGTCGCGAAGCAGGCCTCCGTGAGGAGTTCGAACTCTTTGCTCCGGCGGTTGTCGAGCCCGAACCGGGAGTCCGTGATATCGCCGATGATCGCGCCGAGCATGGAGCGTCGCCTCTTCCGACCAGGAGGCTTTTCCCCCGACGACGAAGTGTTCCCGCAAACGCCGGCGATACCTTTTTTCCCGTTTCCAGCATCGGTAATCCCGACCTGTTCTTCATCATATGTGGACTTATCTTAGCGTAACGGAGAGCGTCGTTGTCCTCGATTCAATATATACGTTCAAGTCTTATTGTCAAGTTTTTTGTCCAGTCGCTGTTTTCAGGCGCGCTCTTCTCAGTTACGGCGTGTACGGCGGTACTCCGCCTTTCTTTGCCGCCTTCTCATTCGATCATCAGAAAAAGGAGAGTGTCTGGACGCCGGTATCGGGAATCCCTCTTGAGATGTAACGCAAAAAGCAATACAATTCGTTCGGGAGGTGAGCGGTATGGTGAATGCGACCGTAAATATCAGATTGGAGGCCGAGGATAAGAAGGAGGCCGAGAAGATCTTTGCAACACTCGGCTTGACGACGAGTGAGGCGATTCGTCTTTTCTACAGGCAGACGATTCTGCGCCGGGGGCTTCCTTTTTCAGTCGATATCCCGAACGACGTCACCGTCGCGGCTATGGAGGCAGCACGTCGCGGCGAGCTGGAAACCGGCAGTTTCGAAGATCCGGGAAGCAGGATTTCTTCAAATGAAAGGCGGGGAAGAGCATGATCATCGGCACGCTGGCAGCTTGCGAACGGTATTATGTGTTGGGGGCGCGCTTCCGGAAGGCGCTCGAATTTCTGAAGGAGCACGACGTCGCGGCGATGGAGCCGGGGCGCTACGACATAGAGGGAGACGACGTCTTCGCCCTTGTGCAGGAGTACGTCACCAAGACCATCGACGACTGCACGCTGGAGGCGCATCGGGTGTACGCCGACGTGAACTACGTCGCCGAGGGGTTCGAGTATCTGGGGTACGCGCCGCTTGAACGCGCCGGAGTCCCTGCCGTCGAGTACGATCCCAAGACGGAGGCGGCCTTCTTCGAGAAGGAGTGCGACTTCATCCTTCTGCAGAAGGGCGACATCGCCATCGTCTTCCCCGAGGACGCCCACATGCCGCAGAAGCGCGCCCTCGTCCCGGCGACGGTCCGCAAGGTCTGCATCAAGGTACGGGTCGGGGAAGCGTAGGGGAGCGCTTCGTATTCATAGACCGAAACAGGGTTGTGATTTGTTGAAAGAATACAGGAGGCATGCGCAATGACGATCTTCCAAAGAGTTGACCGACTGAAAGCGGCGATCGACGGGGTGCGTCCGTTCGAGGGAGCGATGCTCGACGAGATACGTGGGTACTACCGCATCGGCCTGACCTGGTCGAGTAACGCCATCGAAGGGAACACCCTCACGGAGAGCGAAACCAAGGTGCTGCTGGAGGACGGGCTCACTGCGGGGGGGAAGCCTCTTCGTGACTCGTTCGAGGCCATCGGCCACGCGGAGGCGTACGACTTCATGTTCTCGCTGCTTCAAAGCGCGAGCATCTCGGAGGAGGACGCGCGGACCATGCACCGGATGTTCTACCGCAACATCGACGAATCCGCGGCCGGGAGCTACCGAAGCCGGGCCGTCCTGATCACGGGGTCGAGCTATCCGGTGACGGAACCGGGCCGAATTCCCTCGGAGATGGCATCTCTCTTCGAATGGGCGAACAGCGAACGCGGCGGATATCATCCGGTCGAGTTCGCCGCGCAGCTCCACAAGCGTTTCGTCTTCATCCATCCGTTCGTCGACGGGAACGGCCGCATCTCCCGGCTGCTGATGAACGCCGCGCTGATACAGGACGGCTACCTACCGGCCCTTATACCTCCGATTCTGCGCAGGGAGTATATCGACCTGCTGGAGCGTGCGCGAACCGACGACCGCCCGTTCGCGGAGTTCATCGCCGCGCGTGTTCTGGAGAGCGAGAAGGAGATGCTGCGCCTGCTGCACATACCGGAACCGGAGGGGCGCTACGACCTGGACGGGCTTGTCGCGGGAATAACGAAGGGAAACGGTCACGGCGAGTTGGACTGAAGCGAGGATGCAGGAAAGATAACGAGTCTCGGAATTTCATATCCTATATGATATAATGCGTTTCAAGGATCGAAAGGAGCTATGCTATGAAATGGCAGGTGCTCTTCTACGAAAAAACGAACGGTGTGAATCCGGTCAAGGAGTTTTTGAAAACCTTGTCGTCGGGACACCAAGCCAAAGCCCTTCGGGAAATCGACCTTCTCGAACAGTTCGGGACGGCGCTTCAGCGGCCTCATGTTGCGGCGATTCGCCAAGATCGATATGCGGGGCTTTGGGAGTTGCGCATCCAGTTTTCCGGTGAGGCTTCAAGGATTTTCTATTTTCTCGCTCAAGGAAATCGTTTCGTGCTTTTGCACGGCTTCATGAAGAAAACGGACGCCCTTCCGGCGAAAGAGCTGGAAACGGCAAGAAAGCGCATGAATGAGTACCTGAGGAGGTGTGGTGAATGAAAAATTCCGCATCTTGGGAAGAAGTGAAGAAAGAGCTGCTGCAAAATCCGGAGACTGCGTCGGCCTACGACGATCTGAAGGAAGAGTATTCTCTTATCGCTTCCATCATCGCCGCCCGTCTAGAAAAAGGCCTTACTCAGGCCGAGCTGGCGGAGAGAATCGGAACCACCCAGGGCAATATAAGCCGGCTTGAATCGGGCCGGCACAATCCTTCCGTGCTCTTTCTCCGAAAAGTCGCGCGAGCGCTGGAAAAAGAACTGGAGGTCACCTTCAGATAAAAAGTTACTCCGTCGAAAGCCGCGCCGGGAGAATGCTCCCTGCGCGGCTTTCGAAGCAATTAAAAGACTCCGTGCATGCTCAGTCCGAGGATGATGATCGTGGCGGGAGCGACGTACTTCACGATGATGGTGAAAATCGCTTGCGTCGTCGAAGAGCGTATCCCCGCCTCGTCGAAGAACTTCCGCATTCCCCACGACCAGCCTACGAAGAGCGTCAGAAGCAGTCCGCCCGCGATCAGCGCGTTGTTCAGAACGGCGTCCGCGGTCTCGAAGAAGTCCATCGAATACGCGGAGACGCAGCCGATGGCGAACATCGTGCCGCCGACCACGTAGACCGCTTTTTTCCTCGAGAAGCCGAACTCCTCCATGTAGGAGGCGACCACGGCCTCCGCGCCGCCGAGCCAGGAGGAGAGGGCGGCGAGGTAGAAGAGCACGTAGAAAAGGACGCCGAAGAGGATGCCCATCGGCATCTTGTTGAAGACGTTGGGCATGGTGACGAAGGTGAGTCCCGGGCCTCCGGCTGGCTCCAGGCCGAACGAGAAGACGGCGGGGAAGATCACCAGCCCGGAGAGAAATCCGGCCAGCGTCAGCGCGCTTCCGATGTGGATGCCCTGCTTGAGCAGGCTTTTCTGCTCCTGTTTCAGATAGCTTCCGAAGACGATTCCGGCGGCCATGCCGACCCCGATGGCGAAGAACGCCTGTCCGATGCAGTCGTAGACGGCCCGGGCGGTGAACTTGGAGAAGTCGGGCTTGAGGTAGTAGACGAGCCCCTCGGTCGCTCCCGGCAGGGTGAGGGAGCGGACGATCAGCACGGTCAGAATGAGGAACAGCGCGGGCATGCAGAGGGAGTTGGCGAATTCAAGCCCCTTGTTGAGCCCTCGACCGATGATCAGCACCACGAGGACGACCGTGGCGGCGCTCCAGGCGATCACTTCGGGCGTGTTGGCGATGAAGGCGCCGAAGTAATCGCCTATCTCCGCGGGGGAGAGGGCCTGGAACGTCCCGAGGCCCGTTTTGAAAATGTACGCCATGACCCAGCCCGCGACCGGCATCGTATAGCCCAGAAGGAGCTGCATCGCGAAGATGTTCAGATAGCCGTTGAGCGTCCACGCCTTCCCTTTGCCCAGCTGCCGGTACGCGCCCGCCGGGTTTTTCTGCGAAGCGCTCCCCAGCGCCATTTCGAGGACGAAGAGCGGTATCGCGATGCCGAAGATGATGAGCACGTAGAAGAGCAGAAAGATGCCTCCCCCGTATCTTCCCACGAGATACGGAAAGCGCCACAGGCTGCCTATGCCGATCGCGAACCCGATCGCCGAGAGAAAGAAACCGATTTTCGATGAAAAACGTTCCCGTTCCATACACTTCATCGCTCCTTCCGGTTGTCGAACCGTTTACTCTCCGTACACTTCCCGCTCGACGCTTCCGTACGCTCGCTCCGTGGGCGTGATCCCCTCCTTGGCCGCCTCGTTCAGGTTCTCCCACGTCTTCTCGGTGCACAGCGCCCCGACCTTTTCCATCAGCCGCTCCATGCTCGCCTCGTTCTGGTGGACGTACTCCTCGTAGCCGGCCATCACGCCCGCGATATTGTGGTACCATTCCACCTGATACAGAATCCCCCGTTCGGCGAGCATCTTCGCCAGCCTGTACTCCTCCTCCTGACTCGAAGCCTTGAGGACGTTGTTCGCCGGTCCCATGACGATCTTGAACTTGAGATCGGAGATGACGTGCTCGTCGAGGACGCCGCCGACGGCGCACGGAGCGAAGATGTCCGCCTCGACGCCCAGAATCGACGACGGGTCGACCGCTTCGATCGAGGCTTCGGGGTGCTTCTCTTTCAGAAGTCGCACCGCTGTCGGATCAAGATCGCAGACGACCAGCTTCGCGCCGTCGCGGATGAAGTCTTCCGCCAGAGGGAAGCCCACCGCGCCGAGCCCCTGTACGGCGATGCGCTTCCCTTCGAGCGAATCCGATCCCCGGAGGAAACGGGCGCCCTGCTTCACCGCCATGTGCGCGCCGTGGGCGGTGGGAGTGCCGGTGGGTCCGAGCGGTCCTTTCGGACCCCCGGTGATATGAAGAGAAAAATGCGCTTTCATCACGTCCGCGAGAGCCGGCGGGAAGCGCATGTCCGGCCCGGTGGTGTTTCGCGTCCGGTCGTTGGCGTAGGAGAGGAAGCCCACCTGGTCCAGGTTTTCGAGATCCACCGGCTCCATCTGCACCGTGATCTTGCACCCGCCCATCGGAAGACCCGCCGCGACGTTCTTGAACGTCATCCCCCGGCCGAGATTCATCCCGTCGACGAAGACGCCGATCTCGTCTTCGTCGGTCTCATGTCTTCTGATGCCTCCCATGAGGAGGGAGGAACGCCGGTTGTTGAGGCCGCGCTTGTCGCTGTGGATGTGGTTCGTGAAGCGGATGCCGAGTTTTTCGTTGAAGTAGGAGTCGAGAAGAATGTGCCTTCCCTTGCGCATGAGTTCCTTGATCTTGTCCAGATGAGCGCTCAGGCCGTGCTTGGCGAAGAGCGCCTCCGTTTGGGCGCTGTTGAAAAAAAGGCCGTCGGACGCCCGGAGCGAAAAAACGGTGAAGCGCCGGTTGTACTCGCGGAAGGGCGTCTCCGGATCCCATTCGCGCGCCGCATACAGAACGAACCTCCCGCTTCTCCAGTCGTAGTGGATCTCCATGTGATTCAGGCCTTCCAGTCGCAACACTTCGAAAATGCTCTGCCGCATGCCGAACTCAACCTCCTCCTATGAGATACCGAACCGCCGCCCCCGGAAAGCTTCTCCGGAGGCGGCGTGCTTTCTTGCGATCTGCAGCGGCGCCTACTTCAGCGTGACGTCCTTGCCCTTGCGGATGACGAAAAGGGGCGCGTCGTGCTCCCAGATGGCGTGGTAGACGTCCTCCGCGTCGAGCACGACGAGGTCGGCGGCGCCGCCTGGCTCCAGGACGTGCCCCTTGATCCCCATGGCCTTCGCCGCGTTCGTGGTGATCAGGTCGTAGAGGATCTCCATGTCGCCGAACGTGGTCATCCAGAGCAGGTGGACGGCGAGGAAGGCCACTTCGAGCATGTTGTTCCGGCCGAAGGGGTAGTAGGCGTCCGCGATGTCGTCCTGCCCCAGCGCGACGGCGACGCCCGCGTCGTACAGGTCGCGCACGCGCGCGTGGAGCGGGCCGGTGTGCGGGTCGCTGACGAGGCCTATCTTCGCTTTCTGCAGCAGGGCGAGCACCTTGCGGAAGTAGGGCTCCTGGTACATGGCCATGGCGCGGCAGTGCTGCGCGGTCACCCGTCCCTGCCACCCCTCCTTGATCGTCTTCACGGCGAGCATTTCGAGCGAGCGGAGTCCGGAGTCGCCCGCGTCGTCGATCAGCATGGAGACGTCCTTGCCGAACTCCTTGGCGAGGGCGAACATCGAGTCGATGTGCGCCTGCATGTCGGCGTCGGTGTACTCGATCCACGGAATGCCGCCCACGACGTCGGCCCCCAGCTCGAGCGCCGAGCGGATGTACCCGTCCGCGCCCGGGTCGCGGACCACGCCGTCCTGCGGGAAGGCGACCACCTGGAGGTCCACGATGTCCTTGAACTCCTCGCGGGCCTTCAGCAGCGCCTTTATCCCCTCCAGCTTCGCCTTGGTGTCCGTGTCGGCGAAGGCGCGGATGTGGGTATTGCCGTACTTTTGCGCAAGGCGGCACGCTTTGCGTACGTTCTCGATGATCCACTTCTCGTCGTAGTGGTCCTTCACGCGCGAGGCCTGCTCGATGGCCGTCATGGCCCCGCCCATGCTTCCCCCGTGGTAGGAAGAGAGGGCATCCTGCCCCACCATCTCCAGCGTGTACACCTTGCACAGGTGGAGATGCCCGTTCACGAAGGACTCCGTGACCAGCTTCCCGCCCGCGTCGATGACATGCGCCGCGCCCGCCTCCGGGAGGTTCTCGCCGACGGCGGCGATCTTCTCCCCCTCGATGCCGATGGAGAGGGTCTTTCCCTGCGAAAAACGGGTCCGTGCGTTCTTGATCAGAAGACTGAATGCCATGAGTTCATTCTCCTTTCATTTTTCTTTGCCCGAAAGCGCCCTGTCCGGCGCGAGGGCCACAGCCCCGCTCACCGGGCCGCGCGGAGCTTCTCCTGCGCGAGGCGCGCCGCCTGCACTATGGTTTCGTAGCCGGTGCAGCGGCAGAGGTGCTTGTCGAGCGCATTCATGATCGTTTCGTCGTCGGCGTCCGGGTTTTGAGTGAAGAGTGCGTAGAGGCGCATGACGATCCCCGGCGTGCAAAAGCCGCACTGGATGGCCCCGGCCTCGACGAAGGCCTGCTGGATCGGGTGGAGGACGCCGCCCTCGGCGAGGGACTCGATGGTGAGGACGTTCGTCTCCTCCGCCTTTTCCGCAGGGACGGTGCAGCTTGTCACGGCCTTTCCGTCAATCACCACGGTGCACGAGCCGCACTGCCCCGTGCCGCACCCCACCTTGGTTCCCGTCAGCCCGAGCGAGTCGCGCAGCACGGAGGCGAGCATGACGCGACCCTCTTCAAGATGGACCGTCCGGGGCGTTCCGTTGACTGTGAAGTTGAGGACGCGCATTCTACTTGTCCTCCTTTCGGGTTTTCAGGGCTTCCAGTATTCTCTCCGGCGTGACCGGAAGCGCGGTGAACTCGACGCCGGTCGCGTCGCGCAGCGCGTTGAGGATGGTCGGCGCCACCGCGACGATGGGGTGTTCCGCCATGGGCTTCGCGCTCCACGGCCCCTCTTCGTTGGGCGTCTCCAGCAGCACCACGGTCTGCTTCTCCGGCGCGTCGTGGAGGCGCGGAATTTTGTACGCCGGGAAGGTGACGTTTTTCGCCACGCCCTCTTCGGTAAAGAGGATCTTTTCCATCAACGCCGCGCCCATCCCCTGAACGACGCCGCCCGTGATCTGTCCGCGCGCCGCGGCGGGGTTGACGGCCCTGCCGACGTCGAACGCGGAGGCGAAGTGGAGTATCTTGACCTCGCCGGTCCGCCTGTCGACGCGGAGCGCGCACCCTTGAGCGCCGAAGGTCCAGCTTCCGGCGGCGTTCCCCATGCCGGTCTCCGGGTCGGGCTCCGTGATCTCCGGGACGCGGTACCATCCGGTCGCCGCAAGCGGCTCGCCGACAGTGAGGCCGTTCGCGGCCATGAAACCGCGCGCGAGCGCGCCGAGGGAGAGCGTCGCCCCGGTGTTCGGGTGAACGCAGACGCCCTCTTTGTAGACAATCATTCCGGAGGCGCAGTTCCAGACCTTCGCCGCCGTTTCCTTCGCCTTGGCGACGAGCGCGCGGCACGCGTCCTGGATGGCGCGCCCTCCCCGGTAGGTCTGCATGGAGGCCACCGTCTGCCACTCCCAGGGAGAGAACTGCGTATCCACGTCGGAGTAGACGCGCACCTTCTCGAACGGCAGTTCGAGCGCCTCGACCGCCATCTGCGCGAAGACCGTATGGACGCCCTGCCCCATCTCGATCCCCGCGAGGTTGACGAACGCGCTTCCATCGGCGTTGACCTGCACGTGGCAGCAGGATGCCGCGTTCGCCGCCATCTTGGGCGACTTCATCATCGAGGCGATTCCCTTGCCGTAGATGTACCGCTCGTCGTTGGACGGGAGCGGCTCCTCCGCGAGAGCCTTTTCGACGGCGTCGAGGCAGCCGAAGAGGTCGCCGTTGCTCTTCTTGATCGTCTGTCCGAGGGCGTTCTTCCGCCCCTCGCGGAGGAAGTTCTTCCGCATGATCTCCGCCGGCGTCATGTCGAGCTTCCGCGCAAGCATGTCGATCAGTCGGCCGGCCATGAACTGCCCCTCGGGGTGTCCGTACCCTCTGTACGCGCCGACGCTCGGCGAATTGGTGTAGACGCCGTAGACGTCGACGATCGCATTGGGAAATTCGTAGGGGCCGGTGCAGTTGTGCCCGGCGACGGTGTCCACGGGCCACCCCGTGTCGCCGTACGCGCCGTCCGCGAAGTACATCTCGGCCTTCAGCGCGGTGAACGTGCCGTCGAGCTTCGCGCCGATGCGCATGCGTCCTTTCATGCCTCGTCCGATCAGCGCGCCGGAGATGACCTCGCCGCGCGTGAGCGCCAGCTTGACGGCGTATCCGGGGACGAAGCTCGCCGCATAGGCGACCATCGGTTCGATGCTCACGTCGGACTTGCCGCCGAAGCCGCCGCCGAGGTAGGGGATGTGCACCCGCACCTTCGACGCGGGGATGCCGAACATGTCGGCGAGGACGTCCCGGAGGACGAACGGGGCCTGATTGGAGGCCCATATCTCGATATCTCCGTCCGTGCCGAAGCGGCAGATCGCGCCGTGGGGCTCGAGCGGCGCCTGGCTGGAGAGGGGGAACTCGAACTCGTCCTCGACCGTGACGTCGGCTTCGGCGAATCCCTCCTGTTCATTGCCTTTGCGGAGTTTGTAGTGGTGGAAAACGTTGCTTCCGGGGATCGGATGGACGGAGTACTCCACTCTCCGGTACTCTCCGTTCTTCTCGTGGATGAGCGGCGCGCCGGGAGCCGCGGCCTCGACCGGGTCGAGGACGAACGGGAGCTTCTCGTAGTCGACGGCGATCTCCTTCAGCGCAGCGGCCGCCTGGTTCTCCGTCTCCGCGAGGACGACCGCGACGGGCTCGCCCGCGTGGCGGACCTTGTCGACGGCCAGGGGCGGCTGGTCCCAAAGGCAGGTGCCGAAGAGCATTCCGCACCCCTGCCCTGTGACGACTTTCTTGACGCCGGGCATCGCCGAAGCCTTCGATGTGTCGATCGAGCGAATCCTGGCGTGAGGGACGCCGGCCCTCAGTACCTTCGCGTGGAGCATCCGCGGCAGAACGATGTCGGCCACGAAGAGGGCCTCCCCCGTCGCCTTCCGGACGGCGTCCACTCTTGGAACGTTCTTTCCCACATGCTGTACCGTCATGCTTTCCCCTCTCTTTCACAAAGAGATGCGATGAAGAACTCTCTCCGCCGGGACCGCTCCCCAAGATCGCGCAGGGCGTCGCCCCCCGGAACTCGCTTCGCCGTATGCATGCGTGAAGAAGAGACAGCCCTCCTCTCCGCGGAGTTTCCGCTACCCCTTCTCTTCCCTCCGGTACGGCTTCAGCAGCCCCGCCGGAGCAGCCGCGCGCCTCGAGACGCCGACGAGCGCGACGACCGTCATCAGGTAGGGGATGATCAGGAAGAGGTGGAACGGGATATTGAATCCCAGACCCTGGAGGCGGAGCTGGAGCGCGTCGAGGAAGCCGAAGATCATCGCGCCCGCCATCCCCTTCGCCGGGTCCCAGTTGCCGAAGATCACCATGGCGACGGCGATCCACCCCCTGCCGCCCACCACGTCGATCAGGAACATGTTCTGGTGGGCCAGGGTCAGGAACGCGCCGCCGACGCCCATGAGCGCGCCGCCCGCCGCGAGGCAGAGCGTCCGCGTCAGGTTGACGTCGATGCCCACCGTGTCCGCGGCGAAGGGGTTCTCCCCGACGGTGCGGATGGCGAGACCCCACGAGGTGCGGTAGAGCAGAATCCAGACCAGCGGCACCAGGAGCAGCGCGATATAGACCAGCACGTATTGGTTGAAAAACGCGGGGCCGACGACCGGGAGTTCCGAGAGGAACGGAATCGCCGTCTGCGTGAAGGGGCGCACCGTGGGAGGGTTCACCGGAGAGCCGACCGCGAGCCGGTAGATGAACATGGCGAGCCCGGTCGAGAAGAGCGTGATCCCCAGCCCCGAGACGTGCTGCGAGAGCCCCAGGTAGACGGCGAGGAAGGCCATGAAGAGGGAGAGCAGCACTCCGACGAGCGCCGCCGCCGCCACGCCGAGCCAGAGCGAACCCGTGGTCAGCGTGGTGAGAAAGCCGGTCATGGCGCCCATCAGCATGATTCCCTCGATACCGAGGTTGAGCACCCCGGCGCGCTCGCAGAGGATCTCCCCAAGCGTGCCGAAGATGATGGGCGTCGCCATGCGCATCATGGCCGCCAGAAGTCCCGTGATAAAAGCGGTGGTCATTATCTGTTCCATCAGTCTCTCACCGCCTTTACGCGGTATTCGGTCAGCAGCAGGGCGATGAGCATGACGATGAGCGCCATCCCCTGGATCACCTCCGCGATGTAGGTCGGGACGCCGGTCAGACGGCTCATCGACTGTGCCCCCACGATGATCACGCTGAAGAAGAACGCGGAGAGCACCGTTCCGACCGGGTGCAGCCTCCCGAGCATCGCGATGACGATGCCGGAGTAGCCGAAACCGGGGGAGATGTCCATCAGCAGGTGGAAGTGGATCGCGACCACCTCGCCCACGCCCGCGAGCCCCGCGAGCCCTCCGGAGAGGAGCGCGGTTTTCATGATGACGGCGTTCACGTTGATGCCGCCGAAGGCCGCCGCCCTCGGGTTCACCCCTACGGCGCGCGACTGGTAGCCGAAGACCGTTTTGCTGTTGACGAACCAGACGACGAGCACGGCGACGAGGGCGATGACGATGCCCAGGTGGAAGCGCGAGCGGATCAGCAACACCGGGAAGCGCGCGATCTCCGCCACGGCGGGGGAGCGGGGCCAGCTCGACCCCGGCATCTGCAGCGGACCGAAGAGCAGATACCCCATCAGGTGCCACATGACGTAGTTCAGCAGCAGCGTGGTGACCACGTCGTCCACTCTGTATTTCGTCTTGAGCAGAGCGGGGATCGTCGCCCACGCGCCCCCGGCCAGGAACCCGGCGGCGCAGACAAGCAGCAGGACGAGCGCTTTCGGAAGGGGGGGCGCGTAGATGCCGACCCAGGCGGCGGCGATGGCTCCTGCGAGGAGCTGCCCCTCGGCCCCGATGTTCCAGAACTTCGCCCGGAAGGCGAAGGCCACGGCAAGTCCGGTGAAGGTCAGCGGCGCGGCCTTCACGCAGGTCTCAAGGAAGTTGTAGCGCGTCCCCAGCGCCCCCCGGAAGAGGGAGACGTACGAGAGCCACAGGTCGCCTCCCGCGATCAGGATGGGGATCGCCGAGAGAAGCAGCGTCGCCAGGACGGCCCCCACCGGCACGAGAAGCTGTATCCATCCGGGCAGAGGCGCCCGCTTCGACACGATCATGCGCACGGTTCGCTCACCCCGCTCATCCAGAGACCGACCTGCTCTCTGCTCGCTTCATCCCGCTCCGCGACGCCCATGATACGCCCTTCGTACATCACGGCGATCCGGTCGGCGAGCAGGAAGATTTCGTCAAGGTCCTCCGAGATCAGGAGGATGGCCGCGCCGCTCCGGCGGGCTTCAAGAATCCGCTTGTGGACGTACTCGATGGCGCCGACGTCGAGCCCGCGCGTCGGCTGGGCCGCGACGACGGCGCGCGGAGAGGCCGAAAGTTCGCGGGCGAGGATGATCTTCTGCAGGTTGCCCCCGGAGAGCGTCCGGGCGACGGCGCGCCGTCCGTCGGTCTTGATGCCGAACTCGTCGATCAGTCCGTCCGCGTGCCTGCCGATCGCCGCGTGGTCGAGCATGCCGAGCGAGCGGAAGGAGGCGTGGTTTTCGAGGACGAGGTTCTCCTCCACGGTGAGTTCGAGCAGCAGCCCCGTGGTCATCCGGTCTTCCGGGATGCGGCCCATCTTTCGGTCCACCGCGGCCTTCGGCCTCCCCGGAGGAAGCGGCTCCCCGCCGAGAAGCACGTCTCCGCCGTCGGGGACTCGAAGACCGAAGAGGGCTTCCGCCAGTTCGCGCTGGCCGTTGCCCGAGACCCCGGCCATCCCGAGGATCTCTCCGGAACGGATTGCCAGGGAGAGCTCCTTGACCGCCTCCAGCCCCTTGTCGTTTTTTATCGAGAGGGAACGGATTTCGAGCGCCGGGTCGCCGAGATTCTTCGAGCCCGCGTGGCGGCGCTCCTCGAGTTCGCGCCCCACCATCAGGTTCGCCAGTTCGCGCTCGTTCGTGTCCCGCGTCGCCCGTTCGGCGGCCACCGCGCCCTTCGAGAGGACGACCACTCTGTCGGCGATCTCCATGACCTCGTAGAGCTTGTGCGAGATGAAGACGACGGAGCACCCCTCCGCCGCCAACGCGCGCAGCGTGGCGAAGAGTTCCTTCGTCTCAAGGGGCGCGAGCACGGCCGTCGGTTCGTCGAGGATGAGGATGCGCGCGTTCCGGTAGAGCGCCTTCAGAATCTCCACCTTCTGCTGGCCGCCGATGGGGAGCGTCCACACCGGCGCGTCCGGGTCGACGTGCAGGCCGAAGCGGTTCTGCAGTTCGAGCAGCTTCCGGCGGGCCTTTCCCATGTCGAGGAAGAAGCCGCCGCCGCTCCCGACCACGGTGTTTTCGAGCACGGTCTGCGACGGGACGAGCGTGAAGTGCTGGTGCACCATGCCGACTCGCCGGGCGATGGCGTCGCGGGGGGAGGAGAGGGAGACCTTCTCCCCTCCGATGCGGATCTCGCCGCCGTCGGCGGCGTAGTATCCGAAGAGGATGTTCATGAGCGTCGTCTTTCCCGCGCCGTTTTCGCCGAGGAGGGCGCAGATCTCGCCCTCGTACAGGGCGAAGTCCACGTCCCTGTTGGCGACGACGTCGAGAAAGGTCTTCCGGATCGAGCGCATTTCGACGACCGGGGTGCGCTCTTCAGTGTGTGTGCATGGTATGTCGGGCCGGCTCATCGGCAGCCACTCCCCCTTTCGGGTGTTTCCGTCGAAAATCGAAAAGGGGAACGGAGGAATCCCCCCCGCTCCCCGGAAAAAACATCAGTCCGTCTTCAATTCCGTCTCGATGACCGGGACGGTGAACTCGCCGGCGAGGATCTTCGCCTCGAGGTCGCCGACTTCCTTGAGCAGCTCGGCGGGAAGCTTCTGCTCGAACTCGTGGAAGGGAGCGAGGAACGCGCCGCCCTTGGCCATCATCGACCACTCGCGAAGGTCTTCGGCCTTCCATTCGCCCTTGCGCACCGCGTCGACCGAGTGAAGCACCGTCGGGTACATGTCCCACACCGGGCCGGTGACGACCACTTCGGGGGCCAGGTCGTGCTGGTCGAGCATGTTGCCGAAGGCGAGGATCTTGTGCTCCTTCGCCGCCTCGAAGACGCCGAAACGCTCCGCGAAGATGAGGTCGACGCCCGACTCGATCTGGGCCAGGGCGGCCTCCTTCGCCTTCGGAGGATCGAACCAGCTTCCGATGTAGGCGACCTTCACCTTGACGGCCGGGTTCACGGAGAGCGCGCCCTCTTTGAATGCGTTGACCAGCCGGTTGACTTCCGCTATGGGGATTGCGGCGACGATGCCGAGGGTGTTGCTCTTCGTCATTCGTCCGGCGATGATGCCGCACAGGTAGGAGGGCTCGTGGATCCAGTTGTCGAAGACCGAGTAGTTCGGCTCCTGGAAGGTGAACTCCGAGCCGAAGGCGAACGCGACTTCGGGGTACTCCTTCGCCACGCGCCGCGACGGCTCTTCTCCCGCGAGGAAGGCGTCGCCGACGATCAGATCGAAACCTCTCTCCGCGTACTCGCGGAGTACGCGCTCGAAGTCCGCCGCGCCGACCTTCTCCGCGAATTCGTAGACGATGCCGGTCTCTTTCTGCACCTTCAGACACGCCTGATGGATCGCGCCGTCCCACGGCTCTTCGATCGCCGTCTGGAAGACGGCAGCCAGCTTGAAGTCCTTGTAGTCCTTCACATCGGCCGCCGCCGCCCCGGCGAAGAGAACCAGCAGGCAGAGAGCGAACAGAGCAACAAATTTCTTCACACACATGCACCTCCCGTTCAAAGTATCCGGCGAACCGGCGGGGGCCGGACGCCGCTTCAAAGAGCCCGATTTCACCGCGTTCCGCGAAAAAAAGCGCTTTCTCCCTTCACCTCCCTGATTTTCGCGGATTTTCACAATCGCGCCAATTCCCATTGTATCAGAAGTTCTGTACTCTCTATGATTTCCAATCATTCAATCAACGGGAGGGGCTTCTGTCAATGGCGACGGGTGACGTGAATTTTCACTCTTTCTGTCGGCTGTGGACAGGGATGAGCGACTATGGTACCATTCTAATGCAAACGATTGCATAAATCAAATCGACGGGGAGTAGAGAGAATGGACCTTGTGGTACGCAATGCGCGGCTTCGCGGAGAGTCCGGATCGAAGGAGATCGCGGTTCGGGACGGTCGCGTGGCGGCGATTGAAGAACGGCTCGCCGTTCAGGCCGACCGGGAGATCGACGCCGGGGGCAACCTGGTGTCGGCGCCCTTCGTCGACCCGCATCTGCACCTCGACGCCGTCCTTACCGTGGGAAACCCTCGCTTCAACGAATCGGGAACGCTCCTCGAAGGCATCGCCATCTGGGGGGAGCGCCGCCCTTCGCTTAAAAAAGACGAAGTGCTCCGCAACGCCCGCGAGGCCGTGCTCTGGGAGGTCGCGAACGGCGTCCAGTTCATCAGGACCCACGCGGACACCACCGATTCCGCCCTCGTCACGGTGGAGGCGCTCGTCGAACTGCGCGAGGAGATGAAGGACGTCGCGGAGATCCAGGTGGTCGCCTTCCCGCAGGACGGAATCTTCACCTTCCCGGAGGGCGAGGCGAATCTCAGGCGCGCCCTCGATATGGGATGCGACTGCGTCGGCGCCATCCCGCACATCGAATTCACCCGCGAGGACGGCGTCCGTTCGGTCGAGCTGGCCTTCGAACTGGCCGAACAGTACGGCCGCCTCGTGGATATTCACTGCGACGAAACCGGAGACGACCAGTCGCGCTTCGTCGAGGTAATGGCGAAGCTCGCCATCGCGACGGGGATGGGAAGCGCGGTCACGGCGAGCCACACCACGGCGATGCACAACTACAACAACGACTACGCGCTCAAGCTGATGGGGATCTTCCGGCGGGCGAAGATGAACTTCATCACCGCGCCGTTCGACAACTCCGTGCTCCAGAACCGCACGGACGGCTATCCGCGCCGCAGGGGGCACACCCGCGTGGACGAACTGGACGCGGCGGGCGTCAACGTTTCCATAGGGCACGACTCCATCATGGACCCATGGTACCCTATGGGGAGGGGCTCCATGCTGGCTGCGGCCAACCTGCTGATGCACACGGCGCACATGAGCGGGCGCGAGCGGATCCGCCGACTCTTCGACATGATCACGGACAACTCCGCAACGACGATGGGCGTCCGGGATCGCTACGGCGTCAGGCCGGGCGCTCCGGCCGATTTCGTGATCCTCGACGCTCCCGACGAATTCGAGGCGCTCCGTCTCCAGAGCGAATGCCTCTTCGTGGTGCGCGGCGGCGCGGTGGTGTGCGAGACTGCGCCTGCGAAGCGGCGGCTTCTTCGGAACGGCGCCGCCCGCGAGGTCGATTTCAGGATTCCGCCGAAGTAGACCCGACGAAAACGAGGAAAAAGCGCACGGGAGATTCCGCCGCTCGAGGGGATCTCCTGTGCTTGTCGTGTTCGTGGTATCATATGTTGAACATTACGCGCTCGAAGGGGAGTGGTCTTGATGGCGAGGGTCCTTGCGGTCTGTACGAGCGCGAAGCGCCAGGAGCCGAAGAGGGAAGTCCCGGCGATCCGTTTCGTCCGGGGCGGTATCGAGGGCGATTCGCACATGGGGGTGACCGACAGGGAGGTCAGCTTGCTCCGCGCGGAGGACATCCGGAAGGCGGAGCGGGAAGCCGGATTCGACTTCCCCCCGGGAGCGCTCGCGGAGAACCTCGTCGTGGAGGGGCTTCCGGAGGATCTCGGTCCCGGCGCGCGGATCTCTGTCGGGCCTTCCGCAGTCCTTGAAGTCGTGGAGAAGGGGAAGAAGCCGGGCGAACCCCATACCTACAGCTACAGGGGGTGGTGCCTTCTCCCCGCGGTCGGATTCTTTCTCCGCGTGGTCGAGGGCGGCGCCGCAACGGGGGGCGACCCCGCGACGGTTCTCTGAATCGCCGTCGAAAGCGCTGCCGCGAGGAGTGGACGAACCGAACGGCTGTCGTATAATGGAGCGTGAACCTTCTCTACGGAAAGAGTATCGAAGGATGTATGCGCACGATGTTTTTATTTTTTAAGGAGGAGCGTCCATGAAAATCGATGTCAACAAGAGCGGGAACGGAGCGAGGATCGGCATTTCCGGAAGCATGTACGTGGAGGATTCCGCATCGGTACGTGAGAAGCTGATCGCGCTTCTCGACGAAGGAGTGTCCAACCTGACGCTGGATCTCTCCGGTTTGGACTACGTCGACAGTTCCGGGCTGGGCGTACTCATCTCCATCCACAAGCGATGCCTTCAGAAGGGCGGCAAGATGACGATCACCGGCCTTCGCGGAATGGTCGAAGAGCTGTTCAAGCTCACGCGCCTCGATCTGGTTTTCAACGTGGCTTCGCACTAAGCTCCGCCGAACGCGGATACGCCGCAGGGGACTCCGCAGAGGAGCCCCCTGCGGTTGTTCAGTACTTGCTCTCCTCCTCCGCGATTGAAAAGCCCTCGCGGAGCAAGGAGATGCAGATGTCTGCTGTTTTTTCGTCGTATAATTTTCCCCGCTGCTCCTCCAGCTCCCGGACGACTTCCTCGCGCGGGTGCGCAGGCCGGTACGGCCGGTGGCTCAGCATCGCCTCCACAACGTCCGCGGCGCCCACGATGCGCCCGAAGAGCGGAATCGCCTCTCCCTTCAGGCCGTCGGGGTAGCCGCTGCCGTCCATCCGTTCGTGATGATGGAGCACGGCGAGCGAAATAGGTTCCGGGAACCCCTCCTTCGCCAGGATATCCCTCCCGATGACGGAGTGCTCCTGCATAAGCCGCCTGTCTACGGGCCGGAGCGGGCCGGGGATGCAAAGAATCTCCGTCGGAACGCCCATCATCCCCACGTCGTGCAGCAGGGCGGCGGTGACGAGGTCGTCGGTCTCCGCCTTCGTCAGGCCGAGCCGATGTCCGATTTCGTGCGCCAGCCGGGCGGACTGGCGCTGGTTCTTCCCCGTGTACGAGTCCTTCATCTCCACCAGCGCGGCGGTGAGGCGCACCGTCTTCATCCTCGCCTCCTCGACCGCCTTCAGCGACGCCGCCAGCTGCTCCTGGATGACGATGCGCTCCTCCTGATCGCGGAGGATGAGGATGCCCGACGTTCTCCCCTCCTCGGCTGAGGCCTGGAAAGAGGCTTCGAAGCGGCGCGTCCCGTTGAGGGTGAGGAGGGAGATCACCTTCCGCTGCTCCTCCGGGGAGAGGACCGGGAAAATCGAGAAGAGCGAAAGCGGCGCGGCGCGAGGCGTTTTGAGGCAATCGTGCAGACGGAGTTTCTCGGACGTCCGCGCAAGCCCCAGGAGCCCCAGCGCGGCTTCGTTCCGGTACTCCACGGTCTCCTCCGGAAGCGAGATCACGAAAATGGCGTCCCGCGCGTGGTCCAGCAGATCGCGCATCCGTTCCAGTTCGGAGAGGCGGCGCTTCAGCTCGGGGTAGTGGCTCTTTTTGCCCGATTTGGCGCCCAGGCCCATAAGGGCGAGAAACTGCTCGTCCTTGTCGTCAATAGGCATTGCGGAGCAGCGCCTCCAGTTCATCATGGCCGAAGAAAAACGGATTCGTAAGCATGCACGGGTCATGCTCGCCCGTTTCGGCGAGCAGGGAGAGCTGTTCCTCGCGCAGTCCCAGTTCGCGCAGCCTGCCGGGGATGCCCGCTTTCGCGCGGAGAGCGTCCAACCGTTCAAGAAGCTCCGGAAGCGGTTCGGGGGAGGATACGCTCCCGCCGAGCGCTTCGAGGATCGCGGCGTAGCGGTCGGGCGCCGCGGAGAAGTTCGCCTCCACGCCCCATCGGAGCAGCAGCGAGTTGCACTCCCCGTGCGGGAGGTCCAGAAGGCCTCCGAGGCTGTGGGAGAGCGCGTGGACGACGCCGAGGCTGGCGTTGGAGAAGGCGAGCCCGGCGTGCAGGCTGGCGAGCATCATACCGTTCCGGTAGTCGATGTTGGAAAGGTCGTCCAAAGTTTTCGGGAGGAACTCCCCGACGAGGCGGATTGCCCGGAGGGCGTGCAGGTCGGTGAGATCGGACGACGCCTTCGAGACGTAGGCCTCCACTGCGTGCGTCAGCGCGTCCAGTCCGGTGGCGGCGGTGAGGTTCCGGTCCATCGTCAGCGTGGTCCGGGGGTCGACGAGCGCCACGTCCGGGACGATCGACTTGCTGACGATGGCGTTTTTCACCTTCGTCCCCTCGTTCTTGATGATGGAGAACTGCGAGACGTCGGCCGCGCTCCCGGCGGTCGTCGGGATGCAGACGACCGGAGGACAGGGGAGCGGTATTCGGTCGACGCCGACGAACTCGCTCACGTGGCGGCCGTTCGCATGGACGGCCCCTACGGCCTTCGCGCAGTCCATCGGGCTTCCGCCGCCGAGCGCCAGAATGAGGTCGCACCCTTCGTCCGAGAAGATGCGCGCCCCCTTCATGACCATTGAGGCGGTGGGATTCGGAAGAATATCGGAGAATACCGTGCAGTCCAGCTCCTCCTGTTCGAGGCTTTCTAAGACGGGGTCGAGCCAGCCGGAGGCGATCACTCCGGCGTCGGTGGCGATGAAGACCTTGCTTCCGCCCAGGTTCCGGGCGTACCGACCGGCAAGGGCGAGGGCCCCTTTGCCGAAGAGGATTTCAGGGGCGACGAACTTTCTCAGGGCGAAACCGTTCATACACTCATCCCCTTTCATTGCGCAACAAAGGCGGGGAAACTCCCCGCCTTCAGTCTATCACATAAATGAGACGATTGCCGCAATGCCCGCTTTACCAGCGGAGAATCGTGGCCCCCCAGGAGAAACCCACGCCGAAGCCCACCACCATGACCCTGTCGCCGGGGCGGAGACGTCCCTCGTCGGCCGCGTCGCGGAGGGCCATGGGGATGGTCGCGCTCACGGTATTGCCCTTGTTCTCGATGTTCGTATAGAATTTCTCTTCCGGAATGCCGATCTCCTTGCGGAGATGCTCCAGGATCAGCTTCGTCGCCTGATGGAAGACGAAGAGGTCGATGTCGTCCAGCTTGAGGGAGTGCGCGTCCAGCGTCTGCCGCACTGCGGACGGAACGGTCTCCACGGTGAACTTGAGCACCTCGGGGCCGTTCATGTACAGGTTTTCCGCGCTCCGCGTGTTTCCCCACTTATTCGTCCGTTCGACGGCGGTCTCCGGCGAACGCGGGGCGGCCCAGGCCCCCGCCGGAACGATCAGCTTCTCCATCCCCGAGCCGTCGGTTCCAAGGATGAAGTCCCCTATGCGCGCCGTGTCCGATCCCTCGACGAGCGTCGCCGCCGCGGCGTCGCCGAAGATGGTGCGCGTGCTCTTGTCCATCGGATGGACGGTGCGCGTCAGCGTGTCCGCCGTGATCAGCAGCACTTTCTTCGCGATTCCCGTCCCGATAAGCCCCTTGGCGAGAGCGAGTCCGTAGACGAACCCCGAGCAGCCGAGGTTGAAATCGAGCGCTCCGGTCGTCTTTTTGAGCCCCAGCCTGTCCTGGACCACGCAGGCCGTGGCGGGGAGGTAGTAGTCGGGGCTCTCCGTGCACAGCAGCAGAAAATCGATGTCGTTTCTGTCGACTCCGTGTTCCTCGAAGAGCTTCTCCACGGCGCGCGTCGCGAGATCGGAGACGAGTTCCCCGTCCACAACGCGGCGTTCCCGGATGCCCGTCTTCTGGTAGATTTTGTCCTCGGTCCACGTACCGAACTCCTCCACCAGCGCCTTGTTGTCCACCACCTTCGGCGGAAGGTAGTATGAAATAGCCCGTACTCCGGCTCCAAATCCCTTCATCTCTCGAACGCCTCCATAACAGTATGTGCATCGAATCCGACGCTGTGCTATTATCCCATTGTCACCGGTAAGTGACAAGTCTTCCGTTGTAGTAGAAATGCGGATCTATGATGAAAAAACGCGTCGAATGCTCTTGCAAAGAAGGAGCGCGTGGAATAAAGTAGGAGCCGTCTTCGCGGCCCGGAAAAGCGCGCCGCGAAGAGGACGGACTTCGGTCGGGCGCGTGTCGCGCACCCTCCGGTTCTCCGAACGAAAGGAGTGGCGCCCTCATGGGCAGCAGCACGCTGAAATTCATACATTGCGCCGATCTTCACCTCGACAGCCCCTTCTCGGGGCTCTCGGAGACGTCCGCCGCGCTTGCGGGGTTTCTGCGCGGGGCGACCTTCTCCGCATTTAAAAACGCCGTGGACTGCGCGCTGCGGAGCCGTGCGGATTTTTTTCTGATCTCCGGCGACGTCTACGACGGCGAGGACAGGAGCGTCCGCGCGCAGCTCTTCTTCCTCGAACAGCTGAAGCGCCTCTCCGACGCGGGAATCCCCTCGTTCACGGTGCACGGCAACCACGACCCGCTCTCCGGGTGGGAGCTTGACCGCGACCTGCCCCCGCTTGCGTACCGATTCGGCGCGGAGATCGAGTCCGTCCCCCTGACGGTGAAGGGGGAGCGGGTCGGGACGGTGCACGGGTGCAGCTTCCCGGTGCGCGACGTGGACGAGAACCTGGCGCTCCGCTTCGCCGGGCGCCGGACGGAGGGCGTGAACATCGCGCTGCTCCACTGCAACGTCGGCGGGCGGAAGGGGCACGAGAACTACGCTCCCTGCTCGCTGGACGACCTCCGCGCGGCGGGGATGGACTACTGGGCGCTGGGGCACGTCCACGGCGCCGAGGTTCTCAGCCACGACCCGCTTGTCGTCTACCCAGGCAACCTCCAGGGGCGGCATATCGGCGAGACGGGCAAGAAGGGGGTCTTCTCGGCGACGCTCGGCTCCGGTGGCGCTCTCCCCGGAGGAAGGGGGGGCGTCGAGTTCGTCCCGTGCGACGTCGTGCGTTGGCGCAAAGACGCGCTCTCCATCGAGGGGATGCAGCGCGACGAAGAGCTGTTCGCGGCGTTCGAGCGCATGAAGGAGGGGGCGCGGCACGACGCGGGCGGACGCCCGGTGATCGTCAGAGCGACCGTTGCCGGCCGCGGAAAGCTGAGCGCGCTTCTGCGCCGTCCCGGTTTCATCTCCGGAGCGGGCGGGCTTGCGGAGACGCTGAATCAGAGCGAAGAAAGACGGAGCGACTTCGTCTACATAGAAAGCATCCGCGACGATACCGCCTCTCCGTTCGACCTTGAGGCGCTGGGCTCGGGGAACCACTTCGTCGGCGATTTCCTGAAGGAAGCGTCGGCCTTCGAGCACCGTGGCAATCTCAAGGAAGGGTTGCTGGAAGTGCTCGCGGCGAAGGGAATAAAGGAGAAGCTCCCTCGCGAGGTGTTCGAGAGGGTGGACGCCTTTTCGAACGAAGAGATCGCCGCGCTGCTGCGCAGAGGGACGTCGCTCGCGCTGGCGGGCCTGCTCGAAGGAGAGGACGACGAATGAAGATCGGAGAGTTTTTCGTACAGAACTTCGGCATTTTCTCCGGAGCGGGAGCCCCCCTGTCGAAGGGGCTGACGATCTTCCACGGGGAGAACGAAAGCGGAAAGACGACCCTGATGAACTTCTTCCGACGGATTCTCTTCCCGAGAGAGAAGTACTACCGCGCGCGCGGGAACGCCTACGAACCGCTCGGCGGCGCCCGGCACGGCGGTTCCGCCCGTGTGCGCATGGAGGACGGAAGGGAGTTCATCCTCACCCTCGACGGGAAGAAGAATTTCGTTCTCCCCGCGTCGGGGGGAAGCGCCGTTCCGCTTCCGTCGAACTTCTTCTCCATCGGCAGGGACGTCTATGAGAGCGTCTTCGCGATGGGGCTGAGCGACATGCAGTCGATGGAGTCGTTGAATAAGTCCGACATCGCCGCGCGTTTCTTCGCCGCGGGTTCGGGGTTGGGCTCCGCCTCGCTCCCGCGTCTTCTCTCCTCTCTGGAGGAGCGGGAGAACGAGCTGTACCGGCCCGGCCTGACCAAGGGAGCTTCCGCGGTGAACCGACTGCTTGCCTCGATGAAGGAGACGGACGACCGGATCCGGGAACTTCGGCAGGCGGGCGGCTCGTGGAAAGAGCGGCGCGATGCGCTGGAGGCGACGGAGCGTTCGGCTGCGAAGGGGCGGGAGGAGCTTGCGGAACTTCAGCGGCGTCTCTCGTTTCTGGAACTTCTGGAAAAAGGGCTCGCGCCCCGCGCCGCGCTCGGCGAGATCGAGCGCGCTCTCGGCGAACTCTCCGCTCTTCCTCCTTTCCCCGAGGGGGGCCTTGACAGATTGGAGCGTCTGAAAGACGAACGAAAGCGCCTTGAAGCGGCCTCGGCGCGCCTCGAGTCGGAAATTCGCGCCAAGGAGGAGGAAGCCGCGTCGCTCGCCTCCGACCCGCTGCTTCTCTGCACGGAGCACGAAGCGGAGATCCGCGCGCTCGAGCAGGAGGGAGAGCAGCTCCGCACCGCGATCGCCCGCAAGAGCCTTCTGGAGCGCGAGCTGCTGGCCTCGCGGAAGAGTTTCCGCCGGAACATCGAGGATCTCTGCTCGTGGTGGACGGAGGAGCACCTGATGAACGCGGACATCTCGGCCGACGCGATCGCCTTCGCCCGCAGGACGGCGGAGCGCAAGGATGTGCTCGAACGGAAGCGCGGAGAGGGCGAGAAGTCGCTCGCCCAATGGAACCGCCTCCGCGACGACCGCAGAAGCGAGGCCGCGTCGCTCGAAAAGGAGATGAGCGTCGTCGAGAAACGGGCGAAGCGCGCCTCCGAACGGTGGGGGCTCATCACCCGTCTTCGAAGCGTCTTCAACGATCTCTGCGGTCAGGAGGACGAGCTGAACTCCCTTGAGGAGGCGCGTTCGACGCTTCTGGCGGAACGGGACCGCGCCCTCGAACAGGAACCCATCCCGCCGGGGATCATGGTCGTTCTGATCTCGATCTTTCTGCTGTTCGTCGGCGCGGGCGCCGCGCTTCAGGCTTTTTTGGCGTCGGACTACCTGTGGGCCTTCGGTTCGGCGACGCTCTTCACCGCGTCGCTGCTGGCCTGGCTGGCGCATAAGGATCTGTCGAAGAAGTACGCCACTGCCCGCGGGCAGTGGGTGAAGCGCCTGGAGGACCTCGACTCGCGGCTCGAGGAGACGACGCTCCTCGTCGAGAGCCAGAAGGCGCGGGTCGACCGCCTGCGGACGCAGAGGGAGGAGCTTGGGGGCAAGCTCGGCATCAACGCGCCCCGTTTCGAGAGCGCGATGGAGCATCTCCTTGCCGAGGGCGAGGGGGACAACAGCGCCCAGGAGCGCTACACCATCCTCGGAGAGCGGAATCGGCAGATGGCCGCGGTGCTGGCGCGCATGGACGCCGAAGGCGAGGCGATGGAGCGCGAGCTTGCGAAGACAGTGAAGGAATTGGAGGATCTGAACGAAGCCTGGAGGCTCTGGCTGACCGAACACGAGTTCGACAGGGAGTTGGCCCCGCGAGATATGGAGGGGATCGTCCCCAGAATTCTCCAGCTTCGCTCCGAAGAGGCTTCTCTCGCGGCTCGCGAAGCCGAAGGGAGGGAGCTGGACGACGCTATCGGGGGCGTGCGGAAGAGAGTCGCGGAGCTTGCCGCGCGCCTTGCGCCCTCGTTCGAGGCGGCGGGCGAGTCGCCTCCCGCCGCTGAAGACCCGGCGCCGGTCCGCGCCTTCTCGTCGTTGCTGCGGCGCGCGACCGAAAAACGGGCCGCCGTCGCTACGTGCGCACGCGACGCCGCGATGCTCGGACTGCGTCTCGACGGCGCGCGGACCGAAATGACGGAGACGGAGCGGAAGATGAAAGAGCTTTTCGCCGCCGCGAAGGTCGACGACGAGGATGCCTTCCGCGCGCTGGCGGAGGAGCGGCGGAAGCGCGACGCGCTGCTCGCCGGTGAAATCCAGGAGCGCAAGGTGCTTCTGGGGCTCTTCGAATCGGAGGAGGCGCTGCATGCGGCGGAGCAGGAGTACGCCTTCCGTTCGCCGGAGGCGATCCGATCCGAGACGGAGGCGCTCCGCGAACGCACGGAGCGGGCGCGCGCCGAACTCGACGGTTTGGTCGACGCCCGGGGGCGCATCGCCTCGGAACTGGAGCGTATGGGAACCGACGAACGCCAGAGCGAGCTGCTCTTCGCCCGGAAGGGGATGGAGCGGAAGCTCGACGAACATCTCGAAGAGTGGCTCTCGAACCTCCTGGCCCATCACTTCCTCGAGGTCGCGCGGACCCGGCACGAGCGGGAACGCCAGCCCGAGGTCATCCGCCGGGCCGGCGAGTACCTTTCTCTGATGACGGGCGATCGCTATCTTCTGCTCTCCGAGGGAGGGGAGAAGGGGCTTTCCGTGGTGCTCGAGGAGAAAGATACCGCCCGCGAGCGCAAGGAGGAGCCGAAGTGGAGTTCGGGGCTGGGGGATCAGGTTTACCTCTCCATGAGGCTCGCGCTCGCCTCCCTGTGGGGGAGGAACTCCGAGCCTCTGCCGCTGATTCTCGACGACCTTCTGGTCCGTTTCGACGAGGAACGACAGCGCGGCGCGGCGAAGGCGATCTGCGAGGCGGCCCGCGAGAATCAGGTGCTGCTTTTCACGTGCCAGAAGGGGACGCTCGACATCTTCCGCGACGCGGTCGCCGAGGGCGGAGAGAGCGGTTCGGACTTCCTCTCCCTACACCGTATCGAGAAGGGGGCGTTCGTTCCCGTTGCATAGTCCGGCCCGGAAAAGAATACGTGTGCTCGATGCGGGCGCGGTTACTTTCGGCGAACCCCTGAAGGAGCACTGTTCGTGGCGGATCGGGGGCCCGGCCGATATCTTCGTGCAGCCCTCCGGCGAAGGGCAGATCGTCAATGTGCTTCGCTTCGTCGGAGAGGAGGGGCTCCCGCTGGTCGTGATCGGAAGAGGAACGAATCTTCTCTTCGCGGACGAGGGCTTCCGGGGCGTCGTCTTGAAGCTTGGAAAGCGCTTCTCCGACTTCTCGGTGGACGGGGCGTCGGTGCGCGCGCAGGGAGGGCTCTGGGTTCCCCGGCTGGTCAAGAATCTTGCCGACGAAGGGCTCTCGGGGCTCGAACACGCGGCGGGGATTCCCGGTTCTTTCGGAGGCCTCGTCGCGATGAACGGCGGCAGCCTCCGACACAGCGTCGGAGAGCGGATAGTCGACGTGCGCGCCGTCTCGTTCGCCGGCGAACTACGGACCTTCCGGCGCGATGAATGCGCCTTTTCCTACAGGCGCTCGCTCTTCCAGCTCGGCGCGGGGGACCCGGGGAACCGCTGGATCGTTCTCGAAGCCGCTTTGGAACTTGTCCCGGCCGACCGGAACGATATCCGCAGGGAGGTGCTCCGCATCCTTGCGGAACGGCGGGGAAAATTTCCGCTCGACCTGCCGAACTGCGGCTCCGTCTTCACGAACGATCCGGCGGTCTACGAACTGGCCGGCCCCCCGGGGAAGATCGTCGAGGACACCGGGCTGAAGGGCCTGAGAGTCGGCGGCGCCGAGGTATCGCACCGGCATGCCAACTTTATCGTCAACCTCGGCGGCGCGACGGCGTCGGATGTGCTCGCTCTCGTGGGAGAGATCCGCAAACGCGTCCACGACCGTATCGGCGCGTGGCTCGAGTGCGAGGTCCGCTACGTCGGCGCGGAGGGGACGCTGGTTCCCGCGTCGGAAGTCTCCGGAACGCCGATCCGCAGAGAAAAGTAAAGCACCCTCGGCGAGCGGAGCCGCTCGGCCGAGGTACGGGATTTCGTGAAACGGAGAGATTAAGTATGAAGTCTTTCGAACGTCCGCGTCGCATGTTTCGAGAACTCCGAACGCTCTGTCCGTGGCCTCTGCCGGTTATCGCGCTCCTTTTCGGAATGCTCGCCTCCGCATGGATGGTCTCCATGACGGACAGGGAGATGCGGGAGACGCTCCTCCACGAAGCCCGCCTCCTCGCCGCAGCCATCGATCGGGAGCATCTGCGCTCGCTTGCCGGAGACGAGTCGGATCGCGAGCTGGAACCGTACCGGAGGTTGAAGGCGCAGCTGACGGCCGTTCGCGCGGCCGATCCGAAGCGCCGCTTCGTGTACCTCATGGGGAGGAGGAGCGGCGGGGAGATTTTCATCCGCGTCGACAGCGAACCCGAAGCTTCCGAGGACTACTCCCCTCCCGGACAGGTATACGAAGAGGCCACCTCGGACTTCGAGGCTGTTTTCGAGCGCGGAGCCGCGTTCGTCGATGGGCCTCTGCAGGACCGTTGGGGCGTCTGGGTGTCGGCCCTGGTCCCTCTTAGCGACTCCTCCGGATCGATCGTCTCATTGCTTGGTATGGATGTCGAGGCTTCCAGTTGGCGCCGGAACGTCTGGAAGCGCTCCGCGCTTTCGATCGTCCTCATCGGCGTGCTTCTCGGCGCGCTGCTTGCCGCCGTCTCGGCTCTGAGGGCCGGTCGCCGTCTCAGAGAGGAGACCGCCCGCGCCGACGAGCTGGCGCTTAAAGCCAGGGCCGCCAGCGTGGCGAAGAGCGAATTCCTCGCGAACATGAGCCATGAAATCCGCACGCCGATGAACGGGGTCGTCGGCATGACCGGTCTCTTACTGGACACGGAGCTGACCGAAGAGCAGCGTCGTTATGCCGAGATCGTCAGGGTCAGCGCGGAATCCCTCCTCTCGCTCATCAACGATATTCTGGACTTCTCCAAGATAGAAGCGGGGAAGCTCGACCTCGAGATCCTCGACTTCGATCTCTCCAGCCTCATGGACGATTTCATCCTGACGCTCGCGGTGAGCGCGGAGGAGAAGGGTATCGAGCTGCTCTGCGGCATCGACTCGGACGTCCCCGTGCTGCTTCGCGGCGATCCGGGACGTCTGCGGCAGGTGCTGACCAACTTCGTGAGCAACGCGGTGAAGTTCACGCACGAAGGCGAGGTAGAGACGAGAGTTTCCGTAGAAGAGGAGAGCGACCGCGACGTTCTACTCCGTTTCTCCGTGCGCGACACCGGGATAGGGATAGGCGAGGAGAAGATGGGGTTGCTCTTCGCCAAGTTCAGCCAGGTGGACGCCTCGACGACGCGCAAGTACGGAGGCACGGGGCTGGGCCTCGCCATCTCGAAGCAGCTCGCGGAGATGATGGGCGGACTGGTCGGCGTGACGAGCGCCGAGGGAAAAGGATCGGAGTTCTGGTTCACCGCACGCCTGGAGAAGCAGCCTGAGATTCTGCGGCGCGATACCCGTCCCGAGGCCGACCTGCGAGGGGTCCGCGTCCTGATCGTGGACGACAACGCGACCAACCGACGGCTTCTGCATGCCCGCCTGACGTCGTGGGGTATGCGCCCCGAGAGCGTCTCCGACGGAAGCGCCGCGCTCGCTTCTCTCGACGCCGCGCTGCGCGGAGGCGATCCGTTCCGCCTCGCCGTAGTGGACATGCAGATGCCGGGGATGGACGGCGAGACGCTTGGAAGCCTCGTGCGAGCGGACGGGCGTTTCCGCGCGCTCCGTATGCTGATGCTCACGTCGCTTGGAATACGGGGGGACGCAAGAAAATTCGCCGAGGCCGGCTTTTCCGGCTACCTGAACAAGCCCGTTCGACAGAACGATCTCAGAGATGTGCTCTCCTTCATCCTGACCGGGGATGCGGACGCTCCCGGCGCCATCGTCACCCGCCATACGGTCAGGGATTCCCTGTCCTCTTTCGACGGAGGGGGCGCCCGCATTCTGCTGGCCGAGGACAATATCACCAACCAACACGTCGCGCTGGGCATTTTGAAAAAGTTCGGCGTGCGCGCCGACGCCGCGGCGGACGGGGAAGAAGTGCTCGCCGCGCTTGCCGTCGCGCCGTACGACCTCGTCCTGATGGACTGCCAGATGCCCCGCATGGACGGCTATGAAGCCGCGCGCCGGATCAGGAGGCTGGAGGGGGCGCTCCGGGACGTGCCGATCGTCGCCATGACGGCGAACGCGATGACCGGCGACAGGGAGAGGTGTTTGGAGGCGGGCATGAACGATTACGTCTCGAAGCCCGTCTCTCCGGGCGCGCTTGCCGCCGTGCTGAAAAAGTGGCTCCCTCGGCGCGGGAAGGACGGCGACGGGGCGTGTCCCGCGAAGGGGACGCTGTCGGAGGTCGGGGAGACGAACGAACGTCCCGCTCATCGAACGGGTGAACACGACGTCGAAGCGCGTCTCTGGAACAGAGAGGCGTTCCTTGATCGCCTGCGCGGCGACCATGAGCTTGCGGACGAAATCGTTCGGGATTTTCTCTCGGAAGCTCCGAGAGAGATCCGATCTCTGAGGGAGGCGCTCGCCGCAGGAGACGCGGAAATGATCGAACGCTGCGCGCACAGCGTGAAGGGCGTCTCCGCCAGCGTCGGCGGCGAACTGCTCCGCGCCGTCGCCTTCGAAATGGAGAGGGCGGCGGCCGGAGGAGAATTCGGCGTTGCGCTGGAACGTCTTCCGCTCCTTGAAGCGGAGTTCGAACGCCTGAAGAAGGCGATGATCGATTCCGCGCACTGACCGGTACTTTTTATCGACGCGCCCTCTTTTTCCCACTCTCGCCGGCCGAAGTCGAAAAAGTGCGATTGACTTCGTTCGGGCTGCACTATAAAATGTATCCGCAATAGTATACTTTGCACCGCGCACCGTAACATCACCAACAGAAAAGGGAGGAATGTATCGTGAGGAAAGGAATCGTCGCAGTACTCGGAATTGCTCTGCTGCTCTCGTTGTCGGGAGCGGCCGCGTTCGCAGCGCCGCGGGAGGTCGTGATCGGTATGCCGGGGGATGTTCACTCGATGGACCCCTACACGCTGAACGAGACGATCAACAACGCGCTCAACAACCATCTCTTCGACACGCTGATCGAGACGGACAACAATCTCCAGCCCAGGCCGGGTCTCGCGGAGAGCTGGGAGGTCTCGGAGGACGCCCGCACATGGGTTTTCCACCTCAGAAAGGGAGTGACCTTCCATAACGGCAACCCCTTCACCGTCGACGACGTCATCTTCTCCTTCGACCGCTCCAAGGACAGGAATATCGGCGCCTCGTTCGTGCACGTGCTCTCCACCGTGGAGAGCTACGAGAAGATCGACGACCACACGCTGAAGGTAACCTGCAAGTCGCCCAACGCCCTGCTGCTGGCGCACTTCAAGGATCTGCTCATTATGAACAAGGCGCACTGCGAAGGCAAGGGGAACGACTGGATCGCGCTGAACCCCAACGGAACCGGCCGCTACAAGCTGGTCGAGCACGTGCGCGGCGACAGGCTCGTGTTCGAACGCAACCCCTCCTTCTGGGGCGAGCAGCCGATCGTCGAAAAGGTCACGTTCAAGCCGATCACCAACGAGGGGACCAGAACCGCCAACATGCTCTCGGGCGCGGTCGATCTCGTCGTCAACGTCCCGGTGCGCGACGTGAAGATGCTGGAGAAGAACAAGAACGTCACCGTCATCTCCCAGCCGGGACTGCGCGCCATCTACCTCAATATGGCGGGGTGGAGCGACACGCCGTCGAAGGATGCGAAGATGCCGCTGAAGTCCCCCGACGGAAGCAATCCGTTCAAGGATATCCGCGTCCGCGAGGCGATGTACCGCGCCATCAACATCGACGAGATCGTCGAGAAGATCATGAACGGCTTCGCGAAGCCGATGGCCACCTACTCGCCCGAAGGGTACAACGGCTTCAATCCGGATGTGAAGCGCCTTGCCTACGATCCCGCGCTCGCCGAGAAGCTGCTCGACGAAGCAGGTTATAAGCGGCAGAGCGACGGCTACCGCTTCGAAGTCACCCTCGACGCCCCCAACGACCGCTACATCAACGACGGCCCCGTGGCCACGGCGATCGCGGGCTACTTCGAGAAGGTCGGCATCAAGGTCAATCCGAACCTCATGTCCCGCTCGGTCTTCTTCTCCTATATCTCCACCACCAACAAGGCGGGAGACAACACGCACCTCTGCATGACCGGCTGGTCCGATTCGGGCGGCGAAAGCGCGCTCATCGGTCTCGACATGCTCTACAGCATCACTCAGAACGGCGAGGTCAAACCCGGGTACGGCGGAGTCAACAGGGGCTTCTACTGCAACCCCGAGGTAGACAAGCTGATCGACGAAGCCATAGCCACCGGCGATCCGACGCAGCGCGGCGAAATCATGAAGAAGGCCTGGCAGCTGGCCGCCGACGACATCTCCTACATTCCCCTCTATTTCGAGGTGGACCTCTACGCCCACGGCAAGAAGATCGTCTACACGCCCCGCAAGGACAAGTACGTCTTCGCGTGGGATGTTTCCTTCAACGACTAAGGCGGATCCGCGAGGACGTTCCCCGCGTCCCCGATCCGGCGCCGGGAACTTGTGAAAAAAGAGCGGCGGACTCCGCCCCGACGGAGGGTCCGCCGCGTTCTGTACCATCGGTATGGAGGTGGAACCGTGTTTCGCTTCATCGTAAAAAGATTGTTTCAGCTCGTCCTCGTCCTGTTCGCAGTCTCGCTCATCGTCTTTCTCTTCACCAGCGTCATGGGGAACCCGGTCTATCTCATGGTCAAGGAGAACGCGCCCGCCGCGGACATCCAGGCGGTGACGGCGGCCCTAGGGCTGGACAAGCCGCTCCCCGTGCAGTACGCCATTTTCGTCAAGAACGCGCTCCAGGGGAACTTCGGCAAGTCGTACATGAACCACCTCCCCGCCCTCGGTCTCATCGTCGAACGCTTTCCGGCCACGCTCGAAATCGTCGTCGTCGCCCTGCTCCTCTCCGCGCTCATAGGCATTCCCTGCGGCGTCGTCTCGGGGGCCTACCCGAAGAGCCGCTTCAGCCGAGCGGTCATGGCCTTTTCCATCGCGGGCATCTCCATGCCCTCCTTCTGGGTGGGCATGGTGCTGATCTACTTCTTCAGCCTCCATCTCGGGGTGCTTCCCGTCTCCGGAAGAGGGACCGTCGGAACGCTCCTCGGAATCAGGACCAGCCTCGCTACGCTGAACGGGTGGAGCCACATCGTCCTCCCGTCGGTCACGCTGGCGCTGGGGACGCTCGCCACCATCATCCGCCTCACGCGGTCGGGGATGCAGGAGAACATGAAGCAGGACTACGTGCGCTTCGCCAAGTCCAAGGGCGTGCCGCGCCGCACCGTGCTCTTCGGACATGCGCTGAAGAATACCCTCATCCCCGTGGTCACCATCTTCGGCATGCAGATGGGAACGCTCATCGCCTTCACCACCATCACGGAGACCATCTTCGCGTGGCCCGGCATGGGAAAGCTGCTGATCGACTCGATCAACAGTCTCGACCGGCCGATCATCGCGGCGTACATCCTCTTCGTGGCGGTGATCTTCGTCTTCATCAACTTCATCGTGGACATTCTCTACGTCTTCATCGATCCGCGGATCGACCTTCAGTGAAAGGAGGCGGCGTACAATGACGGACACCGCGCGCTCCGGCCGCTGGAGAGCTTTTCTGAAATCGGAGTTCTTTCATAACTACAGGCGTTCCCCCTCCGCCGTCGTCGGCTCCATTCTCGTCCTCTTCGTCCTCCTGGTCGCCGTATTCGGCCCCCTGTGGACGGTGCAGAACCCGTACAACATCGCGTCCCTCGAACTGCGGGACGCCTACAAACCGCCCGCGTGGATCGAGGACGGGGAGGCCCGCTTCTTCCTGGGGACCGACCAGCAGGGGCGGGACATGCTCAGCGCCATCGTCTACGGCAGCAGAGTCTCCCTCGTCATCGGCGTGGCCGGAACGTTGCTCGCCAGCGCGATCGGCATCGTGCTCGGGCTCGTGGCGGGCTTCTTCGGCGGCCGCACCGACGCGATCATCATGCGGATCGCGGACATTCAACTCTCCTTCCCGACCATGCTCATCGCGCTCTTCCTGATGTCCGTCCTCGGAAGGGGCGTGACCAACATCCTCATCTCGCTGACGCTGGTGGGGTGGGTCCGCTTCGCCAGGACGGTGCGCGGCGAGACGCTCTCGGTCAAGAAGCGCGAGTACGTCGAAGCGGCGCGGGTCATCGGCCTGCCGAACGTCCGTATCCTGTTCAAGCACGTTCTGCCCAACGTCTTCGCCTCGATCATCGTGCTCGCCACGATCCAGGTGGGCAACTTCATCCTCACCGAGGCCACCCTGAGCTTCCTCGGGCTGGGCGTCCCCATCACGCGCCCCTCGCTGGGCATGCTCTGCAACAACGGCTTCACGGTGCTCTACAGCGGACTCTGGTGGGTCTCCATCCTGCCGGGGCTCTACATCATGATCATCGTCTTCGGCATCAACCTTCTGGGCGACTTCCTGAGGGACGAGCTGAACCCGAAGCTCAAGTAAGGGGGCGGACGGAATGAACGACACGCTTCTTGAAGTCAGAAATCTGCGCACCTACTTCCATACGTTCAAAGGAACCGTCAAGGCGGTCGACGACGTCTCCTTCTCCGTCGAACGGGGCGAAATCCTCGCCATCGTCGGCGAATCGGGCGGCGGGAAATCGGTCACCGGTTTCTCCGTCATCCGCCTGATCGAAGAGCCCGGCGTCATCGAATCGGGAGAGATCCTCTTCGAGGGCCGCGACGTGATGAAACTCTCCGAGCGCGAGGTGGACCGTCTCCGGGGGAAGGAGATCTCCATGATCTTCCAGGATCCGATGACATCGCTGAACCCCGTGTACACCATCGGACGGCAGATAGAGGAAAGCCTGCTGCTTCACACGAAGTTGAACAGGGAGGAGCGCCGGAAGTCCTGTCTGGACCTGCTGCGGTCGGTCGGCATCTCCAACCCCGAGAGCCGCCTGAAGGCCTATCCGCACCAGTTCAGCGGCGGCATGCGGCAGCGGGTGGTCATCGCGATCGCGCTGGCCGCCGACCCCAAGCTGATCATCGCCGACGAGCCCACCACGGCGCTCGACGTGACGATACAGGCGCAGATCCTCCGCCTGATGGCCGACCTGGTGCGGGCGAAAAACCGCTCGATGATCCTCGTCACCCACGACCTCGCCGTGGTCTCGGAGATGGCCGACCGGATCAACGTGATGTACTGCGGCAAGATCGTCGAAACCGGCTCGGCGCGGAAGGTCATCGACGAGAGCGCGCACCCCTACACGAAGGGGCTGATCGACTCCATCCCCGACCTGGAACGCGACAGGAAGCGACTGAACACCATCAAGGGCATCGTCCCCAACATGTTCGAACTGCCCGAAGGGTGCAACTTCGCCCCCCGCTGCGCCCGCGCCACGGAGTTCTGTTTCGGGAACGAGCCCCGGCAGAGAGAAATCGGAGCGGGGCATTGGGTCGCCTGCCACTTTCCGCTGGAAAACGCTGCGGAAGGAGCCTGCGGGAGAAGCGGAGCGCGCAGCCTCCCCGAGCGAGTGAACGAGCGAAGCGGAGGTGTCCGCTCATGACGCGGTTGCTGGAAGTGACCAACCTGGAACAACGATTCGACCTGAACACCGACTTCTTGAGCAAGCTCGTCTTTGAAAAGGGGCGCATCGTGAAGAGGGAGCGGATCGTCAAGGCCGTCAACGGAGTCAGCTTTTCCGTCGGCAGACGGGAGGTCTTCAGCATCGTGGGCGAGTCCGGATGCGGCAAGTCGACCGTCGCGCGCACGGTGGTGAAGCTCATCGAGCCGAAGGGGGGGCGGATTTGCTACGACGGCAGAGATCTCACGGAACTCTCCCGCACGGAGATGCTCCCCTTCAGGAAACGGATGCAGATGATCTTCCAGGACCCGTACGCCTCGCTGAACCCGCGACAGCGGGTGGTGGACATTCTCGTCGAGCCGATGCTCTTCCACGGAATCACACGCTCCTCGGAAGAAGCGAGGGAGAAAGCGCTCGAGATTCTGAACAGGGTCGGCATCCGTCCGGAGCAGGCGTCGCGCTACCCGCACCAGTTCAGCGGAGGGCAGCGGCAGCGGATCGGCATCGCGCGCGCTCTCGCCGTGGAGCCCGAGTTCATCGTCGCCGACGAACCCGTCTCCGCGCTCGACGTCTCGATACAGGCGCAGATTCTGAACCTGCTGATGGACCTGAAAGAGGAATTCTCTTTCTCGTACCTCTTCATCGCGCACGACCTTTCCGTGGTGAAGCACATCAGCGACAACCTCGCCGTAATGTACCTCGGAAGAATGGTGGAGAAGGGGAGCAAGGCGCATATCTTCGGCAACCCCCTGCACCCCTACACGCTCGCCCTCTTTTCGGCGATTCCGCGTATTTCGGGGACGAAGATGCGCACCGGGCGCAACCTGGAGGGAGAGATCCCCAGCGCGATCGACCTTCCGCCGGGGTGCTGCTTCCACGCGCGCTGCCCGAAAGCGCTCCCGGTCTGCCGGGAGGTCGTGCCGGAGGAGCGGGAGATCGAACCGGGGCACTTCGTTTCGTGCCATCTGTTTGTATAATTCGGAAGAGGCCGGGGCGTTCCCCGGCCTCGATGCCATACCACCAACCAAAAAGGACGTGTACGAATGAAAGAACGCATTTTGAAAAGAGCGGACGAACTGAAGGCGGAGCTGCTGCGCCTGAGCCACGACATCCACGCGAACCCCGAGACCTCCTTCGAGGAGGTCCGGGCCGCCGCATGGCAGAAGGAGCTGCTCGAAAAGCACGGGTTTGAAGTGGAGGCCCCTTTCTGCGGCATGGAGACGGCCTTCCGCGCGGTGAAAAAGAGCGGGAAGCCCGGTCCGGTCGTCGCCTTCCTCTCCGAGTACGACGCCCTCAACGGCCTGGGGCACGCCTGCGGGCACAACATCATCGCGGCGTCGAGCGTCGGCGCCGGGCTCGCGCTCGCCTCCCTCCTCGACGAGACGGGCGGCGAGGTGCAGGTCGTCGGGACGCCCGGCGAAGAGGGCGGCGGCGGCAAGGTCTTCATGGTGGAGCGGGGCGCCTTCAAGGGCGTGGATTTCGCCCTGATGATGCACCCCAGCACGAAGAACATCATCGGGCGTGGAGGGCTTGCGGCGCAGGGCGTGCGCGTGGAGTTCCGGGGGCGGGCGGCGCACTCCGCCACGCCGGACAAGGGGATCAACGCGCTCACCTCGCTCATCGCCCTCTTCAACGGCATCGACACGCTGCGGCAGGTGTGGCCGAACTCGGCGAAGATCAACGGCATCGTCACCAAGGGGGGGAGCGCGTCGAACATCATCCCCGAGCTGGCCGAAGCGCTCTTCACCGTCCGCGCCTCCACCAAGAAGGAGCTGCTCGCGATGTTCGCCGATCTTCAGCGCGCGGCGGACGCGGCGGCGCGCCTCACCGGGGCGGAGGTCGTCGTCGAAGGGGAGCCGGTCTATGCGGAGCGGTATTCGAACTCCGTCATGGGCGAGGCCTTCAAGAGGAACATGGAGACGCTCGGCGAGCGGATGGAGTACCCCGACCCCAAGGAGCGCGTGGGCTCGTCCGACGTGGGGAACGTCTCGCTCGAAATCCCCACCATCCACGAGTACCTCGCCATCGCCGACACTTCCGTGGCGGGGCATACGCCCGAGTTCCGCGAGGCGTCCCTGTCGCCGAGGGGCGACGAGGTGGTACTCCTGGGGGCGAAGGGGCTCGCGCTCACCGGCTGGGATCTTCTGACCGACGAACGGCTCCGCGAGGCCGCGAAGGCGGAGTATCTGGAGAAGGCCGCGCCGTTCAAAGACTGAGACCGCGCGGCAGGGATCGTACTCGGCGGCGCCGTAGAAAAGCCGACGAAAGTTTCTTTACGTTTTATGGAGTAAATAGTCTTTTATTTTTCGAGTCTGTTTGCTATACTCTCCCTCAAACTCTGACAGGGCTCACCGGATCTCCCGTCGTCGCTTCGCTCGTATGTATGCGAGCGAAGCGACATGGTATCGGGCGCGCGTGATGTCCGCACTTTTTTAGGGAGGTTCGCAGATATGACGGAAGGGTTCAGGATCGCCATTCTTGGCGCGGGGAACATAGGGACGAGCATCGCGAAGGGGTTGGTGCAGTCGGGGCATTTCGCCCCCGCCAGGATCACCCTGACGCGGCGGCGCGTGCATCTTCTGGAGGACTTCAAAACGCAGGGGTTCGACGTGTCGAGCGACAATATCGCCGCGGTGAACGGATCGGACGTGATCATCGTCGCAGTGGAGCCGCAGCGCGTGGACGGGGTGCTGGAGCAGATCGCTCCGGCGCTCGACTTCGACAGGCACATCCTGATCTCGGTAGTCACGGGAATTTCCTTGCGCCAGATCGAGGAGAAGATCGGCAAGCCGATGCGCATCGCCCGCGCCATGCCGAACACGGCCATCGCCGTGAGGGAGTCGATGACCTGCATCGCCTCCAACGGTCCGGACGACAAGGCGCTGGAGATGGCGAAGCTGCTCTTCAACGACGTGGGCAAGACGCTCCGCATCCGCGAGGAGGACATGCTCGCCGCCACCGCTCTGGGCGCGTGCGGCATCGCCTACTTCCTGCGGGCCATACGCGCCGCGTCGCAGGGCGGCATCGAAGTCGGCCTCTCCGCGAAGAACTCCCTCGCGATGGCCGTGCAGACGGCGAAGGGGGCGGCGTGCCTTCTCTCCGTGGGCGGCACGCACCCGGAGAGCGAAATCGACAAGGTGACGACACCGAACGGCTGCACCATCTCCGGACTGAACTGCATGGAGCACGAGGGGTTCAGCTCCGCCATGATCCGCGGCATCACCGTCTCCGCGGAGAAGGCGGCGAGGCTCTACCGGAAGGAGTAGCGCCGGGGAATGAAAAACGAAATGAACAACGCTTTCGGACCGGGGCTGGATGCTCCGGCGCCGAAAGCGTTGTGTGCTTCCGAACGGAAGCCGCACGCCCCGAAGGGCCCGCGCCTCCGCTATTTCAGAAACTCAAGAACGGTCTCGCGGAACTCCTTGTAAAAAGGCTTTTCCATCATCATCGCGTGCGAAGCTCCAGGAACGACCTTCAGCTGCGACCCTTCCGCCGTCAGCGTCGCCTTCGCCTCTTCGCAGAGCGCGACCGAGACGTACGGGTCCTTGTCGCCGATGATCAGCAGCGTGGGCGCTTTGATCGAGGCCGTCGGGATAAGGCGCTGAGATCCGTCCACGAGAAGGTCCCGACGTCCGCCGTTGGGGCTTCCCTTCCCGTCGTATCTCCAGCTGTTGGACTGGAAGACGGCGACCACGCAGGGCTCGGTGATCTCGTAGTCGATGGAGCCGTCCGCCTTTACCTGGAAGTCTCCGGCGGCGTGCTCCCACGTATTCTTATGGAAGGCGTCGGCGACTTCGTACGAGCCGAGCCCGGCGACGATCGGGGCGTAGAGAACGAGCTTCCGGACCATTTCGGGGTACTTGGCCGCGAAACGGCCGCCCGTCACCGTTCCCCAGCTCCAACCGAGGACGTCGAGCGTCTTCTGCCCCGATGTTTCGAGGATCAGCTTCGCGGCCGCCGCGATATCTTCGGCGGCGTAGTCGGAGTTCGGCATGTATCCGTCCTCGACCTCCTGCGACGATCCGTATCCGGCGATATCGAGCAGCCAGACCGAAAAACCGTTGGATGCGAAGTAACGGGCAAGGCTGTAATCTCCGGCGTCCACATCGAACTCGTGCGAGGAGTACGTCAAGCCGTGCACCATCAGCAGCTGCTTCTCTCCCGCTGCGCCCTCCGTCTGCATGCGCTGCAGGTGCAGCTTCACCCCGTTCCGTTCCAGGGGAAACGTCTGTGCGTCGACACCCGCCGCAAAGGCGGCGACGCCCTGAAGAAGCGTGAAGAGGACCAACACCATGCGCAACACCATCAATAAAACCTCCTTGTAGATAGAAATCCTTCGGCGCGCCGCTTGCTCCAAAATCGTCAATCGCAAGCGAGGGCAGAACGAGGCACATAATAAATCTTTCAAGTGCGTTCTGTCAAATATTTTTAAAGAGATCGAATCCGAGGGTATATGGAATGGAGTCGGCCATAATAGGAAACTTCATCGGACGAAACGAAACGAGGCCGTCCATGGAAGCGAAGGTCGGCCTCGGAGATATGTTTGTTTTGTCTCTTGTGGAAGAGATGTTCGCTATGCGATTTCGGGACCGGCGATCAGATGGTACCGCAGCTCCCGCCGGAAGAAGAAGAACGTCACCATGCAGGAGAGCGCGTCCGCGAGCGGAAAGGCGAGCCACACGCCGTCGGTTGAACCGAGGAGGGGCGGAAGCGTCAGGACGAACGGGATCAGAAGGAGCACCTGGCGGCACAGCGAGAGGATGAATGCGGGGCGGGCTTTTCCGAGCGCCTGGAACATCGCCGAGCCCACGATCTGGAAGCCGATGACGAAAAACATGCTTGTGATGATGCGCATCGCGCGCGTTCCCTCGGCGATAAGCTTCGCATCCCTGGTGAAAATGGCGAAGATCTGCGCGGGAAAGACTTGCGCGGTCAAAAAACCGACGAGCGAAAGAACGGTCGCGGCGACCATCGCCAGTCGGATGGCGCTTCGAGCGCGCTCCAAGCGTCCCGCGCCGTAGTTGTACCCCAGGATGGGCTGAAAACCTTGCGCGACGCCCATCATCGGCATGAAAAAGAAAGAGAGTCCTCTGTTGATCACCCCGTAAACGGCTACGTGCAGCTCTCCCCCCCATCGAATGAGCGCGGCGTTGATCAGCACCATCGAGAGACTGCCCGCGGCCATTCGGATGAATTCCGACGAACCGATCGCCGCGATCTCGCGGATGAGCGCGAGCTTCGGGAACAGATTCTTTCGGATGAATCGAAGGCTGCTCCGTCCGCTGTAGAAGTAGCCGAATATCCAGACGAACATCACCAGCTGCGAGATGACCGTCGCCACGGCGGCGCCCTTGATTCCCCAGCCGAACCCGAAGATGAAGAGCGGGTCGAGGATGATGTTGAGGAGCGCGGAGATGAGCATCGTCGTCATCGCGATCCGCGCCCGTCCCTCGGAACGCGCCATGTGGTTGCCCGCCATGGCGAACATCTGGAACGGCACGCCGAAGAGGATGACCGAGAGGTAGTCCTCCGCGTAGGGGAGAATGCTCTCCGTCGCTCCGAAGAGGCGAAGCAGCGAAGGAAGAAAAAACAGGGAGAGCGAAGAAACGAGCAGCCCTACGGAAAGAGAGAATGCGGCGGTTGCGCCGAAGGCTTGTTGCGCGCGGTCGGTATCTCCCGCGCCGAGGCTCCGCGAAACGACGGAGGCGCCCCCTACCCCCGCCATGATGGCGAGCGCGCCCCCCAGAAACTGGATGGGAAAACAGATCATCACCGCCGCGAGACCGATCGGGCCGACGCCGCGCCCGATGAAGATGGAATCCGCTATATTGTACGAGGCCATGACAAGCATGCCGATGACCGAAGGCAGGGAGAGCCGCAGCAGCAATCTGCCCACTCTCTCCGTACCGAGAAGGTGTCTGTCGGTGTTCACGAAATACCTCCGAATCGTAGTTTCAGATATGGGTTTTTGCTTTTCCGATGGCGCGCACTTCGAGGATGCCGGAATCCGAGAACAGCTCCACAGTGCGCCCCCACGAGCCGCCCGTGTCCTCGGCGAGGACGGGGATGCGCAGAAGGGAGAGCGCCTTTTTACAGGCCTCCACGTTCCGTAGGCCTATCTTCAGCAGGGAGTCGGTCTCCCCGGCAAGATTGAACATCTGCGCTCCCCCGGCGAGCTTCGCTACCAACCGCCGTTGGTCGGCGCCGGAGCGGACCAGCTGGTTGAGCAGATCCGGAACGGCGGAATCGGCGAACTTCGATCTGTTGAAATTCGTCCCCTTCGCCAGCTCCGTCGAGGGGAGCATCACGTGGACCATGCCGCCGATCCTTTTCCTTTCGTCGTAGAGCGTCACGCCGACGCACGAACCGAGCCCCAGTGTGACGATGCTGTCGGGATTCAGCACCACTCCGGATTCGGCGATGCCGACTCTAACAGTCGCCATTGCCCGCGACCCCCAGAGCCTGGAATATCTTGTCGAACGACTCCGGATCGGGAAGCAGGAAGATATGGCTCGCGCCGTCTCCGGAGAGGGCTCCCCCGTCGAGAGAGAGCGCCCCGTCGATCACGATCGCCGTATCGCCGCTCCTGCCTATCTCGGAGAGGCTGAACGAGAGAATCGCTCCCGCCATGTCCACGGCCAGCGACGGGACCGTCGGGATCAGCTCGAAGCCGAGAAAGTCGGAGAGGGCGGTAATATAGGAGCCGATCATAATATTGCCCACCTCGTGGACGACCGAGAGCCCCATCTCGGAAAATCCGTCCTCTTCCGTCGCTCCGGTCATGTGCCGTACGAGCGCCCGCGCGTCCGCCAGATTCATCGAATAGAGCATGTTCGCGGAGATGCCGCCCTTTATCCGTACGAAGACGGTGAGGATCATCCGCTCCGCGCCGCCGACGTACTCGATGATCTCGTTGAACGGCATGGGGAAGACGCGCGAGACGCGCATGTCGACGGCCTTCCCCAGCAACGTGGAGAGAGAGGTCGCGGCGTTGCCGGCGCCGATGTTGCTGACCTCCTTGAGCACGTCGAGGTGAAAGTCGCTCATTCTCCCGAGAGAATCGCTCATGAGAGCCCGGCTCCCTGGCGCAGCGGTCCGCCGAAGCTGTTCAGCGTCTGCGCGATGCGCTTGTCCTTCACCATGATGTGATCCACGGTCCATTCGTACAGCATGTCCCGAAGCTCCTCCACCTGCCGCTGCGTGAAGGACTCCTTTTTCACCAGGCTGGTGTGCGCGTCGAACACCTGCTTGATGAACCAGCTGTGCTCGTCCCTGTGCTCCTTGAACTGGTCGTAGCAGTTGCGGATCATGATCAGCTCTTCTGCGCCGAAGTGCTGGATCGCGTACCCAACGAGGTAGTTCACCGTCTCTTCGACCTTGCGCATATCGCCGCTGTCCACGGCGCGCGAAAAGGAGGCGATTCGCTCGATCAGTTTTCTGTGCTGGTCGTCGATGATGCCGATACCGATGGCGAGTTCGTCGCTCCACTGTATGTCCATCCGTATTCCTCCCGTCGTGGGAAATTACAAAACAGCCCTCGTGTACGGAGGGGCTGTTTATATTGTATCAGAAGGACGATTAAAATAACGGAATAAAAAAGTCAGCGGTCTCCCGTTGTTAATAGTTTTTTGTTGACCGTGGTTTCGGGGAGTCTCCCGGCGAGGAGAGTTGCGCAACATTCGGCGATGATATTCGAGATGTTGATCACAGCTTCTTCCGTAGAGCCTCCCATATGGGGAGTAAGGACGATGTTCGGAGCCGACAAAAGGGGAGAGGATGCCGGTAGAGGCTCTTCCGCGAAGACATCGAGCCCCGCTCCGGCAATATGTCCCGCGGAGAGAAGCGTTGCGAGCGCAGCCTCGTCGACGATTCCTCCTCGCGACGTAACGACGAGGATGCTTCCGTTTTTCATTCGCTGGAGTTTTTCCCGCGAAAGGAGTCCCGCAGTGCTTTCTACGAGGGGAAGGTTCACGGAAACGATGTCGGCGGCCGCGAGTAGATCGTCCAGAGAAAGCCGGGACCACGCTCCGGAGTATGTATTTCCGCCGTAAACGACCACGCGCATGCCGAAGGCTTCTCCGAGAACTCCGATACGTCCGCCGATGGCGCCCGGACCGAGAATGCCGAGGGTTTTCCCTTTCAATTCACCTCCCTGCATCCAGGAAGGAAGCGCCGCGCTGTCCCCCGCATTCCATTGTCCGGACGTTATGAACGAGTTCGCCCGTCCGGTGCGGCGAAGACACTCCAGCATGAGAGAGAGCGCGAGTTCGGCTACCGCTTCCGCGTTTCCTCCGCGCGAATTCGCTACTGGGACGCCTCTCTTCGACGCCGCTTCAAGGTCGATATGGTTCACGCCGATGCCGTACACGATGATGCCGCGCAACTTTTCGCACCGTGCAAGAAGTTCTTCGTCGATGCGGGCGTATTCCGCGACGATAAGATCGGCGCCGGGGGCGGCTGCGAGAAGGCGTTCTCTTTCGTCGAGCGAGCATCGGAAAATTGTTCCGAGCGAAGCGATTCTCTCTTCCGCAGCGGGAGAGAGATGAAAAGAATCGGCGAAAACGATGTCGCGCATAGTGTTCACCTCCATCGATATGCGGGAGATCAACGGAGAAGCATGATTTTCAGGTCGTTGACGTTGGTGCCGGTATTGCCGGTCATGATAGCGTCGCCCAGGCGGAGCAGCGGTGCGGTCGTATCATGCCGTTTGAGCGCTTCGTAAAGATCGATACCGATTCCTCTCGCCCTTTTAATGGAATACTCGTCGGCGATGCCGCCGGCGCAGAGGGTGGGGCCGTCCGTGCCGTCCGTGTCGAGCCCTGCCGTCACCACATCCTGCAAAGTTCCTATTTCAAGGGCGCAGCCGATGGCGAACTCCTGATTCGGACCGCCTTCTCCTCCTTCGCCGCTGACGGTGACCGTTGTTTCTCCGCCTCCGATAAAGGCGCACGGGACGGCGAGCGGACGGGAGTTCGCGCGTACCTCTTTCGCGATGAAGGCGAACGTTCTTCCCAATTCTTTACTCTCTCCTTCGAACATCGTGGAGAGGATCATCGTATCGAACCCCAGTTCCCGCGCTCGGAGAGCCGCTCCTTTGCACGCCGCGTCGCCCGGAACCAGAATATGATTCTCTATGCGGCGGTCGTCGAAAGACTTCGGCGTTTCCCGCTCCGGCGGCGGATTTCTTAAATAGCGGGCTATGGACGCAGGTATTTTGTCCCAAAGGTCGTACTTGTCCAAAGTGTTTCGGGCATCCGCAAAGGTCGAGGTATCCGGTACCGTAGGATCGGTGATGTAGTCCAGAGGATCCCCGATGACGTCCGAGACGGTGAGATTCACCAGCAAGGCCCCGGGATCGACGGCGCGGGCGAGCAGTCCCCCTTTGACAAGGCTCAAATGCTTGCGCACCGCGTTTATTTCGAGAATGTTGGCGCCGCATGTAAGCAATATCTTGTTGGCTTTTTTTTTGTCTTCGAGCGTGATCTCGGGAATCGGCAGGGGAAGAAGTGCGGAACTTCCCCCCGTGATACAGGCGAAGACGAGGTCTCGTTCTCTCGTCTTCCGCGCGAGAGCAAGAATATCGGCCGCGGCCGCCATCCCCTGTTCGTTCGGAATCGGATGACTGGCGAGGCGAAGTTGAATGTTGCGTAGCTCTCCCTCTTGTCCGTCTTTGCAAATGACGATTCCTTCGGCGATGCGTTCGCCGAAAATCTCGTCGAGCGCCCGCGCGATGGGAAACGTCGCTTTCCCCGCTCCGATGACGTAGATATTGGCAAACTCTCCCGGTTTTCGGGAAACTCCTCCGATGGAAAGAGTTTCGGTGGCATGGTCGAAACGGATCAGGTCGCGCGCCGCCCTTCCGGGATCGGCATGTCGGAGGCCTGCGTTCAATATTTCGAGGGCCTCGGAGCGAAGTTCCCTGTTCCCGTGAGAGAGCAGTTCATCAATATTTTTAACGTAGTTCATACTGTACCACTCCGATTCTCTGCGGATAGAGGGCCGGAGCGGTTTTCTCCGGCCCTCTGCGATCGTGTCGGACGCTTTTTTAGAAGGGATTTCTGAAAAGACGTCCGGCGTACAGAGCGGCGTCGCCGAGTTCAGTTTCGATTTCGAGAAGACGATTGTACTTTACGGTCCTTTCCGAGCGGGTCGCTCCCGTCTTTATCTGGCCGGCGTTGATGCCGACGGCGACGTCGGAAAGGATAGGATCTTCGGTTTCTCCGGAGCGTTCGGACACCATGATGCCGAACTGATGTCTGTAGGAGCTTTCGGCGGCGTCCAGAGTCTCGGAAAGCGTCCCGACCTGATTGAACTTGAGAAGGAGCGCATTGCAGCGAGCCCCCCGTTCGCGAATAAGCTTCGGGTTCGTGCAGAGGAAGTCGTCTCCTACGATCTGGATACCGAGTTCTTTCGTCGCCATGTCGAATCCCTCGATGTCGTTTTCGTCGAAGGGATCCTCCATCGAAGCGATGGGGTACGTCTTCACAAGATCCTTGTAGAAATCAAGCAGCTCGGTCCGGGTTCTGTACTCCCCTTCGAACTTGTACATCTTTTTCTCCGCATCGTAGAAATGCGTCGCTGCGCAGTCGAATCCGTACATGACCTTGTCGGCGTGTCCGGTGACTTCGACGGCGCGAACGAGGTGGTCCATGGCCTCTTTCGTGCTTACGATGGGGGGCGCGAATCCGCCTTCGTCGCCGACGTTCACCGCCAGCTTACCGTATTTGCTCGAAAGGATGTCCCGCAGAGCGTTGTAGACGTCCCATCCGATGATCATGGATTCGCGGAAGGTTTCGGCGCCCACGGGAAAGATGCAGATTTCCTGAAAATCGAGATCGTTGGAGGTGAGTCGTCCGCCGTTGATATAGTTCAACAGAGGCACGGGAAGCACATGGGCGTTCGCGTTGAGGTAACGGTACAGAGGAAGCCCGCAGGCGTTCGCCGCAGCGCGCGCAGTCGCCATCGAAACCCCTATGACGGCGTTTCCTCCGATATTTTGTTTGTTCGGTGTGCCGTCCAGCGCGATCATGGCCAAGTCGATGTTCCTCTGATCCCGAACGTCCATTCCGACGATGGCCGGTGCGATGCGGTCTTCGATATTTCTGATCGCTCGCCCCACCCCGAGTCCTCCATAGACCTTTTTGTCTCCGTCGCGGATTTCCCAGGCTTCCTTCTCCCCTCTGGAACGCCCGGCAGGAACATCCGCCCGACCGAAAATTTCATTCCCTACCCAGACGTCGACCTGAATCGTGGGGTTGAAACGGCAGTCGAGAATCTCCCGAGCAACAATTCCGGTGATGGTAAATCTCTCTCTTCCCAAGTACATCAAACTCATCTCCTTATATATTAATTAAGTAATAATCTTTCTCGAAACGCCGGTCGTCGTAACCTCTTCTTTTCTCAGCATCCTTCCTTTGCGAGTATTGTTCGTCCACGCTGCATTGCGTAGCGCGCTACTCCATGAGGTCGAGAATAACGCCGATGTCGACGTAGTGGCTCTCGATGCTTTCTCTCAATTCACCAAGCCTCCCCGCCGACAACAGAGTGAAAATGGCGGCATGTTTTCCTGTCTGATCCGCAAGGTTATACTGTTTCTGTTCGAAATACAGGCCGAAATAGGCCCAATAGCTGTGACAAAGAGCGCTCCAGGCCGAAAGAAGCGAGGGACTTCCGGAACCTTCCACAAGGGTTTTGTGAAATTCCATATCTTTTTTACGGAAGGCGACGTGGTCCTCCTCGACGACGAATCGCCCCATCTCCTGAACGCACCGCTCGATTCGAGCGAGGTCCATGCTCGCAAAGTCGTTTTCGACAGCCCATCGGGCGGCTATCAGCTCCAATTCGGTGCGGGTCTTGAAGTAATCTTTCAACCCTTCGAGAGTGAATTTTCGTACGAATGTCCCCCTGAAAGGTCTCGATTCCAGAAAACCGCGCGTTTCCAATTCTCTAAGAGCTTCTCGTATCGTCGACTGACTTACTTCGAGCAGTCGTGCGACTTGCAGCTCCACGATCTTGCTCCCCGGAGGGAAGTCGCCCTTCATAATCGCGTCGATAAGATACTCCACGACGTCGTCGCTCAACACTCTTCTTTTCAATGCCGGTTTTTGTACTTCCGTGCCGTTATTCACACGCAATCCTCCGATATGTAAGGGAGTGTGCGCTGAGGACATGGGTAGAAGAGAACCGATTCGTCTCTCCCAAGAATCGAAAAAGCCGTTTCCAAGGCTTCGTTCAGCGAAGTCGCCGAAAGGATGTGCATTTTTTCGAGAGCTTTCGGGGAAAGGTTCTTGGAGACGACGATGACTCGAACTCCCGACTGGAGAATTTTGCAGAGCAACAGAGCGTGGTCCATTTGAATTTTATAGTTGCCAAAAAGGAACGCCAGAGTTTCATCGACGCTCTTCCCCTTTTCGAACGGTAGAAGCATATCTTCCGATCCCATTCCCTCCGCGCACCGGGAATAAAGAATTATAACACCGTTTTTCGCCATGATGGGAGCCGTCGCGATGATGGCCTTCATACTTTGATAAAAGTTTATATTCAAAGGGCTTCCCGGTGTCGTCACGATGATCCGGGGCCGTGTTTTCAAAGGAACGCTCGTACCCTCGGCGACTTTTTCGATGGCGAGGGCGTGGCTTTTTTCGAGATCGCCGCAAATGACGCAGGTCGGTCGGTTTTGTGAATCCACCAGGATATTGACGCAGAAATCGACCCCGAGCATCCGGGCGGCTTCCGTCATATCTTTGCTCACAGGATTATCTTTCCATTCGCCGATCGTTGCCTTCGGATGAAGAATCATCTCCGGGCGATGGTTGACTCCGATCGTAGTTTCCGAAACGATGCCCGGAAGAACGGATTTTCTTCCCCCGGAGAAACCTGCGAATTCATGCGGCTCCACCTTACCGACGACGATGCGAAGATCCGCTTCGTACGCGTTCTTATTGACGTATATCGGCGTACCGAGGGAAGTTTTTCCTAAATCGACGAGTTTCGCGGGATCGAAAGGGTCGTGATTTTCGATCCGTATCATGCTCCCCGTGCCGTCACCAAGTATCTGCCGCATCTCCAGGGGAGTGGCCCGTCGATGAACCCCGGTGGCGACGATGCACGAGACATTCTCGGCCGAGAGTCCCGCCTCCTCCAGCTCTTTCAGGATCTTCGGCAGCACGCTTGCCGTGGGAACCTGTCTCGTCGCGTCGGAGACGAGAATGACCGCGTTCTTCCCGCCTTGTGCGAGGTCGCGCAAGCGGGGCGAATGCACAGGAGCCTCGAACGCTTTCTCTATGAAGTCCGCGGAAGGCTTCGGAGATGCCATGGGAGGAATGAATCCGGCGAAACGCTCCTTCGGGAGACGAAGGAACGTATTTTCCTCCAGGTCGAAATAGACCATCGCGAGCGCCTTTTCTTCTATGGTGTACATTCTCGTCGACCCCTCATGACTTCTAGGAAAAATTTTCTCTTTCCGGGATATTTTCTCCGAAAGTAAGTTCGATAATATGTGCGATACCGAAGAGCGTCATGAAGAAAAAACCCACCGGAATGGCCGCGTACGGAACCGCCATCGAAATGCCGAGCGCAGGGGTAATTTGCTTATAGGTTCGGAAGAGGAGTCGTACTCCGTTTACAGCTACGGAAGCGGTCGCTATGACCGCCAGCACCGGGACGACACGGATGCAGATCGCTCGGAGTCCGTCCGGGAACATGTCGCGGAAGATGACGATTCCCACATGCCCTTTTTGGTAGTGAAGAACGGCCGCGCTGACGAGGGTGAACCACACCATCGCGAACCTGAGGAACTCTTCGGACCAGGTCAGCGCGTTGTTGAAAATGTACCGCATGACGACGTGCGCGAGAGCGACGCCCAGCATCGCCGAGCAAAAAAACATCGAGGCGACGGTAAGCCCTTTGACGCATCGTTCACAAAAGGAGCAGTATCGATCCTTCTTCATCTGCAATCGGTCCTTTCCCCGGAGATTCTGGGTCGGGCGGGATCGACCGCCCGACCTCCTGCAAAAACTTAAAGCCCCGCCCTGACGTCCTTCCGGGCTTGTTCGATGTTGGAAAGCCACAGATCGACGAATTTCGGGTCGGTTTTTTCCTTGATTTTTCCGACGATCCCGGCCTGCGTGGCGTTGCGCATTTTTTCTTTCTCCGCTTCGGAGACCGCATTGACCTGCATTCCCTTTTTCTCCAGAAGTTCAACAATATATTGCTCGCGCGCCGCGTTTACGGAACGGCTGTAATTCTGTCCGAGAACCGCCGCCGTCTGAACTATGCGCTGCTGCTCCTCCGTCAGCTCTTTGAACCAGTCGAGATTGGCCACCAGGGGCATCGGATCGTAGATATGTCCGTCGAGCGACGTGTATTTCTGGACCTCGTACATCTTCACTTCCCAAATATTCGCCAGCGGATTCTCCTGGCCGTCGACGACTCTCTGCTGCAACACCATGTACAGCTCCGTCCACGGGACCGGAGTCGGATTGGCGCCCAGCGCCTTGAAGGTCTCCATATGCATCGGAGCCTCCATCGTACGTATTTTAAGCCCTTCGAAATCCTTGATCGTGTTGATCGCTTTCAAGGAATTCGTCGTATGGCGGAATCCGTTCTCCATCCATGCAAGGCCTTTCAGGCCGACCTCTTCGCACGATCTGAACAGCGCCTGAGCGGCGGGGCCGTCCATTACCATCCACGCCTCGTTATAGTCGTTGAACGCATAGGGGATGTCGAGGACCATGAAGCGCGCGTTGAAAGTGGTCATGGGGCCGGCCGAGGCTGTCGCCATCTCCAGCAGGCCGTTCTTGACCTGTTCCACGGATTCTCGTTCGCCTCCAAGCTGGGAGTTGTAGTAGAGGTTGACTTGTAACTCGCCGTTCGTCTGTTCTTCCACGAGCGTCTTGAAAAGTTGCAGTCCCAGAGACTGAGGATGCGTTTCCGAGTTGCAGAGCGACACTCTGATCGTTTTCGCCGCGAATGCGGTTCCGGAAATGGTAAAAACTAGAATGAGCGCAAGAATTGTTCCGAGCATGTTCCCTTTCTTCACGGGTGGTTCCCCCTTTCTCGTCGAACGAATGCACTTTCACAACGGGCGCGCGAAACTCTTTCTCTTCACATTCCCCCTTTCGGAGGCCGGCGATCTTCAACGAAGAAACGTTAGTACCCGAAAAGCCGCGGAAGCCACAGCGTGAGAGGAGGAAAGAACGTCACAAGAAAAAGAACGGCTATCGAAGCGAGCAGCATGGGGAAGGCTTCTTTGAACGTCTGTTCCACCGTCACTCCGGCCATCGGGCTTGTCACGAAGAGCGTAATGCCGAAGGGAGGCGTCGCCAGTCCGATGACGAGATTGATGCAGATGATGGCGCCGATCTGCAGCGGATCGATTCCAAGGCGCCACGCCACCGGGGCGATGATGGGCCCGAGCACGACGACCGACGCGTAATCGTCCATGAACATACCGTTGATAAGAAGCGCGATGTTCACCATGAGAAGGAACGCCCACTGAGGAAGAGAGGAGAGCGGGCCGATGACCTTGTACACCACCTGTTCGTTCGCTATGGCCCATGCCGTTACGGTCGCGCTCCCGGCGAGAAGGATCACCAGACCGGAGGTAAGCGCCGTTTCCTTCAGAATTGCCGGTATATCCGAGAGTTTCCCCTCGCGGTACACCACGAAAGTGATGAAGAAGGCGTACAGCGCCGCGATGGCGGAGGACTCCGTCACGGTGAAGATGCTGCCGAAAATTCCTCCCAGTATGATGACGGGAAGGAGCAGCGCGGGAAGCGCTCTCCGGAAGTGTTTCCACCTGTCGGGCCATTCGCACCGTTCGTGACGCGGATATCCTCGTTTAACCGCTATTCTGTGCACCATCAACATTTGGGCGATCGCGATCAGAAATGCGGGGATTATGGCGGCCAGAAAAATTCCGGCGATGGACGTTCTTCCTACCGAGACGCAGTAGATGATCATCAGGACGCTCGGAGGCATTATCGGCCCGAGGAGCGACGCGCTCGCCATGACCGCCGAACTGAAGGCCGGAGAGTACTTCTCTTTTTTCATCATCGGAATGAGAAAGGAGCCGAGAGACGCTACCGACGCCAAAGCCAGACCGACGATGGCTCCCATGAAGAGACACGTGCCGACGGTGACGAGCGCCAGCGCCCCCCTGACGTGTCCGATGAACGCGTTCACGAAGTCGATGAGCGCTTCGAGCAGATGCCCCTTTAGGAGAAACTGACCGGTGAGAACGAAAAAAGGTACGGAGAGAAGAGAAAAGCCGTTCATCCCCTCGAACATGCGCTGCACGACGAGAAGTTGAGGGTAGCCGCCGACCAACAGGTACATGCTCGAACTCAGAATCATGTTGAACGCGATGGGGAATCCCATGACGAGCAGCAACAGGAAACATCCTACAAGAACGAAAAGCTCCATAAAAGAACCTCCTCCATCTGTTTTCCAACCGGATATTCTCCGTTGGTGCGCATTGACAAAGTCAAAGCGATTAAAAAAAGGGCGAGGTGTGAAGGGAAAATTATCGATAATCGATTGTTTATGTATCATTTCACAGGGGAAGGTTTTTGTCAAGGGAAAATATCGTTCTATTTTTGATGAAACTAGAGCGCCGCATCGGAAAAGTCGTTCCGGCATGGGTGAAAAAACGTCCGCAAGACGTGATCGATCTCTTTTGCGTGCGGCTTGCTTCGCCATCGTTTAAATTTCGGGAGATCGGACGAAGCCCGCTCATTCACAGATTATTGTTCTTTTGATCACATAAGATAGGGTGTTTTCGAGCTTTTAATAATATACTTTTTTTGTCTATGGTATTTATTGACACATAATGGTATGCCGTTTATAATCGCGCTGAGGAACACGGTTGTATGTCTTTTCACTCGATTGCAAATGCCTTTGCCCATGTCGCGTAAGGATACCGAAGCACTCTGTGAATGATCGGAGGGAACATGCATGTTGCGTGTTGGTTTGGCGCAAATCGATGTCGCCATAGGGCGGCGGGAGGAAAACTACCGGAAGGTCGCCGAGTGGATGGAGCGCTACTATACGCCGTCGCCGCTCACGACGGCGATAGTTCTTCCGGAAATTTGGGATGTCGGATACGCTTTGGAAGAAGGAGAACGTCTGGCGGATCCGTACGGCACAGGGGCGAAACGCTTTCTCGGCGATCTGGCCGTGAAATACGGAGTCTGGTTCGCCGGCGGTTCGGTTCTTGCGAAGAACGGTGCGCACAACGTCAACAGAGCGCAGGTAATAAACTCTTCGGGGGCGCTTGTTGCGGAGTACGATAAGGCGCACTTGATTCCGTTGATGAACGAGGATAGGTATCTTCAATCGGGGGACGCTCCGGGGCTTTTCGAAATCGACGGCGTCCGGGCGGGGTGCGCGATCTGTTACGACATCAGATTTTGCGAGTGGCTGCGGGCGTATGCTCTCGCGGGCGCCAAGGTGTTGTTCGTCTCGGCCGAATGGCCGCGAATACGTATTGAACACTGGAAAGCTCTTCTGAAGGCCAGAGCGATCGAGAATATGATGTACGTTGTCGCATGCAACAGGGTGGGAACCTCGAAAGAGACGCTTTTCGGCGGCGCTTCGACGGTGATCGATCCGTGGGGAGAGACGCTCTACGAAGGAGGAGCCGGAGAAGAAGGAGTCTTTGCGGAAATCGATCCGGAAAAAGTGCAGTCGATCAGAGACCATCTGCAAGTCTTCAGGATGCGCCGTCCGGAACTCTACGGCCGCCTCGTCGAGCGGGAATAGAGGTGCGGGTTTATGATCGATCTTCGCGTACGAAAGATTCTGGAGGAAAGCCACGACGATATGATCGCCTTCGCGCGGCGGTTGATTCGTCTGCCCAGCGTGACAGGCGAAGAGAAGGACGTCGCCGACGCCATACTCTCCGAGATGAAACGCTTGGACTTCGATGACGTCTATAGAGACGACGCTGGCAACATTGTCGGTATCGTCTCGGGAAACGGCGGAGGCGAGCATCTTTTGTTCAACTGCCATATGGATCAGGTAGATCCAGGCAATCTCGCCGCCTGGGAGTATCCTCCCTTCGAGGGGGCGATCGCCGACGGTTGGATTCATGGGCGCGGAGCCAGCGATACGAAAGGCGCCATCGCGACGCAGGTATACGCCGCCGCCGCCGTCAAGAAGGCGGGCCTTTCGCATGGAGGAGATATCATAGTTTCCGCCGTCGTCGAAGAAGAGCCGGGCGATATGTGGGGGATGCGGAAACTTGCCGACGGCGTCCTCTCCGAATATCCGGGGAAAATCGGGATGCTCGTTCTTGGAGAGGCCACTGGACTGAACGTGTATCTGGGGCATCGCGGCAAGGTCGAGATCGATCTCCGGACGCTCGGCAAGGTGGCGCACAGCAGCGCTCCGTGGCGTGGAGTCAACGCGGTGTATAAGATGCGGCCCGTGATCGAGGCCCTTGAGAAGCTTGGAGAATCGCTTCCCGAACATTCGTTCTTACGGAGGTCGAGCGTCGCCGTGACCAATATCTCGTGCTCCCCCGGATGGTTGAGCACCGTTCCGGACGTCTGTACGGTCCGGATAGACCGACGATTTCTCCCCTCGGAAAGCAGGGAGACGATACTCTCCGAGCTGGAAGGAATTCTTCGCTCCTCCGGATTGAACGTTGGAGAGGACGCCTTCGTAGAAATACAGAAATACGATCATTCCGGGTATGTCGGATTGAAAGAGTCGATGGAGTTGTACAAACCGGCGTTTCTTACTCCTGAGAACGAGCCCCGGGTGCGATGCGTCGTGAATGCGCTCGAGAACGCGGGGCAGCATCCGACATTCGACTGCTGGGATTTCGGCACCGACGGGGCGTGGATCGCCACGGAGCTGCATATCCCGACCATCGGATACTCTCCCTGCGAAGAGGAGTACGCCCATACGCCGAAGGACAGGATATCCATCGATTTGATGAAGCGGGCTCTTCACGGGTACGTCTCGATGTCGCTCGCTCTGACTCGAAGATAGTGACGCGGAGGATGAAACCATGGCAAAATACAAGGTGTTTATGACGGATAAAACGTGGCCGGATCTTGAACTGGAAAAACGAGTTCTATCGGCGATCGATGCGGAGCTTGTGCTCTCCAAGGGCGGAACGCCGGAGGAAATCTGTTCGGAGGGAAGGGATTGCGACGCTTTGATGGTTCTTTTCACTCCCATGAACAGAAAAAATCTGGAGTATTTCCAAAACTGCAAGGCGCTTATCCGGATGGGTATCGGCATCAATACCGTGGATATGGAGACCGCGACTCGAATGGGGATGATGGTGGCGAACGTCCCCGATTACTGTCAGGAGGAAGTGGCCGATCATACGATCGCCCTCTTCCTGGAAATTACTCGAAAGGCCGGCATGCTTGATCGGCAGGTGAAGTCGGGCGGGTGGAACATGGACATAGCCAATCCCGTCCCGAGACTTCAGGGGAAGATTTTCGGTCTTTTGGGGTGCGGCGGCATCGGCCTGCGAACCGCACGACGCGCGGCGTCCTTCGGAATGAAACCGGCCGGGTACGATCCCTTCTTGCCGGAAGAGGTCTTCGAGGAGGAGAATATCCTTCGATATACGGATCTCGGAAAGCTCATCGCCGAGTCGGACGTATTGTCGCTGCATGTTCCGTTGACCGACGAAACCCGCGGAATCATCAACAAAGAAACTTTGGGGCTTATGAAACCGGACGCGTACCTCGTCAACTCGTCGCGAGGCCCTCTGATCGACGAGAAGGCGCTTTTCGACGCGCTCGAAAACGGCGTGATCGCCGGAGCCGCGCTCGACGTGCTCTGCGAGGAACCGCCGAAAAAACTGCCTCTTCTTGCGAAGGCTCGAAATATCGTGATCACGCCGCACGCCGCGTGGAATTCCACGGAGGCGATTCCGGAACTCCGTATAAAGGCGGCGGAGGAAGTCGTCAGGACCTTTACCGAGGGACGACCTCGTAATCTGGTGAATAAAGAAGTATGCGCCGTAGTTGGTTGACCGGGAGATTCATTGTATTTGCTTCATATCGAAGGAGGGAATCGCAGTGAAAGGAACAGGGAGTCGTGTTGTAGCGTTGCTGGTTGTGTTGGGAGTGCTCGCGTCGGGCGGAGCGGCGTTTGCTCGGGATGTATTGACGCTGACGATCGGTCATGTCGTCACCGAAGAGGGGGGCGAACACCTGGGGTCGATGAAGTTCGCGGAACTCCTGGAGAAGAAATCGGGAGGATCGATCAAGCTCAAGATCTTCCCCAACGGTCAGGTCGGTCAGAACAGAGAAATGGTGGAATCTCTCCAGGCCGGGGCGCTCGACATGGCCCTTCCCGCCCTTCCGGCTCTTGGAGGGTTCACCGATGCGACCAAAATTTTCGACCTTTTCTATCTTTTCGACGATAGGGCGCAGGCCGAGAAGATTCTCGACGGCTCCGTAGGGCAGGAAGTCGCAGCGGCGATCGAACCGTCCGGAATCAAGATCATCTCTTGGTGGACGCAGGGATTCCGCGAGACCACCTCGAACCGGGAAATCCGAAAGCCGGAAGATTTGAAAGGCCTGAAGATCCGCGTTATGGAGAATCCGCTGCATATCGAGGCGTGGAATACGCTTGGCGCGAGCGCTATTCCCATGGCGTTCTCCGAGGTGTTGACGTCGTTGCAGCAGGGAGTGCTCGACGCGCAGGAAAATCCGTATCAGAACATCGTGCATTCCGGATTCCATACGGTGCAGAAATACATCATCGAAACCAGCCACCTCTACGGACCCCTTCCCGTGGCTTTTTCCAAGGTGAATTGGGAGAAGCTGACCCCCGAGCAGCAGAAGATCATTCTCGAGGCCGCGGAGGAGACGAAAGTATGGCAGCGCGAGAAGCAGGAGGAGATCAACAAGGCTCTGAAGAAAACTATCGAGAGCACGGGCAGCAATGTGATCGTCAGCCTTTCGCCCGAGGAAAAAGCAGCCTTCAGAAAGACGCTCCAGCCGATGTATAAAAAGTACGCTCCTCAGATGCACGGATACGTCGAGCGCATATTCGAGGAGCTTGGACGTCCGGTCGATTTTTAAATCGCGGAGATACGGCTTGGTTCGTACTTGCGGTATCGTCGGGGGCGGGTTTTTCCGCTCCCGGCTTTTATGAAAACCAGGAAGGTGATGCATATGGTATACCGGCTTACGTACCATCTTGATCGATGGGAAGAGTACCTTCTCTTTCTCTTTATGCTTTTGATGCTCATCGCACTGTCTATGCAGGTGTTTACAAGATATGTGCTGGGTTTCAGCTTCTCCTGGGCGGAGCAGTTCGCCCGGATCGGTTTCGTATGGCTTACCATGGCCGGGGTGAGTCTTGCCGCGAAGAAGGGGATGCACCTCAAGGTCGATTTCCTTCCTCAAAGTCTTCCTCGTCCTCTCGCCGCAAAAATTTGCTTTTTTTCGGATATTTTCGTTGTCTTTTTCGGCGTTTTCATGGCGAATCTTATTCTCAAGACGGTGCTGATGCAGATGCGTCTTCATCAAGTCTTTCCCTCCATACCGTGGCTTCCGGTATGGACTATGTACATCGCCGGAGTTCTGGGGATGCTCGGGCTCTCGTTCAGAACGCTCCAGAGAATGATGCTCGAGAGAAGAGCGCGCTCGGTCTCGTCCGGAAAGGCCGGTGAAGAGTAATATGGTGTATTTTCTGCTGGGTTCTCTTATGACGACGTTGCTGCTCTCCATCCCGGTAGCGGTGGCGATGGCGGCCTCCTGCGCTTTTGTCTTTCTTGTTTTTTATCCGGGGACGCCGATGATCCAGCTTCTTGCGCAGGCGATGGTCACGACGGCGGATTCTTTTCCGCTGATGGCCATCCCCTTTTTCATGCTTGTGGGAACGCTGATGTCCCGTTCGGGATTGGCGGAGGAGATCATCAACGTGGGAGACGCCTTTACCGGAGAGATGCCGGGGGGACTGGGAGCGTCGACGATCGTCGCATGCATGATCTTCGCGGCGATTTCGGGTTCCGGGCCCGCCGTCGTGGCCGCTCTCGGAGTTATTCTGATTCCGGCGATGGTGAAGAGAGGATACGACGCGGGATATGCTGGAACTCTCGTGGCCGCCGGGGCGACCATCGGCCCGGTTATTCCGCCGAGCATTCCCATGATAATATATAGCGTGATCGCAGGGACTTCGGTCGTAAGCATGTTCGCCGCGGGCGCTCTGCCGGGTATCCTTATGGGCTTCATGCTGATTCTCTTCAACTACGTCATCTCGAAGAAGAGAGGATACCTCGGCAAAGAGAGACGGGGGGGAGCCCGTTGGGTTCTTTCGCAGTGCTGGAAGGCGAAGTGGGCTCTTTTTTTGCCTTTCCTCATCCTGGGAGGAATTTACGGAGGAGTTTTCACGCCGACGGAAGCGGCGGTCGTGGGGTGCGTTTACGCGCTTATAACCGGCCATTTCGTCTACCGTCAGCTTACTCCGGAAAATGTCTTCGCAGCCTTTGTCGAAGCCGGACTTCTTTCGTGTCTTTCAATGTTTATTTTGGGGGGAGCCACCACTTTCGGGCGTCTTTTGACCATGGAGGGGATTCCGCAGATGCTGGCCGCCAAAATGACAAGCATATCCTCTTCGCCTCTGGTGCTTATGATGATTATCATGCTTTTTTTGCTTGTCACCGGAATGTTCATCGATACGACGTCGAACGTAGTCCTGTTTACGCCGCTTTTCCTCCCCATCGTCAAAGCCGCGGGTTTCAGTCCCGTTCTCTTCGGCGTGGTGATGACCATGAATCTCTGTCTCGGCATGATCACGCCGCCGGTGGGGGTGAATCTTTACGTCGCGCAAGGTATTTCGAAGGCGCCTTTCGACCTCATGATCAAAGAGGCGATACCTCTTGTTCTTGCGCTTTTTATCGCGATCGCGCTGACCATTTTATTCCCGGAAATAGCGCTGATGCTTCCGAGGGCGCTTGGTATGTTCGTCTGATTCTCGAGGCGCTTTTTGTTGAAAGCGGCTGATTCCTTTCGTCCTAAGGGGAGAAACGCATGGGTGAACTGGAAAATCAAAAACAAGTGATTTCCAATCAGATTTATGATGAATTGAAAGCGGGAATACTGGAGTTGCGTTTCCCTCCGGGGAGTTCCCTCTCCGACAGAATAATCTCGCAGCAAGCGGGCGTCAGCCGGACCCCCGTGCGCGAGGCGTTGAAACGTCTCGCGCAGGAAGGGTGGATCGTGTGGCAGGAGCGTAAGCGAGCGATGGTGAAACCTTTGGTCATGGAGGACGTGCGAGAGATCTTTTTCCTTCGGGAAATGATCGAGCCTTCCGCCGTCGCCGCTGTTTTTGAAATGGGGGAGTCCAGACATCTGGCGGGTCGTCTCTCTCTCGTTTCGGATAGTATGAAGCAGAGTATGGACCAACCCGTTGTTTTTATGAAAGAGGACATGGTATTTCACTCCACTATCATTCGCTTTTTAGGCAATAAAAGACTCGAAGAGATTTGGAACAAGATCGCGGACGAGTCGACGCGGATCGCACTATATGCGCTCTACGAAAAAAGAAAACCGCAGGATGTTGTCCAGGAGCACGAAGAGTTTGTCGAGGCTCTTTGGTCAAGGGATTTGCCGCTGTCGCTCGAGCGATTGCGTCGCCATCATAAGGGGATTTTCTATGCGTACGAGGAAAAATTTCGTATGGATTCCGAGCGTTGCGGAACCGTATAGCTGTGCGGCGTCGATTCCGCTGTTTCGAGGAGCGCGATACGCTCGTAAGTATCGCGCTCCTTTTTATTTTGCCGGCGCGTGTATCGTCCTCAAGAGTGTGTCATAATAGGTCATCTTGAAAAATGAGAAAGGATTGACCGAAATGATGATAACCGTGCTCTACGGCGGAGAAGGCTCCGAGAGAGAGGTCTCGCTCAGAAGCGGGGCGGCCGTGACGTCCGCGTTCGCGGAACGGGGGCGCGAGGTCGTCGCCGTGGATCTTCGCCGGAAGGAGGACTTCCTTCCGCTTCTTCATGAAGAGAACGTCGAGTTCGCCTTCATCGCGCTTCACGGAGGCTGGGGAGAGGACGGAACGATCCAGGCGGCCCTCGAAATGGCGGGGATTCCGTTCTCCGGCTCGGGGCACGCCGCATGCGCCCTCGCGATGGACAAGACGGCGAGCAAGGCGCTCTTTCGCTGGAAGGGCATCTCCGTGCCGAAGGGGATCGAGGTCGAACGGGGGAGCGGGGTCCGCGCCGTTCTCGACAACCCGCACTTCCCGCCTCTGCTGGAGCGCTGCGGGAAGATCGTGGTCAAGCCCTGCTGTTCGGGAAGCACGGTCGGCGTCTCCATCCTCTCGGGGACGGACACGCTCGCCGAGGCGCTTGAAGAGGCCTTCGCCTACGATCCCCGGGTGCTTGTGGAGGAATATGTTCCCGGAAGGGAACTGACGGTCACCGTGCATGAAAAGAACGGCGCGCCGCGTTGCCTGCCGGTCATCGAGATTCAGCCCGTGACGGGATTTTACGACTACAGCTCGAAGTACACGCCCGGCGCCTCCGAGTACCTCGTCCCGGCGCCGCTCTCGGAGTACGCTCTCCGCAGAGTGGAACAGGCGTCCCTCGCCGCGCACGCGGCCCTCGGCTGCTCCTCGTACAGCAGGGTGGACCTCAGACTCGACGAGGAGGGCTTCCCCTCCGTCCTCGAGGTGAACACCGTCCCCGGCATGACCGCGACGAGCCTCGTCCCCAAGGCCGCGTCGGCGGCGGGGATCTCCTTCGGCGAATTTCTCGAAGAAGTGGTCGAAACCTCCCTCGCCGCCCGGCGCAACTGAGAATCAGTAGTCCGTAACGTACTGGAAGCGTTTGCGGAACTCCTCCGGCGGCATCTTCGCGGCCACCGCGAGGCGCTCGAACTCGATGCCCGGATTGAAGTCCTTCTTCTCCAGGCGGATCATGTACTGCCTGGCGATCCTGTATTGGATGGAATGCGTGTTCACCATACGGATGCGGGTCTTCGTCGTGGCGGGGTCGATGATCTGGTCGAACGGGATGGGGACGATCTGGTTGTTCTGGATGGTGATGAGCGCGTTCGTCCCTCCGTCCCGGAGGAATTCGAACGCCCCGTATCCAAGGTTCCGAGTGTACTCGATGTCGAACGCGTTGGGGGGGGCGCAGCGGACCTCGTACCCCACCTCCTTGTTGTTGATCGTCATCTTGATTCCCATCGCGGAGAGCGTTTTCAGCAGCTCTTTCTTGAGCACGTCGGAGAAGTTGATCTCGGCGTAGCGGATGTGCCCGTGATCGTCGTACTCAAGACAGTCGGCCGCCTCCAGGTCCTCCAGGCGGATCTTCTCGATCAGCCCCTCGGCGGTGACGGCGACGCCGTAGTTCCGCCCCGAGGCAAGCCGCTTCACGATCGAGCCGGCGACGATATCCACCACGAGGGAGAGGGGAATTTTCTCCTTGCCGGGGAACTCCTCCGGGATGAGCGTCAAGGTCGCCCCGGCGCTTTTGCCGATGCCGAGCGCCAGGTGTCCCGCGACGCGTCCCATCGCGACGGCCAGGTACCAGCGTCCGGTGGTTTTCGCGTCTTCCATCAGGTTGGAGACGATCTGCGTCCCCAGTGAACGCGCCGTCTCGAAGCCGAAGGTGGGAATGCCCTCCGGAAGCGGAAGGTCGTTGTCGATGGTCTTGGGGACGTGGACGAAGTTGATGGTCAGCCCGAGGCTGTTCTTCGCGAAGTCGGCTATGCGCGAGGCCGCGTACGCGGTGTCGTCGCCGCCGATAGTCACGAGGTGGGTGACGCCAAGCTCGATGAGCGTGTCCACCACCTTCCGCAGCGATTCGTCGCTCTTCGTGGGGTTGAACCGGGAGATCCGCAGAATGCTCCCCCCGTCGGAGTGTATCCTGCTGACGGCGTCGATGGTGAGAGGGATGACCTTCTTCTCCCCCTTCCCCAGGTTGGCGAAGCCGTCGTAGATGCCGTAGACCTCCCATCCCGACTTCTTCGCCTCTATGGTGACAGAGCTGATCACGCTGTTGATCCCGGGAGCGGGACCTCCTCCGCAGACGATGGCGAGTGTTTTTTGCTCCGGATTCGTCATGAGGCGCCTCCTTGCATACGAAAGATAAAAGAAAGACTTCGTAAAATTTTAGCACACCGCACGGTATAATAGACGAGGAAGGAGCGGATGCGCATGATTTTTCTTACGGGCGACACCCACGGCCTTCTCGAGATAGGGCGTCTCGGGGCGGCCAATTTCCCATCGGGGGAGCGGCTGACGAGGAGCGACGCCGTCGTGATCCTCGGCGATTTCGGACTGCTCTGGAACGATCCTCCGCGCGGAGAGGAGCGGCTCGCCCTAGGGCGCCTCGAAGAGAGCCCCTGGACAACGCTCTTCGTCGACGGAAACCACGAGAACTTCTCGATGCTCCATGCTCTTCCCGAGGAGGAGCGCTTCGGGGCTCCCGTCGGCGTCGTCTCTCCGAACGTTCTTCATCTGCGCCGAGGCTATGTCTACACGATCGGCGGGAAACGCTGCTTCGTCTTCGGCGGAGCGCGCAGCGTGGACAGGAAGAGCAGAACTCCGGGAAAATCGTGGTGGCCCGAGGAGATTCCGTCCGCCGAAGAGTACCGGAGAGGGCTCGATTCTCTGGAGGCTTGCGGATGGAGCGTCGACTGGATTCTCACCCACACCGCGCCCAACCACATTCTCCATGCGCTCGACCTGCACAAGTATCTCGCCGGGGACCCCGTTTCAGCCTATCTGGACGAAATCCACAGGGAGATCGCGTACGAAAAGTGGTTCTGCGGCCATCTGCATCGAAACAGATGTTTCCCGAACGACCGTATCCACGTGCTCCGGGAAAACATCGTGAACGGAGACACGGAGGAGGTCGTCTCGGTGGAGCGGGACAGGCCTCCTCTCAGGGAACGCATCCGGTCCTTCGCACGCCTTCGGCCGCTCGAAGGGGACTGACTTGCGCGGACGGCGGCGGTCGGAACGTTCCGGACGCACCGGCGGAGAGTGTAGTATACTTTCTGGGAGAAAAACGCTCCCGCCCGGGAAAACCTGAATCGCGGAGGATGCCCATGAAAAAGAACAAATCCGTCCATTTATTCACAATCCGCGAGGTGCGCGCCGCAGATATTCTTCTCGTCGGTCTGCTGCTCGCCTCAGGAGCGCTCTTGGGCTGGTGGCGGACGGCGCAGGCCGACGTGAGCATGCGCCATGACCTTGTCCGTCGCGCGCGTCTTGTGGCCGACGGCATCGATCCGCGTTCCGTCGCGCGTCTCTCCGGCTCGGAGACGGACCGCACCGCCCCTGAATACCGTCGTATCAAAAAACAGAGCGTCTCGCTCATCGCCGCCTTTCCCGACTGCCGCTTCATCTCGCTCGTCGGCCGCCGTCCCGACGGCTCGCTCTTTCTCTATTTCGATTCCGAACCCGAAGGATCGCCCGACGAGTCCGCGCCCGGGGAGAGCTATGCTCCGGCCGACTCCCTGCTGCTGCATGCCTTCGACGAAGGACGGAGCGTCGTCGCCGGCCCCTTCATGGATATGTGGGGGAGTCTCGTGTCGGCCTGGGTTCCCGTCGTGGAGCCGGATACGAGGAAAACCTTGTTCGTCGTGGCGCTGGATATCGACGGAAACCGGTGGCGACACGCCGCCCGCCGCGCCGGTATCGAGCCGAACCTCGCCTCGGTCGCTCTGGCATTTGTCTTCGTCGGGTGGCGGATGCTCGCAACGCTGCGCTCCCATCGAAAGAGAAGCGCGTACCGATGGTATCACCGGTACGCGGAGGCGCTTGCCGTGGCCGCAGCGGGGGTTGTACTCACGTTTTCGGTTCTGTGCGTCTCCTCGGACGTCGAGCGCCGGACGTTGGAGAAGACGTTCCACATGCTCGCCGACTCGGAGTCGGAGGAGCTGAACAACAGCTTGAAGAGCCTGCGAAACATCGGCATGGAAGGTATCGCCGCCTTCTTCGCCTACAGCGACTTCGTCGATTTCGAGGAGTTCGTCGGCTACTCCCGGCACCTGGAGGCGCTGCCCGAGATCCGGGGCGTGACCTGGCTTCCGGCTGTTCCGCACGAAGAACGGGAGGCGTTCGAGCGGCTCGCCCGCTCCCTTGTCGCGGACGACTTCGTGATCCGCGATCCCGCGGAGACCGCGAAACGCGCGCCCGCCCGCGAAAGCCCGGTCTACTACCCGGTGTTGTATCGCGTGCCGTTCGAAGGGAACGGGCGTATTCTCGGGATGGATTTCGGCCAATCTCCATCCAGAAAAGGCGCCATCGAGGAGGCGCGACGTACCGGTCTTCCTTCGGCGACGGAGGCCCTGCCGCCGGGCTCCGATTCGGGGACGCCGACCGTTCTCGCCGTCTTCAAGCCGGTGCTCTCGCGCAACGAAGCAAAGAGTTTCATGGGCGTCGTCGGCGTGATAGTCGAGCTGAACGCTCTCTTGAACACGATGCGCACCGAGGAGGCGCACGTCGAGCGCGCCGTGCTCGTCGGCGATCTGTGGAGTCTGCACGGCGACGGCGCGCGCACGCTCCTCCTGACCACGGCGGAGGCGACCGCGGCTTCTTCTGCCTGGCCGGGCGCGGCGGATCTCTTCTCGGTACGCCCTCTGCTCTTCTTCGGCAAGACATTCGCCGTCATTCTGCGCCCGGGGCCCGGTTTTTACGCGCTCTATCCGCCGCGCGCCGCCTGGATGAGCCTGTCGGCGGGCCTCCTGGTGACGGGGGTGCTCACGCTGCTCGCGGTGGCGGCGGCGAACCGCCGGGAAGACCTCGAGCGCCTCGTCGCGGCGCGCACGGACGAATTGCAGCGGAGCAGAGACGAACTCTCGCTGATGAACGTGGCGCTTCTGGACACGACCCGCAAGGCGCAGGAGATGGGCATGCGCGCCCGAGCGGCGAGCGAGGCCAAGGGGCGATTTTTCGCGAACATGAGTCACGAGATGAGGACTCCTCTGAACGGACTCCTGGGGATGAATCGCCTGCTGCTCGATTCGCCTCTGTCCGAAGAGCAGCGGGAGAGCGCGCTCTCGGCGCAGGAGTGCGGCGAGGCGCTTCTCTCGCTGGTCAGCGACGCGCTCGATATAGCGAATATCGACGAAGGTCGCTATCGGCTCGTCGCCGAGGACTTCGACCTTTACGGGCTGTTGCTCCGGCTGGAGACCGTCTTCGGACTCGCCGCCCGTGTAAAGGGGCTCCGTTTCGCCTTCGCCGTCGCCCCGTCCGTGCCTCCGCGCCTGCACTCCGACGGACACTGTCTCTACAGGATCCTGCGGAATCTTCTGGACAACGCGGTGAAGTTCACACGAGAGGGGGAGGTCGGTCTTTCCGTCGCCTCCGTAGAGGAGAGCGAAGAGAGCGTTCGGCTGCGCTTCTCGGTGAAAGACACGGGGACGGGCATCCCGGCGGCGTTCCGCGAGAGCGTCTTCGAACGCTTCTGGCAAGGGGACGATTCCAGTACCAAGAAGTACGGGGGCGCGGGGCTCGGCCTCCCCGTGGCGAAAGAGCTTGCCTCGCTCCTCGGGGGGAGTCTCGCGCTGCGGAGCGAAGAGGGAAGAGGGAGCGAGTTCGTCTTCGAAGCCTCCTTCACGAAGGCGCTCGCGCAGGAAACGCCCCGTGTTCAGGAAGGAACGGAGCACGGCGGCAAGATCCTGCTGGCGGAGGACAACCCGGTGAACCGGAAATTCGTTCTCACGGTGCTCCGCAGGCTGGGGTACTCCGTGGCTTTCGCCGAAAACGGCGCGGAGGCGTTGGAGCATCTTGCGGCCAACGAGTGCGACCTCGTGGTGATGGACGTGCAGATGCCGGTCATGGACGGGGTGGAGGCCACGCGAAGAATCCGGAGCGGCGAGTCGGGAGCCCTCGACCCGTCGATTCCGATCGTGGCGCTCACCGCCTATGTTTCTCCTCTGGACCGGGAGCGGTGTATGCACGCCGGGATGAACGCCTTTCTGGCGAAACCGGCGACTCCCGAGGCGCTCCATCGAACGATCCGCAGTCTCCTCTCGGGAGCGGGGCCTGCGGACCCGGAAGCGCCGTCCGCGGCGGCCGTTGCGGCGGAGACGCCGGAGACGCCTGTTTTCGACCGCGCGGCAGCTCTGAATCGACTTATGGGCGACGAGGAGGCTCTTGCGGAGCTTGCGGCCGAGTTCGTCGAAGAGATGCCCCGCGAGCTTGAAAAGTTTCTCGAATGCGTCGCCGAAGGAGATGCGGTCGCTGCGGGAAGAGTCGCTCATTCGCTCAAGGGCGCCGCTGCGGGTATCGGCGGCGAAGCGCTCCGCGCAACGGCTTTCGAGGCGGAGAAGGCCGGAAAGGCCGGGGATTCGGACTCGCTCCGTCGGTTGCGGAACGAGGTGCGGACGCAGTACGCCCTTCTGGAGAGGGCGCTCCGCGAGGTCGTCTCCGGCCGGGAGGAGAGCGGGGTATGACGAAGCGCGAAAAGGACTTTTCGCTTCCGTTCTCCGGGGAGTGGTTTCTTCTCGTGCTCACGACCGTCCTTCTGGCGGGCGCGCTCTTCGGGGCATGGCGCTCGAGAGAGATCGACGCCTTTCTTCGCGAAGAGCTGCTGCGTTCTACGCGCGTCCTTGCCGAGACGATAGACGTTCGGGACGTCCGCGCGCTCTCGGGGAGCGCGCGGGACGTAGGAACCCCGCAGTACGAAAGCTTTAAAACCTACTTCCGCTCGATCATTCAGGCGTTCCCGGAGAGCCGCTTTCTGACGCTCGTCGGAAGGCGCTACGACGGAAGAGTCTTCTTCTACGTCGACTCCGAACCGCCCGGATCGAAGGACGAGTCGCCGCCGGGCGAGGTGTACGATGCGGTCGATCCCGGCTTTCTCCCCGCGTTCGACGAGGCGCGAGCCGTTGTGGCGGGGCCGGTAGAAGATCAGTGGGGGACGTGGGTGTCCGCGTGGGTCCCCTTGATCGAGCCGGGCTCGGATAGAGTGCGCGCCGTGCTGGCCCTCGACGTTTCCGGCGATGAGTGGCAGCGGCGGCTCGACAGAGCGAAGCTCCTTCCGGCTCTGACGGCGCTCCTCCTGACCGGACTCCTCTTCGCGGGGCGTTTTTTAATAGAACGTCGGAGCAGGATGGAGGGGCGGCGGTACAGCTATCTGGAGTTCGCCCTCGTTTTGACATTCGGTCTTGTCCTGACGGCAAGCGTCGCGTGGATGGTGCACGAACGGGAGAACCATTCCCATGCGCACGCCTTTTCGATCATCGCGGAGGCGCGCTCGGCCAGAATGAACGACAGCCTCCGCAATCTGCGTCAATTCGTTCTGGAGGGAACCTCCCGATTCATCGAAGCCCGTACGGAACTTGACTTTCCCTCGTTCCGAACGTATGCGCAGCACCTTTCGTCCGCTCCCGAAATAGGGGCGATCATCTGGAGTCCGGCAGTGGCGGCCGATCGGCGGGAGGAGTTCGAAAGCGTCGTGCGCGACGAGTGGCGCCGTCCCCTCGTGATCGGTGAACGCGACGCTTCCGGAGCGATGGTACGCGCGGGGGAGCGCGCGATCTATTTCCCTGTGCTCTTCCGATCTCCGATGACGGGGAGCGAGTTCTCCGCGGGAGAAGATCTCTTTTCCTTCCCGGAGATTCGGAAAGCGATTCGAACCGCCGAGAAGAGCGGACGAGCCTCGGCGGTCTTTTTCCCCCTGCAACGGGGAAGAAACGCCTCCACTGCGCTTCTGGTCTGTCGTCCTCTTTTCTCTTCCGTCTTCGGAGATTCTTTGAAAGGAGTCGTCCTGGCGCTCTTCCTGCCTGACAGACTGCCGCACGAAGTGCTGCCGGAGAGCGACGACGTGACGATCGCGCGTTTCGAGGCGCTCTTTCCGGAAGCTCCGTCGCAGCGTCTTGGTATGTGGAACGAGCGCAACGACTCCGAAGGCTACGTCTTTGTCCGTCCGCTCTTCGCTTTCGACCGCGCCTTCGCCGCGTCGTTGCGCCCGGGGCAGTCCTTTCTGAAGTATCATCGAGCGAGGATGGGGTGGTTCACGGCCGCCTCGGGAGGCGTGGTGACCATCGCGCTCGCGCTCTTCGTCGCGTTCTCCGCGAACCGTCGGGAGATTCTTGAAGAGATCGTCGAGCAGCGGACCGCCGAACTTCGTCGGAGCGAGGCGCGGCACAGACTGGCGGGGCAGATCTACCGCTCCCTTTCGGAGGGCGTCGTGGTGACCGATCCCGAGGGGTACATTCTGGACGGAAACGAAGCCTTGGAGCGCCTCACCGGCTATCCGCTCGGGGAAATACTGGGAAAGCGCCCCGGTATGTTCTCCGCCCAGAGAAAACAGGGGGAGGATTCGCTCCGCTTCTGGGAGTACCTCCGAGAGCACGGCGCGTGGCAAGGAGAGACCTGGAACCGACGGAAGGACGGAAGCGCCTATCCGGTGTGGCTCACCGTCAACGCGGTCAAGGACGAAAACGGAGATGTATCGCAGTACGCGGGGGTGCTGACCGACATCGGCGATATCAAATCGGAGCAGCAGAGGCTGAGCCATCTCGCCTATCACGATTCGCTCACCGGCCTGCCGAACAGGCTTCTTCTCGCAGATCGCCTCGAAATGGCGCTCGCTCGCTCGCGCCGGGAGCGGACGTACGTCGCGACGCTCTTTCTCGACCTCGACGGGTTCAAAGAGATCAACGACACGTACGGTCACGAGACGGGGGACGTGCTTTTGGCCTCGATCGCCCGAAGACTCTCCGAAACGGTGCGGGAGCAGGATACCGTAGCGCGGCTGGGCGGAGACGAGTTCGTCCTCGTCTTCGACGGTCTGGGGACTCTCGAAGAGGCGCAGGGGCTCCGCGGGAGGATAGAGGCTCTTTTCTCGGAGCCCTTCAACGTCGGCGAGTTTACGCTGCTTTGCAGCGTCAGCGCCGGCCTTGCGGTTCACCGCCCTGGAGACGGCGCGACGGCGCAGGATCTGATCTCCGCGGCGGATACGCGGATGTACGAGGAGAAGGCTCGCCGGAAGTCTTGGAAAGCTCTCTCCGCCGACAGAGCGTAGCGCCTGCTCCTTCTCCGGCGGCGTGACCGGGCTATCAAGTCCGAACCGTTCGTATTGCCGGAAAAGAACGCCTTGTGCTATGATTACGGTATGCCCGCCTGCGGAGCGCGTCTCCTTTCCCGGTCGTCCATTTCCGCGCGGTGTGCGGATGCGGCTGTAGAACGGAATATTCTACGGATTGCGGAGAGAGGAGCCCGTAGTGAAAATGAATCGGCCTCGCGGAGCGTTCGACTGTGGACTTCGCATCGTCTGCCTCCTTCTTGCCATCGGCGGAGGACTCCTCGGCTATTTCGAGATTCGGCGCGCTTCGCAGCAGTTCCGTAACGAGCTGCTGCGGACGGCCCGGCTGCTTTCGGAGACCGTCAATCTCCGTCGTCTGACTTCCTTCTCCGGGAACGCCTCCGACATGTTCTCCCCCGAGTACCTCCGCCTGAGGGAGCAGTTCGTCTCCGTCCTTTCCGCGATGCCTCCGGGGCGCGCCCTCTCCCTGCTCGGTAGAAGAGCGGACGGTTCGCTCTTCTACATGCTCGATGTGCGCGAGACATCTCCTTCCGCGCTTCCCGGAGACGGCTTTCCTGCCCGTACCGATGCGTTCGACCTCCCCTTCGAGCACAAGAGATCGCTCCTCCTCGGACCTTTCGCCGAAGGCGGCCGCTCCGTATACGCCGCTCTGGTTCCGCTTGCGGAGCCGGGGACGGGTCGTCTTGCCGCAGTGCTTCTTCTCGAAGCCGACGCCCGGAACGGACGAACGGAGGCGCCGGCGGCGGCGTACGTCCCGTGGGGAGCGACGCTGCTGCTCATTCTGCTTCTTCTTGGAGGACGTCGTCTCGTTGTTCGCTTCCGTGACTCGGCGGCGTTCCTTTTTGCGGAATCGCTCTGGGTCGCTTCGATAGGGCTCGCGCTGGCCGGCGCGTTCGCTTGGAGCGCCGGAGAATACGAGTTCCGCACGCGTGCGCGCGCCTTTTCGGTTCTTGCCGATCTGGATTCCGGGGCGTTGATTCGATCGCTCCAGGAACTGAGAGACTGCGGTCTCGAAGGCCTCGGACGCTTCTTCGAGAACAGCGAGTACGTCGACCCTGCGGAGTTTGCCGATTATGCCGGACATTTAGTCTCTATTCCTCATGTGGACGCCATCTTCTGGGCGCCTGCCGTTCCTCGTCTTTCCGCAGAACCCGCGGCAGTTCCGGGGAGGAGCGTTTCCTCCGCCGATGCTTTCCCGGACCGACGCCCCGCAGGCGCGCCCTCCATGTACGTCCTCTCTTTCCCGGTACGCTACGCAGCTCCCTCGGGGCAGCGGCTGTTGCCTTCCGGCACGGACCTGCTGACGATCCCCTGCCTGAAGGGCGCAATGGAGACCGCGCTGCGAAGCGGGATGACGACAGCCTCCGAAGTTATGGACAAGGGCGTCGGAACGGACGAAACCTGCCGTATGACCGTCTTCCGCCCCGTCCGGAAAGCGGCGGGCGATCTGATGGGCTTCGTCGCCGCCGTCATCAACCTGGAAACGCTGCTGCACACGATAATGTTCAGGGATGAAGGAGCGGAGCAGCATATCATGGAGGTCGAACTCAGGCGCCTCCTCCCTGGAAGGCAAGGTCCGGTTCTGATCTCCGTTCCTGCGGCAAGGGGGCCGGATAAAGAGCGCGGCGCACATGGAGACTCCTTTTATTCGCAACGCCCCTTCTTCGTCCTCGGCCTGACGTTCGCGCTCGATATCCGATCGGGAGCTGGTTTCGACCGGATGCACCCTCCACGAGCGGGAAGACTCGCTCTCTTCTCGGGGATCGCCGTGTCGATGCTCCTCACGCTGCTGACGGCCCTCTTTTTGAACTGGCGCCGGGCGATGCTCCGCTTCGTGGCGATCAAGACGGTGTCGCTCGCCCAGAGCGAGTTTCGTTCGCGCAAGCTCGCGCACCTGTACCGCTCCATCTCCGAAGGCGTGATGATCACGGACGAACGCGGGATCATCGGCGAGTGCAACGCCGCGCTCGAAGAGCTGACCGGGTATACGCTCGAAGAGATGCAGGGGCGTTCTCCGGCCCTTTTCTCCGCCAGGGAGGGGCAGTACGACGCGGAGTTCCTGCGGATGCTGCGGGAGACGGGGAGCTGGCAGGGCGAATTATGGAACCGGAAGAAGGACGGAGAGGTCTACCCCGTCTGGGCCTCCTTCGCGCCGGTGCAGGACGAGCACGGACGGACGACGAACTACTCCGGGCTGATGCGGCATATCGGGGGCGTCAAGAGCGAGCAGGAGCGGTTGAACAGGATGGCCTACCATGATTTTCTCACGGGCCTGCCCAACCGCGCACTCTTCCTCGACCGACTGGATGTCGCCTTGTCGAGGGCGAAGCGCGAGGAGGAGACGATCGCTCTGGTCTTTCTGGATCTCGACCGCTTCAAGGAGATCAACGACGCCTTCGGGCACGAGACGGGGGACGATCTTCTGGTCGAGGTAGCGCGCCGTCTGAGCGGCGCGTTCCGCGAGCAGGATACGGTGGCGCGCCTGGCCGGAGACGAGTTCGTGCTCCTCTTCGAGGGCATGCGGCTCGACGATGAACTTCCGCTGCTGCTGGAACGCCTGAAAGGAGCCTTCCGGGAGCCTTTCCAGCCGGGAGGACGGACCATCTCCGTAGAGGCCAGCTTCGGAACGGCGCTCTTCCCGAGGGACGGAACGGACGCCCGCGCACTTTTGGATGCGGCGGACAGAGCCATGTACGCCGAAAAGACGGCGAGAAGAAAGCGTCGGGGAACGATTCTCGGGACGGAAGCGTAGAACAAGGATCGCCGTCGTTCGAGGCTTCTCGACGGAGACGCCGAAAGAAGAGGTCGAAAGGAAGGGTGAAGAAATCGTGAAAAGGATTGTAGCTCTTGCGTCGGTATGCTTTCTGCTGCTCGCTCCGTGCGCGATAGGAGGCGAGGCGGCGGAAACGGGCGAGTACGCCGCGGCCGTCGCCGCCGCCAGGGAGGCGGTATGGAAGACCCTCACGACCGGAGGCGGAAGTTCGGCGACCGTGGCGATCATGGACGGGGGAAAGATCGTCTACTCGGAGTGCTTCGGCGCCGCGGAACGGGCGACGAACCGACCCGCGGACAAAGAAACGCGCTTCAACATCGGCTCCACCAGCAAGATGTTCGGCGCGGCGGCGATCCTGCTGCTGGCCGACGATGGCAAGCTTGGGCTGGACGACCCCGCGGCGAAGCATCTTCCCGAGTTCGTCATGCGCGACGGACGGTACAAGGAGATCACGGTGCGGATGCTCTTCAACCACTCCTCCGGGCTCCCCGGATCCTCCTTCATCTTCGAGTACGAGCCGGCGTACGACCCGCACGCGCTGCTGCTCGACGTCCTCCGCGAGTCGGACCTGAAGCACGCGCCGGGCGCCATGGGCATCTACTGCAACGACGGCTTCACCCTCGCGGAGATGATCGTGGAGCGGCTCTCGGGGAAGAAGTTCATCGACTTCGTCGCGGAGCGTATCTTCGAACCTCTCGGAATGAAAGACAGCGCGGCGAGCGTCGGCGAGACCGGCGGCAACGTCGCCGTCTACTACGACGTTCCGACGGGCAGAAAGTTCCCGCTGGAGGTCGTTCGGGTGCATGCGGCGGGCGGGCTCTCCTCCACGGCGGAAGATCTGTGCCGTTTCGCCGATAGCTTCACTCCCGGGGGGAAGCATATTCTGAGCGAGGCTTCGCGCCAGGAGGCGCTGAAGAGCCAGCCGACAGGCTTTACCAAGCATCTGCACGGCGCGCCGATGCTGGACGCTTTCGGATGGGACTACGCATGGATTCCGGACTACCGTGAGAAGGGAGTCCAGGTGCTCGCCAAGAGCGGAGGGACGATGTTCTACTCGACCAATTTTCAGCTCGTCCCCGCTGAACGCCTCGTCGTGGCCGCGAGCATCGCGGGCAGGGCGGACGCTCCCGGCGTCACCCGCGCGATACTCGACGCGCTGATGGAGGAGAAGGGGCTTCCCTTTCCCGAGAAGCCTCCCGTGAAGAAGCCGGGCGAGCCGCAGCCGATCCCCTCCGAACTCTTCGCCTTCGAGGGGGCGTACACCGGCGGCGAAGGGGCGGTCCGGTTTTTCTTCGACCGCGAAAAGCACACGCTGAATATCCATCACCTGCTTCCCTCGCCACCGGACGGAGAGCAGCTCCCTCCCCCAGTCGCACTCACCTACAGCGACGGTTTCTTCCGCGATTTCGAGAAAGGAACCTCGTACTACTTCGCCTCCGAGGGAAAGGACGTCTACCTGATCTACGAGAAGATCCCCGGCTTCGGCATGAACGTCCCCGCATTCCAGCGCCTGGAGGAGATCGAGGCGCCGAAGCGGCTTTCCATCGAGATGAACGGCGTGCTCTGGATGATGCGGAACATGCTTCCCGGGGCGCAGATTATGAACGGGACGCTGATGGGATGGTCGTCCACGAGCCCTGATCTGCCAGGCTACGTGTTCGGCTTCGGCCTGCAGAAGGTCGAGGATTTCGGCTTCGCGAGCATTGCGGCGACGGCGTTCCGCGACCAGCTCTCGCTGCAGCTCTTCCGGAAGGACGGTAAGATCAGGGCGCGGTGCGGGATTTTCGTGCTCTCGCGGGCGGACGAGGCGGAGGAGCTTGCCGACGGGAAAAACAGCGTCCTGATCGGGCCGGACGGCGACAACGAGTGGCGGAAGGTCGGGAAAGGGGTCATCCTCTCCTTTTCGCGGCCGGAGAAGGGACGCGTTCTGGTGGTCGATCCGAAGAACGACGCGGCGCTGCTCTACGACAGCGCCGCGGACAGCGGGGAGTTTTTCGCCCCGGAGGGAATGTTCGTCTTCTGCGCCGGCGCGCCGGGAGATGTATTCGAGATCGAGGCGAAATAAACGCTCCGTCCGATGGATATGAAGCGCCGAGGGCGTCCTGGGTTCTCCGGGCGCCCTCGGCGGCCGTGTTTACGAAAGAAGCTTTCTCCGCTAACCAAGAATCCCCAGCAGCTTTCTCTGGACGGTAAGGAAGTGCCGCTTCAGCGCGCTCCACTCCGCCTTCCGCAGCATCACGGGCCACGGATCGCCCTCCGCGTCGTCGAAGAAGCTGAGGCTCTTCACCATGTGGTAGAGGTTGAGGCGGCTTCCGGGGAACTTGCGCGGGAGCAGATAGAAGAGGTCTTCGAGCGGCGTCCCCCGGAGCGAAAGCTCGTAGAGGTCGAGGAAGTCCTTCCGCGCGCCCCGGTCGGCCAGCGCCGCCCACTTCATCAGGCCGGTGTCGCGCGGGGAGGACATGAAGAGCCCCGGGAGGTCGGGCGGCTCCTGCAGGGGGTCGAGGAGCGGGTTCGGGTAGTGGAGCCAGGTCACCCGGATGCCGTCGATCCAGCCGTGAAACGTGCCCGCGTGCGTCTCCGCCACGGAGACCTCGCCGAACGGCCGCAGAAGCTCCGGAAGACGTCCCGGATCGAAGTTTCCGGGGAGAAACCAGTCGAAGTCCTCCGACTGGCGATGACCGAACATCAGGGCGAGCGCGGTCCCTCCGGCGAGGTAGACGCCGTCGACGGGGGGATTCGCGCAGAGAGCCTTCAGAAGAGATTGTCGGGGTTTGTCGAGAACATCCCAAAACATCGCATTTCCTCCTCCCTCAACCCGAAGTAGTTCTGCCAGCAGCGGGCGGTTTTTTTGCTCAGGCGGCGGCTCGAGAGCACCACTGCGCGGATCTCCTCGCAGGGGACGCTCTTCTTGAGCCATGCGAGCTGCGCTTCGTCGCCCAGGTTGAGCACCCGTTCGATGATCGCCGTCCGGTTGCGGTGAAAGTCGACGGAAACCCACTCCGCATCCCAGAAGAGGGGGCGGAGAAACTCGGGGAGCCCGGAAGGGTTCGTCCCGCGGAGTGATGCGCTCATGACGGCGATCGGGCCGCGCGCGGCCGGTACTCCGTTCAGCGGCAGAGGTCGAGGGATTGGAGCAGCGTGCCGCAATACGTCTCCACCTCCGCCGCCGTTCCCAGCGACAGGGCGTGCCTGGCCGCTTCTTCGAGGTCGCTCTTCCGAAGGCTCCGCAGTATCCAGCGGGCCTGGAGGATGGACGGGGGGCTCATGCTGAACTCGGTCAGCCCCATCCCGAGAAGGATCGGGATCAGCTTGGGATCCCCGGCGGATTCGCCGCACATGCCGACGTGAATACCCGCATGATTGCCGTTGTCGATCACGGTTTTCACAAGGCGGAGCACTGCGGGGTGGTAGGAGGAGTAGAGGGGGGCAAGCTTGTCGTTCCCGCGGTCGACCGCCACGGTGTACTGGATGAGGTCGTTCGTGCCGATGCTGAAGAAGTCGGACTCCTTCGCGAAGTGGTCGGAGAGGATCGCCGTGGAAGGGACCTCCACCATGATGCCCGCCTGGACGCTCTCGTCGAACGGGATCTTGCGCTGACGAAGATCCTTCTTCGTATCCTCCAGGATGGCCTTCGCCGCGCGGAGTTCTTCGAGGCAGGAGATCATCGGGAAGAGAATGCGCACTTTGCCGAAGGCGCTCGAGCGAAGGATCGCCCGGAGCTGCACCTTGAAGATCTCCTGACGGTCGAGACAGAGACGGATCGCGCGGTATCCGAGGAAGGGGTTCTCTTCCTCGGGGATGGAGAGGTAGTCGAGCTTCTTGTCGCCGCCGATGTCGAGCGTCCTGATGACCACAGGACGTCCGCCCATCCCCGCGACGACGCTCTTGTAGGCTTCGAACTGTTCGTCCTCGGTGGGAAGCATCGGGCTTTCAAGGTAGAGGAACTCCGTGCGGTAGAGGCCCACTGCCTCGCCGTCGTTCTTGAGCACCTCGTCGAGGTCGCGGGAGGAACCGACGTTCGCGCCCAGTTCCACCTTGACGCCGTCGAGCGTGACCGTCTCTTTCCCCCGGATTTCGGAGAGACGCCCGAGGAAGCACTCGTACCGTTCCTGTTTCTCCCTGTAGCGTGCGAGCGTCTCCTCGTCGGGGTTCACGAAGATCTCTCCCGTCTCGCCGTCGAGAATCAGCAGGTCGCCGTTCCCCACCGTGTTGAGCAGTCCGTGCGCCCCCATGACGGAGGGGATCCGCATAGTGCGGGCGATGATGGCGGCATGGGAGGTCTTCCCTCCGACTTCGGAGGCGACGCCGAGCGTCAGTTCGCGCTGAAGCTGCGACATGTCGGATGCCGTGAAATCGCGCGTGACGAGGATGGCCTTCTCCTGAAGCTGCGTGAAGTCCGCGCCCCCCGCTTGGAGGAGGAGCTTGATCACGCGTTCCGAGATGTCTCTGACGTCGTCGGAACGGGCTTTCATATAGTCGTTGTCCATGTTCTCGAAGATCTGGACCAGATTGTCCGCGACCTGTTTTACCGCCCACTCGGCGTTCGCGCTCTCGTCGAGGATAAGGCGCTCTATCCGTCCGGTGAAGTCCGGGTCCTGCAGCATCAGACCGTGCGCCTCGAAGATGGCGGCTTCGTTGGGCCCCACGTTCTGAAGCACGCGCGAGTACGATTCACGGATCTGCTCTCCCGCGAATTCAAGCGCGGTGCGAAAACGGCGGAGTTCCCGCTCCGGTTCGTCGACGTACTCCCGAAGAATGTCGATCTGCTCTTTCCAGTGAATGACCGCTTTGCCGATGGCTATTCCGGGAGATACCCCGATTCCTCTCATGAGTTCTGCACCTGCCTGTCGAATGTGTATCTCATAATTATACACGCATTTCGGGCTTTGTGGGCGAATGTGTGAAAAAGCGTTCCGTTCTTCGGAAGAGTGGAAATCGGATTTCGCGGAGCGGTTCCGTCAGAAGATCCCCAGCAGCAGGTGGAGCGCAGGCAGCAGCACGGAGAGTCCGAGCACGGAGATCAGCCAGCAGCTGTTGGCCATATCCAGGTCGAGCGCGTAGAGAGAAGGGGGGATCAGCGCGTTGAACGCCACCGGCATGGAGGAGAGGATCAGCACGACCTTCAGCGGAAGGCCCTCCGCGATGCCGCCGAGCCCCAGCAGGGCGGCGAGCGAGGTGCAGACCGCCGGGACCAGCAGAAACTTGACGCCGAGAATGGCGACCCCCTCTTTCAGATAGGAGGCTGTTTTGCCGAAGCGCATGGCCATGCCGATGGAGGCCAGCAGGACGACGGTGGTCAGAGGAATGAGCAGCGCGTTGAGCTGCGAGAAGATCTCCGGGCGCGGCACGTCGAGGAGGTTCAGCGTCGCTCCGGTCGTCAGACTGAAGATGGAGACGAGAAGAAACGGGTCGCGCGTCAGCCGCGCAGCGAGGCCCGCGCCGCCGCTTGTCTTCGAGTCGCCGTAGAGGCGCGCCGCGGGGAAGCCCACGCCGTAGTACACTACATCCTCGAGCAGCTTGAAGACGGGAACGTAGGCATATCCCGCCTCCCCGAGGAAGACGAAGGTCACCAGGCCGCCGATGGCCCCGATATTGGTGAAGAACCCGCAACAGAACATCGCCCCCGCCTGCGGCCGTTCCAGCCGGTAGAGGCGCGCCAGTGCGGCGCCCGCAAGGCCGCCGAAGAGGTGGCAGAAGGCGCCGATTCCGGCGAGCAGAGCGAGGCGCGGCTCGCGTATCTCCACCGCCCAGAGCGCCCCGACGAAGGTGAACGGGCTCAGGCCCAGCAGGGCGAGCCGCTGCAGAAAGGCGCGGAGAGCGGGCATCGAGCATCGCAGGCGGAGGAGCCCCCGCTCGCTTGCCAAGCGGACGCCGTACCCGAGCAGCAGCCCGAAGGCGATGACGGAAAAGGAATAGAGTATCCTGCTCATGTTCCGGATACTTTCCGGTTTTCGGTTCTGTGGAGCGACTTCACAAAAAACTCCCCCTCGTTGCGCATGGAGGGTATTATTCCGTGCAACTCTCTTTCTGTCAACGTGAAAAAACGTCCCCGGCGCGCTATACTTGAGCAAACGAATGCGGCGCGCAGCCGCGCACCAGGAGGGGTAGTGCATGGGTCGTCCGGTCATCGGCATTGTGGGAAACCTGCTCATCGAACAGGGAGGATTTTCGCCCGGCATGGAGCGGAGTTATGTGAACAACGACTACGTCGCGGCGGTGGAGCGCGCGGGAGGCATTCCGCTCATCCTGCCGGTGGTCCGGGGACAGGACGTCGCGGAGCGCCAGACGGAGTGCGTCGACGGACTGCTCATCTCGGGCGGATACGACATGGACCCGTTGCTCTACGGCGAGGAGCCGATACGCACGCTCGGGTTCGTCTACAGAGAGACGGACATCTTCCAGCTCCGCACCATAAAAACCGCATTGAAGCGGGGGCAGCCCATTCTCGCCATATGCAAGGGAATCCAGCTGCTGAACGTCGCGTGCGGCGGGACGTTGTATCAGGATATCGGCGAGATTCCCGGCGCCTTCGTGAAGCACTCTCAAGACAGAAAGCGCTCATGTCCCAGCCACACCGTCGTCACGGAGGGGGAGTCGGTCGTCGCCGAACTCTTCGGGAGCACCTTTCCGGTGAACAGCTACCATCACCAGGCCCTGAAGGAGATAGGACGCGGGCTCGTCGTCACCTCGCGCGCGATGGACGGCGTGGTCGAATCGGTGGAGAGCGGGAACGGCTCCTTCGTGGTCGGCGTGCAGTGGCACCCGGAGATGATGCTCACTGGCGGGGACGAGATGCTGCCGCTCTTTCTCCGTCTGGTGGAAGCGGCGGGGAGCTTCGCGGCATCTCTATGAGCGCGCGGTGCGACGTCGTCCTCTCTCCGGCGGAGGCGCTCCCCGAGGCCGACTGCTGGCTTGTCATCGACATCCTGAGGGCGACCACGACGATGTGCGCGTACTTCGACGGCGGGGGACGGCGTCTTCACCCCGCCGGGTCGATCGAGGAGGCCTTCGCGCTGCGCGACCGGCTGGCGGCGGACGGAGGTTCGCCGCTTCTGATGGGCGAGCGGAACGCGCTTCCCCCTCCCGGTTTCGACCTGGGGAACTCTCCGTTGGAGCTGCTGGCGGCCGATCCCGCAACACGCCCCGAGGCGGTGATGGCGACGACCAACGGCACGAGGGCGCTGCTGAAGGCTTCGGCGACCGGGGCGAAGGTCCACCCCGTCTGCGCGCGGAACGCGAACGCCACGCTCCGCGCCGCGCTCGACGCCGGGGAGCGTATCGGTATTCTCTGCGCCGGGCTCTACGGGCGGCCCGCCCTGGACGATACCGCCTGCGCCGGGCTGCTCGCGGAACAGCTTCTCGCGCTGGGCGCCGCGCTGGAGGACGGCGCGAAGATAGCGCTCTCCGTCTGGCGGGCCGGAAGACGGAATCTCCCCGCGCTCCTCGGCGAGTCGGTCCACGGCGGGCGTCTGCTGTCGCTGGGGTTCGCCGCCGACATGGCCTACGCCGCCGAAATCGACGCTTCCGCGGCCGTGATGACGCTGCGCACCGGCGACGCTCCGCCCGTCGTTCTCACGGCGTGACGAACGAAACCTCCGGATGCGCATGCCCGCCCCGACTCCGAGACCGCAGCGGAGTCGGGGCGGGCATGCGTACCGAGCCGTTCGGCCGGAAGAACCTCTCTACTGTTTCACCTCGGACCAGATCCGGTCGAAGAGAAGCACGGCTTCGCCGATATCCCGCAGATACTCCCCTCTCCGAACCTCGTCCTCCGGCGGGTAGACCGCCGTATCCTCCAGAATCTCCTGGTCGATGTACCGATAGGCCTCCACGTTGGGATTGCCGTAGGGGAAGTGCGCGGAGATCTCCGCGCTGATTTCCGGGTCCATGACGAAGTTCATGAACAGCTCCGCCGCCGCGACGTTCTTCGCGGACTTCGGGATCACGAAGTTGTCCTGCTGCAGGAAGAGCCCCTCCTTCGGCACGACGTACCGGACGTTCGGGTTCTCCCTCCGCGCGAGATTGGCCTCGGCCCCCCACGCGAAGATCGCCTTCGCCTCCCCGTTGATCAGGCTCGTCTTGGGGCTGTCGCTGTCGTAGGATTTCACGTTCGCCTGCAACGCTTTCAGCGCCTCGCGGGCCTTCTCCAGCGCCTCCGGGGAGGTCTCGTTCAGCGAGTAGCCCAGCGTCTTCAGGGTGATTCCCATGATGGCCCGCTGGTCGTCCAGTATCGTCAGGGAGTGCTTCAGCTCGGGCTTCCACAGATCCGCGTACCCCTCGATCGTCCCCTCGGGAATTTTCGAGGCGTCGTACGCGATGATCCCGGCCAGCCACATGTACGGAAGGCTGTACTCGTTCTCCGGGTCGAAGGGGAGCCCCATATACTGCGCCCCGATGTTCGACAGGTTGGGGACGTTCTCCTTGCGCACCGGGAGGAGCAGATCCTGCTTCTTCAGTATTTCGACCATGAAGTCGCTGGCGACGGCGAGGTCGTACGCCCCGCCGCCCGCCATAAGCTTGGCGAGCATCTCCTCGTTCGACGAGAAGGTGCTGTAGTGCACCTTGATGTTGTAGGCGCTTTCGAACTGCTCGATGACCGAGTGCGGCAGATACTCCGACCAGTTGAAGATGCTCAGCGTCTCCGGAGGCGGCTGTTGCGGCCCCTTCGCGAAGGCCCATACGCCGTACCCGGTTCCGCCCGCCAGGATCGCGATCGCCGCGAGGAGACCGCCGATCTTTCCGACGCTGAGATTCACCTTTCGCAGAACCGAGGAGAGGCCGACGGCGGAGAGCGTGACGAACATGATGATGGTGGAGAGCGCGTTGATCTCGGGCGTCACGCCGAACTTCACCATCGAGAAGACCTTGAGCGGCAGCGTCGTGCTCTGCGGTCCGGCGACGAAGAAGCTGATGACGACGTCGTCCAGAGAGAGGGTGAACGCCAGGAACGCGCCCGCGACGACGCCCGGCATGATGACGGGCAGCGTGACGTTGAAGAAGACCTTCAGCGGCGTCGCCCCGAGGTCGGCGGCGGCCTCCTCGACGGACTTGTCGTATCCGTCCAGACGCGCTTTCACCACCGCGACGACGTACGCCACGCTGAAGGTGACGTGGGCGACGATCAGGGTAAGCCTCCCCAGCGGAAGACGCACGATGGAGAAGAAGGCGAGCAGCGAGATCCCCATGACGATCTCCGGGATGATGATGGGGATGGTGAGCACGGCGTCCAGAAGCCCTTTCCCCCTGAACTTGTACCTGTAGAGGCCCAGGGCGGCCAGGGCGCCGATCACCACCGACACGGCCGTGCTGACGAGGGCGACCGAGAAGGAGTTCCTCGCCGCTTCGAGGACGCTTTCGTTCTGCAGCAGACTTTCGTACCACTTGAAGGTGAACCCCGTCCACACCGCGTTGAGCTTCGATTCGTTGAACGAGAAGGCCATGAGCGTCACGATGGGGAGGTAGAGCAGCGCGAAGACCAGGACCAGGTAGAGCGGCCGGACGAAGCTGTTCGGCTTCTTCATGCGCTACATCGCCTCCTTTCCGTCGACTTTGCCGCCGTGACGGAGATAGAGCGCGATCGCCGCGATCATCACGAGGATCAGGACGACCGAGACCGCGGAACCGAAGGGCCAGTCTCTGGCCGTGAGGAACTGGTTCTTGATGAGGTTGCTCATCAGTACGACCTTGCTCCCCCCCATGAGGTCGGTGACGAAGAAGAGCGCGAGCGAGGGGACGAAGACCAGCAGGCAGCCCGACAGAATTCCGGCCTTCGTCAGCGGGAGCGCGACGTGCAGAAACTTTCGCAGCGGCGTCGCGCCGAGATCGTCCGCCGCTTCCAGCAGCCGCATGTCCAGCTTCTCGATGGAGGCGTACAGAGGAAGGACCATGAAGGGGAACATCATGTAGACCATCCCGATCATCACGGCGGTATTGTTGTACATCAGGCGCAGCGGCTCGTCGATCAGCCCGGCCCACCGGAGCAGCGTGTTCAGAATCCCCTCCGTGCGCAGCAGGATGATCATCGCGTAGGTTCTGACCAGCGAGTTGGTCCAGAAGGGGAGCATGACCAGCGTCAGCAGCAGCGGCCGCAGGCGCTTCCCCGCAGTGGCCACGATGAAGGCGAACGGGTAGCCGAAGAGCAGGCAGAGGAGCGTGGTGAAGAAGGAGATGATCAGCGACTTCACGAAGATGCTCCCGTACAGAGGGTGGAGGAGCTTCGCGTAGTTGTGCGGCGTAAACGTGTAGACGATATCGCCGACCTCGCCCCTTGTGCAGAAGCTGACGGCGACGATCAGCAGCAGGGGGACGACGAAGAAGGCCAGCATCCAGAGCGCCGCGGGGAGTACGGTGACGAGCATGCCGGGGAGACGCGCCCCGTAGGTCCGTTCTCTCATGCCGCCCCTCCTAAGCCCTGATCGGGACAGCGTGTTCCGGCTTCCATGCGGCGAAAACCTCGTCGCCGTCGGCGGAACGGCTTCGTTGTTCGAGCGATTCGTCGACGAGGATATCCTTGCCGGCAACTGTCGTCGCGATCGTTCTGATGAGCGACCCGGAGTAGATCCGCTCCTTGACGGTACAGCGCAGCCAGGCCTCTCCCACCTCCGGGGACGACGTGATCCTGATCCGTTCGGGGCGCACCGAGAGCGAGCATGCCTCGCCGGGAGCGTACCCGGGATTCGGAATCCGGAAGCTGCGCTCCTCCTGTTCGAGGACGAGCACCGCCTCCGCCTCTTCGACGGCGCCGATTTTTCCCTCGATGATATTGGTCTCGCCCAGAAAACCGGCGACGAACGCGTTTTTCGGCCGTTCGTACAGCTCTTCGGGCGCGCCCGTCTGTTCGACGGACCCGTTCCGCATCACCACGACGGTGTCGGACATGCTCAGGGCCTCCTCCTGATCGTGCGTCACGAAGAGGAACGTGATCCCGAGCTTCCGTTGAAGGCGTTTCAGTTCCAGCTGCATCTGCTTGCGCAGCTTCAGATCGAGCGCCCCCAGAGGTTCGTCCAGAAGGAGCACCTTGGGGTTGTTGATCACGGCCCGCGCGATGGCCACGCGCTGCATCTGCCCGCCGCTCAGCTGCGACGGCATCCTGCTCTCGAAGCCCTCCATCCGGACCATGCGGAGCATCTCGGAGACGCGGCTTCGGATCTCGTCCTTGCGGACGTTCTTCATCTTCAGTCCGAAGGCGATGTTGTCGTACACGTTCATGTGCGGGAAGAGCGCGTAGCTCTGAAAGACGGTATTGACGCACCGTTCGTGCGGCGGTTTGCGCGTCACGTCCTCCCCGTCGATGACGATCGCGCCCTCGGTGGGCGTTTCAAACCCCGCGATCAGCCGCAGCGTCGTCGTCTTTCCGCAGCCGCTCGGTCCCAGAAGGGTGACGAACCTCCCCTGTTCGATCTCGAGACTCAGGTCGTTGACAACCGTCGTCTCGCGGTCGAAACGCTTCGATACATTCGACAACCGGACAAAAACATCTCCTGCCACACGGAACCAGCTCCTTCTTTTCCATCTTTTTGCGCAGCGAAAGCTTCCAGCGATAAGCCGAGCGGGGGCGCTCTTTCTGCCGGTTGGCCGGACCATGGGAGGCTACCTTCGGGGCATTCTGAAAGTGCGGCGAGATCACATGATAGCAAAAATACGGAGCGAGGCAAAGTGGCGCCCTGGTAAAAAATCCGCGGAAGAAAGAAATGTTAACAATGGTCGCCGCCGAAATCAAACCCCTCGCACGAAAGGCGCGGGGGTGTCCGGTGAAAAAAGCTCCCCTTTGTCCGTTTTTTATAGAAGAACGATCGTCGTTTGTTTCCGGTTCGGTCATTCTCCGGGTATCTTGAAGACGATGGTGACTTTCGCTCCGGAATCGTTCTCGAAACGGATGTCCCCTCCTATCTGTTCGGCGAGGATATGTACGAGAGAAATGCCGAACCCCGAGGAGGCCTGCGGGGCGAATTTTTCTGGAAAACCGGAACCTGTATCGCGGATGGATAACCTGACGACGTCTCCGTCGCGTACGCCCGATACCTCCAGAATTCCTGTTTCACCCTCTTTGAATGCATACTTCGCGGCGTTGGTCGCCAGTTCGTTGGCGATGAGGCCAAGGGGAAAAAGCGCATCGCCTCCGAGGAAGATACGGTCGAAGCGCTTTTCGACTCGTATCGTTCTCGTGTATGAGAAAAGAGAAACGGCGCGTTCGACGATGTCCCCCAGAAATTCGCCGATATCTATTTCCTGCGACCGATTGGCCGCGAGCATTTTCGTATAGAGTTCGCTCATGCTGTACACTCTGCCGATCGCCTCGTTCAGCGCTCTTTTCACTTCCGACGAGTCCACAGCGTCCATTTGCATTTGGAGCATGGCGACGATTCCGTTGAGATTGTTTTTGATACGGTGGTGGGTTTCCCTCAACAGCGCTTCTTTCTGCCGGGTCTCGCGATGCAGCCGGTCGATTATATTTCTGAAGAAGCGGAACTGCGTGAAATAAAAGAGCGCGATAAGAACGAGAAGGGTGATGGAAGTGTACAGCGCCACTATCAAAAGGGACTGTCTTCTTGCCGAATTCAGCAGGAGCGTCTCCATTTCTCCTTCCAGAAAGAAGGGGACATCGCGCAGTTGCGCTCTATGCATTCTTTCCGAATCGAGAGGCCGAACGTCGGAGGCGGGAAGCAGAGAGAATCGCCTGACTTCTCGCGGCATTCCCTCGAACATGAAATCGGCGTGGAAGATGCCTGCATCGTAGCCGATAATCCGGTCGGATTCGATTATCGGGCAAACGACGAGAATTTTCGTCGCTTCGGCCTCGGCAAGGAGGAAAATGCCCGGAGTATCTGTGGAAAGGTCGGAAAAAAGCTCCTGATCGCCATAAGAGCAAACAACGGCGCCGTCGGGGAGTATCCTGCGCACGCCGACGACATCCTTGATCACGCGCGCTCCGTCGGCGTATTTAGGGGCCGAAAACGAGACGAGTTCTTGAAAGCCGACTTCGCCTCGGCTATGCAGGAGCAGTTGATGACGAATTACTGTTCTGCTGGTGAGGGCTGTAATATCCGCGATAAATCTGCCGAGCGTGTAATTCACGTACAACGCTCTGAGTTCGACGGCGTTGACGAAACGACCGTATATCTCCCGCGTGAGCATTGTGTTGATCGGGAGCAAAAAGACGGCTGCGATCAAAAACGCCGACATGGCAACGCTCAGTTTCACCGTCCTGTAAAACTGCGTCGTTATTTTTTTCAGCATATTTTCCCGGCTTTGCCGCGCTCCGAAAACCGTTGCCACAACGACGACGGGCAGGTGGAAAGGACTTTCGAGTCGAACATGGGCATTCCCTTTCTTTTATTTTTCGCTGTATGATACCAGGATACCACACGAACATCCGATTGATACGATCATGTTTTCCATGTTCTCTCCTCGTTCGACGATGATCGAATGAAGTCCCCTCCCGCCGACGGCGCTCTCTCGTTGATTGCTGTTATTGACAGCTTTCCCTCTTTGTGAGATAAAAGAACCCGGTTAATCGTTTACGCAATCGTTTACCACAGAGCCCCGTTCCAGGGGATCATCATCTTCGGGAGGCGTGCGCTCATGCACCGGACGGCGACAATGAAGGACGTGGCCCGCAGGGCCGGAGTTTCCACCGCAACGGTGTCTCACGTACTCAACGGAACCCGCCCGGTGGGAACGGCCCTCCGCGAACGGGTGCGGCAGGCTGTGGCGGAGTTGGGCTACCGCCCCAACTTCATCGCCCGCAGTCTCCGCCGCAAAGGCTCGGGCGCCGTCGGCGTCATCCTCATCGACGATACCAACCCCTTCTTCTCGGAATCCACCCGAGGCGTCAAAGACGCCGCGCTCGACAACGGATACAGCGTCCTCGTCTGCAACTCGGAGGGAAACCCCGACCGAGAGAACGAATTCCTGGAGCTGCTCGCGGAGAAGCAGGTGGAGGGAGTCATCCTCTTCAACGTCCGCGACTCCCGCCTGCGCGAGGCGGCGGGCAGGCGGCTCACCGTTCCCGTCGTATTGGTAGACCGCGACGGCGCCTCCAGGGGGATGGACTCCGTCGTCGTGGACCACTACGCCGGAGGCATGGACGCGATGGAACATCTTCTCTCGCTCGGCCACCGACGCATCGCCTGCGTCACGGGCCCCTCGAACTCCACGCCCGCGCTGCTGCGCCTTCGCGCGTACGCGAACGCCCTCCGTCGCGCAGGAATACCCTACGACAAGTCGCTCGTCTTCCGGGGCGACTTCCGATCCGAAAGCGGCTACGCCGCCGTGCCGTTCCTTTTCTCCGGCGGCGTGCTTCCGACGGCGCTCTTCGCCTTCAACGACCTGATGGCCTTCGGCGCGATCACCGCCCTCGCAGAGAGGGGGCTTCGCGTCCCTGAGGACGTCTCCGTCGTCGGGTACGACGACATACTGCTCTCCTCCTTCTTCAATCCGCCGCTGACGACCGTGGCGCAGCCGAAGAAGGAGATGGGGAGGGCGGCCTTCGGACTGCTCCTCGACAGGATCAACGACGAGTCGCTGTCCCCGCGTTCGCTGCGGATGAGCGCGCGGCTCGTGGTGCGAAAATCCACCGCTTCGCCGGGTGCGTCGAAAGGAGGGGATGGGTCGGGCTGTATGCGATGAACCGCTCCGGGGGGACTGTCCCCCCGTCGGGCGCGATGCGGCACGGTGCGCTCCTGGTTTTCCGGACGAACTCCGTCCGGTCGGTCCGCCCTTCGAGGGGCGGAGGCATACTATCCACATTCAGGGAGGGAAACGCATGAAAGGTATGAGAAAGGTTCTTCTGCTGGTCATGGTTCTGGTTGTTGCGCTCTCCGCGTTCGGCGTCGCCGGAGCGGCCGAGGCGAAAGTCAAGGTGGCCCTGGTCCTCTCCGGGTTCCTGGGCGACAAGTCCTTCAACGACTCCGCGTACGAAGGGCTCGAGCGCTCGATCAAGGAGTTCGGCATCGAGCTGAAGGTGCTCGAGTCCAAGGTCCCCTCCGACTGGGAGTCCAACCTCGTCGCCATGGCGGCCGAGGGGTACGACCTCGTCCTCGGCTGCAGCACGCAGCTTCAGGAGATCATCGCCAACCACGCCCCCGACTTCCCCGATGTGAAGTTCGGCATCATCGACGGCGTGGTGAAGGCCCCCAACGTCATGTCCGCCATCTTCGCGCAGAACGAGGGGTCCTTCCTCGCCGGAGCGGCGGCGGCCATGTTCACCGTGAAGACCGGCGTCCCCGGCGTCAACCCCGAGAAGATCATCGGCTGGGTCGGCGGCATGGACATTCCGGTGCTTCACGACTTCCTCGTGGGCTACAAGCAGGGCGCGGCCTACGTCGATCCCGAGACCCGCGTGCTTGTCTCCTTCGCCGGAACGTTCAACGACCCCCTGAAGGGGAAGGAGCTGACGCTGGCCCAGTTCGAGCAGGGCGCGGACATCGTCATGAACGTCGCGTCGAACACCGGCAACGGCATCCTCGAGGCGGCCTACGAGGCGAAGAAGTACGCCATCGGCGTCGACCTGAATCAGGACGAGACCTACCCCGGGCACATCCTCACCTCCATGCTCAAGAGAGTGGACATGGGCAGCTACCTGATCGTGAAGGCGGTCGTCGAGGGGAACTTCGAGGGCGGCAAGATCCTCGACATGACCATCGCCAACGGCGGCGTGGGGCTCACCGACATGTCCACGATGAAGAAAGCGCTTGGCGACAAGTTCCCGCAGGACATTCTGGAGAACATCGAGAAGCTGACCGAGGAAGTCAAGTCCGGCAAGATCAAGGTCGACTCCTACGAGGGATTCCAGAGAAATTAAAAAATCATTTTCCGGAGGCGGCGGGGACCACTCCCCGTCCGTCTCCATTGCGAGGTGGGGTTCGTGTCGCGCATCCTGATCGAAATGAAGGGCATCTGCAAGGAGTTCCCCGGAGTGAAGGCGGTTCAGGACGGACTGTTCACGCTCGAGGAGGGAGAGATCCATTCCCTTATCGGAGAGAACGGAGCGGGGAAGTCGACGCTCATGAAGATACTCTACGGCATGTACGTCCCCGAGGAGGGGAGCATCGCCGTCAAGGGGCAGACGTATTCGTCGCTGACGCCGAAACAGGCGATCGGGCTCGGGATCGGCATGGTGCATCAGGAGTTCATGCTCGTCCGCGAGATGACGGTGCTTGAGAACATCATCCTCGGCTTCGAGCCGAGAAAAGGCGGGCGCATCGACCGGAAGGCGGCCCTCGAAAAAATCGAATACTATGCGGACGCCTACGGACTCCGCGTGCACCCGGATAAAAAGGTGGAGGAGATCTCCGTCGGTGAGGCGCAGCGCGTCGAGATCATCAAAACGCTCTACAGGGGCGCGGAGATCCTCGTCCTCGACGAGCCGACCGCCGTGCTCACGCCGCAGGAGGCCGAGCAGCTCTTCTGCATTCTGCGCTCGATGAAGGAGGGGGGCAAGTCCATCGTCTTCATCTCCCACAAGCTGCAGGAAGTGCTCGCGATCAGCGACCGGATCACCGTGATGCGCGGAGGAAAGCACATCGCGACGGTGGCGGGTTCGTCCACATCCGCTCCCGAGCTGGCGAGATTGATGGTGGGGCGCGAGGTCTTCCTCGGCGGCTCGCCCGTCCCGGCGGCCAAGGGGGATGTTGCTCTCTCCGTGGAGAGCGTCTTCGTTCCCGGCGAGAAGGAGCTGTCCAAGCTGCGCGGCGTCTCGTTCTCCGTGCGCAAGGGGGAGATCCTCGGCATCGCGGGGGTCAACGGGAACGGACAGAGCGAACTCGCCGAGGCCATCGCCGGGCTCAGACCCGTTCAGCGGGGGCGCGTCGTGCTGGGCGGCGTCGAGGTGCAGAACCTGCCGCCGCGACGCATCAGGGAGCACGGACTGTCGCACATTCCGGAGGATCGGAATCAGCGCGGGCTCGACCGTCTCTCCGACGTGAAGGAGAATCTGGCCGCCTGTTCGTTCACCGAAGCTCCGCTCTCGCACTTCGGCGTGATGCGCTGGGGGAAGGTGCGCGAGTTCGCCGACGGGCTGATCCGGTCGTACGACATCCGTCCGGCGGGGGTGGACATTCCCGCCTCGGGGCTCTCCGGCGGGAACGCGCAGAAGGTCGTCGTGGCGCGGGAGGTTTCCCGGGGGGCGGATGTTCTGCTCGCCTCGCAGCCCACCAGGGGCGTGGACATCGGGTCCATCGAGACCATACGGAACGAGCTGAACCGCGCCAAGGAAGCGGGTGCGGCCGTCGTCCTCATCTCTTCCGACCTCGAGGAGATCCTCTCCCTCTCCGACAGGATCGCCGTCATGTTCGAGGGGCGGATCACCGGTGTGGTCGATGCCTCGGAGGCCGACGAGGAGAAGCTCGGCCTGCTGATGACTGGAGGCGGAACGCATGTATAAGACATCGTGGGGCAGCACGCTGATGACGATCGTCCTCTCCCTCTCGCTGGGAGCCGGAGTCATCCTGCTGCTCGGCTACGACCCCGTTGAAGCCTATTACCAGCTCTTCCGCGGGGCCTTCGTGGGGAAATTCAACATCGGCGGCGTCATGGAGCGCTTCGTCCCGCTGATGCTCACCGCCCTCGCTTTCGCCGTTTCCGCCAAGGTCTCCGTCTTCAATGTCGGGGTCGAGGGAGAACTCTACCTGGGCGCCATCGCTGCGGCGTGGGCGGGGTACGCCTTCACCGGGCTTCATCCTCTTGTCCATATCCCTCTTTGCTTCGCTGTCGCCATGGTCGCCTCGGGAGCGTGGGGGGCCATCCCCGGCGCGCTGAAGGCGTACTGGAAGGTGAACGAAGTCTGCGTCACCATCCTGATGAACTACGTCGCCATCTACTTCACCTCCTACCTGGTGGGGAACCCCTTCTCCGCGCGCGCGAGCATTCCCAGGACGCCCACCATCGAGGAGTCGGCGCGGCTGCTCCGCATTCTCCGGCCCAGCCGGGCGAACATCGGGCTCTTCGTCGCGCTCGGCGTGCTCGTGCTGGTCTGGTGGATGCTCTACCACACGAGCTGGGGGTACCGGCTGCGCCACGTCGGGCAGAATCCCTCCTTCTCGGAGTACGTCGGCATCCCGCCGAAGAAGGCGATGATCTGGGGGATGATCCTCTCCGGGGCCATCGGCGGCCTCGCGGGGGCCATCGAGGTGATGGGCATCCACGGACACTTCCTCGACAACTTCTCGCCCGGAATCGCCTTCGACGGAATGCTCGCCTCGCTGATCGCGAAGAACGACATCCGCATGGTGCCGGTGCTCTCGCTCTTCCTCGCCGTCCTCAAGACAGGGGCGCTGGGGATGGAGCGATTCACCGGAGTCCCCAAGACCCTGATCGACACGATCATCGCGGTCTTCATCCTGCTCGCCGCCATGGAGGGGCTCTTCGCCTACTCGCGGCGGAGAGCCGCCCGGAGCGCCGGAGAGGAGGCCGCGTGATGGACGGACTGAACGAGATCCTCTCCCTCGTCTTCAACGCGACCCTCGTGCGCTCGACCATCCGCGCCGCCACGCCGATACTGTACGCCACGCTGGCCTGCGTCCTGACGCAGCAGGCGAACATCCTGAACATCGGCATCGAAGGCATCATGATCTTCGCCGCGTTCGCCGCCGTGACCACGAGCTACTTCGCGGGAAGCTGGGTGCTGGGTCTTCTGGCCGCCATCGTCACCGGCGTCGTGGTCGCGGCCTTCATGGCCTTCGCGCACCTCAAGGCGAAGGCGGACATCTTCGTCGTCGGCATGGGGGTAAACATGCTCGCCATCGCCATGACCCGCTTTCTGCTCCAGCGCACCTTCGGCGTCTCCGGCAGCTTCCACCACAACGACATAGTCCCGATGCCGCGCCTGAACTTCGACTTCGGCGGCAACAGGCTGCTCGACACGCTCTTCAACGACTACTCCCTCTTCGAGCCGGTCGGGATCGTCCTCGTCTTCGTCCTCGCCTTCATCCTCTACAAGACGGTGTGGGGGCTCCGCCTCCGCAGCGTGGGGCTCAACCCGCCGGCGGCGGAGACGGCGGGAATCAACGTCGCGCTTCGCAAGTTCGAGGTGATGCTCTACTCCGGAATCCTCGGCGGCATCGCCGGGGCGCACCTCTCGCTGGGATATTCCCGCATGTTCGTGGAGAACATGACCAACGGCCGCGGCTTCATGGGCGTGGCGGCGATGTTCTTCGGCGGCGCGAACCCCTTCTGGGGGTGGATCGGCTGCCTGATCTTCGGCTTCGCCGACTCCCTCGGCTCGCGGCTGCAATCTTTGGGATTGCCGTCGCAGTTCATCCTGATGATCCCGTACGTCGTCACCGTGGTCGTGCTCACCCTCGCGATGATGCGCAAGAAGCGCGCGGAGACTGCACGGAAGAGCGCGGTATAACATTTTTTCAGGAAATTGATTTTCACCGCGCCCGATGCGCGGAAGTTTGAGAAAAGGCGGTGCTGCAATGGCTACAACTGGGAAGAAACCTGTAAAGATCATTCACGACTGCGACCCCGGACACGACGACGCCGTCGCCATCCTGATGGCGGCGGTCCACCCGATGATCGACCTCAAGGCCGTGACCGTGGTGGCGGGCAACCAGACGCTCGAAAAGACAGTCCGGAACGCGCTCAACGTCTGCAGCGCCTCGAAGCGCTGCGCGGACATCCCCATCGCGGCGGGCATGTCCCGGCCGATGGTCCGCGAACAGGTGATCGCGGGCGACATCCACGGCGAGTCGGGGCTCGACGGCCCCGTCTTCGACGAGCCGGAGCTGGGGCTGGACACGCGCCACGCGGTGGACCTGATCATCGACCTCCTGCTGGACTCGAACGACCCGATCACGCTGGTTCCCACGGGACCCCTGACGAACATCGGCATGGCCATCCGCAAGGAGCCGGAGATCGTCGAGAAGATCGAACGCATCGTCCTCATGGGCGGCGCGTACCAGCACGGCAACGTCACCCCCTCCGCCGAATTCAACATCTACGCCGACCCCGAGGCGGCGCACGTCGTCTTCACGTGCGGACGCCCGATCGTCATGATGGGGCTCGACGTCACGCGCAAGGCGAACGCGACCGCCGTAATGGTGGCGAAGGTCCGCTCGCTCGGCAACCCGCAGGCGATCCTTTTCGCCGAGATGATGGAGTTCTTCGCCAAGTCGCAGAAGGAGGTCTTCGGCTGGGACGCTCCCCCTCTGCACGACCCCACCTGCATGGCGTGGCTTATCGATCCGACGTGCTTCACGACGAAGCCGATGCGCGTGGAGATCGAGCTTCGCGGCTCCCTGACCTACGGACGGACGTCGTGCGACTACTTCGGCCTCGAACACCAGGAAGGACCGGGGAAGGAGCTGTACGCGGGGGGCGGCGTCCTCGCCCGGCCGAACGGCCCCAACGCGGAGGTCGCCGTGGACGTGGACTTCGAGAAGTTCTGGAAGATCATCTACGACTGCTTCGCGCTTTACTCTCGTTAAGGGGGAAGCTTTGTGGCGGATATGCTGAAAGAGACGCTGCGCCTGCGTCGGGACGAGTACGTCGCGCGCCTGCTGGAGCTGGCCTCGCTGGACACCGCGGTGGTCGGCCACGGTATCGAAGGCGGCGGGGAAGAGACGGGGCAGCTCTGGATGGAGGCCCTGCTGCGCCAGATGGGCGCGGAGACCGTCCGCGAGCCGCTGACCGAGGAGATCATCCAGGACGGGCTCGCGCGCTTCGGCGAGGGAAACCCCGGCCACGTCTACTCGGGCGACGGCTTCTCCCGGTGGAACCTGATCGGCCGTTTCAAGGGCGGGGAGGGGCGTTCGCTCCTTTTCGACGGCCATATCGACACCATGCCGTCCGGCCCGAGGGAGCTGTGGAGCTTCGACCCGCTCGACGCGCAGGTGCGCGACGGGAGGATTTGGGGGCTCGGGACGTGCGATATGAAGGGCGGCCTGCTGGCCTCCGTGCTCGGAGTGAAGCTGCTGCAGGACGCGGGGATTCCGCTCCCCGGCGACGTGACCATCCTCTCCGTCGTGGACGAGGAGGGCGGGGGGAACGGGTCGCTGGCTGCGATGCTTTCCGGCCACAGGGCGGACGCGGCGGTGGTCTGCGAGCCGTCGAACGGCTCGGTCACCGTGGCGCACATGGGGTTCGTCTTCTTCAAGGTGGAGGTGCGCGGTGTCGCGCTGCACTCGGGGAGCAAGTGGAAGGGCGTCAACGCCATCGAAAAGGCGGTCCTGCTGATGGGCGCGCTCGACGACCTCGAACACGAGTGGCTGATGCGCTACAAGCACCCCCTTCTCCCGCCCCCGACGCTCAACATCGGCGTCATCGAGGGGGGAACGGCGGGTTCCACCGTGCCCGACCGTTGCGTCTTCAAGCTCTGCCTCCACTATCACCCGGAGACGATGAGCCACGATTCCGTGGTCAAGGAGGTGACGGAGCGACTGCTGCTCCGCGCCGCGGGCGACCCGTGGCTGCGGGACAACCCTCCGGAGATCTCCGTCTACCAGGCGGGGGGCGCGTTCGAGATGGAGCGGGAGCACCCCTTCGTGCTCGCCGTCGAGGAGAGCATCGCCTCCGTGCGCAAAGAGGCGCCGCCCGTGGTCGGCTCCCCGGCGGGGAACGACGCCCGGCTGCTGCGGAACATCGGCACGATGCCCGTGGTGATCACCGGGCCGGGGCGCCAGGAGCAGTGCCACTCGCCGGACGAGTATATCGAAGCGAACGACTATCTGGACTACGTTGAAATCTACGCCCGCCTTATTCTGGACTGGTGCGGGCGTCACAAGGAGGAGCGTTCATGAACAAGCGCGTGCTGATCGCGGGAGAGTCGTGGGTGAAGCACATCTCCCACATCAAGGGGTTCGACATCTTCACGAGCTGCGAGTACGAAACGGGCATCGGATGGCTGAAGGAAGCGCTGGAGAAGCACGGCTTCGAGGTCGTGCATCTGCCGGGGCACGAAGTCGCGGACGGCTTCCCCTTCACGGCGAAGGAGCTTGCCGCGTACGGCGCGGTCGCCCTCTCCGACATAGGGGCCAACTCGCTGCTGCTCTCGGGCGACACCTTCAACAGAAGCAAGGTGATGCCGAACAGGCTGGAGGTCGTCCGCGAGTACGTCGAGCAGGGGGGCGGCTTCGCCATGATCGGGGGCTACCTCTCCTTCGCGGGGATCGACGGCAAGGCGCGCTACGCCGACACGGCCGTCGACGAGATACTGCCCGTCAAGATAATGAACTTCGACGACAGGGTGGAGAAGCCCGAGGGAATCACCCCGGTCACGACGGAGGAGGGACACCCGATGATGCAGGGAATCGGCGCGTGGCCGCACTTCCTGGGGTATAACCGGACGACGCTCCGCCCCGAAGGCCGCCTTCTGGCCTCGGTCGGCAAAGACCCCTTCGTGGCGGTCCGCCTCGTCGGCAAGGGCCGCACGGCCGCCTTCGCCTCCGACTGCGCCCCGCACTGGGGGCCGAAGGAGTTCGTCGAGTGGGCGAACTACCCGCTCTTCTGGAGCCGCTTCTTCGGCTGGCTCTGCGGCGAGTAGGAATGGAAGACGAGAGGGCGGCGAAAGCCGCCCCTTTTTTTATGCGTCAGAAAAGAATTCCATTTTTATGCGTCAGAAAAGAATTCCATCTGCCGGATGCACGCCCCGAGCGGTGAATTCTAAAGTCGCGCGGACGTTCCTTATCGGCGAGATGGCCCGGTCTGTTGTTCAAGATGCCCTGCTTATAGCCGTACAGCTATAAAGAACGCGTCGTTTTCGTATTTCCAAAAATCGACAAGAGAACACATACTGTTTTTTCGAAGAGCGATGGATTCTTCACCCCGGTTTTTATGAGTGAACGGGCCTTGAAGCGAATGCCGTATCGACGGTATCTTTACGCACAGGAGGGAATGTCTTTGCCTGCTATGAACCTTTCGCAAAAGCTGCTCTCGACGCACATGACAGCGCCTCGATCATTGACGAAAGACTCGGAGATAGAGATTCGCATCGATCAAACGCTCACGCATGATATAACCGCAGTCATGGCGTATCTTGCTTTCGAGGCGCTGGGGTTGCCCGGAGTAAGAACCGAAATCTCCGTAAGCTATCTGGACCACAATCTTTTATATATTGACAATAAAACTCCGGATGATCATATTTTTCTTCAATCGATCGCCAAGAAGTATGGTATTTATCTTTCACGTCCAGGGAATGGCATTTGCCATTCCGTACATCTGGCCCGTTTCGCGGTACCCGGAAAAAGTTTGCTCGGTACGGACAGTCATACGACGACGGCGGGCGCTGTCGGAATGCTCGCCGTCGGAGCCGGAGGTATGGACGTCGCTATGGCGATGGCGGGTTTGCCGATGCGCTTGAACATGCCGGAAATCGTCAAGGTGCATCTCGTTGGAAAGCTGAGGCCCGGAAGCGGCGCGAAAGACGTGATTCTCGAGATGTTGCGCAGATTCGGCGTCAAAGGTGGACTGGGAAAAATTTTCGAATACGCGGGAGACGGTCTGAAGAGCTTGGAAGTACCGGAACGAGCCACTATCGCCAACATGGGCGCTGAATTGGGCGCGACGACATCGGTTTTTCCCGCCGACGAGAATGTACGTGCATTTTTCTCCTCGCAGAGAAGGGAGGCGCAGTTTGTCGAACTGTCTGCGGATGAAGGATGCTCTTACGATCAGGAAATACTGATCGACCTTGACGCGATAGAACCTCTTGTCGCCTGTCCGGATATGCCCGACAACGTCAAAACCGTCAGAGAGGTGGAAAAACATCCCGTCCGGCAGGTATATATAGGCAGTTGCACCAACGCATCGTATTCCGACATCAAAAAAGCGGCCCTTCTGTTGAAGGGGAGGAAAGTTCACGACGACGTCAACTTGACCGTTTCCGTAAGTACGCGACAGATTTTTAGAAAACTTCTCGACGAAGGACATATTGCCGACCTCGTCGACGCCGGAGCGAGAATCACCGAATTCGCCTGCGGCGCATGCGCTGGAATAGGGCAAGCCCCTGCAACCAACGGGGTTTCGGTCAGGACATCGAACAGAAATTTCAAGGGCAGAGGAGGGACTCCCGATGCCCGAATCTATCTTGTCGGTCCGGAGACGGCGGCGGCTACCGCGATCAAAGGAGTACTAGCCGCTCCCTCCGAAATAATGGAGGACCTCTCTCTTCTCGCCGATGTCCGGGAACCGGAAAGTTTGCCGATCAACGATAATTTGCTGATTCCCCCGCTCGCAAATACGCACGACGTCGAAATCATCAGAGGGCCTAATATTAAACCGCTTCCCGTCAATACTCCTCTCCCGGATCGTATCGATGCAAGGGTCAGCCTGAAAACCGGCGACAACATCAGTACCGACGATATTACGCCTGCCGGAGCCGAGTTTTCATCGATGCGATCCAATATTCCTCTTATAGCGGAGTACGCTTTTTTCAGATACGACCCGGCTTTCGTCGCGAGAGCGAAGGAGATGAAAAATAGTTTTATCGTCGGCGGAGAGAATTACGGACAGGGCTCCAGCCGGGAACACGCTGCGATCACGCCGATGTTCCTCGGCGTCAAGGCCGTTATCGTCAAATCGTTGGCGCGGATACACAGGAATAATCTTATCAACTACGGCGTTCTTCCTCTGCTTTTCGCTAATCCGGCCGATTACGACGGTATTTCGCTTGGCGATGAACTGGTTATAGAGGAATGGCGGCAACAAGTTCCGAGCGGCGTTGTAAGAATTGAAAACTTGACGAAGAAAGCGTATTTTACGGCCGTAGCGGAACTCTCCGGGGAAGAGAAGGATATCGTTCTCTGCGGCGGTCGACTCTCCAAAGTGAAAGACGCATTCCGAAATATTAAGGAAAGGAACGAATGATCGATAACGAAAGAGAGTCGCTCCTTGCGACGTTGAAACTAGAGGACTGTCATGGAGATTGTTTCTCGGAGCTTTCGTCGTCATCGTCTTTGCCGCCTACAAAGGCGCTTCGACGACCGACATGGCGGGACAGATCGCGCTCTGCGCAAGCTTTTGAGGCGTGCTCGACGAAATCGGCGAAAGACCGCACGTATGGAAGAGTCGCATCGGCGGCGATATCCTGGTGGTTTTTTTCGGAACTGCGTTACTCAAGCGGTTCGGCGTTATTCAGTAAAAATACTTGGAGCAGATCGACTGCCTTATTGGTGACGACATCTATTTTTTAACTATTTTTATAGTCCATATCATCGCGGGCTCTCTCCTGTCTCTGAACAAAAAATTCTTTTGTTATAATAATGGAAATGCGATTTCTTGTTCATGGACGAGGAGAGGCATCCCCCTCTCCTCTTTTTGAAATGAGGATGTTGAGAATGAATTTCAGACATCTACACTACATTTGTACCGTCGCGAACCATAGAAACATCAGCAAGGCGGCAAAAGAGCTGATGATATCCCAACCTTCGTTGAGCAATTTTATCGCTAAAATCGAGGAGGAGCTGGGAATCCGTCTATTCGAGCGCTCGACGGCTTCGCCGCTTGAACCGACATACGCGGGGGAGCGTTTCCTCGAACATGCCCGCTCGATGCTCATGCAGTACGACAGCATGATGCGGGAGATGAGCGATATATCGGGAAACATCGCAGGGCGTATCAGACTCGGTTTCCCTCACGAACGTCTCTCGTACATGGTCCCGATCATATTTCCTAAATATAAGGAGCGTTACCCGAATATAGAACTTAAATTCGTAACGGCCGACGGAAGAACTCTCATGAACTATCTTCGGGAGGGACGCATCGACATGGCCGTTTTGCCCTATCAGTCGCCGGATGAAACAGTCGACGCCGTTGATCTCTTCGAGGAGCCGATTTTTCTGGTTGCGCACAAAGATTATCTGAAGGACGTTCATTTTAAAGATAGCGGCGGAAAACAATTGTGCCTTCCTGCACTTGGCGATCTGGATTTTATATTTTTACGCGAAGGGCATATTATGCGGTATTTCGTCGATGCTTTTTTCGCCTCGATGAACATAGTCCCGAATGTCGTACTGGAGACAAGCAGCAATCTGGCCTCTTATAAACTCGCGGCTTCCGGCCTTGGAGCGACGATAGTCCCGCGGACGACATTGATTCTGACGCGCGAAGAGCACGGAGCGAAAAAATATCGTATCACTCAATGGACGGTTCGCGCATTCTATCGAAAGGGAGCATACATCGGCCCTCCCGAAAACAATCTAATCTCTTTGATCAAAGAAGCATTCTGAAGGCGTGCGGCGGCGCATCCAAATTACAGCAAGGCTTCCGAATCAATACGAAAAAAGAACAAGAAGACGTGAACACCGTGGCGGAATATGCGGCGTCGTGCTCCGGATTCCGTCTGAAAAGGCTTCGCATAGAGGAACCATACACCATAACTGGAGGGACGCACTATGGAAAAAATCCTGGAGGAGTTCTCGCGGATTCCGACACCGTGCATTTCCGATGCGCTCGGAGGCATGAATGGCCTTGACCACGCAATAAAACCGCTCCAAGAGGACTACCGCGTATGTGGACGCGCCATGACGGTCAAGGCTCCAGCCGGAGACAATAGAATCGTCCTCGAGGCCTTGCGGCGCTCCGAGCCGGGGAAGGTACTCGTCGTGGATATGAAAGGAGAGACCTACAGGGCAACCATGGGCGACTTCATGGTAGGACTCGCTCGAACGCTCGGCATTGTCGGTCTTGTTTTCGACGGCGTAATTCGGGATATAGCCGATATCAGGGCATTGAAATTCCCCGTTTTCTGCAGGGGAACGTGCATGGCGGCAAGCGCCAAGTCGGGTGGCGGTGAGATCGACGTTCCCGTTTCCTGCGGCGGCGTCTCGATAAAACCAGGGGATATTGTCGTCGGCGACGCCGATGGTGTAGTTGTCGTCCCATACGAGAGAGAGGAAGAAACGCTTGTTGAAGCGCGGCGCAAAGTCGAAAAAGACAGAGAGCGGGCTGAACGGGTCGGCGCGAGCAGAGAGGGCGCGATAAAATACCTGGACTCGATTCTTGGATAAGACGGAGCGAATAGACTTTTCCGGTTGCGCCCCGCACTGGGAACCGCGGGAGTTCGTCGAGAGGGCGGCGAAAGCCGCCCTCTTTCGTTGAGAGAGAATGAAGGGACTCCGAGTCTTGGGAACGCACTGAAAAAGTGATCGAGTTTTTTCATTGATCCGCACCTCTTCCCATCTATTTGTGCTATCATAAAACGCACGGAAAATGATGTAAAAAATGCATGCGGAGGAGGATGCTTCATGCAAAAGACCGTCACTGTGCGAATACCGGAAGAAATGCATCGAGAGTGTCAGCGGCTCTCCCGCCGCAGGAAAGTCAGTATGAACTCCTTTCTCGTCGAGGGCGCGAGGAAAATGATCGAAGAGGAGAAACGGCGCCTTCTGTACGATGCATTCAGCGAAGCAGCGGACGAAGGTGACGTTGAATTCGCCTCCGAAGCGCAGAGGGAGATTCTCAACGATGAATAGTCCTCGTCGCGGGGAGATATGGCTTGTGGATTGGTCTCCGTCGAGAGGATCGAAGCAGGCTGGAAGCCGCCCGGCACTTGTTCTCCAGACGGACGCTGCGAATAGCAATCCGAGATACCCTAACACCATCGTATGTGCTCTCAGCACCAAGGGAAGAGACATCCCGTTCCATATTTCGCTTGAACCGCATCCCCGTACAGGCCTTTCGTCTCCGTCGTATTGCAAGTGCGAACAGATATTGACTATCTCCAAGGAGCGGCTTGTCCGAAGACTTGGAACCGTAGAAGAGGAAGTCATGAAGCGGATAGAGGAAGGCGTGCGCCTTGTGCTTGATTGCTGAACCAAACGTACGTCTCATCGACTGATTTGCAACGGCTGGAAACGGTGCGCCGGAGGGGAATCGGCTCGATGTGCCGGCGACTCTTGTCGAGGTCTACGAGGCGCGCACTTTCCCTATGCTCTCCGTCGATCCCGTGGAGCGGTTCGCTTAGCGATGGAGAGGAAGGGGTTGACTCCCGTCGATCTCGTCACCTGCATCGGGAGGCTGAACAGAGTCTACGAAGTGCTGAACCGGAAGCGGGGGCTTTCCTTGCGTATGGTGCGCCATCTGCACAAGGAGCTGGGTATTCCTTTGGTGCTTCTGATCCGTTGAAATGAGCGCCGGGAACCTTTTCGTTTTTTTCAAATCCTGGAACCATGTACAAGAGGGCGGCGAAAGCCGCCCTCTTTCTCGATCCGTAACCCGCTACCGGCGCGTCGCGAACGCCAGAGGCAGGATGAGCAGCAGCGCCCACGGAGAGAATCCGACGCCGCACCCGCCTCCCCCGGACGAGGGGGGGACGGGAACCGGCGTAGCGCCGCCCTGTTCGAATGCGCCGATGTCCACTCCCGCGCCCTGGGGGCGTGCCACTCCGCGCTGGTCCGTCGCCGGAGCGCCGGTCGACGTTCCGGCGTTCACCGCCGCGCTGCCGATGAGAAGCGCGTGCGTTCTCGTCGGGCCGCCGTTGTCCGCGAGGGCTCCCAGCAGAGGATCGTCCGTGATGTTTCCCGTGCCGGGCTGGTCGGTGATAGAGTAGGTCGCGGTGAGCGTCGCGGTGTTTTCGATCTGAATCTGTCCGAAGGCCGAACCGTTCCCCCAGAAAATGCAGTTCGTCGCAACCGGATTGCTCGACTGCCTGACGTGCAGCGCTCGCCCTCCGAAGTCCGCTCTGTTCCCCGCGAAGGTGCAGTTCATCATCGTCGGACTGGCTCCGTTCGAGGTAAACATACCGCCGCCGGTCGTCGCCGCGTTCGCCGAGAACGTGCAGTTGGCGACGAGGGGGTTGCTGGAGGCCCAGTTGTACATGCCGCCGCCGATTCCCGCGATGTTGCCGAAGAAGGTCGAATTCGCGACGGAAAGCCCGCTGAAGACGTACTGATTGTACATGGCGCCTCCGTTGTTTCCGGCGCTGTTCTGCGAGAAAGTGCAGTCTTCGACTTTTTTCGCGGCGCCGCCCTTGGTGAGCATGCCGCCCCCGTCGAGAGTCGCGTGGTTCCATGAGAAGACGGAGCGGATCACCTCCGGCCCGCCGTTTTCGTTGTACATCCCGCCCCCGTACCCGGAGGCGAAATTCTGCTCGAAGACGCATTCGATGAACTTCGGCGATCCGCTGAGGTAGTTGCAAACGCCTCCTCCCCAGTAGGCGACGTTGGAGATGAAGGTGCAGTTCGTCAGCACGGGCGAGGATGCGTCCCACCAGATGTGCATCCCGCCGCCGTACTCTCCGGAGCTGTTCTCCGAAATGACGCAGTTCGTGATCGCGGGGCTTCCGTTGTAGATGTAGATTCCGCCGCCGTACTTGTCGGCGCGGTTGGAGACGAAACGGCAATTCCGCACCGTCGGACTCCCCCCGTCGTTATGCATCCCGCCGCCCCGCTTGAACGCGTCCGTCGCCCCGTTCGCGTTCCCTCCGGTGATGGTGAATCCGTCGAGAACGGCGCTGCTGTTCGTTCCGTCGGCGACCACCACGTGGTAGCTGTTGTCCGCGGCCGATCCGGGAACGCCGATGTACCCCGACAGCACGGTTTCGTTCGCATCCCACTTCCGTTGCTCTCTCGACGTCTCCGTTCCCGCGAAACCTCCGTAGAGCGCGACGCCGTTCTTCAGCACGAACGATATGGAACGGTCGATTCCGGTCGTCGGTCTGTACACACCGGCGGCCACCCAGATCTCGTCGCCGGAGGCCGCCGCGCTCAGCGCGTCCTGCAGGCTTCTGAAGGCGTCGGTCCACGAGGCGCCGTTGTTCGCTCCTACGGCGCCCGTGTTGACATAGAGGGTCGCCCCCTCGGACGCCGACACGAGGAAGAGCGCGAGAAAGAGCACAAGAAAGCACAACCATCGTCTGTTCACCGAAAGCAGAGCGGAACGCATACGATCATCTCCTTTGTCATCTCCGAATCGCGGGAGCGGCCCTTCCGGCGCGCCCTTCGACCGCCTTTTCTCTCGCACGCCAACATCCGGAGTGTCCAAGCGCTCCTCCGGTACGAGTATTGTAAAACTGCGGCGCAGGAAAAAAGAGAGGTGGTTTTTCCCACCCCTCTTTTCCGGATGCGGCAATAGCAAGAGTTTTCGCAGCGATGTTCAATCGGCCCTGCAAAGATGAATCTGAGGGAGTGCATGAGAAGGGGCTCGCGGAGGAAGTGTCAAGATTTGCCTTGTCCTGAGAGCTTGCAGCTACGTGGCTTGCTCTTCCTATCCCTTATCTCGCGTTGCTGTACTCGAAAACGCCGTCCCACAACGAGTCGAGCTTGATCAGCGTCTCGTCGATCGGCGGCACGAGATAGCGGTCGCCGTCCTTTAGGAGGAGCTTCTTCTCCTCCAGCTTGCGGAGCGCGTCGTCCACCTCGAAGTCGAGCGTCATGCCGAAGCGTTCCTCCATCCACCGCTCTATGCGGCGGTCCAGCTCTTCTTCGGTGAACGACTCTCCGTTCGCGTTCCGCTCCGTCAACAGGAAGTAGTAGGCCAACAGCGCCTCCTTGCACTCCTCCTCCTCGGCTTCCTGCACGAGGAAGTCGAAGACCCCGGCGTTGTTGTCGAGGTTGTGGAAGTAGAGCGTCTTCATCAGCTTCGCCTGGTGCTTCTCCTTCGTGATCTTGTACTTTGAGAAGATTTTGAAGGCGATCACGCCGACGATGGAGAACGCGGTGAGAATGGGGAAAAGATGGTTCCGGAACTCCCCCCAGTCGACCGCGCGCCCGGCGACCAGCGCGGCGATGATCGTGCCGATGACGAGAAGCGCTGGAACGACGCGGTTCACCACGCCGAGCAGCCCGCCGAGCAGGGGGAGGAGGATCAACCCCTTGTCGAGCAGCGTCATCCGGACGGTCACGTCCGGGAAGAGCGTTTCCAGGGCGGAGACGGGCACGTTCTTGAAGATCTTCAGGAAGATGGCGGGCGCCCCCGAGGCGGCGTCGGACCGTTTCGCCCGCTTCTTGCCGAAGACGGCCTCTCCGGCCATGCGGCGCGCGCGTTGCCGCTCGGTCTCGCCGGCGGTTTCGATGAAGGAGTCATAGAACTGCTCCATATTCTCGCCGCTCTTCAGCTTGATCAGGATCAGAAGGCGCTGGATGATTTCTTCGGTCTCCGGTGTCGCCGCCTTCTTCCGGAAAAGACCAATCCGGGAGAGCGGGGGCTTCGTCTTCGGAGCCCGCTTCGACCCTCTGCGGTAGATCATGATCTTCTCGTATCCGCCGAGGTCGACCCGCACGTCGAGCCCCTCGGGCGCGGCCTGCGTCATCAGCGCGTCGAGTTCGTCGAGGGGGAACTCCCTGTAGTTCGCCGCGACGAGGATTTTTTCGAGCGCCGCTACCATCGCGTCGAACTTCTTGTCGGCGTCGGTGTCCGGCGCGTAGCGTTTCAGCGTGTCGGCGTCCGGGTTGAAGAAGTGGTAGGTTCCCCGCGCCTCTTTCAGCGCGTCGTGAAAGTCGTAGTGATAGAGCGCCTCGACGAGCGCCGCTACTTTTCTGAACTTCTCCCGCTCTTCCCCGGAGAGCGTTCTCTCTTCGCACAGAGCCCGCACGAGGTCGTCGGTGCGCACGGGGATGAACGTGCCCGGCTCTTTTTGTTCCTCCATCGTAACTCCTCCTGTACTAGGCTTTTCAGCGCGGACGTCCCGCTGCGGGGTGCGTTCGCGCTGAAAGTATAGCACGCCCCGAAAGCGTATAATGGAACAGTTGCGCAGGAATCCGGGAAGACGGCCCTCGTCGACCGTCCGCGTGGATAATCGGAGGTGCGGTATGCAGAAACAGTTCAAAGGCTTGACCTCGCAAGAGGTTGTGGAGAGCAGGAGAGCGCACGGCGAAAACGTGCTTACGCCGCCGGTGCGGGAGCCCTGGTGGAAGCTGTACCTGGAGAAGTACGACGATCCGGTGATCAGGATTCTGCTGATCGCGGCGGGCATCGCTTTTTTGGTCGGGCTCGCGCACAACGAGTATGTGGAGGCTGTGGGCATCGTCGTGGCGATCTTCCTCGCCACCACCATGGCCTTCGTGAACGAGTACAAGGCGGGGAAGGAGTTCGACATCCTCAACAAGGTGAACGACGACGTCGAGTTCAAGGTGATCCGGGACGGCGAGTACCGGAGCGTGCCGAAGAAGGAGCTTGTGGTGGCGGATATCCTGTTGCTGGAGACGGGGGAGGAGGTTCCCGCCGACGCCGTCGTCGAGGAGGCCGTCGCGCTGCAGGTCGACGAATCGACCCTCACCGGGGAGTCGAAGGCCGTCTCCAAGTTCGGCGAGGACGACCCGAGGGGCGCGGAAAAACGCAAGGAGGCAACCTACCCGCCGCACCGCGTGTACAGGGGGACGATGGTGCAGGACGGGCACGGGGTCTTTCGCATCGAGAGCGTCGGCGACGCCACGGAGATCGGGAAGACGGCCAGGGAGGCTGCGGCGGTCTCCGAGGAGCGTACGCCCTTGAGCCGCCAGCTCGACGGACTGAGCAAGGTGATCGGTGTCGTCGGGTTCGGCGTCGCGGCGCTGCTCTTCGTCGCGCTGAGCGTCCACGCCGCGCTCTCCGGCGAGATCGTCATGGAGCGGGGACAGTGGATCTTTTCGTTGATTCTGATCGTCTCGGTGCTCGTCGCGCTGGTCCGCGTCTGGCTGCCGATCGTCTACGACTTCTTCGAGGTCACGGGCCGTCCGCGAACGCGCCCCGAGTGGCTGCAACGGGAGGGGCTTGCGGCATGGCTGAAGCCGCTGCTCTACGGCGGCGCGTTCTTCGCGCTCGCGTCGGGCGCGGCGTGGGGGCTGGGCGCGCTCCCCTCGTCTCCTGCCGATTTTCTGGACGCGGACGCCGGGAGGCGCTTTCTCCAGTTCTTCATGATCTCCATCACGCTGATCGTGGTCGCCGTCCCCGAGGGGCTGGCGATGAGCGTCACGCTTTCGCTCGCCTACAGCATGCGGAAGATGACCGCCTCGAACAACCTGGTGCGCAAGATGCACGCCTGCGAGACCATCGGCGCCGCCACAGTGATCTGCACCGACAAGACCGGCACGCTGACGAAGAACGCGATGCACGTCCACGAGACGCGCGTCCCCTCGCTGACCGCCTCTCCGGAATTCCTCCACGAGGCGATGGCGGCGAACTCGACGGCGAACCTCTCGAAGTCGGGAGGGGAGACGGAAGCGCTGGGGAACCCCACGGAGGGAGCGCTGCTGCTCTGGCTCGACGGGCGGGGGGAGGACTACAAGGCGCTGCGCGACTCGTTCGACGTGCTGGACCAGCTCACCTTCTCCACCGAGCGCAAGTACATGGCCACTTTCGGACGCGGGCGCGACGGCGGACTCGTACTCCACGCGAAGGGCGCGCCCGAGATTCTGCTCGAAAAGTGCGCCTCGATACTTTCGGAATCCGGCGAAGAGGCGCTGGCGGATGGGGTGAAGGAGGAGATTCTCGCCTCCATACGCTCCTTCCAGGCGCGCGGGATGCGGGCCCTCGGCTTCGCCCTCCGGCGCGGGATTTCCGAGGGGAAGGAAGCGTCCGTCGAAGAGATGATGAACGGGCTGACGTGGCTCGGCTTCGCCGCAATCGCGGACCCGGTACGCGACGACGTTCCCGACGCCATCCGCGCCTGCGCGGGGGCGGGCATCGCCGTGAAGATCGTCACCGGCGACAACAGGGAGACGGCGCGCGAGATCGGCCGGCAGATAGGGCTGGTCGGCGACGGCCCGGAGGCGGAGTTCGCCATGCTCACGGGGGACGAGTTCGAGTCGATGGTCGACGCTCCTGAGACGCGGACGCGGCTGCTCGACGAGCTGAAAGTCCTCTCGCGGGCGCGGCCCTCGCACAAGCTGAAGCTTGTGAAGGCGCTTCAGGAGAAGGGGGAGGTCGTCGCGGTCACGGGCGACGGGACGAACGACGCCCCGGCGCTGAACCACGCGAACGTCGGTCTCTCGATGGGGAAGCGCGGAACCGCCGTGGCGAAGGAGGCGAGCGACATCGTGCTGCTCGACGACTCGTTCGCCAGCATCGTGAACGCGATTCTGTGGGGGAGGGCGCTCTACCAGAATATCCAGCGCTTCCTGCTCTTCCAGCTCACGGTGAACGTGACGGCGCTCCTGATCGTGCTGCTCGGCCCCGTGGTCGGAATCGAGCTGCCCCTGACGGTGATCCAGATGCTCTGGGTCAACCTGATCATGGACACCTTCGCGGCGCTCGCCCTGGCGACGGAACCGCCGCACGCCGAGGTGATGAAGAACGGGCCGAGGAACCCGGAGGCCTTCATCGTCACGCCGGGGATGGCCAGAGGGATCTTCGGCTACGGAATCTTCTTCGTGGCCGTCCTCGGCTCCATGCTGCTGCTGATCCGCGGCGGCGGCGTCTCTCCGTACGAGCTGACCGTTTTCTTCTGCGTCTTCGTGATGCTCCAGATCTGGAACCTCTTCAATGCGCGCTGCCTCGGCCTCGAAACATCGGCGTTCAGCGGCCTGACGGAGAACAGATGGTTCACGGCCATCGTCCTGCTCGTCCTCGCGGGGCAGATTCTGATGGTACAGTTCGGCGGGAAGGTGTTCAGGACGGTCCCGCTGAGCCTTTTCGACTGGCTGCTGATCATCGTCGGAACGTCGCCTGTGCTGCTCGTCGGCGAGCTGCTCCGCTTCAGGGCGCGGCGGCGGGGAAGGGCGGCCTGATTTTCTCCGCCGGAGAAGAGGGACCTCCGCCCGTTGCGGACGGGAGTCCTGCGATGTGATCGCAGGCGCTGCGGCGAGAGCGGGGGAGAGGTCGCTCCGCGCGCTGCGGACGGCACGTCCTGCGGAGCGACCGCAGACGGCGAGAGCGAAACGGCGTGCGCAAGCGCGAGTGAAAAACAGCCGGAGGGCGGCGGACCGCTCTCCGGCTGTTCGTGTATTCGAGGGCCTCGCTTCTTACGCGTTGCCCTCCGCCTCGTTGCTGTAGGTGAAGATGGTGTCCCACAGCTCGTCGAGCTTCACCAGCGTGTCGTCGATCGACGGGACGAGGTAGCGGTCCCCCTCCTTCACGAGGAGCTTCTTGTCCTCCAGCTTGCGGAGCGCGTCGTCCACCTCGAAGTCGAGATGCACGCCGAACTTCTCTTCGATCCACTTTTCGATGCGGTCGTCCAGCTCCTCCTCGGTGAACGGTTCCCCGTTCGCGTTCCGTTCGGCCAGAAGGAAGAAGTAGGCGAGCAGCGCCTCCTTGCACTCCTCCTCCTCCGCCTCGTGGACGAGGAAGTCGAAAACACCGGCGTTGTTGTCCAGGTTGTGGAAGTAGAGCGTCTTCATCAGCTTCGCCTGGTGCTTCTCCTTCGTGAGCTTGTACTTCGTGAACACCTTGAAGGTGATCGTTCCCACGATGGAGAAGGCCGCGAGGATCGGGAAGAGCTGCTCCTTGAAGTGCGCCCAGTCGATGTTCCGTCCGGCGACGATCGCGGCGATCAGCGTGCCGACGACGAGCAGCGCCGGGACGACGCGGTTCACCACGCTCAAGAAGCCCGCGATGATCGGCAAAACGATCTTCCCCTTGTCGATCAGGGTCATCTGGATAGTCACGTCCGGGAAGAGCGTCTGCAGCGTCGATGCCGGTACGTTCTTGAAAACCTTCAGGAAGATCGTGGGCACCTTCGGCCCGCCGTTGTTCTTCTTCGTCTCCGGTTCTTTCTCCTTCTTTCCGAGCACCGCCTCGCGGGTCATGCGGCGCTCCCGTTCGCTCTCGGTTTCGGCGGCGGTCTTGATGAAGGTGTCGTAGAACTGCTCCATGTCCTCCTGGCTCTTCAGCTTGATCAGGATGAGCAGCCGCTGGATCATCTCCTCCATCTCCGGCGCGGCGGGCGCGTCCTTCTTCCGGAGCGACTTCCACCAGGAGAGCGGCTCCTTCGGCTTGGGAACCTGTTTCGTCCCTCTTCGATAGATCATGATCTTCTCGTAGTTTTCGAGGTTGACCTTGACGTTCAGTCCCCTGGGGGCCGCCTTCGTCATCAGCGCGTTCAGTTCGGCGATGGGGAACTCGCGGTAGTTCGCCGCCACGAGGATTTCTTCGAGCGCCTTCACCATGCTGTCGAAGCGGGCGTCCATGCTGTCGCCGGGCGGACAGATTTTCAGCGTGTCGGCGTCGGGGTTGAAGATGTGGTAGGCCCCCCGCGCCTCCTTCAGCGTGCCGTGAAAATCGTAGTGGTACGTCGCCTCGACCAGTTCGGCGACGCGGCGGAGCTTCTCCCTGTCCTCCGCCGAAAGGGTCTTCTCCTCGCACAAAACGTCCACGAGGTCCTCGGTGCGCACGGGGATGAACTTGCCCAGATCCGGAGTAACCGCCATCGCAACCCCTCCTGTATCAAGAAATCGACGCATTCCTTGCGGGGGAAAAAGCCCGCCCGAAGAAAACAGCCGTCGGCGACATGCCGCTTCCCAATAGTACAGTCATCCGGCCTGTTTATCAATAGATTGAAAAGCTTGCCGAATTGTGCGGGGTGTGGTAGAAATGGGTTGGGGGGAAAATGGGTTGGGAGATTACCCCGTTCTATTTCCAGGGAATTGCTGTTTGTGAGAGAAGTACTTGACAATATTATGTTCAGCTTGCTTAAGCTTGGACTGCGGAAGCTGACTGACGGAGGAATCTTCTTCTCTTCATCGTAATAAAGCGCATCGTCAATCGTACACCTCGTAAACCTCACACTTTCGTTTCCGGCGGGCGGTCTCTTCATCCTCTTTCCGGGAGACCGACACGTCTTCCGCATCGTAGTCGAACTGAAGCGGGGAGAGTCGAATCCATATTGGGAGGAGCTTCGGGAAATGGAGTATCTGCATCAGCTTTCTCAATCCGATCTTGAGGTAGCTCAAACAACGTTTCCCGTGGGTGTCGACGTTCGCGCGCTCCGTCTCGATCCCGAGTTCCACCATCAGAACGGCGGCCGTCGCGATCACGCACAGCAGCCGCTCGATCCTCTTCTCGTCGCGTATCCGGCTCTTCGAAAGACCGAAACACCCGCTCTTCTCGTCGAGAAACTCCTCTTCGATGCAGAAATGTTTCGAGTAGCCGCGGAAGATGTCCGTGAAATTGCCTCCGAAGGAGATGATGTGCCAGGGTTCCTCGGCTGCGTCCCGGACGGAATCATGGCCGCAACCTCCTCCAGAAGTCCTTGGTACGCGGAGAAGGGGACCAAGGCGCTCTTGCTCTTCCGCACGGACCAGACCAGCGGAACCGCCCTGTCGAGAAAGATCAGGGAGACGCGAACCATGCAGAAGGCGTTGAAATAGATGGACGTGTTCAGAGCGATATAGATATGTTTTCCCACTTTCGATATCAGGTGCTCCGTAAGAGGGTGAAGAAGAAACCCGGGATCGATCCTCGGATTGCGGAGCCATTCGCGGAAACGCCGCGCCCTACTGTATGCGCGCGCGGCTCTGCCGAACTCGAAGGAACCCCATTCGTCGAGACTCGTCCTTTTCGATAGGCAGAGAGCTGACACCATCGCACCGAGCGTTTCTATGAGCCTTCGGTCGAGAAACGGAGCGAGGTGTTGATAAAGGAGGCGGATGATTGTAGTATGTAGAGGCGGCCTGTTGATGATCGATTCCCCCGTTCTGTATTGTTTCGGCGAACGTGGCGAACGTATTGAACACGGGAAACGATGAATTGTCCACAGACCGTTCTTTTTTCAAGGTGCTTTATTGTTTCGCGCTGCCGCTGGTACGGGGCGGAGGACATTCAATTCATACAATCCAGACTTTATCATGGTGAATTGGAAAGGATCCCTCCGTCAGGCAGATGAGGAACACAAAGGGGAAGAAGAATATGTTGAATCCTGGATTCCCGATTATTCATAACGAGGGAGCCTGAAAAATCTCCATAAACCCAGCAATAATCGTTCTTTGACAATATATCGCTTGACGGATACCTCGTTATGATATAAGATATACATAACGAGGTGATGAAGCCATGGCAAGCATCGTCTTTCAAAAAGATACTCGTTCCGGAATCACCTATGCGTACGAATCCGTATCCTACTGGGACAAGGAAAAACGACAGTCCAGAGCGAAGAGAACGTTGATCGGTCGACTGGATGAACACACCGGCGAGGTCGTTCCCACCGACGGCAGACGACGGAAGCAAAAGGACGAGCGGATACCGGCCGGACCAGGACCGGTTCCTGCCGCTCGAACAGCACGGCTTTTCTACGGAGCGACCTGGCTCCTCGACGCCATCGGCGAGAAACTGGGCATCGCCGAAGACTTGAAGAGATGTTTCCCGAAGACCTTCAAGCAGATCCTGTCCATAGCCTACTACCTGATCCTGGAGGACAAGAACCCTCTCTACCGCTTCGAGAAGTGGAGCGCCCTGCACAAGCACCCCTGCGGAGAGAACATCGGCTCCCAGCGGAGCAGCGAACTCTTCGCGTCCATCACCGAAGAAGAGAAGCACGAGTTCTTCAAGCTGCAGGGGAGGAGGCGTATGGAGGGAGAATTCTGGGCTTACGACATCACCTCCGTCTCCAGCTACTCCGAATGCCTCGGGCAGGTCCAGTACGGCAAGAACAAGGAGGACGACCGTCTGCCCCAGTTGAATCTGGCTCTTGTCTTCGGCGAGACCTCGGGCCTCCCCTTCTACTACCGCAAGCTGGCCGGAAACATTCCCGACGTCAAGACCGTGAAAACTCTTCTGGCGGAGCTGGACGTCCTCGGGTACTCCAAAGTCAAGCTGGTCATGGACAGAGGCTTTTACAGCGAGGACAATATCAACGCCCTCTTCAAGGAGCATGTCAAGTTCATCATCGCGGGCAGGATGTCCCTCTCCTTTATCCAACAGAACCTGGAACCCCTTTACGAGCAGTTCCGCTCCTACGACCGCTTCAACGACAAGTACGAGCTCTACTGTCATACGGTGCAGGCCGAATGGAACTACACGCAGTACCGGCCGTACAAAGGGGACACCGTTTCGGAGCCCAGGCGCATCTACGTGCACTACTACTACAACATCGACAAGGCGGCGGAGGAAGAGAAGGCCTTCGACCGACGACTGATCTCCCTCAAGAGCGAACTCGAATCGGGGAAAAGAGTCCCGGAACACGAGACATCGTACCGCAGATTCTTCGAGATCGCGACCACCCCGAAACGAGGCGTCAAGGTCGCCGTCAAAGCGGAGGCGGTCGCCAAGGCGAAGCGCTATTTCGGCTTTTTCGCTCTCCTGTCCAACGAGACCATGGACACCTCCACGGCTCTCGAGCTCTACCGCAACAAGGATCTGGTGGAGAAGGCCTTCGGCAACCTCAAGGAGCGGCTCAACATGAGGCGTACCCTTGTTTCTTCGGAACAAAGCCTTGAAGGCAAGCTGTTCGTGGAGTTCATCGCCCTGATTTACCTGTCCTACGTAAAGATGCGAATGCAGGATGCGGGCTTGTTCAAGGACTACACTCTGCAAGGGCTTCTGGACAAGCTCGATGTGATCGAATGTTTTGAACACACTGGACAAAGGCTGCTTGTCGGCGAGATTTTAGAGAAGCAGCGGAAAATCTACGAGGCTATGGATGTCCAACCTCCGGCCTCGTTATGAGTGGGCGGGAATCCAGGTTGAATAGACCCCAAGAATGAATGCACCTTGAAAAAAGAGGAGTGTTCAATCGTAGGATTGAACACTCCTCTTACAATACTGGTGGATCTGTGAGTCCCTTGAAGAGTCGCCCTAAACTCTTCCCATCACTAGATTCATCTGCCACGTGATTTTTTCTTTATCCTGTTTTTTGTACGGTCTTGCGTCCGCTTCCACAAAAAACCGTCGAGGCCCGATTGGCTTGCCTTCGGCTTCAGGGGCTCTTCAACGACAACCATATCGGTAACACTATCGCTACCAGTATGGCAAGAAAACCGATTACGGACGTGCCTATCATGACGTAGATTGTGTTTTTCGTGGAGAGATTATCGGCGCGTACTTCCTTGCGATAGGACACTACGTCGTCCTTCATGGCTCCAACGCTCTCTCTGAGCGCTCGCATCTCCGCGACGACGGCATCGAACTTCATATCCATCTTCTCGTCCATGTGTTTGAAGCGGAGGTCAATTTTTCCCTCCACGGAAGTCAGGCGGAGGTCGATTTTCTCTTCTACGGAAGTCAGGCGTGTGTCGATATTCTCCTTCAAGTTGGAGATAGTCTCGTCGAAGCGCTTGATGCTGGCGTCGAACTCGCCCTTCGTCACATTCGGCTGTGCCATGGATACCCTCTCCTTCCCGCTGGATCGACCGGATGGACTCCGCGCACCGGAGGATGCATCCTCCGAGTCCGTCGTACGAACAGAGCCTTCAGCCCCCGCCCCACTGCTTGCCGAGATCGTCTCCTCGACGCCGGGTTCCGTGGAACAGGAGACAGTATAGTGTGTATTAGGCGGTATGGTCGCCATTGCCGCTAGAATCGTTTCCTGCTCCGACGTGCTCCCGTGGTAGATCTTACCGTTTTCGGTCAGATCTACTCTCGCATACCTGCGTTGTGGCTTATTGGGTTGATGCAGAACCAATTCGTTCTCTTCGCGCAGGACGCTCATTTTTCCTCTTCGGCTTCCGGCTCGGAAGAATCGATATTCGCCAGCATTCTTTCGCAAGCATCCACAAATCGCCTGAAATGCTTCGTCGTTATGGCGACTCTGGAAACAACCGCAGCCTGGGGCAGATCCTTACCCTCTTCGGTTTTTACCGTTCCCGGAAGCAACTGCATAAAATCGAAGAAGACAACATCCTCGGCTCCTGTAATGTTAATATTGTCAATATAGAGAGTCGCTCTGTCTGGATTAGTCATTATCGCTATATTAGGCTCATTGCGTTTCTTGTCTTCCGACATTTCAATCATCCCTCCTTCGAACGGACTCGACTTCAAGAACAATCATCCGACGCGGCGGCGGAGTAAGATCGCGCATCTAGCACCCCGGAACGATCCTTGCAGCTTCGGTCCCTTGTCAAGAATGCTCATCCACGATTCCCCAAGACATTGGCCTCATATCGGCCTCGGTCATAGGTGGAGCCCAAAAGCTTATATTCGAAAGCGCCTTGTAGTCAGTAGCGGGGAAATAGCATTCAAGAAATTGATCGAAGGTATTAAAAGAATGCTCTTCGTTAAAATAACAAAACGAAGGTTTATATATTTGACCCAAAACCGGATCAGTCTCCTTCTGCAATCGATCTAAACCCACTGTCAGTTTCCGTTCTACGCTTCCGCTGAAAGGCAAGTTCTTCACTTCGACGGTTATAATCATTGCCTCTTTCAGGTCAAGAGGGGCGGGCATTCGATCAAAGCGCAAGCCAACAGACGGCGCCTTGCTGTCTTTGCTTGCAATCGTTATCTCGCCCGTCGGAGCGGTGCTTCTTTCAAAGCCCTGACTACTAGCAGTCTGAGCAAGAAAATAATTAGAAAATGCCATGGAAACGTCTTCTTTGATTCTCGCGAGCTTCTTTTCGACAACTCCCTCGCGCATCATATTGTATAAGAAACACTCAAAGGCAAATTCAACTTTCATATATTTCACTCACCTTTCCCAGCTCATAAGGGTTCGCCAAAACAATCCAAACACGACCTGCCAATTTTTCACCGACTATCTAAAGATGGGTAGCTTCCTTACGGTACCCGTTCCCGCTTCTCTCCCGCAGCTCGCCCAGCGTCAGCAGCTCGCCCCGCGCCGTCTCGCGCCTGCTTCGCGCCAGCATTTCAAGTTCCTCCACCGTCAGGCGCGGTTCGTCCGGATCGGGCAGCTGCTCCCACAAGGGAACATATCTCTTCTCCTTCACTGTGGCCACGCCTCCTTCTCCGTCCGTTTCCCGGCCAGTCTTTATTTATACACGTCTCCGCGAGGGCCGAGGTCGTAGACCGACACTCTTTCACTCTCGAAATCTATGTCCATCAGCACTCTCCACCTGCCAACCCTCATACGATACCCGGATTGCCCCGATAAAGGGCGAATATCCTTCGACTCCGGATCGCTCCGCAGATCGGCGATGGCCGACGCCAAGCGCCCCCGCTCAGGTTCGGGAATCCGCGAAAGGCGGCGAAGAACGGCTTTATCTACCGTAACCTCCCAGCTCACCTCAAGGAGACCTGTTCGAGGAACTCGTCAAGCGTCAGGCAGTCTCCCCGCTTCGCGTTTCTCCTGCCCGTTTCGAAAGCGCGCTCCTCCTCCACTGTCAGGGGCGGTTCCGCCGGGTCGGGCGTCCGCTCCCGCAAGGGAATGTCTCTTTTATCCTTCACTGCGCGCATGCTCTTCCTCCCCCTTCCCTCGTGATCATTGAATGAACTCGCCTAAGCCCGGGCGCAACCTCCCGCCTCGAAGCACTCGGCGTCGCGATCACCGGCGGAGCCGCCGCATCCCTTCACCCCGGAGGAAGGGCCTTCCCGCCTTGTATCACGCGGAGGTTGCACTTCCATCGGTATTTCGTAAGGCCTCGGACGATTGCTCACCGGAGTGGGCTGCAGCACCATACGCATCGTTCCGCCCGCGCCATCGCTCCATTCGAAGACGATCATCTCGTTCGCACCGTGATCATTCATCGCTTCCGTACCGCATTCGTTCCCCTCGTCCGGCATCTCCTCCAGAAGCACGGAAGCCGGAGCCTCGAGCACCTTCGTGATCTTCATCAGCGATGACACGCTCAAGTCTGTCCGGTCCTGCTCCCAGCGCCGCACCGTATTCATGTCCACGCCAAAGAGAGTTGCAGACTCTTTTTGAGTAACGCCCTTTTCCTCGCGAACTTTGTGTACATTCACCCCCAGCATAGCGAATACCCTTTGACGATTCTACACGCAACGACGACTCTGCGCTATCTCTCAAAATACAGAAATACATTTTTTTCCTTGACAATGCATATATACAGTGCGTATCATCGCGTACGCACTAGCCAAACGGCAAAATACAAGGAGGGCTCACGAATGAGCGTATTCAGCGCGGGGTTGCGAGCGGCGCGGAAAGCGGAGGGAGGGGGCTTGCTCGACTGGTTGGAGTTTCGGCGGACACGATGCGCTGATGGGAGGCTGGGGGTAGGGAGCCGAGGCCGTCGGAAATCCAGGCGCTCGCGGAGGTCTTCGGCGCGGATCGCATCGCGGCGGCGTTGCTGCCGAAGTAGAGGAGGCGGGGACGATGAGAGAACGCGAAATGTTCTGGCGGACGTGGGCGCTGTGCAACAAGGTGAAGGCGCACACTCGGGCAGTCGCCGAAGCGATCTAGGCGCTCGAATCGGCGCTGCTCGAACTGGAGGAGACTCGCCCTCCCGACGCGGCGCAGGAGCGGGGCGCCCGAACGGACGATCTGCTGACAGCTCGCGAAGCGCAGAAGCGCCTCAAGGTCAGCGCCACCACCTTCTACGACTGGATACGCGCCGGGCGACTGCCGCAAGGGATCGTCTACGGGCCGCGCTCGCGACGGGGGAGAGCGGCCGAACTGGAACAGGCGGCGCAGTAATGGGCGTCGACGACATCCGGATCGTGGTCGACTTCTTCGCGCATCCGAAGACCGTGAAACTCGAGCGGTGTCTCGGCCTCGAAGGAGTCAAGGCGCTGCTCCTCCTCTGGGCGTGGGCGGAGAAGCACCGCAGCAACGGCGATCTCTCCAGAATAACGGTGTCGTTCAGGAGGAAATGCTCCGAACCGAAATTCGCCTCGTAGACGCTCGCCTTCTGCGGGCAGATATCGTTCGCCCAAAGGGGAGCGAACATGCCCTTCAGGCCGTAGGCGACCAGACCGCTTCCGGCGAAGAACTCGTGCATCGTCCACGGTGCGGACGAAAGGCCGATCTTTCCGTAGTCCGCAAGCGGCAAGACGGTTTGCAGCATACGCGCTCGCTCCTTTCGGCGTTTTTTTCGTTCCTTGCGGGACGGAGCATCGCCCGGCCGACGGAGGAAGACTCCGCAGCAGGGAGATGCTCCTCATCATACTACCGTTATCCGCCCTCTTTATCAACACGTTGAAACGCCTGTCGCGACGCCCGGAACCAGAGCGACGGCGCACTACGCCGCACAAGTACGGTCACTGTATAATGGAATGGCTGTGAATGTAAAACTCTTCCTGACTCGGTTCGTGCTTTTTCTCCCAGGGTTCCAAGCTCTCGTCGAAGCGCGCGGCTTCGTGTTCGTCTATCTCGAACACGGGGCTTTGATGGTACGTCCAATTTCTTCCGTCCAGGACGCCCGGTTTCAGTTCTTTTACCATCATCGCCGCAGGGAATGTCCCGTTCCCGAGGCAGATGTTGAACTTTTTGCAGCTCTTGAAACCGCGGCCCACGTAATTGTTGGGGTTGCCGAAGATAACGATCGCGTCGTACCCAAGTTCGATCGCGTGTTCGAAGGAGTGCTCCATGAGTTTTTTCCCGTACCCTTTTCTTTGATACTCGGGCACAATGCACACCGGGCCGAAGGTGAGGATGTTCTTTTCTTCTCCGGATTCGTCGACGAGCCGCGTTTTGGTATACATGATGTTCCCGATGATTCGACCGTCGACTTCGATCACGAAATCCAACTCCGGAAGAAAGTCTTCGTGGGTCCGCATGACATGAACTAAATAGTGCTCCATGCACCCAGGAACGTATAAATTCCAAAAAGATTTTCTCGTAATCTCTTCAACGTTCTTGTAATCAACCTCTTGTTCGTTTCTTATGGTAATTGTTGCAGTCATTTTTTACCTCCGAAAGTTTGATCCTCGAGAAAAGTAGAGGTAGATTTTATAAAACTTTGCCTTTCGATTCTTTTCCGCATCGCGCCGCCCGTAGAATATGCCGTAATTATAGAGTTTCTCCCGTCGCTTCTCAACGAAAATCGCCATGAACAGCGGGACGAGTACGACCGAGCAGACGGATGTGTGGGCGGCGGTTGTATTCGAAGCGGGGAGGAAACGGATGCGCCGGTGCGACTTCTCGACGGGCAAGGGGGGGATGCGCGCGTCGATTCGCTTGTACGCCTTCCGCAGATCTTTCCGATCTCCGAAGAGGGGCGAGCATAGGCGATCTCTATGTCGGAGATAGGCAGAGAGTATTGGACGAAGGAAGATGGGGAGGATAAGATGCTCACGAAGTATTGAGCAGGCGGAGATTAAATGAACCTTGAAAATAGACTCGTTTCATTTCGCTCGTGTCCAAACAAGACGGCTAATAACGGCTGCGTCTTGCTGCTTCGCATGTTTTTTCGAATATCGGATTCCGAGAGTTCTTGTCCGTAATGGAGCCATTCTTTGAGTATATTCCGTTTTTAATGATTAATACATAAAATTCAGGATTTTTATGTTTTTCTGGTTTTAATTATGCTCGGAAGAATCAAGTGAGAATTCGGCAATCTTTCGCCCTTGGCGTGGATTGGTCCGAAGCGTGTTTATTATTTGTCGTGTCGGAGGCTGGTCTGTTTTGATCTATGATTTTGATGAGATAATCGAGAGAAAAAATACGCAGAGTTCCAAGTGGGACAACGTGGCGGCGCGCATCGGAAACGGGGATGCCTTGCCGATGTGGGTGGCCGATATGGATTTTCGTTGTCCGATTCAGGTCGTGGAGGCGGTGAAGAAGCGCGCCGAACATGAAATTTACGGATATCCTTATGTTCCGCCGGAGTTTTACGATGTTACGGCAAGTTGGTTGAAAAAACGTCATGGGTGGGAGATCCGATCTGATTGGGTTGTGTTTACCACAGGAATCGTGCCGGTTTTCAACACCATGATTCAGGCATTTACCGAAGAGGGGGACGAGGTTATCATCCAGGAACCCGTCTACCATCAGATGATCCATCCGGTGAACGATAACGGGCGAGTCATCAGCAACAACGCTCTTCTCTGTGAAAACGGTGTATACTCCATCGATTTCGAGGATCTGGAAAGGCGAGCGTCGAGAGCCGAAGCGAAGCTCTTATTCTTATGCAGTCCTCATAATCCGGTGGGCAAGGTATGGAGTCGTCAGGATCTCGTTCGTATCGCCGAGATCTGTTTGAAGTACGGAGTGATTATCGTCAGCGACGAGATTCATTCAGATCTTCTTCTTTTCGGAAACAGGCATGTTCCATTGGCGTCCATCGATGAACGGTATGCGTGGAACTCGGTTTCATGTTTCGCTCCGTCGAAAACGTTCAACATCGCAGGGTTGCGCGCCTCCGGCATAGTGGCGCCCAATCCCGAGATACGAAAAAAACTCGAAAATCAATTTAAAAAGAACAAAGGGATACAGCAAAACGTTTTTGCCGTTCCCGCCTACATAGCGGCCTACACCGAGTGCGACGATTACCTGGAACAGCTCGTCGCCTACCTTGAAAAGAATATCGCTTTTCTCGCCGCTTTTCTCGAAGAGCGGATGCCCAAGATAAAGATCGGCAAACAGGAAGCCACGTACTTGGCATGGCTGAACTGCAAAGCGCTGAATTTGTCGGATGAAGCCTTGGCGGAGTTCTTCATCGACAAATCTCTTGTGGGCGTAAGTCTTGGTACCGCTTTCGGCGACGAAGGGAGCGGGTATGTCCGGTTGAACTTCGGATGCCCGAGAAGAACGTTGGAAAAGGCTCTGCATCAAATTCTGATCCAGTACAAATCGTTCGGTTTTTAAAGTGCGACTGTTTGTAGCCGGACATCGCGATGGAGCAAAAACAAGATGGGAGGTTCGTATTGTGAAAAAGATGATTTTTGCCTTTGTGTTGCTTCTGGGAGCTGTTTTCTCCTTCACCGTCGGCCCGGAGATCGCCTCGGCCAAGCCCGCCGATTTTCCGAAGAAGAATATTAAGATTATTGTTCCGTTCGCTGCGGGCGGCGGCACGGATACTATGGCTCGTATTCTCGCGAGCGCCGCCGGGAAGGATTATTTCGACGGACGCTCTCTTATCGTCGAAAACATGAGCGGGGGCGGCGCCGTCATCGGCCAGACATACGTGGCGAAAACGGCGAAGCCGGACGGCTATACGGTCATGCTGTACACGAGTTCTTGCATAAACAACTCATTGCTCAAGAATGTTTCTTATTCTTATCGTGATTTTAAGCCTATAGTCGGGTGCAACCCCGATGCGGAAATCGTCGCCGTGCCTTGGGATTCTCCGTACAAATCGTTGGATGAGCTTCTTGAAGCGGCGAAGACGGATGTCGTGAAGGTCGCCACGCCGGGACACTCTTCCGGACATCACCTTCGAGCGATGAATATGGCCCGGTTGATGGGGCTTCGATTCGAGTACATCCATAACGACAGCGCCGCCATGCAGCTCGCGCAGTTGATGGGAGGGCATTGCGACGCTTCGTTCATGACCGTGTCCGAAGTCAGCGGCATTCTTCTCGACGGAAAGGCGAGGGGACTCGGGGTCATGGCCTCCAAAAGAGACGCGAGTATTCCCGAGGTCTCGACGTTCAAAGAGCAAGGGTACGAAGGTTGGATCGACGGCGCCAACAGAGGGCTTGCGTGCCATAAAGACGTTCCCGAGGAAATATACAAGTACCTCGTGGAAGAGTTTTCGAAGATAGTAGTTTCGCAGCGGTTCGTGGATGCGATGACAAAAGCCAATATGGTACCCGGATTGCAAACGCCGGAAGAGTATCAAGAGTACATCGATTTCACCGCCAAGGCTATCGAGTCCTTGAAGCCCATGTTGCAGAACAAGTAAGAGGTTGTCTTTCCCGGGGCGCGGGAGCGAACCTGCGCTCCGGGAATTCGCAATGTTTCGCAGGAGTTTTCCTCACCAACGGCGACATTAAGTCTCTCGATCTCGATGCGAGGAGAGCGGTGCGATAAGTCGCGCACTGTTTTCCCCTTTTTTCCATTGGTTGTGAATTTATTTTCAATACTTGACCCTTATTGACGTCGCATTACCGTCGGTTGATTTTAGTAGCGGGAGTGGTGATTCGTATGAGTTGGAGTAAGGTAATCAATCTGTCGATGCCCGTTTTTTTTATATGTTTCAGTATTTTTGTGATCGTCAGCACTTTCCCCATGGGAAAGGCAGAAGGGACATTTCCGTACATGATAGGTGTTTTTACTTTGATTGTCGGTGTATTTCAACTCTTCTTCGACCTTGTGAAAAAAGAGCACGCCGATAAATTTAAAGACAGCAACATTTTTAAAGTGATTGAATTCTTAGGAGTGTTGTCGTGTTATATTTTTTTGTTTAAAAAGATAGGCTATATCGCCGACACTACACTCCTTGCCTTTTATGCAATGTATTCTCTTGGGTATAAAAACATCAAAGTTGCCTTCCCTCTGGCGGTGCTTATATCATGTGTGGCATATTTCGTGTTCAGCGTATTTCTGGCTGTCCCTCTTCCGGCGTTCTTTGCCGAATGACGAGAGAAAGAGAGCGGTTTGATTATGTCGAATGTGTTGCTTGGCCTTGAACAATTTCTAGATCCAATGGTTTTGCTGGCGCTTCTCGGAGGAACGCTGTTGGGGCTGATCGTAGGCGCGCTTCCCGGACTGAACGACAGCATCGCCATCGCCGTTCTCATCCCCGTGACCTTCGGTATGGATCCCCATGTCGCCTTGTGTTTGCTGGTGGGTATATATTGTGCCTCGGCGTGCGGCGGCTCCATCCCGGCCGTTCTTCTCGAAATCCCGGGGACGGCGTCCTCGATGGTGACGGCATGGGACGGATATCCTATGACTCTGAAGGGGTATGGTTGTCGCGCGTTGAGTATTTGTATGACATCTTCTTTTTTCGGAGGTCTCAGCAGCGCTTTGGTTCTGCTTTTGTTCGCCCCTGTCCTCGCGTCCTTCGCCCTTCGATTCGGTCCTCCCGAGTATTTCATGCTCGCCGTTCTCGGCATGAGCACCGTCATCGGCATGGCGGGAAAGGGCATCGCCAAGAACTTCCTCTCTATGGCCTTCGGCCTCTGGTTGTCATGTATCGGTATGAGCCCGACGACCGGGATAGATCGATATATTTTCGGTTCGGCGTCATTGATGGACGGCATCCCTCTCATTCCCAGAATGATCGGCCTCTTCGGTGTCTTTTCCATTCTCAGGATGTGCGACTGCCTCCGGAAGGAGAAGGAAAACTCGCTCTCCGCTCTATCGTCGAATATATGCTGTTCCGCCGAAGACGACAAGGTTTCCCTTCCCGACCGCGACATGGTGAAGAGGCTCCTGCCGACTTGGATACGCTCGAGCGCCATAGGAAATATGCTGGGGGTGATACCGGGGGCAGGCATGACGATGGCGATTTTTTTGGCGTATGATCAGGCGAAAAAAGCGAAGCCCGATCTTCCTTTCGGGACGGGAGTTCCGGAAGGAATCGCCGCGCCGGAATCGGCGAACAACGCCGTCGTGGCGAGTTCCATGGTTCCCCTGCTTTCTTTAGGCATACCGGGGAACGGAACCTCGGCTTTGTTCATAGGGGCGCTGACCATCCACGGGCTTCGTGTGGGACCGGCGTTCTTCAACGACTCCCCCGATATGGCCTATATGATCCTCATAGGGTTTATTCTGGCGAACCTGGCAATGTTGCCGATGTCGCTTTTATTCTGTCGGTACCTTGCGTCGAAGGTGCTCAAACTGAATCAGTCGGTATTGGCCGCAGCGGTTTTAGTGCTTTGTATGACCGGATCTTTCGCGTACATGAACAACCCCTTCCATATGGGGGTGGCGGTGGCTTTCGGTCTGATAGCCTACTTTTTTTGGAAATTCGGCTTGCCGCAGGCTCCTCTTATCTTGTCGACGATTTTAGGCTCGATGATGGAAACGAACTGGATATCGAGTATGGTCTACTCCGGAGGATCTCCCGTCGTGTTTCTCGTTCGACCGATAAGTCTCATACTGACGGTTCTGTCGGCCGTTTTTCTTCTTTGGCCGCTGGTGCAACGTATGCGGAAGCGCTTCGCTTCCGCATGATCGCCCCCGCCCGCCGTATTTCTGTTCGTGCGGCGGGCGGCCGCTGTCTTCTCCCCGGCCGGGGAAAAGGAGGCGGGAATGAGAGATATGTGTTTACGGTGTCGAAAGCTTTGTTTTAACAAGAAGGATGCGCTTCTCCCGTTGAATAGGTTGTATGAAGAATTTCAAGGAACTTTCTCGACGCCGCGGGAAGTTGGTGTGCGCCGAGAAACGCCGCGACGATGGTCCATTCGTGATCCTGTTCCGGTTCTAGGTAATAACAGTTCGCGAGTCCGGGATCTGGGGGGATGGACGATAGATACTGTTCCGGAACAAGGGCGGCGCCGATTCCGATGCTGGCCATGTGAATGATCGTTTCGACATTTCGGGAGTAGAGAATGATCGGCGGGGAAATCTGCGCCTTTTGAAAAATCAGTTCGTTGATGGCCCTGATCCTCTGGCCTCTGTTGCCGATGATGAACGGTGTGGAGGTCGCGTTGCGCAAATCGAGGTAGGAGTATTTTTCCCCGAAGCCTTTCTCGTAGGAAAATTTGTTCAAAGGGTCGCTTTTGACGACGACGAGCACCATGCGGCTTTTCAGGAATGGCTGGTAGCTGATGGATTTGTTCTTCAGCGGCAGAGGCATGATGGCGAGGTCGATGCTTCCGTTGAATACCATTCGTTCCAGTTCCGTAGAGGTTGTCTCATGGAGCTGTATATCGATGTCAGGGAATTCTTGTTTGAAGCGCAACAATACTTTCGGCACGACGAACGCGCCGAGGTGATAGGGCATGCCGAGAATAAGGCGACCTCCTTTCAGGTCGTTTATATCCTTAACGCTGTTTTTCAAGTCCCTGAGAATTTTTGTAACTTGATTTCCCGCTTCGACGAAGAGTTCTCCCTCCTGAGTCAGCTTCAGACGGTTTTGCACGCGGATGAAAATCGGAACTCCATACTCCTTTTCTATCTTTTTGAGAGATTGACTCAGCGACGGCTGAGCTATATACAACTGCTGAGCCGCCTTTGTGATATTCTCTTCGGCGGCCACGGCCAGCACATATTCTATCTCTCTCAGGCTGAGGTTCATGGTGCGTTCTTTTCCATTTTTCATATCCGCATCCCCTGTCCGATATATTTATTTAAAAGAAGATAACGGAAACTCCTCTTCTTAAGTAAAAAACCATAGGAGAAGCCTATGGAAAATATTGTAACTATGTATTAGACTGCGTGCATTTCCCCTCCTATAATGATTATACCCTACTTGAAACTGTAGAAATGCAGTGAAAAATCCGATAAGACTTGATTGGATTCTTTTTTCTTCATTTAAGTACGGCCTTTCCATGACTTATTGTTTTTTCCTAGTATATTAAAATTAAAAATTTATTTAAATCAAAATGGAGAAAGGATTTGTATGCTTTGACGAATACACTATCAAAACTCTCCGAACGAATTGTCGATTTCGCTCTCTCCTTGAAATTGGAGCATGTTCCCGAGGAAGTGATTCGACACGGAAAGATGCTTCTTCTGGACACTTTCGGCGTCGCCCTCTCGTGTCGGGACCTGGAGCACGCCGAAGCCGTCAGGAAGGTTGTTCAAGCTTTCGGTTCCGCTCCGCAGGCAACGTTGTGGACGACGGACGCGAAGGCTTCGATCGCCGATGCGGCTTTGTACAATGCGGCTCTCATCCACGGAGCGGACTATGACGACACTCACGTCGGCGGCATCGTCCATCCCAGCGCTTCCGTCGTGAGTACGGCGCTTTCCGTCGGTGAATATACGGGGGCGTCGGGCGAAATGATTATGGAAGCGATCGTAGTCGGTTGGGAAGTCATCGTTCGATTGGCTTTGGCGGCGAAGGGGCGATTCCACGATGTGGGATACCACGGCACCGGCATACTCGCCCCTTTCGCAGCCGTGTGCGTCGCCGCGAAGCTCATGGCAGTCTCGCCGAAAGCGGCCGTGAACGCCTTTGGAATCTGCGGCAGTCAAGCCGCGGCGCTTCAGGAATTTCTGCACGACGGCTCGTGGGTGAAAAAAATACATCCGGGATGGGGAGCCCACAGTGCGATATATGCCCTTTGTCTCGCGAAAGAGGGATTTTCCGGACCTTCGGAAGTTCTCGAAGGAGGTTTCGGTCTCTGGAAAACTCATATTGGAACGACCGACGGTCTAGAGGAAGCGTTTTCGAATCTCGGGACATTCTGGCACACTCCTGAGATCACGTTCAAGATGTATCCCGTCTGCCATATGATCCACTCCTTCATCGGATGCATGCTCCGGCTCCGGAAGGAGCATGCCGTCGCCGCCGAAGATATCGCTTCTATGGAGTGCCGTATCGAACCCCGGTGTTACCACATCGTGTGCGCTCCTAGAGAACAGAAAGTCCGACCACGGACCGACTATATGATGCGCTTCAGCCTTCCTTACGTTTTGGCCGTGACCGCTCTGAAACACAGGATGAGTCCTTGGGAAATAGATATGCGGTACGCGGAGGACGTCGAGGTGCAGGCTTTAATGGATAAAGTCCAATGTATTTCCGACGAGGAGAAAAGTCATCCTGGATATTTCCCCGGATGGTTGAAGATAACCACGACGGATGGGAAGAGTTACGTGGCGGAGCAGAAATATGAACTTGGAACACCGCAGAATCCTATATCCATGGACGAGGTGATCGTCAAGTTCAACAACAATGTAGATACTATTCTCGCAAGCGAAAAGAAGATGAAGATAGTGGACGCGATCCGGAACTTCGAAAAGATGACCGCAGCGGATGTGTCTGCCCTGATTCGGCAGTTTCGGGCGTGACGGACCCGCATTCGCGAAGAACGGCGCGCGCTCTTCCGTTTTAGTGAGATTGTGAAAAGACATTTCAGACAACATGGAGGCGGACGTAATGGGACAAACTCTGGCCGAAAAGGTACTGAGCAAGAATGTGGGATATCCGGTGAAAGCCGGAGAAACCGTGATCGTCAACGTGGATTTCGCAGCTTTGCACGACGGTTCCGGGCCGTTGCTCGTTCGTTTGATGGACGAACGGAACTATTCGAAGGATCCGGTGTTCGACGCGAAGAAGCTTCTTTTCGCAAACGAATTCGGCCCCGAGCCGACTCGGGAAATGGCGAACGAACATGCCCTGACTCGCCGCTTCGCCCACGAACATGGGTGCCATTGGGAAGAAGGCGGCACGGGGCACGTCCATGCCCATGTTTACGAGTCCTTCCTCGAGTGCGGGACGGTCTGTATAGTGGGAGATTCGCACACCACCGTCCACGGCGCCTTCGGCTGTTTCGCCACCGGATGCGGTTCCACCGATATGGTGGCCGTCACCCGGTTCGGAAAAACATGGATCAAGGTGCCTGAAACCTTCAGGATCAATGTCAACGGAAAGCTTCCGAAAGGAGTCTATTCGAAGGATATTATGTTGAAGGTAGCAAGTATCATCAAGTCGAATCAAGCTATCTATAAATCTCTGGAGTTTCGCGGCGATACCATCGCCTCGCTCAGTATGGAGTCGCGGCTGAGCATCACCAGTATGGGGGTCGATGTCGGAGCGAAGAACGCTATTATGGAAACCGACGAGCATACGAGAGCCTTTCTGGCTGAACTCGGCCGCGAAGACGCCTATCGGGAGATCCGCGGAGACGAAGAGGCGAACTATGAGCGCGTGATCGATATCGACGCGTCCGTATTGGAACCGCTGGTCTCGAAACCTCATTACGTGGAGAACGTGGACTTGGCGAAAAACTGCAAGAATGAAAAAGTCAACCTGGTCTTCATCGGAAGCTGTACCAACGGTCGCGTGGAGGACATGCGCATCGCAGCGAAAATTCTCAAGGGCAAAAAGGTGGCGAAGGGCGTGCGACTTCTGGTCATCCCGAATTCTGCGCACGTCTACAAAGAGTGTCTCCGCGACGGAACGTTCCTCGCCTTGGCGGAGGCGGGAGCTATGATCGAGGCTCCTAACTGCGGGCCGTGCATGGGGGTGCATCAGGGAATTCCGGGCGACGGCGAGGTCGTCGTCGCGACGCAGAACAGGAATTTCAAAGGCCGTATGGGCAATCCATCCGCGAGCATCTATTTGTCGAGTCCCGCAACGGCGGCGGCGACGGCGCTGACGGGACATATTACCGATCCCAGGGAAGTTATGGAATAAGGGTATTTTTTTACATATTAAGAAATGAGGCCGGAAATATGATTAGGAAAAGTATAGAAGGACGTGCATGGAAGTTCGGAAGCAATGTCAGTACCGATTCCATCGCTCCGGGAAGATTGATCTCCCTGCGATCCAACCCGAACGAATATGCGAAGCATGTTCTTGAAGATTCGCGTCCGGAATTCGCCAAGAACGTCCGGGTAGACGACTTCATCGTCGCCGACGAAAATTTCGGATGCGGCTCCAGCAGGGAGATCGCTCCCATCATCATCAATATCGCCGGAGTCGGGGCGGTCCTGGCGAAATCTTTCGGTCGGATTTTTTACCGCAATGCTATCAACAACGGCATGTTGCTCATCGAATGCGATACAGACAGGATCGCGGACGGAGAAACGCTGCTCGTGGATGTAGAGAACCGTGTCGTCAAGAAGCCCGACGACCCTGAATTTCTGATGCCTTTCGTTCTTTCGGAGAAGGAGATCAAGATCCTCGACGAAGGAGGGCTTCTGAACTACATCGAAAAGTATAAATCTCTCGATATTTGAGGGGGAGAAGAAGCGAGGGGTACGGTATGGACGAAATGAAACGGCTTGCCGAATATGCACGCGACTTCTCCCTGAACGGTGTTTCGGAAGAAGTGCTCGCCGCCGCGAGGTACTGCGTGTTGGACAGTGTGGGATCCGCTCTCGGAGCGACGCGCGACGGAGAGATACCGTCTCTTGTCGAAGAAATCGAGCGTTGGGCTTCGAAGAGCGACGGGAGAAATGCGGCGGTGTGGGGGCAGGGGCGACGGAGCAACGTGTTTTCCGCCTTGATGCTGAACGGCGTCATGGGACATGCGCTGGAACTCGACGATGTCCACACGGAGTCGAAATCTCACGTAGGCGCAGTTGTCGTGGCGACGGCCTGGACGCTTGCGGATGCTCTTGGCGCGGATGGGCGTCGTTTTCTCGAGGCGGTCGTCGTCGGATACGAAGTAATGGCCAGAGTGGGGATGGCCATGGATGTGTCGAGCAACAGGAGGCGGGGATGGCATACGACCGGTATCATCGGCCCCTTCGGCGCGGCGGCGGCGGCGGGCGTTCTCCTGAAACTGGAGAAAGAGCGGATGCTTTCCGCTTTCGGCATCGCCGGTACACAGTCGTCGGGGTTGTGGGCTTTCTTGGCCGAGGGGGCTACCTGTAAAAAGCTGCATCCGGCCCGTGCCGCCGTAAACGGTCTGTCGGCGGCGATTCTGGCCAGAGGCGGCATGACCGGGCCGGCTCATATCCTCGATGCCGAGGACGGAGGGTTATACAGGGCGGTGAGCGACTCTTTCGATATGTCCGTACTGACGGACGGACTGGGAGAACGGTATGAAATTCTCAGAATGGACAAGAAACCCTATCCGTGCTGCAGAACGACGCATCATGCCATCGACGCCGCCCTGGCGCTCCGAGAGCGCCCCGGCTTCGCTCCGGAGCGAATACGCCGAGTCACTGTAGATACCTACGACGTGGGAGTGCTGCAGTGCGGTTTCACGAATTACCCGAGAAGCGGCGTGGAAGCCAAATTCAGCATCCCGTTCGCATGCGCGGCGGCGTTCGTCTGCGGCAGGGTGACGCAGGCGCAGTTTTCATCCGATGTTCTAAACGACCCTCTTGTGCGCCGCATAGCGGAAAGCACCGAAGTGAAGAGCGATCCGCTCTTCACGGAACGGTACCCCAAAAGATGGGGAAGCCGAATGACCGTTCTTTTCGACGACGGGGCGGCGCTTGTCCATCAGGTGGACGATATGTCGGGAAGCGCCGCCGTTCCCCTCTCTTCCTGTCGGGAGAGAGAAAAGTTTCTTGGATCGGCCGAGACGGCATTCGGCGCGGAAAGGGCGTTCAGGCTGATGGATGCGATTCTCTCCATCGACTCGCAGGGAAGCCTGCCCGACCTCGCGTAAGGGTTTCATACGGCGCCCCGAGGCGGCTGAATTTTACCTAATGGAGGTATCGTTTTGATTCGTACTTTGGAAGGTCTTGTGTGGCTCTGTCGAGGCGAAACGCTGATATCGGACGGCAGAGCGGTGGAAAGCGGGGCGACGGGCGGCTCGACGGCCGGGCCTATGAATCTTTCCGTCGAGGACGGTAGAAAGGGGACGATCGCGTGGTCGATCTTGCAGAAACACAACACCTCGGACGGTGATTCCCTTAAGCTCAAATTCGACTCGCTGATCTCCCACGATCTGACCTACGTCGGCATCGTCCAGACGGCGCGAGCCAGCGGACTGGAGCGCTTCCCGCTCCCATACGTACTGACGAACTGTCACAACAGTTTGTGCGCAGTGGGCGGCACCATCAACAGGGACGACCATGTCTTCGGAATGTCCGCCTGCGAGAAATACGGCGGTATTTTCGTTCCGGCCAACCAATCGATTATCCATTCCTATGCAAGGGAAATGCTCGGCGGATGCGGCCGCATGGTGCTTGGGTCGGACAGCCATACTCGGTACGGAGCGCTGGGCACTCTCGGCGTGGGCGAAGGCGGAGGCGAATTGGTAAAACAGCTTCTGGAAAAAACCTACGATATAAAAATGCCGAAGGTCGTAGGCGTCTATCTCAAGGGGAAGCTCTCCCACGGCGTCGGGCCTCAGGACGTGGCTTTGGTCCTCGTCAAAGAGCTTTTCAAATCGGGTTTCGCAAGAAACAAGATATTGGAGTTTGTCGGTCCCGGCGTTAAAAATTTGTCCATGGATTTTCGTAACGGAATCGACGTCATGACGACCGAAACCGCGTGTCTCTCCTCCGTATGGCTCACCGACGACAAAGTTAAGGAATATTTCGATATCCACGGCCGACCGGAGGCTTATGAAAAATTAGCCCCGTCGGATTTCGCATGTTATGACGGCGCCGTTATCGTCGATCTCGAAAAGATAGAACCTATGATCGCGCTTCCGTTTCATCCGAGCAATGTGTATTCGATACGGGAACTCAATGATGGCGCGGAGGACATTCTGGCCCGCGTGGAACAAGAGGCTGCGCAGCAGATAGAGAACAAGGCGCTGAAATTGGATCTTCGGAGCAAGATTGGAAACGGTCGTTTACGCGTCGACCAGGCCGAAATCGCCGGATGCTCCGGCGGGACTTTCGAAAATCTGCTTCACGTGTCGCGTATCATGAGAGGGAAGAGCATTCCGAAAAACTATTTCTCCATGAGCGTCTACCCGGCAAGCGTTCCCGTGCTCGCGGAACTGATCAAGATCGGCGCAGTCACCGATCTCATAGAAGCCGGGGTTCTGCTGAAATCGGCTTTCTGCGGTCCTTGCTTCGGCGCGGGAGATGTTCCTGCGAACGGATCTCTTGCGGCTCGTCATACCACACGGAATTTCGCGAACAGGGAAGGAAGCAAACCGAAAGAGCTGCAGATGGCTTCCGTCGCGCTCATGGACGCTCGTTCCATCGCCGCTACGGCCATCAACGAAGGATATCTGACGTCCGCGGCGGAGATAGATTTCGACGAGTCCGAACAGAAGTATCATTTCGACGGCGGCGCGTACGAACGCACCGTTTATAACGGATTCGGGCGAGCGAAAGCGGAAACGAAACTGCGTTTCGGCCCGAACATTACCGATTGGCCGGAGATGATTCCTCTGGGAAAACATGTCCTGCTCAAGGTCGCTTCGGTAATTCTCGATCCGGTGACCACCACCGACGAGCTTATCCCTTCGGGAGACGCGGCGTCCTATCGTTCGAACCCGAAACGCATGGCCGATTTCACCCTTTCCCGTAGGGATCCCCTGTACGTAGGCAGCGCCAAAAGCATGCAAGCGATGGAAGGGAAGCGCCGGGAGGGGATCGTCGACGCCGAACTGCTCCCCTTTGTCGACAAGATGGTGAAAATCGCATGCAGCGCGTCGACCGACCGATTCGTAGAAGAGACCGTGTTCGGTAGCGTCGTGTGTTCGATAAAGCCGGGAGATGGCTCGGCCAGGGAACAGGCCGCGTCCTGTCAGAAGGTTCTTGGCGGTTTGGCCAACATCTGTGTGGAGTACGGGACGCAACGCTACAGGTCGAATCTGGTAAACTGGGGAATGATTCCTTTCACCGTCGACGAGGAGATGCTGCGGCGATTCCGCAGGGAAGAGTATCTCTTCATCCCCGATATCCGGGAAAAAATACTGGCCGGAGAGGAAGAGGCGACCGGATTTCTCGTCGGAGGCGATACTCTATCGCCCGTCGTTTTAAAAGTAAACGTTCTTTCTCGTGAAGAGGCGGATATAATTTGCTCCGGAAGTCTGATCAACTACTATTCCAAGTGTTGAGTGCCAGGACATCGTAGACTGATTTTCGTGCCAGGATATCGTTGACAAAAGTTTTTCTTGCGGTAGTTCCGGTTTTGCTGCATCTTCACGGGTATCCTAATATTATCGAGGTGGAACCCGTGAAAAGCAAGGAAGAACAGCGGAGAGTTCTGGCCGTGCAACGCTTTCGCAATGGCGAAAAGCCCGAATCCATCTGCGCTTCGCTCGGAAGATCGAAAGCCTGGCTTTACAAGTGGATAAAACGCCGGGAGCGGCATGACGACGAAGAACCTTGGAGCAAGCTCCTCCCGGCGTCCGAAGAACTGCGCCGACAGAACGCCGGAAGAAATCGAAGAGATCGTGCAATTTCTCCGTCTCCGCCTCTACAACAAGTATGAAATGCTGTATACACCAAACGCGACTCGCGATGGGAGGAGAGAACCATGAGATCGAAGAACGTTTTGAAATTCGTTGTATCGTTTGCTTTCCTTCTTTTTTCTGGTGTTTCAGGCGCGATGCCCCCCTGCGCGGACGATCCCGATCTGGCGCGACTTTTCCATGACCGTGGTGTGGAAGGGACCATCGTCATTTCGTCGCTCGACGGAGCCACCGAATTCGTCCACAACAGGGAACGCTCCGAAACTCGTTTCACCCCCGCGTCCACGTTCAAAATTCCGAATACGCTGATTGCTCTGGAAGCAGGAGCGATCAAAGACGAGAACGAGATCATAGCGTGGGATGGGCAAGAAAAAGGTTCTCCCCTCTGGAACAAAGATCAGAGTCTTTCGACGGCTTTCCCTCTTACGTGCGTCTGGTTCTATCAGAAACTGGCCGAGCGCGTAGGAGACCGGAGATATCGGGAGTACCTCTCGCTTTTCGGTTACGGCAATGAAAAGACCGGCCCCGATGTAACGACGTTCTGGCTGGATGGTGATCTCGAAATTTCGGTACGAGAGCAGATTCGTTTCCTCAAGAAGGTCTACGCCGAAACGCTTCCATGCGGCAAGGACAGCCTGGACCGTTTGAAAAAAATCATGATCGTCCAGGAAGAGCCGGACTTTACGATTCGGGCGAAAACCGGTTGGGCTCTCCGAGTGACTCCTCAACAGGGGTGGTATGTCGGTTATGTGGAAAAGGGGAGCGACGTGTGGTTTTTTGCCACCAATCTCGAAATCGTGAAAAGAGAGGACGCGGCGTTTCGTCGGGAAATCAGCATGGAGGCTCTGAGAAGCAAGGGGATCATCTAAGGGTGTCGGATGGGTGAAAAAGCTGAACGTTGAAGCGCCTGACTTTCGATGATCGAACCGGTCCGAGTGCATACGGCCTCTTTTTATGAAAAGAGAATTTTTGGAACCCGATGTCGGCGGCGATGGCATCGGGTTCCGTTTTTTTCCGAACAATAGCGAAGCCCTTCCTTAATCTCCGTTTTGCCGGTGCAAAAACACGATCTCCGAGCCCTCCGGTACCGGCGCGCTCTTCGGCGGGTTCAGCTCCACCGCGGGCGCTGTCCGGCGCATCTTCACGTCCGTTCCTTCGCTCGCCGGGCGAACCCACCCCAGCGGGACGCATCCGTTATGCGCTCCCGCGAGCAGGTCGCCGAAGGTGGTCTCGCCCGGTTTCCATCCGGGGACGGCGCCTTTCGCCGGGCGGCAGGCGATGTCGATCTCGCCGTACTGGATGATCGTGCGGAAGAGCGCTTCGAATTCGGGCTGGAGGGTGAAGGTGGTCAGCAGACGGCCGATGGTCAGCGGGCCGATGACGTTGGAGCAGTTTCTGATGTTGCGCACCACCACCTCGGAGTCCACGGTGAGCGTCTCGACGATCAGGTGGATGTTCTCCCGCCCTTGCTCTTCGATCATGTGGCCGAGCATCAGCAGTTTCGATACGGTTTCCGCGTCGATCTGGTCGGGTGTGGCGGCGTCCAGCAGGTGCCCGTCGGCCAGAAGGATGATCCTGTCCGCCGAGGCGATGTCGATGGCCGACCGCACTTCGCTTTCGGAGCGGAAGCGGCACTCGCGGAAGACGACGGCTTCGGGAAGCGGCGTCCTGGAGTATTCTGTGTACCATGCGGCGAATTCGTCCTTCGTCTGGTTGTCGACGATGAAGACCGTCATGCCCAAAGCGCACGTCTCCTCCACGATGAACGGAAGTTGCGGGTTGACGCCCACGACGACGAGCGTTCCCGATGGAGGGACGGCGTCGCAGCGCGAGGAAGGCGCCTGCTCTCTCTCGCGTGATTCTCGCGGCGACGGAGCGAAGAGGGAGGCGTCGTAGGAGTTTTCGCCGAGGACGACAACCTCCGCGCAGGCGGGCAGCCGTTCGTCGGGGAGCGGAACCATGCGCAGCTCGCCCTCCGCGTTTCTGTATCCGACGGGGACGGATTTTCGAAAGGCGTTCATCAGATCGCGCCAGAGCGTCGGCGCGTCCGGGGGCAGGCGGACGAAGTGGAACTCGTTCCCCTCCGCGGTGAGCAGCTCGTTGAAGATATCCTCGGAGTAGGGGTTGACGCACATGGATGCGATCAGCTTGCCGGTGAAGAAGAGCGGATTGAAGAAGACCTTCGTGCTCCGGTTGCCGAAGGGGCGCAGAAACTTCGTAACGTGGCAGCTTCTGCTGAGATCGAGGTAGTTCAGTACGATGACCGGGGAGCTTGTCTCGCTTTGCTTGGCGTCGAGAAGCGTCTCCAGCGCGACGAGCGTCCTCGTGACGATGGGGTCGTTCAGGCGCTCGGAGAGCTTTTTGTCCGCGGTCTCTCCGCCGAGGACGATCACGGCCGACGCTTTATGCGCGGAGATGCGTTCCAGCGCCTCGGCGTTCTGGAAGCTGCCCGTGCGCGAGATCACCTCGACGTGCGGTCTGGACTCGACGATCCGGTCGGGAGATTCCGGAGGGTGTTCCCGCATCACCACCACCTTGATCTGTCGTTTCCGTTCCGAGACGCAGTAGGTCTCCAGTTCGTCGACGATGTGCGGGATGCACTCGTTCCAGCCGAGCAGGACGATATGCCCCTTCTCGCGGACGTCGCCCCGCCCCTGCTTCAACTCGTCCAGCCGTTCCATCAGCTTGCCGATGATGATGGCGATGAGGATGCCGTTGAAGAGCACGATTCCGATGAACGAGAGGAGCAGAACGAGCGCTTTGACCAGCGCCTCCTGTTCGTGAACTTCGAAGATGCTGTCGGAGCTGATCATGGTGATGACGGAGAACCAGAAGTTGTCGCCGTGTTCCGACCGCACGCCGAGGCTGTCGAGAACGGCGGCGAAGATCCAGACGAAGACGAGGGAGACGAGGAGCATCGTCAGTATCTGCCGGAAGATGGAGACTTCGAGCAGTCGCCGGAAGCGGTAGGAGAGCATACGCGCCGCGTCGGACTTCTTCAGGCTGCGGAAGCGGAGCAGGCGGAATATCCTCGGCAGGCGGAGCAGGCGGAGCATCGCCGCGCCCCCTCCTGGAAAGAGGAAGAAGAGAAACAGATCCCACGGAATGGTGGCGATCCAGTCCATCCACCAGTCGGCGAAGTACTCGCGCTTGTTCGCGGCGTAGGTGAAGTAGCGGGCCGTCAGCTCCGCCGCGAAGAGGGCGGAGAAGAGGATGTTCAGGCGCTCCAGCGCTTCGTGGTCGAACAGGAGCGAGGCCGCGGCCGCGACCACCGACGCCGAAATGAGGAAGAGCATCGCGGCGTCGACGGCCGGGTGTTTGAAAAAAGCGTCAAGCCTCCTGGAGTATCCTGTTGAAGTCGAGAGTGTGCGCATACCGTCTCCTCCTTCCGGAAATGTACGAGAGCGAGAGGGGCGCTAGGGGGCGGCGCGTCCTTTCACGAGAACGAAGCCGCGCAGATCGGACTGCGCGTTGTGGGACCACGTCGGCGGATGCGAGTCGAAGACTGTGTACGTCCCGGCTTTCAGCGTCTCCTGCGGGGTTGTCTCCCATATCGCGTTCCGTACGCCTCCCTGCCCGGAGCGCCCCGTCGCGGACCAGGGGCCGTAGAGCGTGCCGTCCTGGTGGACAAGCGTGATGCTTCCTGCCGGAGTTCCGTTGTTGAAGTAGTGGTACGTGTTGATGTAGGTGATCACGTGCGGCCGGGAGATCGTGAAGCGCGTCGGCGCGGGAGGTCCGGAGGGGGTGTTCACCACGGCGGCCTTGTTCCAGTTGTTGAAGATCTCGTATTCCGCCGCTTCCGGACGGGCGGCGGCGATATCCGGAAGGGTGTTCAGGCGTCCGATGCACGCCTCCATCGCCTCCGCATGCTCCGCGATGAGCGGATCGCGGAAGAGAGCGAGTCCTTCCTTGTACTTCGCCAGCGCCTCTTCGTATCGTTGCTGCTGCTGAAGCAGCGCCGCCTGCCGCCAGAGCGTCTCCGCAGCGCGCCGGTTCCCCGCGGTTTCCTGAGGCGTGGCGTCCGTCTCGGGCTCGGGGAGGGGCGGGAGAAGCGGCTCGTGGTCGGGGGCGGGTTTTATGGTCGCGCTGTAGGTATAGGTGTTGGTGGCGCCCTGCGGCGATCCCCAGTTTCCTTCGAAGCAGAGGCGGAAGATCTGCCCTTTCCGGAAAACATACGTTATGCGCCGGTTCGAGCCCGGAGGCAGATCCCATGCGCTCGCAAGGGTCTGCGGCACTCCCGAGGTCGCGAGGGGCTGACCTTCCCCGTAGAGGTCGACGGACCCCCAGCTTTGACCCGAGCCGATGCGGACGTCGACGATCAGCGTGCCTCCGTTGAGGAAGCGCCTGGCGTCCAGCTCGTGAATCCTATAGTTGTGGCTGCCGTGCCCGGGTGCGAAAAGCGTTCCCTGTCCGGACGCGGACCATATGACCTCGACGGGTTCGGGGACGGGGGAGGGACGAGGCTCCGGGCGAAGAGTCGGACGAGGAACCGGAGGAATCTCGACGAGCGCCGGGCCGGGCTGCTGCGGAGCCGCCTCCTGGACGAATACGGCGGCTCGTTCCTGTACGGCGTATCCGCCCGCCGGCCAGTCATGATAGACTCTCGCCTCGTACACTCCCGCGGGCAGCCCGCCGAAGACGTGGCTGCCGGAGCGCATGCCCCCGGTGTAGAACCATTCGCCGTACTGGTCGTCGGCGTGCTCTCGGGGAGCGAGCGTAATCCAGTCGGTCTGGCTTCCCGGGAGATTGTCGTAGACGATTTCGATGGGTTCGTCCGGCGCGTAGGACGATTTGACCGTCCGCACGGCGGCCTCGGAAGGCACTTGGGACAGGACGAGTGCGACCGGCAGGAAAACACATAATAAAAGAACATATGACCGCGCGTTGCGCACGTGTTTCACTCCCCTTCGGTAGTTGGAATAGTGACCTTATGATATCAGAAGCGGCTCTTTCGAGGCAAAAACGAATTCAGGTTTTCCGGGCTTCTCGCTCGATTGCGCGGTTGTGCCGAGTCCGCGATCTTGTGCGCGGTGAACGCGCGCGAAGCGAGGGGGCGAACACGTCGTATTCGCCCCCTCGCTTCGCGATTGTCCTTCCGTTCCTCTCACGCCGGTTCGATGTCGAGGAGGACGTCCTTTCCCGCGCGAACATTTCCCGTCGCGGCCTTGAAGGATTTTACTCGGTCGCCGGTCGTGACGATGACCGGCGTGAGGAGGGACGGAGCCTTTGCGCCGACCAGAGTCCGATCGAAACGGACGATGGGATCTCCGGCCTTCACGCAGCTTCCCGCTTCGGCGATCAGCGTGAAACCTTCTCCCTCGAGCGCGACCGTCTCTATGCCGATGTGCACCAGTACCTCTATCCCCTTGCGTCCCCTGATTCCGAAGGCGTGCCCGGTCGGGAAGAGCGCGACCAGCTCCCCGTCGCAGGGGGCCACCACCAGTCCGTCCTCGTCGGGATCGATAGCCGCTCCGTCGCCGAGCATCTTTCCGGCGAAGACCTTGTCGGGAACCTCCTCCAACGGAACCACCCGTCCGGAGAGGGGGGCCAGCAGTTTCAGATTCTTCTTTCCGAACCAGAACATGCGCGTCACCTCGCTATGGATGCCGCCATCCGGCGCCATGCATGACGGCGTCCCCGGATGACGATGGAGTAGGCAAGGATGTTCTCCGGCACGGCGATGCCGGGGTAGCCCGAGTCGCCGATGTGGTGCAGGTCGGCCCCGCAGCTCTTGGCCCAGAGCGCGATCTGCCGGATGGTCGCCTCGTCCGACCCTTCCTGCGAGGTGCCGATGGCGGTCATGGCCAGCGCCCCCTCGGCGTGGACGACGCCGACGAGGTCGCGAACCCGCTCCGGCGAGATTCCCGGAACGGTGCCGGGGGCGGGGAGGAGCACGATGTCGGCCCCCGCGTCGATCCACCGTCCGATGATCGCTTCGTCGACGATGTCGCTCCCCGCGTCGGTGGCGGAGCCCGCGGCGTGCATCTTCCCCGCGGCGAGGACGGGGTCGGGGCCGACGGCCTCGCGGATTCCCCGGAGCGACGCGGCGATGGAGCTGGTGGTGACGCCCGTCGCGGGGTTCCCCGTGACGACGAGCATGTCCACCCCCTGCTCGACGGCGAGACGGGCGTTCTCCGGCGTGGCGCGCCGCCCTTCGGGGAGTTTCGCCTGCGGGCCGAGCACGCGCTCCTCCTCGTCGACCGGTTCGAGGTTGATCGCTACGGGACGGCCGATGAGGCGTTTCAGCGCCGCGACGGTTCCCGAGTGCGAGCCCGGCGGGTCGGTTGCCCGCACCCTATGTCCCTGGCCGTACGTGCGCAGAAAAAAATCGTCGTCGTCCGGTATGTCCAGCCCTTCGACGTGCGGGGCGCGGACGTCGAACATGTTCAGCAGGATGACGTCGGCCCCGAAAGCGCGCGCCAGCTCGGCGTTCGTCACGTCGCCCAGCAGCGGGGGGGCGGGGGCGATGGTCTCCGCCACGAGGGTGCGCCCCTCCGCCGCGCGGATGCTCGTCAGCAGCTCCCGCCCCGTCATCTTCGCGAGGTCGGAGGCGTTGGCGTCCAAAATTCGTCGTACCATGATGGTGCTCCTTTCCTGAGTACAGTAGTCGCGCTCAAGCGACGGCCGGCGAATGCGAGTGCGGCGGGCTTTGAGTCGCGCCGGTCACTTGATGCGCATGATTTCGGCGCTTGCCGCTTCGTCCGCGATCAGCGTCGCGTTGGGGTGCAGCTGAAGCACCGACGCGGGCAGGTCGGGGGTTACCGCCCCCATGACCGCGCCGCGGATGGCCTCCGCCTTCTCCGGTCCCGAGGCGAGCAGCAAAATCCGCCGGGCGCTCATGATCGTCTTGATCCCCATGCTGATGGCGCTCTTGGGCACCTCGTCGCGGGTGGAGAAGAAGCGCGCGTTCGCTTCGATGGTGCTCTGCGTGAGGCGGACGTGGTGCGTCCCCTTCTCGAACTTCACGTCCGGCTCGTTGAAGCCGATATGCCCGTCCCGTCCGAGCCCCAGTATTTGCAGGTCGATGCCGTGCGATTGTTCGATGAGTTCCTCGTAGCGGCGGCACTCCGCGCCGATGTTCTGCGCCGCGCCGTTGGGAATATGGCGGTGTTCCGGCGGGATATTGATGTGCCGGAAGAGATGTTCCTCCATGTAGCTGTGGTAGCTCTGCGGGTTCTCCGGCGAGAGCCCCGCGTATTCGTCCAGGTTGAACGTGGTCACGCCGGAGAAGTCGACGTCGCCGGCCCGGAAGAGGCGGACCAGCTCGTTGTAGAGCCCCTTGGGAGTGTCCCCGGTGGCGAGCCCGAGCACGCACTTCGGGTTCAGGATGACCCGGCTGGCGACGATGTACGACGCCTTCCGGCTCATCTGATCATAATCCTTTGCAGTCACGATTCTCATGGCGGTCGAAGACCTCCTTTCCTTCCACGAATGTCTTGATGACGCGCCACCCCTCGTCGAGGATGACGAAGTCGGCCCTGTACCCCGGTTCGATGCGCCCTCTGTCGCGCTCCCCCAGCAGTCGGGCGGGGTTTTCGGAGACGAGGCGCGCCGCCTCCCAGAGGGGGAGGCCGGTTGCGGCGCCGTAATTCCGCAGTGCGAGGTCGAGCGTGAGGACGCTTCCGGCGAGCGTTCCGTCGGCGAGCTTCGCCTCCGGGCCGTGCACCGTGACCGTTTGGCCGCCCAGGTCCCACTCTCCCTCGCCGAGGCAGGCGCCGCGCATGGCGTCGGAGACGAGAATGATGCGCTCGACGCCCTTCATCTTCAGCAGCAGCCGGAAGACGGCCGGGTGCGAATGCACGCCGTCGGCGATCAGTTCGCAGAAGACGTCCGCGTCGAGGGCGGCCCCCGCGAGCCCGGGCGTTCTGTGATGAAACGGAGGCATGCCGTTGAAAAGGTGCGTCACGCTTTTCGCCCCGTTGCGGAACGCCTTCATCGCCTGTTCGTACGTCGCCTGCGAATGGCCGAGCGAAGCGACGATTCCCTCCTCCCGGAGCGCTTCAAGGAAGCGGCCGTCGGTATCCTCTTCGGGAGCGAAGGTGACCAGGCGCAGGGTGCTCTTTCTGCGGCGGACGAACTCCGGGTCGGGACGGCGCAGGTGCGTTCCGTCCTGCGCGCCGAGGCGGGATGCGCTGATGTAGGGGCCTTCGAGGTGCGCGCCCAGCACCCTCGCTCCGTTCGGGGGCGCGTTTTTCGCCGCTTCCACGGCGTCGAGCGCCGCCTCGATATGCGCTTCGTCCATCGTCATGGTGGTCGGACAGAATGCCGTGACGCCGTGTGCTGCAAGTCCTGCCGCAATGGTCTCCAGCGACTCCGCCGCCCCGTCCATCGTGTCTACGCCGCAGACGCCGTGAACGTGGATATCCACGAATCCGGGGACGATCCACGCCCCCTCCGCGTCGAGCGTTTCGATCCCCGCGGGAAGCTCGCTCTTGGGGAGGATATCGAGCACTCGCCCGTCGAAGAGAAGGGCCGTTCCGCCGAGCCACGTGCGCCCCGCGATTATTTTTCCGCCTGTGATCGCTTTCATTGCCGTACCTCCGTTGTTGCCGATTACGAACGCCCTCCCGTACAGTCGGCGAGGGGAGGGCGTCTTCAAAATTTCCGGGAAATGCCGCATTCGCGGCGCGAAGCCGCGAGAGTGTTCTTCCGCGGGGCGTCTCGGGATGGGACGCCCTGCGGAACGCTTATTTTTTCATGTGCTGTTTCATGACGTCGGCGAGCAGCTCGGCCTTCGTTCCGATGACGATCTGAAGCGTCGTCGCGTTCGGGCGGATGAGTCCGGTCGCGCCGAGGGCCTTGATCCGGGCTTCCTCGACCACCTTGCCGTCTTTCAGGACGAGACGAAGGCGGGTGATGCACGCGCCGATCTCCTCGATGTTCTGCGCTCCGCCCAGGCGGGCGATGTACTCCTTCGCCAGGCTTTCAAGATCCGCGGCGGAGACCGCGGAGGCGGTGGCCCCGGTCGCCTCTTCTTCGCGTCCCGGAGTGAGCAGGTTCATCCCCTTGATGACCGCGACGAAGAGGAAGTAGTAGACCGCCGCGAAGGCGAGGCCGATGGGGATGATCATCCACCCCTTCGTGGAGAGCCCGTAGTTCAGCACGTAGTCGATCGCGCCCGCCGAGAAGCCGAATCCGTGGAGGACGCCGAGCATGGAGCAGACCGCCAGCGCGACGCCGGTCAGCAGGGAGTGCGCGATGTAGAGGACGGGGGCGAGGAACATGAAGGCGAATTCGATGGGCTCGGTGATACCGGTCAGGAAGGAGGTCAGCGCCACGCTGAGCAGAATTCCCGAGACCGCCTTTTTATTCTCCGAACGGGCCGTGCTGTACATCGCCAGGGCCGCCGCCGGAAGAGCGAACATCATGATCGGGAAGAAGCCCGTCATGAAGACGCCCGCCGTCGGGTCGCCCGCGAAGAAACGGTGCAGGTCGCCCGTGACCGCCTGTCCGGTCGGGCTGGTGAAGCTGCCGAAGACGAACCAGACCATGCTGTTGAGCACGTGGTGCAGGCCGAGCGGAAGGAGCAGGCGGTTCAGCGTGCCGAAGGTGAACGCGCCGAGCAGTCCCGCGCCCAGGAGCCACTCGCCGACGCCGTGGATCGCCTGCTGAATCGGGGGCCAAACGTAGCCGAAGACGAGCGCGAGGACGATGCTGGCCATCGAGGCCGCGATGGGGACGAAGCGCTTGCCGCCGAAGAAGCCGAGGAAGTCGGGGAGCTTGATGTTATGGTACTTGTTGTAGAGCATTCCCGCGACGATGCCGGAGATGATGCCCGCCAGCACGCCCATGTTGATCGTCGAGTTGATGGTGACGACCGCCTTGGTCAGGGTGAAGTAGCCCACCGCGCCCGCGAGGGCCGCCGCGCCGCCGCCGTCGAACGCCACGCCCGTCGCTATGCCGACGGCGAAGAGCAGCGCCAGGTTGTCGAAAATCGCCGCGCCCGCCTGCATCACGAAGGGAATATCCAGCACGTCCGACGCGCCGAGCCTGAGGAGCAACGCCGCCGCCGGGAGCACCGCCACCGGAAGCATCAACGCCTTACCGAGTTTTTGCAAACCTTTAAGCATGTACAACACCCTCCTCTATGGAATTGGGGGCCATGCCCCCTAAAACCCTAAATACCGAAGGAAATCTCGTACTTGAATCGCTTCCCCCTGTAGATGCACTTGGAGTACTCCACGGGAGTCCGCGGCTCGGCGTAGGCCACTCTTCTGAAGAGCAGCACCGGGGTACCGGAGTCGAGATCGAGGTTTTTGGCCTCGAAGTCGGAGCAGAGCACCGGCTCGATGGTCTGCGAGGCGTGCGAGAGTTTCATGCCGAAGTGCTCGCGCATCAGCGTATAGAGCGACCGTCCTTCCAGAAGATCGCGCGAGAGTTCAGTAAAACGGCACATGGGTACCCATGCGTTCTCGAGCGAAAAGGGCTCCCCTTCCACGTAGCGAAGACGAAGAATGTTGAAGACTGTCGCCTCGTGCGGAGAAAGTTCCAGCGACTCGCGGATCGTGCGTGACGCCTCCTCCTTGTCGAAGGCGAGAATGTGCGTCATCGCGTCGAGCCCCGCGGCGCGGATGTTCTCGGAAAAACCGGTAAGGCAGGACGATGTGCAGGTCGGCTTGGGAAAGGAGACGAACGTCCCTCTCCCCCTTTCGCGGTGAAAGACCCCCTCGTCCACCAGCGCCGATACGGCCTTGCTCGCCGTCATGCGGCTGATGGAGAACCGTTCGCAGATGTCGCGCTCGGACGGTACGATGTCGCCGGGAGCAAGATCGCCGTCGTCGACCATCGCCTGTAAAATTTCCTTGAGCTGGTAGTAGAGCGGAACCGGGCTCTCTTTGTCCAGTACGCGCATAGAACATTTCCCCCCGACCGGCAGAGTCGTATGCATGATATGTGGACTATACCACTTGGCCGAGAGGACGTCAAGCGCCATGTATCGTTGCCTCAGAAGACGGCAAAAACGACATGCGTTTATTCGGTGTTCCGTTATTTGAAGGCGAACAACTCGGCGAACTCCGCGAGGGAGCGCCTGGTGTGTCCGTCTCTCCCCGTGACCGCCTCGGCGCGGACCATCGAGTTGAGCACGGCCTCTTCGGTCGCTTCCACCGCGGCGCGGAAGAGGAGGTTGATCTCGTTCTCGTTGAACATGCCGATCTGGCGCACGGGGGATGTTTCGTCGTGGAAGACGCGGTTGGCGGTCGTGAAGGCGAGGGCGATCTCGCCGCTCCCGTTGCCGATGAACGCCCCGGTGCGCGTGATGCCGACCGAGGCGCGCCGGGCGACTCTTTTCAGTTGGCGTTCCGTGAGAGGGGCGTCGGTCGCGAGCAGCGCGATGATCGACCCCTGTTCGTCCTCCGGAGGGGCGATCCCGAAGATGGTGGCGCCGATCTTCCGTCCGTCCACGGTCAGGTCCTCCATCTGGCCGAAGTTGGAGAGCACGAGCGCGCCCAGCGTGAACGACGAATCGCCGTACTCGACGATGCGCGACGCCGAGCCGATTCCCCCTTTGAGCTGGTAGCACGACATTCCGCGTCCCGCGCCGACCGCGCCCTCCTCGAAATCGGAGCCCGCCGAGGCGATCGCCTTCAGGACGTGCTCCTCGCGGACCGGGAGCGCGCGGATGTCGTTCAGGAAGCCGTCGTTGCACTCGAAGACTGCGGGGTTCACCGTCCCGGTCTCTCTGCCGATGTCGGGGTTCGCTGCGAGCATAGAGCGGACGAGCGCCTCGGAGGTCGCGCCCACGCCGAAGGTGTTGGTCAGCAGGATCGGCGTTTCGAGCGTGCCCATCTCTTCGATCTGGACGATGCCGCACGACTTGCCGAAGCCGTTGATCACGTGGCACGCCGCCATGACTTTTTCCCGGAAGAGGTTTCCCGGCGCCGGAATGACGGCGGTCACCCCGGTCTGCACGGGGCCGTCGGCGAGCGTGCAGTGTCCGACGGATACTCCGGGGACGTCGGCGATCGTGTTCCGGGGTCCTTTGGGCATGCGGCCGATGCGGATGCCGTACTCTTCGATGCGTCTTGAAGGTCTCATTCTTCGTTCTCTCCTTTTTCTGTTTTCGGAGGTTCTGCAGATGCGCAGCGGCATCGTTCATGTTCTTCTTCGAGGAAGCAGAAGAAGTTTTGATTCTGCTCGGGGGTGCCGATGATACCGACGAGATCCCCCTCCCGAAGCGTGAAGCCGCCTCCGGGATTGGTGATCAACGCGCCGTCGCGGAGCGCGGCCACCACCGACACGCCGAACTCGGCTCTGATGTTCGCTCCGGCGATCGTCTTCCCCGCGAGCGGCCCGTCCGCGCGTATCGCCTCCCACTCCAGTTCCAGCGTCGACGCCGCGTGCAGCAGCTGCGAGAGAAGACCGTAGTCGGCATTGCTCTCGCGAAGCGGGCCGTAGACGTTTCGCCGAAGCGTCTCCAGCTCCCTGTGGATCGTCGCGCCGGGAACGTCGAGGTGGATGAGCGCCTGCCGGGCCATTTCGAGCCCCGCCTCGAACTCGGGCTGGATGATGCGAGAAATCTCGTGGTCTTCGTCGGGGAATTCTCCGTCCTCCCCCCGGACGTCGCGGGCCAGTATCCGGAGCGTGGGATTGCGCTTCCTGACCGCATGGACGACGTCGAGAATCTCCAGGGCGCCCTGGAGCGTCAGGACGAGGAGTTTCGCCTTCTCGACCCGCGCCGCCTCGAGGACGGCATCCTGTCCCGGATCGCCGAGGAGAAGGCGCAGCCCCTCCTGTTTCGCCTCGAGAAAGAGAGCGTGGTTCGGCTCGATGATGATGTAGGGCAGTCGCATGCTGTGGAGGACGAGGCCTATGTGGCGGGCGAAGATCCCTCCGCCGGCGACGATCGCGTGCCCTGACAGCTCTTCCGGGGATATATTGACCGTCTGCACGGCGTCCGTTTTCCGCCGCCTCTTGACGAGCGTGTAGACGGGCGCGGTCAGGCCTGTCGCGGGGGGGCCGAGGAGCATGGAGAGGATGACCGTGTTCAGCGCGAAGGAATAGACGTCCCGAGGAACCGCGCCGGAGTCCAACCCCGCCTGCAGCAGGATGAACGCGATTTCGGAGATCGGGATCATCCCGAAGAAGGCGGCGGCGGGGATGACGTTGCGGAAGCCGAACAGCCTGACCGTGGCCGAGAGAATGACGCCCCGGCCTATGGCGACCGCCGCGACGAGTCCCAACGTGACGCCGATGTGCTCGAGCAGAAAGGCCGGGTCGAGCAACATGCCGATGGCGACGAAGAAGAGCAGGCCGAAGACGTCGCGCACCGGAATCAGGTCGCTCAGCGCCCGGCGGCCGTAATCCGACTCGCTGAGCACAAGACCCGCCATGAATGCCCCGAAGGCGAAGGAGAGGTCGAGCGCGTAGGTGAGGTACCCCACGCCCAGGCCGATGCCGGTAACGGCGAGGAGGAAGAGTTCGCGCGATTCCCACCGCGCCACGTGTTTCAGGAGGAGCGGGATGAATTTCGCGCCGGCGTAGAGCATCGCCGCGACGAAGGCGACGACCTTGACGACGGGCAAGAGGATGGCGAGAGGCGAAAAGCCGGCGGCGTCCAGCCCCATGAGGAGCACCATCAGGGGGATGACCGCGATATCCTGCACGATGGACATGCCCAGCATCACCCTGCTCGACAGCGTGCCGAGCTGCCCCCGCGAGGAGAGCGTCTTGAGGATGACCGCGGTGCTCGACGAGATGATCGCGACCGAGAACCAGAGCGACGGGACGACGCCCCACCCCATGAAATGCCCGATGGCGAACCCGAGCGCGACCGTCAGGAACGCCTGGATGGCGGTTCCTCCGAGGGCGATTCGCTTGATCGGGAGGATCTGCTTGAGAGAGAATTCGAGCCCCAGGGAGAAGAGGAGGAGCGCGACGCCGATCTCCGCAAGGTTTTCGATGCGGTCGACGTCGGCGACGGTGATCCCCCCGGTGTACGGCCCGACGACGATGCCCGCCAGAATGTACCCGAGAATGAGGGGCTGGTTCAGCCGCCGGGCGACGAGCCCTCCGACGAGCCCCGCGAGAACGACGAGAATAAGATCCGATGCGATGCCCATGCGATCTCCTTCTTTCCGGTGGATTTTGCTCTTATTCTTGCACCCTCCGGGAAAAAGTGCAAAGTCTTTTCGTGCGCCCGTGCGGTGTAGGGAGAAATGAAGAAGAGTACTCTCCGCTCCTCGTTTTGTTTTAGTTGCCGCTCCCCAATGGGAGTCTATCGAAAGCGCGGAAAGCGTTAGGCGGCAGGAAAAATAAAAAAAGCGCCTCTCCAAAAAACGAAGGGGCGCTTTCGCGATATATGCGAGGCCGATTAGATGCTCCGCCGCAGCGAGACGAAGAGGACGGGAAGAAGGAGGAGCGCTGTCCCGACGCCTCCGCCCGGCACGCTGCTGCATCCGCCGCTTCCCTGCTTTTGCGCGTTCTTCGGACGCGGAACGGCGAGGATGATCGGGTCGGTGTACTTGCCGTCCTTCATGCCGTCGAAAACGATGAATCTGCCCCCTTCGAGCGGCTGCACCAGGCGGGACGGGCTGTAGGTGGAGCCGTCGAAAACAAGAAGGTGGAACGCGACAGAATACGAGCTGTCCTGCGCTTTGGTATCGAAGAAATCGCCCGTCGAGCGTTTCACGGTCTTCGCCTCGAAGAAGCTGTTCAGAGCGAACCCTTCCGTTCGCACCCTCTCCGCCAGGTCGAAGCACCGTGAGCGTTCCCCTTCGCCGATCCATTTGAAAATACGGATTTCGTCGAGGAGCGCGTCGCCGAGCGTCCTGCCGGATGCGACGGCGGTTTCTATCCTCTGCACTATCTTCGGGTCCGCGGCGGCGAGTTCCGCGTGCGAGACGGTGAATGTGATCCTCACGACGAGGAATTTTCCTCCGAGGTACGCACTCCCCGTATCCAGTTCAAAGCTCTCCGTCCGAAGGAGGACAGGAACGGCTTCGTTCCCTTCGGCATCCGTGGTAATCAAAGATTCGAGAGCGCCGGTAATTCGCAGCAGCTCGTCCTTTTGAATGGATTTCGCCCGCAGGGAGTTGCTCGCCGCAGGAACGTATGTCGAGAGAGAGGCGTAGCGCGCGTCGCCCAGATCAAGAAACTGCCTTTTCATAATGACGCTCCGGACGATCTCCCCCCTTTCCGCGGCCGTCAGTTCGGGGAGAAGCGATGTCGGTATGACGACCTCGGGAGGGAGAGGGTCCGTTTCGGGCACGGGAGAGGGTTTCGGGGCCGGTTCCGAAACGGGCCGCGGGTTGGTGATCAGTCCGGCGTCCCTCTCGGAAGGCGTCTCCGTCTCCTTTTCTTTTTCGTTGTCGGCATCCACGTCGACGACGGTCTCTTCGTCATCGTCATCGGCATCCTTTACCGAGTCTTCCGGAGCAGGATTTGCCGTATCGCCCGTCTCGGGCGTCTCTCCGGGAGAGCGTCCATCCTCCGGCGTTTTTTCTTCGGAAGACGCGCTCGCGTCGTGCTTCTCCGGAGTCTGTCCGATCATCTCTCCGGTATTCGTCGACCCCGGAGCCGGGGCTTCAACCTCCGCCCGCGCGGTTTGCTTTTTCCCTCCGCTGCCGCTCTGCGCGGCATAGGTGCCTTCCGCCCTCAGAAGCTCTCCCGCTGCGAGGGTTACCTTCAGATCCTCGGGTTTTTCCCACTGGAGAACATCGGAGAAGGAAATGGCGTACTCGCCGGGAACAAGGCCGTCGACGACCGCGCCGCTTTCGAGGTTTTTTCTATCTCCGACGGACCATCTGGCTTCCGCCGGTCCGTCGATCCTCACGATGACGGATCCCGTGCGGATATACGCCGCGGACAGGGTTGCGATGCTTCCTGCGCTGACGGGCACGGACGCGCCGTCAGGCTTCAGCCAGCCTTCGACGTCGGTGAACGAAATTGTGTACTCTCCGGGGACGAGCCCTTCGCGCCGATCCCCGCCGAGGTGTTCGCCTCTGCCGTTGACGCTCCACCGAGCCTCCTCGGGGCCGTCGATCGTCACCCGGAGCGAGCCCGTCAGAGGGACGTATTCCGCAGCGGCGTTCGCGCCGCTTTCGTCGCCGATTTTCACCGGAATGGTCTCCGGGGTCCGCCAGCCGACGAGGTTGTTGAACGTGATGGCGGCGTCGCCTGCGGCGAGGAGGATCGCCTCCCCGGAGGACTTCCATGTCGCGCCTCCGTCGGCGCTCCATTTCGCTCCGGCGGTCCGAGCCCCTTCGGGCGAGATCGAGACGGAAAGAGAGCCCCATCTGACCTCTTCGTTTTCGATGTCGCCGCTTACCGTCCCAGTTGCGACAATATCGCCGGAGAGCGCCTCGGGCGCTTCCGGCGGAAGAGGCGGCGAAGCCTGAATAACGGCGCTCGCCGCCGCCGTTCCTTCCGGCCCCTGTTCCTGAAGCGCAGAGCCGGCTGAAGCAAATGGAAGAAAAAAGACGCAACACCACAATGCCACACCAAAACCCAAGCGCCGCAAGCCCAGCCTCGAGGCGCTCCGTACATTCGCCGGCATTCGATCATCCCCTTTCGATGTCGGCTGGACATCTCCCCCGAGATATCCTTCCCTGAACCGCAAGTGTACGACGACTGAAAAGGCCTGTCAACACGGATTTCGCATGTCCTCCGAACGACGAGCGCCGCGCCTCTTGAGGGTTCTCCCTCCGCGGCGCGGCGCTCCATGGCGTATGTTCGTTGTATTCGTCAGGAGTTTGGCTTGCGGCGCAGCAGGTGGAGCGCAAGGGGAAGGAGAAGCCACATGCTCTCCGCGCCCCCCGCGAGCGTACGGCATCCTCCGCTGCCGCCGCCTGTCGGGGCGGGGGGATTCGTTGCATCGAAGTATTCGTATGAGCCGATGTCCACTCCGGAGCCTTTCGGACGGGCAGTTCCGCGCTGATCCGTCAGAGGAACGATCACGTTGCCCGACACTCTGAAGCCCACGAAGAGTCCGGCGTCGACGGCCGGGCTTTTCGGATCCAGCGCGCAGGTCTCCGTGGTCCCGCCGTTGTTCAGCAACGCCCCGAGCAGGGGGTCCGCGTCGAGGTTTCTCTCGCCGTTGAAACCTCCTTCGACGATGCTGTAGGAGACGGTTATCGTCCCGCCCTCCGCGCGGATTTCCGAGCCGTTCCCCCAAAGGATCGAGTTGGCGACGACCGGGCTGCACTCGAAGTTGAACAGTCCGCCGCCCGTCGACGCCCTGTTCCGCGTGAACGTGGAGTTGACGACGATAGGGCTGCTTCTGTCGTTGAGCAGCGCGCCGCCGCTGGAGGACGCTCTGTTCGAAAAGAACGTGCAGTTGACGATGACCGGGCTGCTGTCCCAGTTGGAGACGGCGCCGCCGTTTACGGAGAAGTTCGAGGCGAATGTGCAGGAGGTCAGATTGGGCGCGCTCTCGCTGTTGAACAGCGCGCCGCCCTCCACCAGCGACCTGTTTGCGGAAAACGTGGAGTGGGTCACCGTGGGGTTGCTCTTCCAGTTTGCCATGGCCCCGCCGGACTCGGTGGCCACGTTGCCGGAGAACGTGGATTTGGTAATGGTCGGCGTCGCGCTTTGAAGAACGTTGACGCCTTCTTCCGAGCGCGCTTTGTTGAGCAGAGCGCCCCCCGACCTCGCTTGGTTCGTCGAAAAGATGCAGTCGGAGACGGAGAGGCGGCTTTCTTCGTTGTATATTCCGCCGCCGAGGTCGGCCGTGTTGCCGGCGAAAGTGGTGTCCGTGATGACGGGCGCGCCGCCGCTGATGAAGACGCCGCCGCCTCGCGTCGCCTGATTTCCGGTGAAGGTGCAGTTGGTGATCCGGGTATAGCTGTCGGAGATGCGGATGCCGCCGCCATTGCCGAGTGCGGCTTCGCCGTCGGCCCTGCCCCCCGCGACGGTGAAACCGTCGAGGATTGCGGGAAGGCCCATGTCGCCGCTGACCACCACCACGCTGTAGCTGTTCGTGGAGTCGCCCCCATGCAAATCGATATACCCGGAGAGCACGGTGGTATTTCTGCTCCAGTCGCGTTGGCTTCGCGCCGTCTCGGTTCCGGCGAAGCCGCCGTAGAGCGCGACTCCTCTGTTCAGGACGAACGCGTATTCGCGGGGATCGGTGTCGGCTTTCGGCGTCGAACCGCTCGGTTGGGGTGCGATATACGGGCGATAGGTTCCTGCGGCGATCCAGAACTCATGGCCGTATCCGGCAGTCGCCAGCTTTTCCAGGAGTTCCTTTTCGCCGAGCGCCTTCTCCCAGGTGGTACCGTCGCCGGTTCCGCCCGGCTTTACCTTGTACACGTACCCCTCGGCGACGAGCGGCGAGGAGAGAAAAAGCGCCGTTGCGAGCACCAGGACGAGGAGCGCGGAGCGCCGTGAACAACACGAGAGTTTCATTGAAAGACCACCTTCCCGAAAAAGACTGCGGCTCTTCGGAGGGTGGGTGCTCCCCGAAGCGCCGACTGTATGTTCATCTTTTTAATTATACTATACGGCGTTCGGAGGGTGGCGTCTCCGGCTCGCCGAACGGAGGAAAGAGGGGGTACGTTCGACGCCGGCCCCCCGCCGGAATGTGTTGTTCCGACGGGGGGCCGGTGCGATCCGAAAGTTAGAGCGATACGGGTTTGAGGTGGGCCAGGAAGTGCTTCAGCCCTTTCACCGGAGGTTCGTAGACCATTTCGAGCCCCCAGCGTATCGAATCGCGCCGTTTGTAGACGTTGACGATGCTTTCCGCGACGTACTCGATGTGGCTGTTGGTGTAGGTTCGGCGGTTGATCGCGAGACGGAAGAGTTCGAGCTTCGGGAAGGTCCGCTTGCCCGTTTTTTCGTCCACGTTCTCGAAGGCGAGCGCGCCGAGGCCGATGCCGCGGATTGCACCCTCGCGGTAGATCTCGACCGAGAGCACGTCGGCGGGGTAACTCCCCTGCGGAATGTGCGGCAGGAAAGCGGCGGCGTCGATGAAGACCGCATGGCCGCCGATGGGCTGGATGCAGGGCACCCCGCCCTCTTCGAGCAGATCGCCGAGGTAGCGGACCTGCGAGATGCGGTGGGTGAGGTGCTGTTCGTCGGTCATCTCGTGGAGGCCGACCGCGAGCGCTTCCAGATCGCGCCCGGCGAGGCCTCCGTACGTGGCGAAGCCCTCGAAGAGGATGACGCGCGGGACGATCTTGTAGTACATCTCCTCGGTGCGGCAGGCGACGAGTCCGCCGATGTTCACCAGCGGGTCCTTCTTGCACGAGACGGTGATAGCGTCGGCGGTGTCCATCGTGGCCTTCAGAATTTCGGCGATGCTCATCTGCGCGCACTCCTTTTCGCGCCGTTTGATGAACCATGCGTTCTCGGCCATGCGCGCCGCGTCGAGGAGCAGCGGAATGCCGTGCTTCTTCCCGACGGCGGAGACCTCTCTGAGATTCGCCAGGCTCACCGGCTGGCCGCCGCCGGAGTTGTTCGTGATGGTGACCATGATGAAGGGAATGCGCGCCTTGCCGTACTCCGCGATCGCTTTTTCGAGCTTCGCGATGTCGACGTTCCCCTTGAACGGGTGCTGGTTGGTGCGGTCGAAGGCCTCGTCGATGACGCAGTCGACGGAGGACGCCTTCGCGTTGAATATATGTCCCCGGGTCGTGTCGAACGGCATGTTGAAGGGGATAACGTCCCCTTCCTTCACGAGCGAGCCGAAGACGACGTTCTCGGCGGCTCTCCCCTGATGGACGGGGATGGCGTAGTCGAATCCGAGGACCTCCTTGACGGCCTTCTTCAAACTGAAGAAGCTGTCCGCGCCGGCGTACGCTTCGTCGCCCATCATGATGGCGGCCCACTGCTGCTTGCTCATCGCGCCCGTTCCGGAGTCGGTGAGGAGGTCGATGTAGACGTCCGCGGCGCGGAGACCGAACATGTTGAAACGAGCCGCTTCGAGGGCTCTCTCGCGCTCGTCCCCGTCGGGGACGCGTACCGGTTCCACCATCTTGATGCGGAAAGGCTCGGGGGGTACCTTGGCGACCATGAAACAATTCCTCCTTCGAAATTGGGAAAAGATAGGCTTTCTTCGAGTATTCTACCCTATACTCCATCGTTTGTGCTATTTTTTTCTCAAGACCGGTGAAAATTAATTCGCATTCTCCTCGAAACTCCCTCCCTATCGAAAGACGGGAAAACGACCGAAGTAAAACCGCAATTTCGGTATATAATGGACGATATTTTTTCCTGTTCGGGAGGTTTGTATGCGTTTAGTGCTGTACAACATCAGATACGGAACCGGCGCCGGGTGGAAGTATCACTTTCCGTTTCCGTTCTCCGGTTGTCTCCGGAGGACTGAAGGGCGTTTTCGCCGTATCTCGGAGTATGTCTCCAAATTGAACCCCGATCTCGTCGGCCTTGTGGAAGCGGATTCGGGATCTTTTCGTCAGAACGGCCGCTGCCAGGCCGAGTCGCTGGCCTCCCGCATCGGCGGCGAGTCCGTCTTTGCGTGCAAATACGACTCCGGCTCCATCGTCTCGAAGACGCCGCTGCTCAAGTCGCAAGGGAATGCCGTGGTCACGAAGCTCCCCATGATCGGCGCGAAGGAGCACGTGTTGAGCAAGGGAATCAAGAAGACGCTACTGGAGGTGGAATTTCAGGACTTCACGCTCTTTCTGGCTCATCTTCCCCTCGGGTACGCCGCGCGGACGGTGCAGCTCGGCGAGATAGCGGAGCGGTGCGTCGACGCGAAGAAGCCCGTCCTCCTCGCGGGAGACGGGAACACCTACAGAGGGGAGCGCGAGCTGCGCTCCTTCTTCCGGAAGACGGGCTTCAAAACCGCAAACCCGGCGAACATGCCCACTTTCCCCAGCCGCATCCCGGCGCTTGCGCTCGACTTCGTTCTCTATGGACCGGGGATCGAGATGCAGCGCTTCGATGTTCCCCGAGTCCGTTTCTCGGACCATCTTCCGCTGGTGTGCGACTTCTCGGTCGGCCGCTCCCCGAAGGAGCGACGCTCCCAATGACCGCCTCGGTGCTGCTCTACTCCGCCTACGAAATCTCCTCGATCGCCATACGCCTCTTCATGCTCTGCTATATCCCGCAGAAGCACACGCCCTCCACGGCGACCGCGTGGCTGTTGGCCATCTATTTCTGGCCGTGGCCCGGCTTCCTGCTGTACTCTCTTTTCGGCTCGACAAGCCTGCCGCAGGAGCGCATCGAACGTCACGAGACGCTGCTCCGCAGCCTCGACGAGGACAAACGGATGTTCCGCCGCATCTTCGACGACGAGGCGCACTGGCTCCCCGAAGAACTCGTGCGCTTCGGCGCGCTCGGGAGAAAGCTCGGCGACATGTGCATCACGAGGGGGAACGACTTTCTCCTGATCGACAGAGAGGAGGCGTTCGTCCGCTCGCTCGCCGCCGACGTGGAGAGCGCGCGGACCTCCGTGCATCTGCTCTTCTACATCTTCGCCCGCGATTCTATGACGGAAGCTCTCTTCCGCGCGCTCGAAGGCGCCGCGGCGCGCGGCGTGGCGTGCCGCGTTCTCGTCGACGCTCTCGGAGCCAAGGCTTTCCTGAAGAAGGACGCGCGTCGCCTTCAAGCCGCGGGCGTCCGTGTGGAGAAGGCGCTGCCTCCCCGCCTGCTGCGTCGCACGCCCACGACCGCCCGCTACGACCTCCGCAACCACCGGAAGATCGCCGTCATCGACGGGAGAATAGGGTACACCGGGTCGCACAACGTCACGGAGCCCTCCTACGGAGGGAAGGCGAACGGCCTTCTGTGGCGCGATCTGACGCTCCGGCTCGTCGGTCCTGTGGTGTTGCAGCTTCAGGGGGTCTTCATGGAGGACTGGTTCGTCGAGACGAGGGAGATGCTTCTCTCCGACGAGGCGTTCCCCGCCCCCGAATTCGCCGGAGAGGCGGTCGTCCAGACCGTCCCGAGCGGACCGTCCTATCCGTGGCAGAACTACCAGCGACTCGTCGTCTCCGCGCTCCACGGCGCGAAGAAGCGCGTGGTCATCACGACCCCGTACCTCATCCCCGACGACGAGCTGTTGCACGCGTTGGAGACCGCGGTGCTGGGCGGCGTTCGCATACAGCTCGTCATTCCGGAGAAAAGCGACCAGTTCCTCGTGGGGAACGCGGCGAAAGCGTACTTCGACGCGCTCCTCGAGGCAGGAGTGGAGATCCGCCTCTTCCAGGACGGCATCCTCCATTCGAAGACCATGACGGTGGACCACGATCTCGCGTTCCTCGGAACGAGCAACTTCGACATCCGCTCCTTCGCGCTGAACTTCGAACTCAACCTCGTCCTCTACGGAAGGGGAGAGACGGAGGCCATCCGCAAGGCGCAGGACGTCTACATCGCCGCTTCGAAACGACTGACTGCGGAGGCGTGGAGGGGCCGCCCCCGGTCGCTCCGGGTGCTCCACGGAGTGACGAAGCTGTTCAGTCCGCTGCTGTAGGCGAAAACGCTCGTCGACGTTTCGCAGGACACATACTCATGACGGGAGGGAAAGACGCATGAAGAAGACCGCCTACCTGAAAGCGAGCATGCTCACCGGAATTTTCTGCGCGGTCATGATCGTTCTTTCCTGGGTGGCGCTCTCCGTCCAGCTCGACCGGGACAGGGACCGCGCGCTGCAGAACGCCTTCATGCAAGCGGACAACATGGCCCGGGCCTTCGAGGAACACTCGCTGCGGACCGTGGAGAACGTCCGGCAGGTTCTCGTCTCATTGAAGGAGATCTACGAAAAACGCGGGGGCGGCGCGGTCCGAACCTTCGAACAGGCCGCAAACGCCAGCGTCGCGCGATACGCCGTCGAGAGCCGCGAAGCCCAGAGGTCGCTCTTCAACCTGCTGAGCATCGCCGACGAGAACGGAGACCTCGTGCTGAGCAGCCAGGTTCCATTCAATCGGGTGAACATCGTCCATAGGCCCTTCTTCCAAGCGCACCGCGACGGGGAGAGGGGCTTTCTCGTGGGGACGCCCATCCTGGGGACCGCCACCGGCAAGTGGTATATCCCGATGAGCCTCGCGTTGGAGAAGGAGGACGGATCCTTCGGAGGCGTCGTGCTTGCCTCGGTGAACCCGTTCTATTTCTCGGACTTCTACAACAGCGTGCAGTTGGGGAGTCAGGGGTTCGTGCTGTTGATCTCCTCCTCGGGGGAGATTCTCGCCGGCGTCATCGAGGGCAGGGAAGTGCCTTTCGGGACGTCGATCGCGGAGAGCAGGCTCTTCGCGGCGATGTCCCGGTCGGAAGAAGGGGCCCTCTCGGGCGTTGGAATAGCCGACGGCGTGTCTCGCCTGCTTTCGTACCGCGCCGTCAGTCCGTACCCCCTCTTCGTCGCCGTGGGGCTTGCGGAGGAGAACGTCCTCTGGGGGTACCGTCAGCGAAGAACGAGCATGATCGTCGGGGTGTTCGTTTTCGACCTCTTCGTCGCGGGCTTCTTCCTTGCCTTCCGCCGCGTGGCGAACCGCGAACGCCGTGCCGAGGAGCGCTTCCGCGAGACGATCATCAACAGTATGGCCATCCTCGCCGAGCACCGCGACAAGGGGACGGGGGCGCATATACAAAGAACGAAGGCGTACGTGAAGCTGCTGCTGGAGCGATCCGGGAGCGACGCGCTCTATCCGAGAAAGGACCTTCCCCTGATATGGCAGTCGGCGGCGCTGCACGATATAGGCAAGGTGGGGGTGCCGGACGCCATTTTGCTGAAGCCCGGGAGCCTTACCCGGGAGGAATTCGAGATCGTCAGACAGCACCCGTCGATCGGCGGCGACGTCCTGGGCAGGACGCAGGAGCTGCTCGGCAAGGACTCCTTCGTCGTCTACGCACGCGAGATCACGGAGTGCCACCACGAGAAGTGGGACGGAAGCGGGTATCCCCGAGGGCTGAAGGGGGAGTCGATCCCTCTGCTCGCGCGCATTATGGCGATCGCGGACGTCTACGACGCCATCGTCACCAGAAGGCCCTACAAGGAGCCGCTCTCCCACGAAGAGGCGGTCGCCGTCATACGCGTCGGTTCGGGCAGCCATTTCGACCCCCGCCTGGCCGAGGTCTTCCTCTCCTGCGAGGAGGAGTTCGACGCGATAGCGAAGAAGATTCCCGACCCCGAAACTCCGTAGTCGTCGACGAGCCTGCAAAACACGGGCGCTCTCGCGGGACGCCATCGTCGCGTCTACCGGGACGGCGGCGGAGAGCCTCCGGCGTCTGTGCGCACGGGGTAGATGAGCGCGGCCTCGCCGCCGAAACCGGAGTTCTTGAGGCTGTCGACCGCGCGCTCGACCGACGCCCTGAGGTGCTCCAGCACGAGCGAAGCCGCCGCATCGCCGTCGCGTCGCTCGATGGCGTCGACTATCTGCCGGTGCTCCTCGAAGATGACGTCGAAGGGGAGTTCTTCGCGCCTGAAGGGGATCGATGTGCTGATGCTTTCGTACGCCTGGGAGATCGTCTGATAGATGCGGGCGAGAAACTGATTTCTCGTCGCCGCGATGATTCTCGCGTGAAGAATGTTGTTCCATTTCGCAAGAAGCGTTTCCTTTTCGGGCGTTTGCGACTCTATGATGAGTTTCATCTGGGAGATCGATTCGCGGATCATGCGCGCGTCCTCCGCGGTACGGATTTCGGCGACCAGACGGGCGGCGCTCGGTTCGAGCAGCATGCGCACCTGAAAGATCTCCAGCATCGTCGACGGGGGCCAGTCTCCCGGAGCTGTGATCTCCGACACTTTCGGAGACGTCATGAAGATTCCTTGGCGTTCGCGTATTTCCAGGAATCCGAAGGCCTCCAGGACTGCGATGGATTGCCGAAGAAGCGGTCTGGTGACGCCCAGAAAAGAAGCCAGCTCCCGTTCCGACGGCAGTTTTCCTTCCGCGCCGATCGTTATGTCGCCTTTGTCGATATGGTGCATAAGCTTTTTCGCCAGCATACGTCGTTGATCCATGTGCGCAGCACCCGCCTATCGTCGTTTTTTTCGGGAAAATGGTATACCATGGTTTCCAAGCGTATTGTCCGAGTATAGGCCTCTACGGATGTGCTTGTCAATCGCCTCGATACTTTACCCCGATGAACCGTTGAATGAACCGCTTGTTGAAATGCGGTTCGCATCGACGTGAATCGACGCGATCCGCTGCAGGCCCTATCCGGCCGAGTGCCGTTCGTCCGCGCGAGGCGTTCGCTTTCGAATGTATTTTACACTTCGATGTGCGAAATCCGGATGCGGTGTTGCGCTGAAACGGTATAATCGGCCTGAAAGGCCCGCCGCTTTTGTCGGTAGTTCCGTTTTCTTCGTTTTTTCCGGCTCGGAGCGCACGGATAACGTCTCGAAGAAGATGGGAACGAAGCCGGAAGGGAAGGCGAATTCGATGGTTGGAGCGACAGAATTCGAGGAGGAATGAAAGAAATGCGTCGAAGAGAAAGGTGTGTTCCGATCATAGCGCTTCTGGCGCTGTTTATGTTTTCAGGGCGCCTGGCAGCGCAGGGGGCGCCCGACTACTCGGATCCGGCGCGATGGCTGGCTTTGCCGAGCTATACTTCGATGGATACCGACATATTCTATCTTTATCCGACCGCATGCGGATCAAAAGAGCATACAGTCTGCGGAGCGGACGATCCCTGCATGCGGGAGGGGGCGCAAGCTCACTTCGAACGGCAACTGCCGCTTTTCGAAAGCCTGGGCGACGTATACGCTCCCTACTACAGCCAAGCCGCAGGATACGAGAACCCTGCGTCGACGATCGATCGGAGATTCCTGGTGAGCGGTGCTCCCGGACGTGATGTCTTCGCCGCGTTCGAATACTATTTGAAAAACTATAACCTTGATCGCCCGTTCATACTCGTAGGCGCCTCGCAAGGGGCGGAGATTTTGCTGCATCTGCTCTCGGAATATATGGTGAAGCACCCCCCGTTGCTCCGAAAGATGCGCGTCGCCTACCTGATCGATTGCGCCGTTTCCGACGAGTTTCTCCGGTCGAATCCGCACCTGCGTTTCGCACGCCCTCCCGACGGAGACGGCTATGTCGTCTCCTGGTCGGGAGGCGTTTCGTGCGTTCCGGAGGTCTCCTTGCAGAGGCAATGATGTCGGGCGCTTCTCCGATGAAAAGGTCGCGTCGTTTTCTTCTTCACAAGACTTTTTACTTTTGTTTAGTGTATGCTCGTTGCAAATGAATAATCGATTTTCCTCCCTTATGCTGCGCTACGTCTTGCCGAATCAAAAAAAATGCTGCATAATCAGCTTGTATTTTCTGCTTGATGAATGCGGATTTAAAGTCGATAGAAAATGTGCGAGAGGGGGAATGATGTGTGAAAATAGGTGGACGCTTGCTCGCGGGCTTTCTGGCGGTGGCGTTGCTTTGCGCTCTTGTGGGTTTCGTAGGGTATCGAGGCCTTCAGGGAGTCGAGAGCGGCCTGACCGGAATTACGGGCCGCTCTCTTCCGGGAATCGAAATGCTGCTTTCTCTTGGCGAAGCCCAGACTGCGGTAAAGGCGTCCGAGAGAACGCTTCTGAACAGCCGTCTGAATGAAGAGCAAAGAAAAGAAGAAGCGGCCCGTATAGAGAAACTCTTCGAGGATGCCGGTAAAACGATGGAGAGTTTCATCTCGATTTTCCCGGAGCGAAAGGAAGCGTCTTCCTGGCTTCGCTTCGTAGAGTCTTGGACGGCGTGGGAGAGCGATGTGCGCGAAGTCGTGTCTCTTTCCGGAAAGCTGACGGATTCCGGCGTGCTGAACCCGGAAGCTCTGAAACAGCGATTGGTGCAGATTTTTTCGGATATACAAAGCTGGAGCATGGAACTGGGGCGGTCGGTCATCTCAGGGATGTCGTTCCAGGGCGAACTTGCTCCCGCGAAAAATCCGGTCATTCTCTCTCTCGCTTCCTTCAAATCGGGGAGCCTTCCGATAGACAACGCCGCCGCAGATGTGAAACAAGCCTTTGAAAACATGCTGAAATTCGCCGGAGAGATCGTTGCGATCATCAACAGCGGTGTTATGGACGACCTGGAAGCGGCGATAATGAGTTCGGTGTACGTCGACAACATCATCCCTCTCGTGGCGGTGTGCAACAACCGCCTCGGGGCAGCCATCGCCGAAGCCGATGCGGCGAAGAATCTCTTCGAGCGGATGAACGCCGTGTCTCTCGGCAAAAGCGCCGCCAGTTTCATTCAGACGGAAAAGGCGATTCTCGCTCTTCGCGACGAAGAACGGCAGGCGACCAGAATCAGCGTGGAATCCGGTGAACAGGTCGCGGCATCCGCCAGGCGCACTTCGATTTTTGTTATTGCGGGCGCTGTCCTTTTCGCGGTACTTTTCGGCGTCTTCCTGACTCGCGGAATCACCCGTCCCCTCGGCGAAGTCGTCAAGGTGGCTCGCAAAGTCGGCGAAGGCGACCTGACGGTACATCTCGTTCCCAAGGGGCGCGATGAAACGACGCTCCTGACAGTCGCCTTCGAGTCGCTGGTGGCGTTTCTACGGAAGACCGTAACGGCCCTCTCTTCCGAGAGCCTCTCCACCGGAAAAACGGCGGAATCTCTGGCCGCTCTCTCCGAAGAGTTGCTCGCGGGAGCGGAGGAGGTCCGCGCCTCGGTCGACGTCGTCCATACCGCCGCTTCTCAGACGTCGTCCGCAATACTGAACTCGGCCTCGGAAATCCGCTCGGCGGCTTTGGAAGCGGAGCGACTTTCCAATGCATCCAAGGAAAGTACCCGGACGGCGGAAACCGCCGTCCGTAGCGCCAAGGAAGCGGCCGCCGCCGTGGATCATCTGGTGGGCGATATGAGGGGAGTCGGAGAGAAAGCCTCGCGCAGTCGCGAGAAGATAACTGCTCTTGCCGGATCCGTCGAGCGTATCGGCGGTTTTACCACGACGATCGGCTCGATCGCCGATCAGACCAATCTTTTGGCGCTCAACGCGGCGATCGAAGCGGCGCGCGCGGGAGAGGCCGGAAGAGGTTTTGCCGTGGTGGCGGACGAAGTCCGCAAGCTCGCGGAAGAATCGAACCGCGCCACCAAGGAGGTCGAACATCTCATAGGCGAACTGCAGAGCCAGGCGAAACAGTCCATCGAAGCATCCAAGGAAGCCGACGCCATGGTCGTCAAGGCGATCGAACGTGCCGGAGCCGTTCAAAAAGAACTGGGAGAGGCGGTGGACGGTATCGGCAAGATCAAGGAGGTCCTGCTCCGCCTGGCCGCCGACTCGGCCGCTCAAGCGGGGATCAGCGCGGCTGTTTCCGACGCGATGACGACCTCTTCCGAGCGGACGAAAGAGATGGAGGATCGGACCGGAGGCATCAGAAACGCCTTCGAGGATATTACGCGGGCGGCCGAGCAGCTTGCGAACGAAGCGCAGAACATGACCACCGTGGCGGAGCGCCTTCAGGGGGTCGTACGTCATTTTAAAACCGGCGGAGAGAGTTTCGGGAGCGCGGCGTCAAGCCTCCCGGCGCGTGCGTCGTCGGTGTAACATGCGTGAAGGGTTTTCAAACGAAGAAAGAGAGTTTTCAATTCGCATGAAGAAAGGTGGTAGGTACTCATGAAAGGCTCTTCGAGAAGAAAGAGATTCTCCCTGTTGTGCGCGTTCGTGTTCGTTGCCTCGCTTTTTGTCGGTGCAAGCATTTCCGCTGCGGAAACGATGAAGGTAGTCTTTATCGGACCGCTCACCGGGGCGAGCGCCTTCCAAGGCGTTTCTGCGAAAAACGCGATGGAAGCCGCTTTCGAGAAGGGGCGTTCGGGCCTGCCCTTCTCCGTGGAACTGGCCTTTTTGGACGATCAGGGAAACCCGGAAACGGCTAAAAAACTTGCCGAAGAAGTCGGAGCCGACGCAGCCGTGCGCGCTGTCATCGGGCACTTCAACAGCGCATGCGCCCTGGCCGCTTTGGACGCGTACCACGCGGCGAAGTTGCCTGCGGTAATCTGGGGCGCGGTGCATCCGGACATCACGGGGAAAGGATATCCGGAGATAAGCCGTCTTCCGGCGCAGATAGGTCAGTACAGCAAACGTCTTGCGGATCTCCTTATGGATCAGGGGTACGCTTCGTTCGCCGTACTCGGAGAGAATACGTCCTACGGCGAGCTTTATCGAAAAACCTTTGTGGAGTCGGTTACCGCCAGAAGCGGACAGATCGTCCTCGATACGAGCCTCGAAAAAGGTGCGAAAATCTTTACCGAGGTCGTCGAGGCGGTGGCGGGAGCGAATCCCCAGGCTGTCTTTTTCGCGGGCTTCCCGCCCGAAGGCGCTCTCCTGAAGATGCAGCTCGATAGAAAAGGAGTGAAAGCTCTTTTCGCCGTCGGTTCCGGTATCTCGGATCCGATGATCATTCGCTTGGCGAAGGGCGCGTCGGAAGGGATCGTCGGCATCCAGGAGAAGCCTCTGGATTCTCTTCCCGGGGGCAAGGCATTCATGGACGCCTACGCCGCGAAAGGCTTCGCAGAGCCTCCTCAGTCGTATTCCTTTTTCGCCTATGACGCGATGAACCTGATTCTTTCCATCCTGAAGGGAAACAGCGCGGTTCCGTCACGCGAAGCGTTGGCGACGGCGATCAGGGGTGCTTCTTTCGAGGGCGTCGCCGGAAACTTCTCGTTCGACGCAAACGGGCAGAGCAATATGGATACGACCGCGGTCTTCGTCATCGAAGGCGCCCAATGGGTACCTTGGGAAGCTTCTTCGTTCGGCAAAGGAAGCGTGCCTCTGCCGGGAAAGTAACAACGTTGATCCATTGATTCACGGCTTGCGCCCGGGTGTTGGTTTTTTTCTCCCAATGACAGGAAAATGACCCGGTCCTTGAAAGAAGCTCTCTCTTCCGATTGAGTTCGGAGGAGAGAGCTTCTTTCAGTCGATGGCTTTTGTAAACGCTCGAACCATGAAACGGCGAGGACCGCTATGTCTCCGGCAGTTCGATCTCGACTGCGAGCCCTCCTTCGGGACGATTGCGGGCACTGATGACGCCTCCGTGGAGCGCGACCGCGCGGTGCGCTATGGCCAGTCCGAGCCCCGCGCCCTCCCCTGCCGAGGCTCGCTCCCGGGCTCGCTCCACCCGCCGGAAAGGGACGAAGATCGTCTCCAGCTCTTCGGCGGGAACACCGGGCCCCTCGTCCTCGACGAGAATGCGGACGGGTCTCCGTTCCCCGGCGGCGCGGACGAGGGAGACGCGCACCCGGCCGCCTTCGCGGGAGGAGGAGCGCGGCGGGGTGTAGCGGATCGCGTTCCGGACCACGTTGTCTGCGGCGCTCCGAAGAAGCGCGGGATCCACGTTGAGCACGACGCCTTCGGCGAGATCCGTCTCCACCCGTTTTCCCCGCGGCGCGGCTTCGAAAGCGGCGTCCGAGGCGATCTGCCGCAAGAGGGAGGTCAGGTCGGTGGGGGTCCGCTGTTCCGGGTGTTCGAGGGCTTCGAGGCGACCCAACTTCAACAGGGAGCCGATGAGATTGTCGAGGCGTCCCAGTTCGGTCTCCATACGCCGGAAGGCTTCGTCGTCGGGAGACGGGGAACGTCGCCGCAGAAGCTCGAGCCCCACCCCGAGCCTTGTGAGCGGGGAGCGGAGTTCGTGAGATACGTCGGCCAGAAGCTGCCGTTGTCCCCGAAGCAGCGCTTCGATTCTGTCCGCCATCCGGTTGAAGTCCTTCGCCAGCTCGCCGATCTCGTCGCCTCGTTTCGCGGTGTGTTCCGCGCGCGCCCCCAGTTCCCCGGCGGCGAGACGCTGTACCGCGAGTCTGAGCCTCCGCACCGGTCTGGAGAGGCGAACGGCGAGAAACCACGAGAGCAGTCCTGCGACCAGCGCGGCCGCGGACAAGCGCAGCACCGGGAGGCTTCTGTTTTCGAAGAATGGGTTCGACAGGCGGCCGGCGAAGATCAACCCCGGGTACTCCTCCAGAGGGACCGCGAAGAGCGGTCGTCCCCGTTCCATCCGAACTATCGGCGCTCCCGTCCGCCGGGCTTCTCCCGCGATCTCTTCGATGAAGTCGGGCGGCCGCTGCTGCGTCGTCATCTCCTTTCCGTCCTCGTCGAACAAAAAGCCGAAGAAACGGTGAGTGCGGCGCAGCTTCTCCAGGTAGCGCCTCGCCTCCTCGCCTCCTTCGCGAGTTTCTTTCAACGCTACTCTCTCACCGTAGACCAGCGCGATCTCCTGCACGTTCGCGACCATCTGCTCGTGGAAGATTTTCCCCTCGGTGACCGCAGTCGTCAGGTGGTGGGCCAGGCCGGTCGCCGCAGCCGTCAGCCAGAACCACCAGAAGAGCTTCAGCGTATAGCCGCGCATGCGAGAAGGTACCCTTCGCTCCGGAGCGTCCTGATACGCGGCGCCCCGTCGTCGGTAGGCCCGAGCTTTCGGCGCAGGTTGCTGACGTGGACGTCGAGGCTGCGCTCGAACGGTCCGAGCGTTCTCTCCAAAGCCGCCATCGACAGCTTTTCGCGGGAGACGACCTTCCCCGGAGAGCGGAGCAGCGCCTCCAGCAGCTTGAACTCCACCGAGGTCAGTTCCGCCTCTTTTCCGGCCACGCGGACGCTTCTGGAGCCCAGGTCCATCTCGATATCTCCGGCGGTCAACAGCTCCGCCGCAGGAGCCTCGGAACGCTCCCCTCTGCGGAGGACCGCACGCATGCGGGCGAGCAGTTCGCGCGGGTTGAACGGCTTCGGAAGATAGTCGTCCGCTCCAAGCTCCAGCCCGACGATCCGGTCGATCTCGTCGCCTTTCGCCGTAAGCATGAGCACCGGCACCGGGGATCGGGCGCGAAGCTCGCGGAGCACGTCGAATCCGTTCTTTCCCGGCAGCATCACGTCGAGGAGCACCAGCTCCACGGGGGACGAGAGCGCGGCGGCGAGACCCTCTTCGCCGTCGTGAACCACGATGATCTCGAACCCCTCGGGGCGCAGATATTCGGTCAGCAGTTCGCAGAGTTCCGTATCGTCGTCCAGCAGCAGTATTCGATGCATGGCGCCGTCCCTCCCTGAAAAAATCGCACCGCCGTCTCCGGCGGAACCATTCTCATTATACGACGGCGCCCGGAAGCACGGTGTAAGGATTTGAAAAGATGAGTGTCAAGCGCTTTACGTTTCTTGACCTTTTTCGACACACCGTGAAGAGCACGTTGAGGAGCGCTGTAGTACCATCTCCGCAACGGACGGAGGACCGTCCGAAAAAATTCGGGAGGCGAACGAAGATGACGAAGATGAAAAAACGGTTCCTTGTAATATCTCTTATGAGCGTATTGGCGCTGCTGATCGTCGGCGGCGTGTCGCGGTACGCATTCGCGAGCAGAATGTCGGCGGCGGGGCCGTGGGGGGGAATGACCCGGGGGATCGGCGGCGTTCATGAATTCAAGGCGGAGCTGCTCCGGGCGCTGAATCCGATGGACTTCACCGAGGCGCAGTGGAAAAAGTTCGACGAGATAGCCGGCGGACTCCGCGAACAGGGGAAAGAGTTCCATCGAAGCATGATGAAGAACATGTGGAAACATCGCCCCGAACTCCGCGGTATGATGACCGCGGACGGCTTCGACGAGGAGAAGGCGAAGGGAATGATCGCCGAGGTTCGTCCGGTCTTCGTGTCGATGGTCGAAGGCCTCATGAAGGCCAGGAGCGATGTCTACGGTATGCTGAACGATGCGCAGCGGGGCAAGGTGGACGCCGTGCTCGAAGTGATCGGAAAACGCTTGGAGCAGCCTTTCGACGGTCCTCGGGAGATGCATGTCGCAATGATGCGCCGACTGGATCCGACGCCCGAACAGAAAGAGAAGATCGAGGCGATCATGCGGGAGACCGCGCCGAAGATGCAGGGCTACGCGAAGACGCTGTTCAACATGGTGAAAACGGGAAACGCAGCGCTTGCGAACGGTCCGATGAGCGACGAACAGATAGCCGAATCCGCCGGGAAAGTGGCCGATCTTGCCGAGGAGGCTCTTCTCGAGATGGGCAGAACCCGCGCTCTGGTGTGGGAGACGCTCGACTCCGAGCAGCGCGAAGAGATGGCGAAGATGCGCGGCCCCATGGGAAGAATGGAGCGCGGACCCGGGAGGATGCGGAAGTAAGCGAGACCTCGGAAAAATAAAACTAGATTGAACGCACGGCAAGACGAGGCGGATCGGAGGAAAGCACTCCTGTCCGCCTCGTCGTTTTAATAGCTGCTTCGTCGATTCGAGGCGGTTTTTTTCTTTGGAGCTTATTATTGCGCATTTATTTGAGTGTTGACAAAAACGAGAAGAGCGCGTATTTTTTTAGCAATAGGATTTTTGATATATGATATACAGTATACATAAGGGGGGATTCTCATGCAGGAGATACGAATTCCCACACTCATGGAAGTCATGAACGAAAGACTGCGAAAAATGATATCCGGCGGCGTTCTCCGTCCCGGCGACAAGGTCAACGTCGACGATCTTGCCCGTCGGTTTCGGATCAGTCCCACTCCTATCCGCGAGGCTTTGGGGCGGCTGGAGCAAGACGGACTGGTCATGCGGATGCCGCGGATAGGCTGGCAGGTCGCGAAGCTCTCCCGTTCCGAATTCATCTACCTGCACGATTTTCAGAAGGTGCTGGAGCAGGCTATCTGCGAGCGCCTCGTGCCGTTCACGGAGGAGATCGATTTTTCCGAAGCGCGTTCCGTCAACGAAACGATGGCGTATTTCGTCAGTACGGAACAGTACGACCGCATCCTGGAGGAGAACGAGAAGTTCCATCTGCTGCTTTACGAACACTGTCCGAACAAAATTCTTCTGGAAACGCTCAAACATACCTGGGACAGCCTCAAGTGGCAGCGGCGGATTATGATCGCCTCGAAAGAGTACCTCGAACGTTATTTCAGGGAGCATGTGGAGATAATCGAAGCGTTGCAGTCGAAGGATCTTTCGCGGATACGGCAGGCGGTGGAAAGACATTTCCATACAGGGTATCTCTCTTTGGAAAAAAGCCTGGACGAGGACGGCGAAAAGAAAAAACGAGGGAAAGGACGTGTTCTCCATGAATGAAAGCGAAGCGGCGTGCAAACGAACCTTCGGGAAACGCGACGGCGCTCTGCTTGTCAAGAGCGTTTCGGCGCTTGATGTCGCGAAAGGAGACGTGGTCGGCGGGGTGGACATTCTCGTCGTCGACGGAACGATCGAAGCTGTCGGGGCGAATCTTTCCGCTCCGCGCGAAGCGCTCGTCGTCTCCGGCGCCGGGCTGTTCGCCCTGCCCGGATTGATCGACCTCCATGTGCATCTTGTATGGGACGGAGGTCCGTCGCCGTTGGAGACGATGCGCAAGGACGGCTTGGCCTACGCGGCGATGCGCGGCGCGGCGAACGCCGTCGCTTCGTTGCGGAGGGGTGTGACGACGCTTCGGGACGTAGGGTCCCCCGACGACGTCGCGGTGGATATCGCCCGCGCGTTCGACTCCGGCTTGTTTTTCGGGCCGACGGTCTTCCCTCTGGGGAGGATCGTGCAGCCTACCGGAGGACATGTTCCGGAGATAGGATACGTGGCGAACGGCGTCGGCGAGGCGATCAAGGCGGTTCGGTCGATAAAAGAGCGCGGCGCCAAGGGGATCAAGATGGCGTCGACGGGCGGAGCGTACGGGCCGGAAGAGATAGGCCCCGCCGTCTACACCTTCGAAGAGATGAAGGCAATAGCCGACGAAGCCCACCGTCTGCATCTGAAGGTCGCCACCCACGCCTTGGGCGCGGAGGGTATACGTCTTTCGGTCGAAGCCGGAATCGATACCATCGAGCACGGGGCGGGAACGCCGGTCGAAGTCCTCAAGGAGATGAAACGGCGGGGAACCGTGCTGATTCCGACGCTCGCCGTCTACCGGATGCTCGCCGAAAGCGAGGGAATGATACCGGACGAGTACGTGGAAAAGGCGAAGCGCGTCGCCGCCTGGCACGAGGAGACGTTCCTCGGGGCGGTGGCGGAGGGAGTGCCGATCGCTTTGGGGACCGACGCCGGTTCGCCGAACTTCGGACCTCACCCTTCGGTGAACAAGGAACTGGAGACGATGGTCCGTCTGGGAATGGATTGCGAAAGCGCCATCGCCGCCGCGACCTGCAACGCCGCATCCGTGCTCGGAATGGAGAGGAGCATCGGGAAGATAGAAGCGGGATTCGTCGGCGACATGGTGATCGTCGATGGAAATCCATTCGAAAATGTCGCTTCCCTTCGAAATATCGTGCATGTTTTCAAACGGGGCGTGCTCGTGGACGGGTTCAACTGAGGAAGGACGGTGCTTTTATTGAACTTTTTAAGGGCGTATGTGCGCTGCGTCAACTGGCTGAACGAGTTCATGGGCCGTCTGGTGAGCTATCTTGTCTATCCGATGGTGCTGATGCTCGTCTGGGAAGTCGGAAGGCGCTATATTTTTAATCGACCGACGATTTGGGCGCACGAACTGAGCGCCTTTCTCTACGCCGTCGTCTTTCTGCTGGGAGGCTCCTACGCCCTGCGATGGAACTCCCACATCAGCGTCGAGATTCTCTACGTCCGTCTTTCTCCGAGAACTCGCGCCGTTCTCGACCTCTGCACATGGACGCTGTTTTATCTTTTCGTCGGTTTGCTGCTTCTGGAAGGGTTGCCCTTCGCGATGAAATCCGTTCGGCGTCTCGAACTCGCCGGCTCCGTCTGGGACCCTCCCATCTGGCCGGTAAAGCTCTGCATTCCTTTGGGAGCCCTCCTCATGCTGCTTCAGGGGACGACGAAGACCATCCGCGATTTTCACATGGCCTTCACCGGCAGAGAACTCATGAACGAGAGTGAAAACGGGAAAGGAGTCTCCTCATGAACCTCGGCCTTCTGACGCTTCTTATGTTCGGCGCGATGCTTCTTCTCCTCGCCACGGGGCTTCCCATGGTCTTCGTTCTTGGAGGCGTCTCGGTGCTCTTCGGCTACTTCGCCTGGGGGCCGCAGTCGCTTCACGTGGTCATCGCCAACGCGAGCGACCTTATGCGCGCCACCGTCCTCGTGGCGGTTCCGCTCTTCGTCTTTATGGCGTATATGCTCGAACGATCCGGTATCGCCGAGGACTTGTATGAAGTGATGTATCGCTGGCTCGGCAAGCTCAAGGGCGGTCTCGCGGCGGCGACCATTCTCTGCTGCACCGTCGTGGCGGCCATGAGCGGCATAAGCACCACGGGGGTTCTTCTCATGGGCATCATCGGCCTGCCCGCGATGCTTCGTCGCAATTACGACGTCAAGCTCGCCATGGGAAGCATCATGGCCGGAGGCGCGTTGGGACCCCTCATTCCTCCGAGCGTCGTGCTCATCGTCTACTCGCTCATCTCCGGCCAGTCCGTGGGAAAGCTCTTCGTCGGCGCGCTGCTTCCCGGCCTGCTTCTGGCGACGTTTTTTATCGCGTACATACTGATCCGGTGTCATTTGAAGCCGGAGATAGGTCCCGCCCTTCCTCCCGAGGAGCTGTTCTCCTTCAGACAGAAGCTCGTAGCCCTGAAGGGGGTCGTGCTGCCTCTCGTCCTGGTGATCTGCGTTCTCGGCTCGATTTTCATGGGGATAGCCACGCCCACGGAGGCCGCCGCGGTAGGAGCCTTCGGCTCGGTGCTCTCCGCCGCCATCCATCGGAAGCTCTCGTGGAAAGTCCTTCGCGACGCCGCCGTACAGACGCTGAAGACAGTCTCCATGGTCATGTGGGTCATCTTCGGAGCGGGGTGTTTCGTCTCCATCTATCAAGGGTTGGGGGCCTCGCAGTTCATTCAGGAGGTGTTGAAGTCGTGGCCCGTCAGTCCGTGGATGATCATGCTGCTGATGCAGACGACGTGGATCATCCTCGGATGCCTCATGGACGCGTTGAGCATTCTGATGATCACGAGTCCCATCTTCGTGCCGATGGCGCAGTTCCTCGGTTTCGACCTTCTCTGGTTCGGCGTCCTCTTCGCGGTGAACACGGAGATGGGTTACCTCACGCCTCCTTTCGGCGTCAATCTGATCGTCATGAAAGGTATCGTCCAGGACAGAGGGGTTCCGATGAGCGACGTCTACAGGGCGGTCTGGCCGTTCGTCGCGCTCCAGCTCCTCGGCCTGATCTGCGTGGTCTTTTTTCCGCAGCTTGCGACCTGGCTCCCCGGTATTATGTTCAGACATTGAGGGCTCGGGTCGGAACGGGGGGATGTCCTGCACGGTGAACTTTGCGATGGATCGAGGCGCTGACGGTTTGAAATCGCTTTTTATTCGCTTGTTTATAACGCTAGGAGGAAGAACGATGACTGGAAAAAACATGCGTCGAGCAGTAGCGTTTCTGGTATTGACGTTGTCCATGCTCTTTACGCTCTTCGGCGCGGCGGGAGCGGAAGCGTCGCAGCAGGTTTTCAAGTGGAGAATGCAGAGTGTGGACCCTCCCGGAATGGTCGGGCCGGAGATAACGCAGAAGGCCTTCTGCGACCGTGTTCGCGAGATGTCCGGAGGACGCCTTGACATCACCCTCTACACGGCCGGACAGCTTACCCCCACGAAAGAGATCGTCGAGTCGCTCGGAGCCGGTACGATCGACATCTCCTACACCACCGGGGCCTACTATACGGGAATCGTCCCCGAAGCCGCTCTGGAGCAGGCCGGACTGCCTCCGCTGATTCTGGACAGTTTCCGCGACGCGGTCAACCTGTACTGGTACGGAGAGTTGGGAGATATTCTCCGGGAAGGCTATGCGAAGGAAGGTGTCTACTACCTCGGCGCCGTGCCTTGGGAAGTCCCCATCACTTTCTGGAGCAAAGAACCCATGTACGGAGTGGACGATCTGAAAGGGTACAAGCCGCGTTCCTTCGGCTATACGGCGAAAACGCTCGCGAAGCTGGGCGCGTCGCCCGCGTTTCTACCGCACGAGGAGGTCTATCTCTCTCTCGCCCAAGGGATCATCAACGGCTCGATGACCGACGGCAGCTACTACGAGAGGATGAAGTACTACGAGGTCGCGCCGTATTATATCGTGCCCGGACTCTCCAATGTGCAGGAGATGTGTCTGCTTGTCTCCATGAAGTCGTGGGAGGCGCTCCCCGACGACTTGAAGGCCATTCTGCGCGAGGCGCACATCCACTTCTCGCTCGATCACGGGCAGCATCTGGTGAACGCGTACAACTCCATGATGGCCAGAATGGACGAACTGAAAGCCACCGTCATCGTCTGGCCGGAGGAGGAGCAGAAAAAGATACGGCAGGCGGGACTGGAGTTTTTCCCGGAAATCGCCGCGAAGAGCCCGGGATGCGCACGCGGAGTTGAAATTTTGATGCGGTACCTTAAGGAAAAGAAGCTCGTCGACTGACGCCGTACGGGCGGCGCGACGTTTAGCGCGCGCTTGCGGGTCGCGTACCTTTTTCTTGGAACGAAGGAAGCGGAGGTAGCGCAATATGCGGTCTCCGCTTCCTTCGTTTTTCACTCCGATAATCTGCAACTCCCTTGTTTGACAGCGCACACCTCCGAAGATACACTTTGCTGAGAAGATTCTTTAGGGGGGTGCGTTATGAAAAGAGGTTATGAGCATACCGGGAAGCACGGCGGCGCTCCGTCCGAAGGGAGAAACGCGACGATGACCTCCCCCGACCACGAATACCGAAACGATCCGCAACTTCGGGAGTCGATCGAACGCAGCATCCTCTTGGGCAATCTGCGCAGGATGCAGCGTCTTCTTTGGGGGCTTTCGCTCTTTCTGGCGCTGGTGCTTCTTTGCAGTCCCCTGCTGTATGAAAAGTCGGTGCAGCACTTCGGATCCGCGGCGCCCCTCGATGCGCAGATTCTCCGGCGCAGCGCCTGGCTTGCCTTCGACCTCCTCGCGATTTTCGGTATCCGCAGCATTCTTTCGCATCCGCCGGAGCGGATCGGCCTTTTGCACAGGGCCGCGGAGATCGGCGTTCCGCTCGTGAACATGCTCTTCGTCGTTTCCCTGTTGACAGCGGGGTATGCGTACAACCCCTCTCTGGAGATTCTGTATATAGCTCTTTTCGCAACGGCGCCTCTCATTCGGCTGGACGCCGTCAAAACATTCATCGTCGTCGGTCTGCCTCTGGGGCTGCTTCTGGCGCTCATGGATCACCGCGCGGCCGGAATAGCGCATATGTCCAACATAATCAGCCTGATCGCCGTCGTTATTTTCTCCGCGATCGTCTTCAGAGAGATGTACCGTTCCACAGTCCGCGAATTGGAGCAACAGGCGATCATAGAGCGTCAGTTGAAGGTCATGGAAACGTTTGCGAACACGGACGGACTCACCGGGCTCGCCAATCGCAGGAACCTTGACGAGCATCTGGAGAGCGAGTGGAGAAGAGGTATGCGCGAGCATAACTTCCTGGCCGTCGTCATGCTGGACATCGATCTTTTCAAGAACTATAACGACCAGTACGGTCATCCGTGCGGAGACGAATGCATCCGGAACATCGCCTCCATTATCAAGGGGTACGCACGGAGGGCGGGAGACATAGCCGCGCGCTACGGCGGAGAGGAATTCGTGATCGTACTGCCGGGCGTCGATCTCGGGGACGCCGCGTCGATAGCCGAAAAAATTCGCCTGGAGATTTTTTCCACGAATCGGCCGCATGCCGGGTCAACGGAAGGCAGGGTGACCGTCAGCGCCGGTGTGGCCTCCGCTCCGGCGGCCTCTCTCGACTCCGGCGAAGCGCTTCTGCGTTCCGCGGACAAGGCGCTGTACCGTGCGAAAGCGGAAGGCCGCAACAGGGTGGTCGCGGCGGCGCGGTAGAAGGAGCAGGTTGTTGTACGGCGTCTCTCCAATGGAAAAAGCTGATTCCGGCGACCTGCCTTATCGGGAACCGGCAGATCTCCGACATCACGCTGCCAGGTATTATGAAGAAGAGGCAGATCGTCGCGAAAGCGGGGAACAGGGGGAACTCCGGGGCGACCCTCCTCATTTTCAGTTGATGGACTCGGCGGACTTTTTCGCGGTGAACAGCCTTTCCGTCATGTTCGGGAACGTACCGGGGGGACGCGGTCGTCGGAAAATTTCCGGTGATGGCGAACTGCCCGGCGTTGAGCGGCGGGCTCTTCCTGACGGCGCCGGAAATCCGGAAAGCCGCTCCCGGGAATAAGTTCCGCGAAAACACGCCTGGAATGCGGAGACGCTTGTCGGGGCGTTCATCGGAAAAGGTGCCTGATCCGATTTGTGAGAAGGGACGGATACCTATGGCTGGAGAAGGCGAGACCGCTGTCCGGGACGAAAAGGCCTCCGATGTGATGACGGAATGGAGAAGACGGGCCGTTAACGTCGTTCTTTGTGTGATGGCGGTCGCCGCATTGCCGCCCTACACGGTGTCTGCGCTGATGTGGTTTGCGTTTGGCGACTGGATAAGCATCTTTCTGGTGAGCGCAGTCTACTTTTCTCTGCTTTTCTCCGCCGTATTCAGGAGGATCGATTTCAGAAAACGCGCGTGGACAGTGCTTTCGGCCGGATATGTAATGGCGGCCGTCAATCTGGCCGCAGGCGGAGGGCTGGAAAGCTCCGGACGCCTCTACCTGCTGGCGCTGCCCGTGTTCGCGTTTATCCTCGTCGGAACGCGCGCGGGTTGGATCGCAACCGCCGTCTCCGCCATGCTCTATGCGGCGTTCTGTGGTGTCATCTACAGCGGAATGTTGAATCCCCTTCTTGTATCCATGTCCGACCCCGTCGCGATATCGAACTGGGTTACGAGAGGGGGAACTCTCTTTATGCTGCTCGTCATGATCATCACGCTGCTGACGAGGATGTCGGGTTTTCTGCTCAAGACGCTCGAGACGGAGCGGAAATTGTCGTTGGAGCTGCAACAAACCTACGACGAGACTTTGGAGAGTCTGGCTCGCGCACTTGAGCTGCGCGATATCGAAACTGCCGGTCATTCTCACCGTGTGTGCGAGACGACGGAAAAGCTCGCCGGCATGATCGACGTGAAACAGGAGGACATGATTGATTTACATCGGGGCTCGCTGCTGCACGATATCGGCAAAATGGGCATAAAGGACAGCGTTCTGCTCAAGCCGGGCAAGCTGACGGACGAGGAATTCCTCTTGATGCAGAAACATACCGTGTATGCGTACAATTTGCTTGCCGGTATCCCGTATCTGACTCGGGCGCTGGAAATACCCTATTGCCATCACGAGAAGTGGGATGGCACGGGCTATCCTCGCGGACTGAAGGGAGCCGAAATTCCCCTCTCGGCGCGAATTTTTTCCGTAGTCGACGTGTACGATGCGCTGACCTCGGACCGCCCCTACCGTCCGGCCTGGCCTCGGGAAAAAGCCTTGGCCTACATTCTCGAACGAGCCGGCGCCGATTTCGACCCTACGGTCGTCGATATCTTTAAAAAATTCGTCCATGACGAGGCGGATTTCGCAGATTCCGCTTCGGCTGAGAGAGCGCGGGTTTCTTTTTAAAACGACGGCGGAAACGGCCGGCCGATCTGATCTTGATATCGATCCGATGGAGGTGGAGCGTATGTCGGGGCGGGATGACGAACTTCTGGCGAAGGAGCTGGAGAAGGTGGCGGCAGCGGGCGCGAAAATCGCGGCGAAGATGACGGGCAAGCCGAATCCTGCGGTGACCGCGGAGGATTCGGAGATCATGCGCAGAGCTGCGCGGCGATTGGATACCGAGCAGTACCGGGAGGAGCGCTCGGTGGAAGGAGACCCGAAGAGCGTGCTCCGGATGGTGTACGACGCGATGCGAAGCATCGGTCGGATCCTTGAGGAGCACGAGCGGGAGAGTTCCGCGAATCCCGGGATCTCAGGAGTGGTTGGATCGGGCTTCCTCGGTAAGAATCCGGCGGTGGTCCATGCGGAGATAGTCGAGATTAGGGAGGGGCGTTGCACCCTGTGTATTGAAGGCTCCGCAAAAGAGGGGCTGATCAAGCAGGGGACCGCCAGGAAAGCCGTGGAAAAGCTGCTGCGGGAACTCGATTCGCGGAATTGATATTGGCCGGCGGCGGCGAGGCGACCTCCCTTTCCTTGGGTGCGGAGGGTATAATTCAAGAGCGTTTCAACCTGAGGGAGGTTTCCGGGAGAGTGAAACGTTACAGTATTCGATCTGCGATAGAGGCGCCGGACTGTAAGCGGCATAGCGTTTTGTGTTCGCTTCCGAGGGCCGAAGACGGGGCCGGGGAAGGATGCGGCGTCGTCCGCGCATGGCGGAACGGAGCTTGTCGCGCAGAGCGGGCCGGGGAGCGTCATGAGCGGCATCGGAAAGTCGGCGCGCACTTTCCGAACGACGACGAGACGAGAAGATGACCGCCGATCGCGGAGTCTTCCAGTGATCTCGCCCTGAGGACGAAAGAGAATACCTTGGCTCTTTCCGCTCCGGCGGAGGAGCGCCGGACGCATCCCAAAATAAGGCGGTTGATTGAATGAAGAAAACACTTCGCATCGCTCTGTGCATGCTTTTTTTCGCGTTTTCCGTCTTCTCGGCCTTCCCGTCGTTCGTTTTCGCCTCCGCCGACTCTCCGCTCGCCCCTCCGGACAGGTCGAGCCCGGGAGCGACGCTGCGCTCGTTTCTCGTCCACATGAATGCGGGAAGCCGGGCAATTCTGGAGGCGCGAACGCTCTGGGACGAGTCCCCGATGCTCTTCACTCCTCCCCCGGAGGCGGCGGAGAGGCTGCAAACGGCTCTCCGCCACTTCGGCAGGGCGATGCAGTGTCTTGACCTCTCCGGAGTACCCGAGGTAATCCGCGACGAGACGGGGAGGGAGTCCATCCTTCTGCTGAAGGAGATCCTCGACAGAATAGGGCTCCCCTCGGCAGCGGAAATGCCCGCTCTCTCCGGAGTCGCCGCCGAAGGGTGGCCGCCCCTCTCCAGGTGGACCGTCCCGGGGACGGAGATTCAACTGTACAGGGTTGCCTCCGGAACGGACGAAGGGCGCTGGCTCGTCTCTCCCGAATCGCTCTCCCGCTTGAAAGGCGACTATCTGAAGGTGAAGCGTATGCCGTACCTCCCGGGGGCGACCGTCAAGGAGGGAATCTACGAGGAGTACCTCGTCCGTCCGGGCATCTTCTCTTTGCACAAGCTGATGAACATGCTTCCCGAATGGACCGGCGCCGTAGTCTTCGGCCAGGCCATCTGGCAGTGGTGCGGGCTCCTCCTGGCGCTCCTGCTCTTCGCAGGAGCGCTGACGGCGGCCATGCGCCTGGGGCGCCGACTTGGAGAGGGGCGAAGCGCCGTCGTCGGAGGCGGGCTGAAACTCATCCCTCCGGTGCTGCTTTCGCTCGGCGCCGCATGGATGATCCTCGTCGTCGATAAATACATCAACTTGTCGGGCATGTTCTGTCTCTTCCTCGTCAACCTGTTCACGGCGGTGAAGTGGCTGGGATGGAGCGTGTGCATCTTCCGTCTCGGCGATTTCCTCGCGGAGCTGGTCATTCTTTCGCCGCGCATCGATCCGGAGAGTATCGACGCCAGCCTCGTCAAGACGCTCGGCCGACTTGCGAGCATCGCCGCCGCACTCGCCATACTGGCGCACGGGATGGCGAGCCTGGGTTTCTCCCTCGCCACCATCCTCACCGGATTCGGCGTCGCCGGACTCGCGATCTCCCTCGCGGCCAGGCCCACGATTGAAAACATCATCGGCGGGCTCACCCTCTTCGCCGACCGCTCGGTGAAGGTCGGCGAGTTCTGCCGTTTCGGCGGCTCTTCCGGAACGGTCCTCCACATCGGCCTCCGCAGCACCAAGATTCAAGCGCTCGACCACACGATTCTTTCCATTCCGAACGCGGAATTTTCGCAGATGCAGATCGTCAACGTGAGCCGCCGCCCCGACTCCCTGATGGAGAAGCGCATCGACCTCCGCTACGAAACGACCGAGGATCAGCTCCGCTGGATTCTGGCCTCGGTACGCGACCTGCTGCACGCCCATCCGATGGTCTGCGCGGACCCCGTACCCTTCGTCCGCTTCGAGAACTACGGCGAGTCCTCGCTCAACGTGCTGCTTTTCGCCTATGTCAAGGCGAAGCGATGGGCCGACCGCGCGGCGATAGAGGAGGACATCCTCTTCCACGTGGGAAAGATCGTCGCGAAGGCGGGCTCCGGCTTCGCTTTCCCCTCCACCACCGCGTACATCGCCCGCGACGCGGGGCTCGACAGGGAAAAGGGCGCGGAGGCGGAGGAAGAAGTACGGCAATGGCGCGAGAGCGGCCTCTACCCGTTCCCCGAGACGCCGCTCGAGCGCATCGCCGAAGTGCTGGGGAGCGTGGAGTATCCGCCCCGCGAGTGAGGCGTTTCTTCGAAGCGAACGTCGCTTTACCTTCGCGACGTGTGAAGGCGTATGTTTTGGAATAGCCCCGCCGTTACGAAAAAGAACGCCCCGAAGCGGAACGAGATGTTCGCGACCGCCCGGGAGATTCCATGCGAAGAGGAGGTACCGACATGTTCCGACGAGTAATGATAGGTTCACTGCTTGTTGCGTTGTTTCTGCTCGCCGCGCTGGTTCCGGCGGCGCCCCCCCTGGAAGCGGCGCCGCCGGGAACGACGGACCCGTTCGCCCGCGCCCCCTTCCTGCTGATGGACGAGGAGGCGGTCGTTCTGACGCAGGAGAGGAGCAGCATCTACAGCGACGTCTTCCTGCCGAACGTGGTGCAGCGCGAGGACGGCTCCCGAACCTGGTCCGAACGACTGGAGGACGCGAAGACGACCTGGTCGCCGAGGCCGCCGCTTCTGGACGGACGTATTGGCGACGCGGCGGTGCTGCTGCGGAACAGCCGGAACGAGGCCTTCCTGGCGCAGGTCTGGAATGCAGCCTCTTCGACGGGGTTGACGATGTCGCTGGCGCCGGTGGACCAGAACGGCTACAAGGCGGAGATAGTGCGAACAAATAATAGATGGGGTTTTTTTTCAATCAATTATTTCGTCGCCGCTGCGGGGGATCTTAACGGGGATCGGGCAACGGAACTTGTCTTCGTCGGTACCGGCAATAGTAACGGACCGAGATTTTACACGGCCTCCGTCGCAGGATTCGGCAATCCCGTCGAAAGCGAGTTTTCGAACGCCGGCGAAGTTCCTCGCATACACTGGCACTCCGGATTCCGCATCGCGACAGGCGACGTCGACGGCGACGGCAGAGCCGAAATCGCCGTCATGTACGTCTCCGACGCGGGAAAGTACGTGGTGGCGCTCTTCAAGGCGGATGAGAACCTGAGGCTCCGTCTCCTCGGCGTCCATACGCTCGACATCGCGCCCTACCGCGACACATACTACCCTGCGGACCAGTTCGACATCGCCTTCGCCGACTGGGAGGGCGACGGCAGAGCGAAGATCTTCTGCGTCACGGGGTACGCCGGGGACGGGTACGGAAGGAACGTCCGCCTGCTCAGCGTGACCATCCAGGACGGAAGGGCGACTTTCACGACGGAATCGAGACACTCCCACAGATTCTTGGGAGACCAGGGCCCCATACTGGCGGCCGCGGCGGACATCAACGGAAACGGGAAGGACGAGCTTCTTCTGACCAATCGATGGGGAAGCAGCCCCTTCGAGCATTCGGAACTCATCGCGGTGTACAACAAAGGCGACGGCTCCTCCGGCGTCGCCACGATGCGCTGGAGCAACGATCGAGGCGCGATCTACCGACCGATCTCCAATCTGAAGACGGGGCGCTTCACCGGTTCGCTCCACCCGTCGGCGGCGGCGAAAGGCGGATCGCACGCGCTTGTCCTGCTCCATCAGACCAGTTGGACCAACGACGGTACGTTCGCCCGTCTTCTTCGTCTTGAGGGCAATACGCTGAAAGAAGTTTCCGCAGCTCGTCTCAGCTTAGGCATGCTGCTTCCGGACCGCGCCCATCTCCTCGTCGGCGACCTCGACCGCGACAGCATGTTGCTGGGCTACCCGACGCATATCACGCTGGAGAACCACGTCACGCCGCTCCTCTTCATGAACGAGCCGCCGAAGCACATCGACGCGGACGACTCCGGAGCGGTGACGAACAGCACGCGCAGGGACGACCTGTTCGTCCAGTACGCGCAAAGCGACTCGGAGTCCAGAGAGACCACCAACATCTTCGAGGCGGAGAGCACTCTCGGAGGCTCGGTAAGCGTGGAGCAAAAGGGCGGGGTCGATCTCGGCATCGTGAAAGCCGAGATGAAGCTGACCACCACCGTCGGCGGCTCGACGAAAGAGCTGCGCTCGGAGATCGACAGGAGCTACCAGTCGAGATCCACCTCGCTCACCGGGGCGACCACGAGGGACGACGTGCTGCTCTATCTCTCCAACCGCGTCCACCTCTGGCGCTACCCGATCCTCGGCTGGATGAGCGAACCGGAACAGGGCGGGGCGAAAGTGCCCACTTACTATCAGCTCTCCATCCCGGAATCGGAAGCGAGCATGAAATTCCTTCCCGGGCTGAACGTCGACTGGTATCATCCGGCCCACATGAACGGCAACGTCCTCTCCTACCCTTCGAGAAGAGCGCAGATCGGCGACTTCGCCGAAGACAGACGACTCTCCGATAGCGTCGAGTTCGGCGTGGGCGGCGGAACGGCGTTCACCAGAGGCATCACGTGGAAGGACGCCTTTACGAAGGAGAGCCTGAAGTCGGTCGAGGTCAAAATGAACCTCGACGTGGAGCTGCAGGCGAGCGGCAGCGCGCAGGTCGAGATTTTCGAGGTCGGCGGCTCGACGACCGCCTCCTTCCACATGGACAAGCGGACGACCGAGACGAGCGTGGCGAAGACGTCCGTGGAGAAGGAAAAGGCGTTCACCGTGAACATCCCGGCGTTCTCGACCCCGCTCGGCTATCAGATCACGCCGCTGATGTACAGAACCGGCGGCGGCGTCCTCAAAACATCCCACGTCGTGGACGTGCTCAACAACCGCTCGCTGTGGGCGACCCGCTACTCGGCCCCCGATCCGGCCCTCAACCTTCCGCGCCTCTGGAGGTACGTCGAAGGCGACGGATGGAAGTGGGCGGCTACCGACCCGCTCAACCCGGACGCGCGGAAGATACGCGGCATCTTCTTCCGGAACTCGGGCGGCGTCGACCTGGGGAAGAACCTCCCGCTGGGAGAAACAACGACGATCGCCGTGCGCGTGCACAACTTCAGCCTGGTCGAGTGCCCCGAGGTGGACGTCCTCTTCGAGGCCGTTCCCTACGGCGGCGGCCCGGCGGTCGGTATCGGGACCGCGCGGACGCCCCGGATAGACCCGTGGGGCGCTTCCGAAGCGGCCAACTGGAAGTGGGCGACGGTTGCGTGGAACACAGCGGGGATGACCGAGGGGAACTACACGGTACGCGCCACGGTAAACCCAGACCGCCGGATTCCCGAACTCGCGGGCAGGGCTCTGAACGAACCGTTCGACAACAACCTCGGCTGGTACGACGTCTTCGTGGGCAGGCCGCGAAGCGCCTTCGAAGAGGGGCTTTCCGCAGCGAACGAGAATCTCGTCGCCGCGACGCTCGAACTGGCGAACACTCCCGCCGACGGCAAGGCCTTCGCTCTCGGAGAAGTCGTGCTGCTTCGCGGAACGCTGCGCAACGAAGGGATGCTGCCGGTCGGGAACATCTCGCTCTTCTTCTACGACGGCAACCCCGACGGAAGAGGCAAGCCCATCGCCAACAGAATCGTCTCCGGAATCGTCCCGGGCGGCGAGTACTCCGTCGTGCTGACGCATACCTTCGACACGCCGGGGCCGCGCAGCGTCTTCATGCGTGTGGTCCCCAAGGTCGGCGACCCCCCCGAGGACAACACCGTGAGCGTGGCCGTCCCTGTGCAGGGCGGCGCTTCGGGCGGCGGTGGGTGTGCCTCCGGAAACGCGGGCGCATGGAGCGCGCTGCTTCTGATAGGACTGGCGCCGCTCGTGCTTCGAAAGAGAGGAAGGTAGCGGCGGTTCTCGGAGCGGCGTGGCACCCTCTCGGAGAACGATGAAGAATGCCGTGGCCGTGCACGCATAAAACGGCATGCTCCGCGCCGGCGGGAGCGCACCGATCCATTCGCGCCCCCGCCGGCGCGGAATGCTGTGAGCGTCTCTCTTCCTGTTGCCAGGAGGAGAGTGGCATATTTTTCGAAAAGAGCGGAGGACTGAATATGTGGAAAGGCAAGCTGCAGGACCAGTATCTATCGACGGGGCAGGAGGGGTACGCTTTCGCCGCCCCTGTACGCTACCCGGACGGGGTGGAGCTTATCGACTGCGCGCTGGGGACGAATCCGCTGGGAACGCCTCCTTCGGTGAAAGCTGTTCTGGAGAGAGCGAAGGAGCTGTCCGTATGCGGCTATCCCGAGCCCGAACCGGAGCGTTTAAAAGAAGCGATTGTTTCGAAATTTCCTTCGTGGAATGTCCGTCCCGAGCATATCCTTGTCGGAGGCGGTTCCATGGGGGTGCTTGTCACCCTCTCGCGCCTTCTGCTCGGACCGGAAGTCTTTTTTACTGGAGTCTCCCCTCAGTTCACGGACGGTGTCCTGCAGGGGATGTACACGGGGGCTTCCTATCATCCAGTTCTTCTGGAGGCTCCGGGGTTCATCTTCGGCGGCGATATTCCGCAGCAGCTTACCGAGAGCCCTTCTTCGCTGATCTATCTGGACCGTCCCAACAATCCTACGGGACAGGCGCTCCCTCTGGAGATGGTGGAACGGATAGCCCGGGAGGCCATGAACAAGAACACATGGCTGCTCGTCGACGAGGCCTACGGCGACTTCATTCCCGATGAAGAGTCCGCTGCAACCGTTGATCTGCCCAACCTTGTTACATGCCGTTCTTTCTCGAAGGGGCGCGGCGCGGCGGGAATCCGGGTCGGTTTCGCACTCACGCGGAACAGCGAGCTGGCGGCTTCCTTCCGGAAGCTTCAGCCGCCTTTTGTCGTCGGCGTCGTGGACGCGCTGTTCGCCGAGGCGATCCTCTATGACGATGGGTTCCTCGAAGAAACGCGGCGGTATGTTCGGACGGCCAAGGAAAAAACGATAAAGGTTTTGCAAGGCAGAAAAGGACTGTCGGTGGCGGCGACCGACCTTCGCGTTCCCATTCTTCTGCTCACCCGAGAGTCGGGGGACCTCGTCTCCATGCTCGGCGCTTTGGGCATTTCCTGCGAACCGGGGGCGGGATTCTTCGGTCTCGACAACAGCTCCGTCAGGCTTCGCGTTCCATCTCCGCAGCATTTGGAGGAATTCCTTCGGAGGATAGCTTCACTGTAACGAAAAGAAGAAGAGCGCCCCTCGGCAAGTCAACGAAGGGGCGCTCTTCTTTCTTTTGTTGAAGGGGGTTATTTCCCCTGCGTTGCGATCTTGTAAATACCGATGGTGAACAGACCCACTCCCTGAAGGATGAAGAACACCCAGCTGATCGTTCCGTACCCTTGAGCGATGAGCCCGATCAGTCCGAAGTTGGAGATAAGCAGTCCCATGATGGAAAGCAAAGCGCCTACGGCGCCTCTGGCCAGATTGCTCATTCCTTTGCCTCTCTTCTCGATCAGAGTGGCGTTGATTCGCTCGTTGATGGAGTGGAAGAAGCCGACGCCCGTCTCGATCATGGTGCCGAAAAGGACGATCAACCAGACGGGCAGAAGGAACTTCACCCCGAGCTTCGCGATGATCCCGTTCGAAGGTATCTCCATGCTCAACACGTCGGGGTAGAAGCCTATCATGACCACATAGAAGAAGACCGCCGGGATAATACAGATCAGCGCCGCCGCGATACCCGAGAGGATGGCTTCCTTCCGACTCTCCAGGTAGTTCAGGGAGAACAGCACCGTTGAAGTCACCGCGATATTGTAGAACGCATACTTAAAGCCGCCCATCTGCCATCCTTCTTTGACCGTTCCGGCCGCGAAGTTTGCGGAGATAGCCTCCCCGAAATGGGTAAACCCGAGGATCAGGAAGACGATGAAAACCGCGTACAAGAGATACGACCACAGTGAAAGGGCCACTTCGATAGTTTTGCTGCCGCTATAGGTGAGGTACGCTACGCAGACGAGGAAAATACCGGATCCTACAATGGGAGGCAGACCGAAGGAGTCGCGAAGAATGCTGCCGGATGCCGCCCCCACGACGCCCATGATGAGGCAGAGGAGGACGACGAAGGCTATTTCGTAGATAATCCATCCCTTGCCGATGAGCCGTTCGAAAAACGTCCGGTAGTCATACGCCTTGAAGACTCTGGCGAATTCAAAACTGATAGCGAAGAGCGCCGCCCACAGGACGAATGTCAGCCCCATGCCCATGAGACCGCCCGTTGGTCCGTACTGCCCGAAGTATTCCACCAGTTCGCGGCCCGTGCCGTACCCTCCCGCGATGAGCACCGACTGCGCGATGAAGCCCGGCAGCAGGTATTTTTTGTACCAGCTGTAGTTCATGAAAAAACCCAACGAACTGCTTTTTTTCTCGTTTTCCATATAAACCCCTCCTTCTGTGTGTTCGGAGCGCATTCTCTCCTCAAAAAGCGTCTTTCCCGTACCCTTGCGGGAGCATCTTGGGAATCCGGACCAGGAGGTCGCCGTTCACGGTACGGTGAGAGAGCCTTTTCCGGACGAAAATTTGCGGATAATCTTAAAATGAAGGTATTGCTCTGTCAAGCTAAAAATATAAACTGGAAAAGGGAAGGAAGGGAAAAACGACGAAACCATGCGTCGAAAATCGTTTTCTCATTCGGAGTCTCATCATAGAGCGTGAGTGTATTCATGCAAATGAATGCATACGATATACGTACCTCTTCGCGTATGCTCTGTGTTGCATAGCGATAGGTCTTCCCGTAGAATACAACAAAAGGTATACTGCGAGCGGTTTCCCAATTTAAAGAGAGGTGAATCTATTTTGAACAAAATCGGTCTTATCCCGAAACTGATTATCGGCATCATCGTCGGCATTCTCGTAGGCAAGTACGGCGGGGTTCTTCCAGTGCGGATTTTGGCGACCTTCAACGGTCTTTTCGGCAACTTCCTCGGTTTTGTCATTCCGCTCATCATCATCGGTTTCGTAGCGCCCGGCATCGGGGAGCTGGAGGCAGGAGCCGGGAAGCTGCTCGGCATGACGGCGGGTATCGCCTATTCTTCGACCGTCATGGCGGGCCTTGCCGCGTTCTTCGTGAACAGCGCGCTCTTCCCGCTCTTTTTGACGCCGGGGAGCATCGTGCTCGACGATCCTGCGAATCCGGAACACGCGCTGCTCCCCGCGCTCTTCAACGTCGACATGCCGCCGTTGATGGGCGTGATGACGGCGCTGCTGCTGGCGTTCACCCTCGGCCTCGGAATGGCCGCGATCCGGAGCGGCGCGCTCCAGCGGGGGTTCAAGGAGTTCCAACAGATCATCGAGAAGCTTATCAAGGGGATCATCATTCCGCTGCTTCCATTCCACATCGCCGGTATCTTCGCGAACATGACGCACGCCGGGCAAGTGGCGGAGATCCTCTCGGTCTTCCTGAAGGTCTTTTTGATCATCATCGCGCTTCATTTGAGCGTGTTGATCATCCAGTACGTTGCGGCCGGAGTCATCGGCGGCAAAAACCCGTTGAGGCTGCTGCGGACGATGCTTCCCGCCTATTTGACGGCCCTTGGGACGCAGTCGTCGGCGGCGACCATTCCCGTAACTCTCGAGCAGAGCATCCGCAACGGAGTCCGCAGGAGTGTGGCGAACTTTGTCGTCCCGCTTTGCGCCACCATCCACATGTCGGGGAGCACCATCACCATCACGAGTTGTGCAATGGCGATCATGGTGCTGAACGGTATCTCCTTCTCTTTCGTCACTATGATCGGTTTCATCATGATGCTCGGCGTCACGATGGTGGCCGCTCCGGGAGTGCCGGGAGGATCGGTGATGGCGGCCCTGGGGCTGCTTCAGACCATGCTTGGATTCGATCAGACGCTCCTTTCGCTGATGATCGCGCTCTACGTGGCGCAGGACAGCTTCGGGACGGCGTGCAACGTGACGGGCGACGGCGCGATCGCGGTGGTAGTCGACAGGATTTACGGAACACTTGCGGAGGACGAGGCGCGGAGCGGAACCTCCTGATCCGGTAGCCGTTCCCACCTCTACAGAAAGAACGAACGGGCGCGTCCACCGATGCGCCCGTTCGTTCTTTCTCCGGCGGTTCGTGGTTCGACCGCGACATTCATGTCGTCAGCCAGCAGGTTCCATAGGGATTCAGCACGACCTCCGCGACGCCGCGCTCCGTCCTGTAGTCCTCGTTTGTAAGCAGGTTGCGGCAACTCCCGTCGAGGCCGGGAAGGTGTCCGGCGCCGATCGTGACGTGCATCGGGCTTACTGTGACGTTTTGGAGGCAGAGCACCGGGCGCCCCCCATCGGGTGGTGTTCGCAGCAGCGCGAACAGCCCCTCGCCGATGTCAAGCACCTTCTGCTCGCCTTCCGGGTGGAAGGCCTGCTCCTCGCGGCGGACGCGGAGCAGGCGGCGCAGTTCGTTGAAGATCCGTCCCGACCGCCCCGCGGGATCGGCGATTGCCTCTTCCAGCGCCGAGCGGTCGAACTTCTTGCGGTTCAGGGAGCGCGCCCGTCCGGTCTCGGCGAAGCATTCGTGGCAGTTGCGCGAGCCGAAGAGGCTGTGGACGTAGATGCCCGGAACTCCGGCGAGCGACAGCAGTATTGCCTGGGAGGCGATAAAACGTGCGGCGTCCGTCTCCGGCTCCGGTTTTGCAGGATCGTTCAGGAAGTCGTAGAGGGTGATGTTCAGTTCGTACGGACTGATGGAACCGTCGGCGTTCGTCTTGTACGAGACGTGCCCGCCGTGAGCGAGCGCGCGCTCCGCGAGCGTCCGCACCTGTTCGTCGCTCAGGATGCCCCTGGCCGGCGTCACTCCGATGCCGTCGTGCGAGGCGATAAAGTTGAAGAAGGTTGCGCCGCGCCTCGGGGCGGCCAGCTCGGAGACCCACTTCGAGAGGACGGTCGCGTCCCCGCCGAGCAGGGTGTGCAACGTCAGCGGCGCCAGCGAAAAGTTGTAGACCATCTGCGCTTCATCGGTCCCGTGCCCGTCCGCCCGCGCTTCTCCGAAGTAGCCGACGTTCTCGGCGTGCGGGACGTTGGTCTCGGTGATAAGCAGCACGTGCGGGGCGACCTCGTCGAGCACGGCGCGCCAGAATTTGACCACGGCATGCGTCTTCGCCAGGTGTATGCAGGAGGTTCCGGGAGTCTTCCAAAGATAGGCGATCGCGTCCAGGCGGATGATCTCCGCGCCCCTGAACGCGTAGTGGAGCAGAATGTCGGTCATCTCCAGCAGCACGTGCGGAGCGGCGTAGTTCAGGTCGATCTGGTCGGCGCTGAAAGTCGTCCACACGCGCCGCTCGCCGGTCGCCGTCTCCACCTTTGTCAGCAGCGGGGATGTGCGGGGCCGCACCACTCGCGAGAGGTCCGCGCCTTCGGGAGGGGTGATGAAATAGTCCGTGTATGGGGGCTCGTCGCGGAGAAAGGAGGTGAACCAGTCGCTCCGGCGCGAGACGTGGTTGGCGACGAAGTCCAGCATCAGGCGGTATCGCTCCCCCAGCGCGGCGATGTCGTTCCAGTCTCCGAGCGCGGGATCGACGCGCCGGTAGTCGACGACGGAGAAACCGTCGTCGGAGGTGTAGGGGAAGCAGGGGAGAATGTGCACGCCGCTGACGCACCCCTCGAGGTGTGTATCCAGGAAGCCCCGCAATGTGCGGAGGGGTGGCTCTCCGGGCGCGCGGAACTGGTCTCCGTAAGTGATGAGGATGGAGTCCCGTTCGTCCGGTAGATACGCTCTTCGCGAGGGGGCCGGGATTTTCCCTCGGTACGAATCCATCAGCGCCTCCAGCCCCGGCCGCGCGCGTTCCGCCTCCTCCTCTCCGTAGAGAAATGTCAGCAGCCTCTTGATGCGTGCGCGTGTGTCGTTCATTGTGCATGCTCCTTCGAGAAGAGTTGTGAAACGATGTGCGGCGAGCGGTGCAAAGGACTTAAATCCGCTCGTGCAGCACGTCGATCAGCAGCGCCGCGGTCCATGAGAAACGGTGCGCGCCGTGCCCCTCTCCCGTTTCGGGGTTGAAGTACTCGCGAAAACCGCCCTTTGCCGGGAGTTCCATGATTGCGCGCCGGAGCCGTTCCGCCTGATCGTTGCGACCGTACGCCCTCAGGCCGTGCATCAGCAGCCAGTTCATCTGTATCCAGGCCGGGCCGCGCCAGTAGCGCTTCGGGGAGTATTCCGGCGCCTCCCGGTCGTAGCTGGACGCGGGATACCCCTTCTGCTCCGCTCCAAGGCCGAACGAAGGCGTGAGCAGGCGGCGCAGCATCGTCTCCGCGCGATCCCCGCCGGGGATGCGGGCGAAGAGGGGGGAAAACCCGGCCAGCGCGGGCATTGGTATCGGTTTTCCCGTGGCGAGGTCGAAGTCCGCGTAGTAGCCCCTGTCCCCGTCCCACAGCTTCCTGTTCACGGCGTCGGCGGTGCGGCGAGCGCGCGCTTCGAACGGCGCGGGATCTTCGCCGAGAAGGCGGGCCAGCTCCGCCATGTCCTGTTCCGCGCGGCAGAGCAGCGTGTTGAACATGACGTCCTGCACCAGGAACGGGCAGCCGTCGCCGAAGATCTTCCGTTCGTCGTATCCTCTCCGCCGGAAGAAGTCCACGAGAAAAATGTAGCGGTCGTAGTCCGAGTCGAGCGGACGTTCCTCGGGGACGACAGCGAGCGTGTCTCTTCTGCGGAATCCGGAGATCCGGGCGGGCGGCACGTCCATCCGCGCCAGCACCGGATCCCACAGGGGAGAGTTATCCTGGCCGGACTCCCACGGATGGATGATGTACGCCACTCCCTCGCCTTTCGGGTCGCGCTCCCGGTAGAGCCAGTCGTGCCATGCGCGCAGCTTCGGGAAAAGCTCTCCCGCGAAGCCGAGCGTCTCTTGCTTTCCGTCCTCTTCCGCGCAGCGGACGATATGGAGGACTGCCGTGGCGTGGTTCGGAGGCTGCACGATCCCGGAAGTGCTCGGGGAGAGCGGAGCGAACGTGTTCCGTTCGGTCCGCCAGAAGTCCGGACCCGGGAAGTACGATGCGTCGGGGGTCGCGTTGTGGAAGACGATGTGCGGCACGCGCCCGTCCGCCCACTGCCCGTTGAAGAGAGAACGGAGTTCGCGCTGCGCTCGTTCCCGGTCGTAGCGGGCGTACCCGGCGGCGATGAACGCGGAGTCCCAGGACCACTGATACGGGTACTGGTTCTGCGCGGGAACGGTGAATCCGTCCTTCCAGTTTTCGTCGAGCACCTCGCGAGCCGATTGCAGCAGCGCGGTTGTCTCCTGTGAAGCGTTCATTGTACAGCCTCCCTTGCCTTCATAAGCGCTCCCGGACGAAGCCGGCCGGAAGCATGCGAAACGGTGTCCGTTCTCCACGCTCGATCTCGTTGCGGGTACATGATCGAGCGGCGGGGCGGCGCGGTCCGGAACGAAGCGGACCGTTCCCTAAAGCGACGGATAGAGCGCGCGCTTCGTGTCCGGATCGATCCAGCGGACGCTCTCCGGAGGGAAGCGAAGCCAGACTTCGCCTCCGGCGCGCGCCGGAAATCCGGGGTGCGTGGAAACCTTGATTCTATGGCCGCCGAAGGCCGCAGTCAACAGATTCTGCGAGCCGAGCGGCTCCACGACCAGAACGTCGGTCCGCAGGGCGTCATTGGCCGGTTCGTGCAGCGTCTCCAGGTTCTCGGCCCTGATGCCCAGCACGATGGGCTTGCCGTCGTACTTCTTCAGGACGGGCTGCATTCGGGGCGTCGGCGTCACGTCGAATTCACCCAGACGGACGAAGGTTTCGCCGTCCTTTTTTCGGACCTGCCCTTCGAGGAAGTTCATCGGCGGGTTCCCGATGAATCCTCCGATGAAGCGATTCGCAGGGTAGTCGTAGACGGTCGTCGGGGAGTCGACTTGCTGAACCGTCCCTCCGTGCATCACCGCGATGCGGTCGCCCATGCTCATTGCCTCTATCTGGTCGTGCGTGACGTAGACGGTGGTCGTTCCGATCTCGGCCAGAAGCTGTTTCAGCTCGGCGCGCATCTCCAGTCGGAGCAGCGCGTCGAGATTGCTCAACGGTTCGTCCATCAAGAGCACTTGCGCCTGCATGGCTATGGCGCGCGCCACCGCCACGCGCTGCCTCTGGCCGCCGCTCATCTTCGACGGGTAGCGGTCGAGCATCGTCTCGATATGCAGCAGTTCCGCCGCCCGCCGGACCCGGCTGTCTATCTCCGCCTTCTCCTCCTTCCGCATCCGCAGGCCGAAGGCGATGTTCTCGTAGACGTTCATATGCGGGAAGATGGCGTAGCTCTGAAAGACCATGGAGATGCGCCGTTCCCTCGGGGGCAGGTAGGTGACGTCCCGCCCGCCTATGCCGATTCGTCCTTCGTCGGCCATGCCGAGCCCGGCGATTGCGCGGAGCAAGGTCGTCTTGCCGCAGCCGCTGGGACCCAGCAGCACCATGAACTCATGCTCGGCGACGACGAGGGAGACGTCGTTCACCGCGACGAAGTCGCCGAACCTCTTGACGACGTTTTCTATCCGTATCTCCGACATGATTCCGCTCCTTCCGTAATTTTGTTCACTTGCTGGACTGCCCCCACATGTTGAAAAGGTACTTGCGGATGATCATGATGAAGATCACCGAGGGAATCAACATGAAGAATCCTCCCGCGAACTTGTACGCGTCGGGGGCCTCCCGCAGCGAGACGAGCACCTGCGCGGGCAGCGTGCGATTCTGCACCGTGAGCACTGTGGCCGCGAAGACTTCGTTCCAGGACATCACGAAGGTGAAGAGCGCCGCGGCGGCGATGCCGGGCAGCACCAGCGGCAGCACGACCCGCCGGAACGCCTGGAAGGCCGTGCAGCCGAAGACTTGGGCCGCCTCCTCGAGTTCATACGGAATGCTCGCGAAGACGCTTCCGATGACGAGCACCGTCGTGGGCAGCGTGAGCGCAGTATGCATCAGCGCAAGACTTGAGACCTTGTCGAACATTCCCAGGTTGATGAAGGTCACCGCAAGCGGAATGGAGAGGATGACCACAGGAAAGGCGCGCACGGCGAGGATGGAGAGGCGGAATGCGTTATGGCCTCGGAAGACGTAGCGCGAGAGTGCGTATCCTGCCGGCGCCGCGATCAGCGTGGAGAGGGCCAGGGTGATCAGCGCGACGACGACGCTGTTGATAAGACCGGGGATGATACCGCGCGCCTCCAGGAAGAAGCGCATGGTGTCCAAGGAGAACGGAATGAAAGGCAGCACGCCCTTGGGAAAGTTTCGCATCGCTTCCGGCGTTGTGAGTGCCATCGACGCGATGAGCCATATCGGAAGAAGAATCCACAGAGAGAGAACGATCGCCGTCAGATAGGTGAGCGCCCGCTTGATCAGGAGGCGTCGCTTCGCGCGTGCGCGAACCTTCGTCATCTCGTCCGAAACCCGTACGCTCATGAGACCGCCTCCTCCTGTCCGCGTACAGTACGCAGATAGATACCGGCGCTGATCATCGAAAGCAGGAGAATCAGGCCTGAATATGCTGCGGCCGTGTTCATGTTGCGGAGGGCGTAGTACTGGCGGTAGGTCTCGTTAGCGAGCACTGTGACCACGTCGCCTCCGCCGAGCGCGATCACCACGGCGAAGACCTGTAGCGCAAGAATGGTTCTCAGGATGAGGGCGACCTGAAGGCTTGGCTTGAGCAGGGGAAGAATCACGTAGCGCACCCGCTGCCAGAGGGTCGCGCCGAAGAGTTCGGCTGCCTCCAGCACCTCCTGCGAGATCGCCTGCAGCCCGGAGACGACGATGACCATCACCAGGGACGTCGCCCGCCAGACCTCGGCGATCCATACCGCTACAAGGATCCAGTGGCGCGTCGCGGCGGTGAGGTATGCCTGCGGACTTTCGATCAGCCCGAGGGAGTAGAGAATGCTGTTCAGATAGCCATTCTGCGTGAAGATGGAGGACCAGACGATCCCCACGGCAAGGTCGGACGCGGCCAGCGGGATGGCGAAGATGGCGAGGAAGAGCAGGTTGAACTTCAGCCGCGCCTGAATCACCAGCGCCATCACGATCGCCAGCACGAGCTGTACAGGGATGATCAGCAGCATCAACAGGAAGGTCGTTCCCAGCGCGGAGCGGAAGAAGCGGTCGTTGAGCATCCGCTGAATGTGGAGCAGGGTGAAGCGGCCGGTATCGCCGGAGTCCACCCTGCCGGTCGCGCCGTCGCCGTAGATCTGCAGCCTGCGGGAAGGGGCCCATCCCGAGAACCTCTGTTCGTCGCGTACTCCTTCAATAAGAAACCAGACTTCAAGAGATTTCTGTCGCGCGATCGCGACCTCCGTCCTGCTCGCGAACTCTCCGACGACTTCGCTCCGTTCGTCGGGAGAGGCGTGCACCGCCGTATGCTGCCCGGCGACGCTTCCGAGGCGCGGGCGAATCGTGCCCCGAACAGGAACTCCGGAGGCATCGGCCTCGCGGACGCGGATGCGGCTCTCGGGCGCCCACCCTTGGATCATGCCCCCGCCGGGGGTCTCGCCCTCGACAAAAAACCAGACGTCGAGGAGGGCGGGGCCTCCGTCCGCTTCGCCGGGGGCGAGAGGGACGTTGCTTCTGTCCAGCACTGCGATTCTCGTTCCCTGTTCGAGAGCGCCCGCTTCGTTCTCCTCTCCCGGCGCGATACGCAGCGAGAGCAAACTCTGTTCTTCCCAGATCGCCAAGCGAATCGCCTGCGTCATCGGCCAGGCGAAGAAGACCAGCAGATAGAGCAGCGCGGGTGAAATCAAGAGGTACGGCGCCCACTGCGTTTTCGTGCGGCGCTTCGGAGTACGGAGAGGCTGTATGCTCATGTTTCCCATCTCCCTTCGGCGGACGGGGAGAGCCCGCGCTTGGGCGAACTCTCCCCGAGGGTGGCATTCAGAACAAGCCCCGATGGTCCTCTAGCGGGGCAGGACTTTGCTCGGGCCGTCGGAGGCGGGATCGGGCGGCCATGCGGGCGCTCCGGTCTCGTCCATCAGGCGCTGCAGGTTCGCAGCCTCCTCCTCGAGCACCTTGCCGATATCCTCGCCGTTCAGTATCGTCCGGTCGAAGGCGTTGCGGAAGATCTGGTTGATCTCGCCGCCTCTCGATCCGAGGCCGACGGGGAGCAGGGCCGGAATCGCGTTCGCGGCGTTGGCCTGCGCGTTTACCGCCTCCATCTGGATGGCGACGCCGCGGGGGAGGTCCGACGTGTCCACGCCGCCGACCGCGGGGAAGAAGCCCAGCTCCCTGAGGATTCTGGCCTGCGTCCCGGGCTTCGTCAGGAAGTCGATCGCCTGCTTCGCTGCCTCTGCGTCGGGAGCGGCCTTCGAGATGCCGAGCCCCACGATGACCGGCATGAATCCGAGGCCCGCCGGGCCGGAGGGCGCCGGGAAGGCGACGAAGTCGTCGGGTTTTTCGTTAAAGGCGGGAAGCAGGCGCGCCGTGTGATCGAACGCCACCCAGACGTCGCCCTTCAGCAAGGGTTCATGCATCAGATTGTAGTTGATCGATTCGGGGTGGACGTGCGGCCACAGCTCCGCCTTCACCCACTCCAGCATGGCGACGGCCTCTTTGCTCCGGAACTTGCTCACCATTCCGCCGGTGAACGACGGCCAGAGATACCCCTGGAGGAAGCGCTGGAAGAGTCCGGCGTGCGGGAGCCCCAGGAGCGGTTTGCCTTCGCCCTTGTGGAGCGCCTTGCTCCAATCGGCGAGCTGCTGCCAGGTCAGCGTTTTCAGATCGGCGCCCTCGGGAAGGTATTCGAGCGCCTTCTTGTTGGCGGCCATGACGTAGGTCGCCTGCATCCAGGGAATGTAGTACAGAGCGTCTTCGCTCCCCAGGAGGCCGGTCTGCATGAAGGCGGGGGCGAATTCCCGGCTCTCGGAGAGATCTTCGGCCAGGTCGATCAGGTTCATGAGCGCGTTCACGCGCTGCAGAGGGGGAAAGGTGCCGTGGAGCGCGCCGATCAGGCCGACGGTTCCCTTGCCGGCCCGCGTTTCCGCGGTGACAAGGTCGATCAGCGGTCCGTCGTTGGAATCGGCGGTGTAGTCGAAGCCGCCGTCCTTCAGAATCTCGCGGAACTTCGCCTGCTCTTCGACCGGCGCGAACTGAGTGGAGAAGAAGACCAGCCCGGAGAGTCCGGCGGCGAACGCGGCGCCGCACCAGAGGATCGCGCCCAACGCGAGCAGAGCGGCGAACGCTCGTGTTCTTTTCACGTGCTTTCTCATTTCATTCCTCCTTGTACACACATCCTCCCGCGCCTGAAAAACACTCCCCGAAACGACCGGTCAGGTGGCGGGAGCCCGTTGTCTTTCCGCCGTATCGCAGCGTTTCATTCGATGGATGCACGTTCGCGCCGCATCACCCCCCCGCCTGTTCCGACTGCTTCCGGGGAGCGCCGCAGGAAGAGCGGACGATCAGCCTCGGCTCCAGGATCTCGCTCCGGGAGGCCAGTTCCGTTCCGGCGATCAGCCGGACGAGCTTTTCGCAGACCATTCGTCCTATTTCGTAGATGGGTTGATGAATCGTGGTCAGCGGAGGGTGCGCGTGCTCCGCCATCGGAATGTCGTCGAAACCTGTGACGGCGATGTCCGGACCGACGGAGATCCCGCGCTCGTGGAGCGCGCTCATCGCGCCCAGAGCCATCAGGTCGTTGCATGCTACGATTGCGGAGGGAGGATTCGCGCCGTCGAGCAGCGAGGCTGTCGCCTCGTATCCGCTCTTCTGGGTGAGATCTCCCTGGAGTATTCGCATTTCGTCGGGATCGAGGCCGTGCGCGGCCATCGCCTGGCGCAGACCGTCGAGACGGTGCTCGACGAAGAGCAGTTCGGAGGGGGAACTCAGAAAGGCGATACGCCGGCGACCGAGGCCGATGAGGTGGTCCCCGATCAGACGCATCCCCTTGGCTCCGTCCACGTCGACGAAGGGGAAGTCCGCGCCGTTTTCGGTCCGCCCGAAGGCGACGAAGGGAACTTGGGATTTGTGGAGCCATGCGATGCGAGGGTCTCGGCGCCGCGTGCGGACGACGACGAAGCCGTCCACCTGCCCGCTGCTCACTTTGCGCCGGTAGAGTTCCATCTCTCCCTCTCCCGGCGCCTGCACGGAGAGCAGCAGGTCGTATCCGCGCTCCGCGGCCATATTGCCGACGCCGGTCAGGAATTCGCTGAAGAACGGGTCGGAGAATCGGGGGCCGACGGTGGGGAGAATGAGGCTGATCGTCCGCGAGCGGCGCTTCTGAAGAGAACGCGCGAGGAAGTTGGGCGTGTAGTGCAGCTCGTCCGCCACGCGGCGTACCAGCCCTTTCGTCTCCTCGCTGACGTCGTCGTACCCCGCCAGGGCGCGCGAGACCGTGGTGATGGATTTTCCGGTGCGTTCAGCGAGCTGCTTGAGTGTGACCGCCATAGTCGGTTCCTCCCCGAGAAGTCGAAGTGCGTTCCGATACATGAACCAAAACGTTTTGATTCTGGTACGTACTCTAAGCCAAAACGTTTTGGATGTCAAGAAATGTTTCCTCTCCTCGTGACGCTTCATTGTGTCTTCCGGTGAAACGGGAGGGTGTGCGTGACCGCGTACGGAGCGCAGGGGAACGATTACCCTTGATGTATTCGGCATTTAAAGTTACCCTAGAACAATAGATTTTCAATGCGCGAAGAGGAATAACCAAAGTGCATTGTGAAACGCAAAGGGGGGTGCAGTATGACGACGCACAACGAAAATACACTGCCGATTGAGAGCCCGCACGCGCTTGGAGTTCAGGAAGCACTTGAGAGACTTCGTGTTACAAGGGAGGGGCTGAAGAGGGAAGACGCCGCCGAACGTCTGCGTTCGGTCGGTCCCAACAGGCTGCCGGAACCGCCGAAGGAGGGTGTGCTGAAGCGTTTCTTCAAGCACTTTCACGATCTGCTGATCTTTGTTTTGCTTGCCGCGGCCCTTATCACCGCAGTTCTGGGGCACTTCGTCGACACCGGAGTTATTCTGGCCGTGGTGGTGATAAACGCCGTCATAGGCTTTTTGCAGGAGGGGAAGGCGGAAGAGGCCCTTGAGGGTATCCGGAAGATGCTCTCCCTCACCGCGCACGTGCGGCGGGGGGGAGAGTGGGAGGAGAGGGGCGCGGAAGAGCTTGTCCCCGGCGATATCGTCCGTCTGCGTTCGGGGGACAAGGTCCCGGCAGATGTGCGCCTGTTGGAAACGGTGAATCTCCGTATCGAGGAGGCCGCGCTTACCGGAGAGTCGGCTCCCTCCGGGAAGGATACCGAGGCCGTTTCGCCCGCCGCCGGGGTCGGCGACCGCTCCTGCATGGCCTTTTCCGGCACGATGGTGGCTGCGGGGCGGGGGACCGGCGTGGTGACGGCGACGGGGGCCTCCACCGAGATAGGAAAAATCAACAGGATGATCTCCGACGTGGAACAGCTCGCCACACCGCTTACGAGGCAGATGAACAGGTTCGGCAAGGCGCTCTCGGTCGTCGTCGTCGGTATGGCGGCGCTGATGATGCTGGTCGGCCGAACGCTTCACGACTTTGCATGGGGCGATCTCTTCTTCGCGGCCATCGGATTTGCCGTCGCGGCCATCCCCGAAGGGCTGCCCGCCATTCTGACGATTACGCTCGCGCTCGGCGTCCAGCGGATGGCCCGCCGGAACGCGATCACCAGAAAACTGAACGCCGTCGAGACGCTCGGCTCCGTGACGGTGATCTGCTCGGACAAGACAGGCACGCTCACCCGGAACGAGATGACGGTGCGCTACGCGATCACACCGGAGGGCAAATACGAAGTCTCGGGGACGGGATACCGTCCCGAGGGGGAGATCTCGCTCGGCGGGAGCGCGGTCTCCGCCGAAGAACGCGATGACCTCAACGCCCTGGTGGAGACGATGGCTGTCTGCAACGACTCGGAGATCCTCGAGGAGGACGGAGAGTGGCGAGTGACCGGCGAGCCCACGGAAGGGGCGCTGCGGACCTTGGCGCGCAAGGCGTCGTTCGATCCGGCCCGGTACGAGCGGATCGCATCCATTCCCTTCGAGTCGGAGAACAAGTTCATGGCGACGCTTGACCGGCTTCCCGGAGGAGGCGTCCGCATACTGCTCAAGGGCGCCCCGGATAGGCTGCTGGAAAGGTGCGGACAGCAGAGAGGCGCGGACGGAACTGTTCAGCCGCTGGACCGGGAGTCGTGGGAACAGCGGCTGGAGGAGCTGGGCGGCGAAGGGCTTCGCGTGCTTGCAGCCGCCTTCAAAGATGCGGACGAGGGGAAGAGCGGGCTGGATATGGAGGATGTCGAAAACGACATGGTGTTCCTTGGCCTCGTCGGCATTATCGACCCGCCTCGTCCGGAGGCGATAGAGGCCATCAAGATATGCAGGGACGCGGGAATCAAGGTGAAGATGATCACCGGCGACCATGCGGGGACCGCAAGCGCCATCGGACGCGAGATGGGCATTACCGATACCGGCTTGGCCGTTACCGGCGAGGAACTGGAGAAGGCCTCCGACGGAGAGCTGCGCACGATCGTACGTGACGCGGACATCTTCGCCCGCACCAGCCCGGAGCACAAGCTGCGGCTTGTGCAGGCGCTTCAGGCGAACGGAGAGGTTGTCGCGATGACCGGCGACGGAGTGAACGACGCTCCCGCGCTCAAGCGGGCCGACGTCGGCGTGGCCATGGGGATCAAAGGGACGGAGGCGACCAAGGAGGCGGCGGACATCGTGCTGGCGGACGACAACTTCATCTCCATCGAGCGCGCGGTGGAGGAGGGGCGCACCATCTACGACAATCTGCGGAAGGCCATTCTCTTCATCCTGCCGACGAACGGCGCCGAAGCGCTGGTCATTCTTGCAGCCGTGGTCTTCGGGCTGTCCCTTCCGCTGACGCCCGTGCAGATCCTCTGGGTCAACATGGTGACCGCCGTCACGCTCGCCCTCGCTCTTGCCTTCGAGCCGGCCGAGCCGGGAGTGATGCAGCGGCCTCCGCGCTCGCCCGACGCCCCGATTCTCGGCGGACTCTTCCTGTGGCGCATCGCGTTCGTCTCCGTGCTGATCGGCGGGGCGACCATCGCCGTCTTCCTTGTGGAGCGGCGGCTCGGCATGCCTCTGGAGACGGCGCGGACGCTCGCGGTCAACACGCTCGTTTGCGGACAGGCGTTCTATCTTTTCAACAGCCGGTATCTTCACGAGTCGAGTCTTGCGCCCGACAGGATTTTCGCAAACCGCGCCGCGTGGATGGCGGTCGGCGTGCTGGCCGTACTCCAGCTCGTCTTCGTCTACGCGCCGTTTATGCAGCTCTGGTTCGGCTCGGCGCCGCTGGAGCTTCGCCACTGGCTGATTCCCCTCTCTCTGGGCGCGGCGGTCTTCCTTGTCGTCGAGGGTGAAAAGAGCATAACGCGCCGTGCGCGCGCCGCGAACGGACGACGGAGCGGTGTGTAGCCTGAACAGGGGTTGGAAGAGATATCGAAGAAGCGGAGGTATAGAAATGAAAAAAAAGAAAATCGACTCCCCGGCGGGGGCTGGTTTCAACGCGCCACCGGGGAACGGAGAGAGGTGCGCGGCCGAGGAGATCCTTCAAATCGGCGATCCGCTTCCCTCCGCTCTGGACGGTTTCGACGCGATCGCCCGCAAGGCGGAGGGAAAGCGGATTGCGATCTTCCTTGATTACGACGGCACGCTCTCTCCCATCGTGGAGACTCCGGAGCAGGCGATTATGGGCACGGAAATGCGGGAAGCGGTCGTCGAACTCGCCGAATGCACTCCGCTCGGGATCATCAGCGGCCGTGATCTCGAAGATGTGCGCGACAAAGTGAAGATCGACGGCATCGTCTACGCCGGAAGCCACGGCTTCGACATCGCAGTCCCCGACGGAATGAAGTTTGAGAATACGGTCGGGGAGGAATACCTTCCTGCGCTCGACAGCGCGGAGAACGCTCTGTCGGAGAAGATCGGCGCCATTGAAGGGCTTCTTTTGGAGAGAAAAAAGTTCGCCATCGCCATTCACTACCGGCGGGTTGCTCCCGAGAACATCGAGCGGATAGAGGCAGCCGTCGACGAAGTGACTTCGGATCACCCCGACCTTCGAAAAGCGTACGGCAAAAAGATTTTCGAGCTTCAGCCGAAGATGGACTGGCACAAGGGGAAGGCGCTCTTCTCCCTGATGCGCACGTTGGAACTCGACCGGGAAGACGTGCTCCCCGTCTATATCGGAGACGACGTGACCGACGAGGACGCGTTCCGCGCGCTGAAGGGAAGAGGCGTCGGCATCGTGGTCCGGGAAGAAGCCTACGAGACCGCGGCTGCGTTCAGCCTGAAGGATCCCGATGAAGTCCGGGAGTTCCTTCTTCGTGTGATTCCGCTGTGCAGGAGGTCGTCATGAGTACGTGGGCGCTGGTTTACGAAGGATTCGATCCGGAGAGCGAGCGCCTGCGGGAAGCTCTCTGCACTCTCGGGAACGGCTATTTCGCGACCCGGGGCGCGGCGCCGGAGGCCGAGGCGGACGGCGTGCACTCTCCGGGGACCTATCTCGCGGGGGGGTACAATCGCCTGCGAACAAAGGTCGCCGACCGTATGGTGGAGAACGAGGACCTTGTGAACATGCCCAACTGGATGGTTCTCCGCTTTCGGCCCGAGGGCGGCGAATGGCTGAGTCCGGAAACCGCCGAGGTGCTCGCCTACCGGCAGGAGCTGGATATGGAAAAGGGAGTCCTCTCCCGAACGGTCGCGTTCAAGGACGTCGAGGGGAGGACGACTACGCTGATAGAGCGGCGCTTCGTTCATATGGGGAAGATGCACCTCGCCGGACTGGAGACGACCGTTGTTCCGGAGAACTGGAGCGGCCGCCTTCAGGTGCTTTCGAGTCTCGACGGAACGGTGATCAACTCCGGAGTCGAGCGCTACAAAAAGCTCGACGGCAAACACCTCTCGTTCATCCGGAGCGAATGTCTGGACGACGAGACCGTTCTTCTGCTCGTCGAGACCAACCAGTCGGAAATACGCGTCGCCGAGGCCGCCAGAACCCGCGTCTTCGCCGGGGACGAAGCGCTCGAAGTCGAACGGTCGACGGTCGGGCGTCCGGGATACATCGGGCAGGAATTCTTCCTCGACGTCTCGGAGAAAAAACCGGTACGGGTGGAAAAGATCGTCTCTCTCTTCTCCTCCAAGGATTTCGCCATCTCGGAACCGGCTCTCGACGCCGGGCAGGAGGTGAAAAACGCACCCGGTTTCGACGAGCTGCTGCACAGCCATCTGCTCCGCTGGAAACACCTGTGGGGGCGGTGCGACATCCGCCTCGAAAACAGCGACCGGTCCCAGATGATTCTGAGGCTGCACATCTTCCATCTGCTGCAGACGGTGTCGATGAACTCGATCGATCTCGACATCGGTGTTCCTGCGCGTGGGTGGCACGGCGAAGCCTACCGCGGACATATCTTCTGGGACGAGATTTTCATCTTCCCCTATCTCAATGCGCGAATACCGGTGCTCACGCGCTCGCTGCTTCTGTACCGCTACCGGAGGCTCGACAAGGCGCGCGCGGCGGCCCTGAACGAGGGGTTCGAAGGGGCGCTCTATCCATGGCAGAGCAGCAGCAACGGCCGCGAGGAGACGCAGCAGCTGCATCTGAATCCGAAGTCGGGGCGCTGGCTGCCCGACAATACCCATCTGCAGCGGCACGTGAACGCGGCTATCGCCTATAACGTCTGGCAGTACTACAACGCGAGCGGCGACATGCAGTTTCTGAACAGCTACGGCGCGGAGATGCTCCTTGAGATCGCACGTTTTCTGGCGGGTATCACGACCTTCAACGAAGAACTCGGACGCTACGAAATTCTGGGCGTCATGGGGCCGGATGAGTATCACGACGGTTATCCGAATTCCGAAGAGCCCGGACTGAACAACAACGCGTACACGAACGTGATGACCGTCTATGTCCTTCGGATCGCTTTGAAGGCGCTGGAGCTTCTCTCCTCCCGAAGAAGAGGAGAACTTTCGGATATCCTGGCCTTGGAGCAAGCGGAACTCGACCGGTGGCACGACATCATCGGGAAAATGCGCGTCGTCTTCCACGACGGAGATATCATCAGCCAGTTCGAGGGGTACGATTCCCTTGAAGAGCTGGACTGGGAGGCCTACAGGAAGAAGTACGACAACATCCAGCGGATGGACAGAATACTCGAAGCCGAAGGCGATACTCCGAACAAGTACAAACTCTCCAAGCAGGCGGATGTGCTGATGCTCTTCTACCTCTTTTCGACGGAGGAACTGAAGGAACTCCTCGGCGGGATGGGGTACGATTTCGACCCGGCGAGCATTCCCCGCAACGTCGAGTACTACCTGAAGAGAAGCTCTCACGGCTCCACGCTGAGCAACGTGATCCACTCGTGGGTGCTCTCGCGATCCGACCGCGCGCACTCGCTGGAACTCTTCCAGGAAGCCCTGGAGAGCGACGTCTCGGACATTCAGGGGGGCTCGACCGCCGAGGGTATCCATCTCGGCGCCATGGCGGGGACCGTGGACATCCTGCAGCGCTGCTACACGGGGCTGGAGTTCCGCGACGGAATGCTCTTTCTGAATCCGAAGATCCCCGACGATCTGCCCGCTCTCTCCATGAAGATACAGTACATGGGAAACTGGTTCGATATTTCCCTGACCGGGGAGCGCATGACTGTACACTGCGATCAGTGCGTGCCGGACGCGGCAAGGATCTCGTTCCGCGGCGACGTTCATCTGCTGCGACCGGGGGAAACGCTGATGTTCACTCTGCATGCGAAATCTTTAGGAGGCGATGCCAAGTGAAAAGAATCGTTGCGCTTACGTTGAATCCGGCGATCGACAAGAGTTCGAGCGTATCCCACGTCGTCGCCGAAAGGAAGCTCTACTGCGCCCGGCCCCGATTCGAGCCCGGGGGCGGCGGGGTGAACGTCGCCAGAGCCGTGAAGAAGCTCGGAGGGGAGTCGGTACTCCTCTATCCGGCGGGAGGCCTGACTGGTACCAGACTTCGAGAGCTTCTGGACGAAGAGGCGCTGCACCACCGTCCCTTCCCGATAAAGGGGGCTGTTCGTGAGAGTCTTGCAATCTTCGAGGAGGCCACCGGGCAGCAGTACCGCTTCGGAATGCCCGGCCCCGAACTCTCTCAAGACGAGTGGGAGGGCTTCCTTCGGGAGCTCTCCGGGATGGAACCTTTTCCCGATTATCTGGTAGCCAGCGGAAGCCTTCCTCCAGGCGTGCCCGCCGGCTTCTATGCGGAAGTGGTGCGCATAGGAAAGGAGCGGGGCGCCAGGACCATCGTCGATACCTCGGGGGAGGCGCTTGAAGAGGCGCTGAAAGAAGGAGTTTTCCTGATCAAGCCGAATATCCGCGAGTTCAGGGAGATGGTCGGAGAGGATGTCAAGGAGAAACAGCAGATCGCGGAAGCGGCCCGGAGGCTTGTCGAAAGCGGCCGGTGCGAGGCGTTGACGATCTCTCTCGGCGCTGCGGGGGCCTTGATGGTCTCGAAGGAGTTTTGCAGGCACATAGTACCGCCGACAGTGCCCATATCGAGCAAGGTGGGCGCCGGCGACAGCATGGTGGCCGGGATAGTCCTGAGCCTTGCGCGGGGCATGTCGCTTGAAGAATCCTGCCTCTTCGGGGTTGCGGCGGGCACTGCGGCCGTCATGACGCCGGGGAGCGAACTGTGCCGGAGAGAGGATGCCGAAAGGCTGTATCGGTCGATGACCTCTGAACAGTGAGGGCGAGTTCCGCGGATCGGCGGTGCTTGGTTCGATTGTGAACGTCTCTCGGATTTTCTTCGGAGAGAAGGAATGCAGCGGAGATGATATACGTACGGTCCTGTGAATGAGGAACTCGTGAATCGCGATGAAGAAGGAAGCCGCGTGAGCGGCTTCCTTCTTTGAAATACCGGTTCTCCGTGCCGCTACGGCTTGAGAACGACCTTCAGCCCTTCGCGACTTTCGATGAGGTCGAATCCCTCTTTCCACCCCTCGAGCGGGAGTTTGTGGGTGATGAGGGCGTCGAGCGGCATCTGCCCCTGTCCCATGATCACGAGGACCTTCTCCCAGATGTCCCATGAGTGGCTGAACGACCCCTGGAGGGTCACGCCCTTCGAGAGCAGCGGGTCGAGGCTGATGTCCACGGGCTTCGGGCCCCATGCCACCTTGTTGATGACGCCTGCGGGCATGACCAGCTCCATCGAGAGCTTCAGCGTCGCCGTCGGGCCCGCCGCGTCGATGACGGAGTCGAATCCGTACCCTCCGTTGAACTTCGCGGCCACGTTCTTGGGGTCCGAGGAGCCGTCGAGGAGGTGCGTCTCCGTCGCGCCGTACTGCTTCGCTATTTCAAGGCGCTTTTCGTCGCCCGGCGCGCCGAAGACGGCGATGTTGCTCGCGCCGGCGAGCTTCGCCATGTGGGCGCAGAGCAGCCCTATCGGTCCGGGGCCGAGAACGGCGACGGAGTCGCCCGCCTTGACGCCCGTCTTCGCGATCACCACGTTGTAGGCCACGCACACGGGCTCCGTGCAGGAGGCGTCGCGCAGCGAGACCGAATCGGGGACCGCGTGCAGTATCCGCTCCGGTACCCGGACGTACTCCGCGAACGCGCCGTCCACGCCGAAGCCGTATCCTTTGCGCTCGCGGCAGAAGCGGTAGTTGTTCGTCTTGCAGAGGACGCACTCGCCGCAGAAACGGGCGTGCGTCTCCGAGGTCACTCGGTCGCCGACCTTCCATTTCGTTACGTTCGCGCCTACCTTTTCGATGGTCCCCGAGAACTCGTGCCCGAGGATGAGGGGGACCGCCATGGGGTAGGAGACCTGGTTGTGGTACATGTGCGGGTCGCTTCCGCAGATGCCGATGTACGCGACCTTCACGAGCACGTCCGACGCCTCGATCTCCGGTACCGGGACGTCCCGTACTTCCGTGTTGCCGTCTTCTCTCTTGTATTTCACCACTGCGCGCATAGTCCGTTCTCCCTCCTCGCCGCCCGTGACAGCGGCGGCGTTTCGTCGTCTATTCCGCGGAGATGTTCTCTCCGTCCTCAAGAGCCGCCTGTTCGGCGTAGTACTGTTTGGTGCGTTTGATCCCCGTCCAGACGAGCCACGCGATGCAGAGCAGCAGGATGATTCCGATGGGGCGTTCGAGCAGCGGCATGATGGCGCCGCGGCTCTGCTGGAGCGCCCTGCGGAAGCTGGTGTCGGCCAGGGGGCCGAGGATCAGCCCCAGGACGAGCGGGGCCAGAGGGTAGTCCATCTGCCGCAGGATGTACCCCAGGACGCCGAAGGCGAGCATCAGGTAGACGTCGAAGATGCGGACGCCTCCCGCGTACGCGCCGATGACGGTCAGGGGGATGACGATGGGGAGCAGAATCTCCCGCTTGATCTTCAGAATGGCCACCATCGGTTTGGCGAGCGCGAGCCCCCAGAAGAGCATGGCGAGCGAGCCGAGGATGAGCATGGCCGCCACGAGGGGGAGAAAGCCGGGGTTTTCGAAGTTGAGCATGGGGCCGGGGCGGACGCCGTGAAGCCAGACGGCCGCGAGGAACATCGCCGAGGGGGGGCTTCCCGGAACGGCGAGGGTGAGCAGCGGTATCATCGCGCCGCCGATGACGGCGTTGTTCGCCACTTCGGAGCAGACCAGCCCCTCGTAGCTTCCCGTGCCGAATTTGTGCCCCTGTTTGGAGCGCCTCTTGCCGACGTCGTAGGAGAGCCAGCTCCCGATATCCTCGCCCGCACCGGGAATGGCGCCGATGACGACGCCGATGACGCCGGAGCGGATGGCCGAGGGGATGAGGGGGAGAAATTCGCGCAGCGGCGGAATGATCTTCCCGACCTTTCCGTCGATCTTGTACGCCACGTTCTCCTGGAGCACCGCGAGGAACTCCGAGATGCCGAAGACGCCGATGAGCGCCGGAATAAGCGGGATGCCGCCCTTGAGCTGGAGGAAGTCGAACGTCAGCCGGGGGTAGGCGAAGATCTGCTCCATCCCCACCATGGCGGCGGCGAAGCCGAGAAAGCCGACGATCCACCCTTTGAGCGGGTCCTTCCCGGCGGAGAGGGTGCCGCAGATCATGATGCCGAAGAGAGCCAGCAGGAAGAGTTCCCAGTGACCGAAGCGGAGCGCGATCTTGTAGACGAGCGGCGAGAGGAAGATCATCACTAGAATGCTGAAGATGGTGCCGACGAACGAGGCGATGAGCCCCGTTCCGATGGCGAGCCCCCCCTTTCCCCGCTTGGCCAGAGGGAAGCCGTCGAGGCACGTTGCCGCTGCCGAGGGCGTTCCGGGGATGTTGATCATGATCGCCGCGTTCAGCCCTCCTGAGACGGCGCCGACGTAGACCGCCAGCAGGAAGGCGACGGCGTTCTCCAGCGGCATGCCGTAGGAGAGGTTGATGAGCAGCGCAAGCGCCATTGTCGCGGTCAGGCCGGGGATTGCGCCCACGAGAAGGCCCAAGAGGCTGCCGCCGAAGATGAGGGCGAGAATGGTCGGGTTGATGAGCGCCCCCAGCAGCGAGCCTCCCACCTGGACGGCCTCGTCGGCCAGAAGATGCAGTATTTCCATCTGTCCGTCCCTCCTTTACGGCATCGGGATCCGGAAGAGATCCCGAAATGCGAATGTGATGACGTAGGCCGCCAGAAAAGAGAGCAGCAGTATCCAGTGCGGCTTCATCGCCTTGAGGTAGATGAAGGTGACCAGAAGGTACCCCGCCGTGGCCCACAGAAAGGGGATATGGCCGACCGCAGTCACGTACGCGACGATGAAGAGAAGGAGAACGATCGCTTTGCGGACCCTCGGCGACATCGCGAACGCATGAAGGTTCTCCCTTCCGAGGACGTGCGAGGCCTGTTCCCACCCTCCTCGTTTCGCGGCGGAGCGGAGAAGGAGAAGCCCGAGGAGGATGAAGACCGCTCCGAGAATCAGAGGGAAGAGCCCGGGTGAAACGAGAAGGGAGTTGTTGAACACGCGCATCCTCAGGGCGGCGATGGAAAACGCCGCCCCGAAGAGCGCCAGGCAAACGGCCGTGATGAAATCGGCCCCGGATCCCTTGTAGACTTTTCGCGACATGCTACTTCGTCAGCTTCTTCTTCTCGGTCTCCCAGTTCCAGTCGGCCAGCTTGGGAATGCCGAAGACCTCGGGCGACTTCTCGGTCATTCCCGAATTGTGCAGCACCCAGGCGTATCCGGAGATCTGGAGCGAAATGAAACGGTCCGCGTCTTCGCCGGTGAGGCCGACGATGTTGAGCCCCTTCTTCTTCGTGTACTCCTCGATCTCGGGCTGCTTGATCGCCCAGAGGAAGGCCTCGGTGATCTTGTCCTTGATCTCCTGCGGGGCGTCGCGGCGCATGCAGATGGGCCATGTCTCGCCGAGGTCGGGGATCTTTTCGCTGCCGGGGAGCACCTTGACGATCGGGTCGATGGTGATCGTGTCGGTGATCTTCATCGGCTCTTTCGTCATCACGACGACCGCCTTGATGGTTCCGGCCTGCGCCATGTCGATGGCGGAGGAGAAGGTCACGATGCCCGCCTCGATCTCGCCTGCGAGGACCGCGGTGGCGATACTCCGGTCGCCGTCGAAGGTGACGTAGTTGATCTCTTTGATGCCCGCAACTTCAGCGATCGCCTGCATGATCACGTGGGGGCCGTTGCCGAAGCCGGAAGCGCCCATGTTGATCTTTCCGGCCTTCAGCGCGTCGATGACGTCCTGGAAGGTCTTCAGCTCGCCGTTCGCGGAAACGAGGATGGCCGCGGGGCCCTGGAACGGATGCCAGGAGGTCCACTCCTCCCACCCGGAGTTGGAGGTCTCTTTCACCTTGAAACCGCCGAAGCAGCCCGAACCGGTGGCGAACATCGTGTAGCCGTCGGCGGGAAGGCCGAGGACGTGCTCCGCCGCGACCGCGCTCGCCGCGCCGGGCATGTTGGCGACGTTGATCGTTTCGTTCAGATATTTGGACATAAGCGCGACCACGGGACGAACGGAGGTGTCCGTTCCGCCGCCCGCGCCGAAGCCGACGATGACCGTAGGCGTTCCCTTTTCCCATACTTTCCCCGAGGCGACAGCGCCGCCCGCGACGACGAAGACGATGACAAGTGCGATTGCAACCATTGAAACGAACTTCTTCACAACGACCACTCCTTTTGATATGCAAGGCTGTACTGCTCGTGTTCCGGAAGCTTTTCGAACGGTGCGCGACTGGCTTGTCACGGTTTTCCCTCCGCATCCCCCCTTGACCGGTCCGTCCGCGTGCGCGGGCGGCTTATTTTTTCAGCGAGAGGCTGTTCAGTTTCTCGTAGAAGAGACCGAGCGCACCGTGGTCCAGCGTCTCGTGCCCCTCTCCGGCGAGGTTTTGGAACATCTCCATAAGCTGGGCCGCGAGCGGCATCGACATGTGCAGCGAACGGCTGGTCTCCAGGACGTTGGTGAGGTCCTTGATGTGCAGGTTGATGCGGAAGCCCGGATTGTAGCGCCCTTCGAACATCCGGGGCGCCTTGTCCTCCATGCACTGGCTGCCGGCGAGGCCGCCGCGGATGGCCTGGAAGACCTTCTCCGGGTCCACTCCCGCCTTCTTCGCGAAGGCCATGCCCTCGGCCACCGCCGCGATGTTGATCGCCACGATGGTCTGGTTGACGAGTTTCGTCGTCTGTCCCGCGCCGAGTTCGCCGACGAGCGTGCTCTTGCCCATCAGGGCGAGGATATCCTTCACCTTCTCGTAAGAGGCCTCGGAGCCGCCCACCATGATGGCCAGGGTTCCCTTCTCGGCCTTCTCCTGCCCTCCGCTGACTGGAGCGTCGAGCATCTCCGCGCCCTTTTCGGCGAGCATCGCTCCCAGTTCGCGGCTCGCCAGCGGGGCGATGGAGCTCATGTCGACGACGATCTGCCCCCTCTTCGTTCCTTCCAGAATGCCGTTCTTGCCGCAGACGACCTCGCGGACGTGCGGGGAGTTCGGCAGCATGGTGACGACGATGTCCGACTTTTCCGCGACGTCCTTCGGGGACGTTCCCTTCGTCGCGCCGGCCGCGACGACTTCATCCACCGCGGCGGAGACCACGTCGTAGACGACGAGCGACAGCCCTCCGGCCAGAAGATTTTTCGCCATGGGCTTCCCCATGATGCCGAGCCCGATGAATCCGATTGTGCTCATACGATCGCCTCCCTGTATGAATATCGTTTACTTTTGAAGCAGCGTTTCCGCCGCCTTCGCGACGGCCTCTTTGGTCAGTCCGTAGCACTCGAGCAGCTCTTCGTAGCAGACGGCCGACTGGCCGTACCGGTCCTGGATGCCCACCATCTTCATCGGCAGGGGCGTCTCGCAGAGGGCCTCCGCAACCGCCGATCCCAGTCCGCCGTAGATGGTGTGCTCCTCGCAGGAGACGATCCCCCGGACGTTTCCGAGAGCTTCCCGCAGCGACTTCCCGCAGAGGGGCTTGATCGTTCCGAGATGGACGACGCGGGCCGAGATTCCCTGCTGTTCGAGGAGCGCCGCCGCGTCGAGGGCTATGGAAGTCATCGTCCCCGTGCCGACGAGGGCGACGTCGTTCCCCTCTTTGACCACGATCGGTTTGCCGATCTCGAAGGGCGTCTGATCGTCGAAGAGCACCGGCAGGTCGTTGCGGTTCAGGCGGATGTAGACCGGACCGTCGACGGCCGCCGCGGCGCGCACGGCCCACTTGGTCTCGATGCCGTCCGCGGGGCAGAGGACCGTCATGTGCGGAAGGACGCGCATCGTGGCGAGGTCCTCGAACGACTGGTGCGTCGCGCCGTCGCCGAAGTCCGAGAGACCGCAGCTCGAACCGACGATCTTCACGTTGAGGTTCGGCAGGCAGACGCTCTGGCGTATCTGGTCGAACGGGCGCCCTGTGGCGAAGACGGAGAAGGAGTGCGCGAAGGGTATCTTTCCGCTGAGCGCCAGCCCCGCGGCCACGGAGATCATGTTCTGTTCGCCGATCCCCATCTCGAAGTAGCGCTCCGGGTGATTCTTTTCGATGACGACCGACTGCGTGGAGCCGCAGAGGTCCGCGTCGAGCGCGACGACGTTTTTATTCTCTCCCGCGAGAGCGAGCAGCGCTTCACCGTAGGCTGTGCGTAGATTCATCAACATGCTCTTCTCCCCCTCACATCGCCATGATCTCGCGGCGGGCGGCTTCCTGCTGTTCTTTCGTCAGCAGGTTGTTGTGGTAGGCGGGCGTGTTCTCGGCGAAGGAGACGCCCTTTCCCTTGACCGTCCTTGCGATGATGGCGGACGGTGTTCCTCCGACCTCGGACGCGTCGTCGAGCGCCTGGAGAATCTGCGCCATGTCGTGTCCGTCGATCTCGAAGGTCTTCCATCCGAAGGCGTCGAACTTGCCGCGGATGTTGCCCAGGTTGTAGCGGTCGCACGTGCGCCCCACCGCCTGGATTCCGTTCATGTCGACGATGGCCGTCAGGTTGTCCAGCTTGAACGCCGAGGCCGCGGTCGCCGCCTCCCAGACCTGCCCCTCGGCGAGTTCTCCGTCTCCGAGGACGACCCATGTACGGTAGTTCAGTTTGTCGAGTCTTCCGGCGAGCGCCATGCCCACGCCTATGGAGAGCCCCTGTCCGAGCGAGCCGGTGTTCGCCTCCACGCCGGGGGTCTCGCGCTCGGGGTGTCCCTGGAGGATGCAGCCGAGGGTCTTCGTCTTCAGCAGGGTCTCCTTCGGGAAGTATCCCGCCTCCGCGAGCGCCGCGTACTGAGCGAGGACCGAGTGCCCCTTGCTCATGATGAAACGGTCGCGGTCCGGCATGAAGCGGTTCTTCGGGTCGTGCCGCATCTTGTGGAAGTAAAGCGCCGCGACGATGTCGGCGCACGACATGGAGCCGCCGAGATGCCCGCGCTTGTCCACGCCGAGCGCGTCGACGACGCCCAGACGGACGGCGCGCGCCTTTTCTTTCATTGCCGATACAATCTCCTGATTCATGATTCACCTCCGGGTAATTTAAAAACTGTTCATTGGGGTATCGTTGTGTGGATTCAAGCTCCAAGGTGATCTTCACAGCATTTTTCGCCATGAACCCGACGATGAAGCGTCCTGACGAAGAACATTTAAAGAACCGATGGAACTTTCTTTTCAGAGCTATCGCAGACCTCGCCGCATTTCGGCTTCCAGAAGCTCCCTGTTCGTTTATGAAATGTAGCCGAATACTCTCGGAAGGAAAAGGATAATCTCCGGGATATAGGTGATGATCATCAAGACAACGATCTGCATGGCGACGAACGGGACCGCCGCACGTGCGATCTTTTCGAACCGTACCTTCGCTATGGGAGCGGCGGTATAGAGGCAGACGCCCAGCGGAGGCGTATTAAGACCTATATTCAGGTTGACCAGCATGACCAGGGCGAAGTGCAGCGGATGAACGCCAAGTCTGGTCGCTACGGGGAGCAGAATCGGAGCAAGCAGAATGACGCTGACGCCCGTTTCCATGATCATGCCGACGAACAGCAAAAGCAGATTGACAAGCAGCAGAAAGACGTACTTGTTTTCCGTCAGGGAGAGGATGGAGTGGGCGATGTGCGCGGGAATCCTCTCGAGCGTCAGCATCGTCGCGAAGACCGTTGCGACGGAGATGATGAACAGAATCACCGAGGATGTGATGGCCGAGGCCTTGAGGCTTTCGAAGATCTCCTTCCAGCCGAGCGTCTTGAAGATGAACACCCCGACGAAGAGGGCGTACGCGCAGGCGACTGCGGCGGCCTCGGTAGGAGTGAACTGGCCGCTGAAAATTCCGCCCACGAGGATGACGGGCGCAAGCAGCGCGAGCAGAGACTTCTTCGTGGTGCGCCAGGCTTCTCCTTTCGCCAGACGCTCCTTTCTCCGAGGGTGATGATCCCTGAACGCGAAGAAGAGCGCTATGATCATAAGGCCCAAGGCGATAGAGATGCCGGGGGCGAAGCCCGCCATAAAGAGCGCCCCGACCGATTCCATTGTCACGGTGCTGTAGACGACCATGTTGATGCTCGGGGGAATAATCGGCCCGATAATCGAGGATGTGACGGTGACCGCGGCCGCATACTCGGACGTGTAGCCTTCTTCTTTCATCGCCGGAATCAGGATGGAGCCGATCGCTGCGGTATCGGCGACCGCCGCTCCTGTAAGCCCGGCGAAGAAGACGCTTGTAACGATATTGACCTGCGCCAGCGCCCCCGGAATCCAGCCGACGAGCATCTTGGCGAAGTTCACCAGGTCCTCCGTAATTTTCGTCCTGTTCATGAGTTCGCCCGCGAAGACGAAAAACGGAATGGCCAGCAGTACGAAGTTGTCGACACCTGAATAAAGTCGTTGCCCAAGGATCATGATCGGCACGCTGCCGACGAATAAAAAGTAGTACAGCGCCGTCAAACCCAGGACGAAGGCGATCGGGACACCGATGGCTATGCTGCCGATGAAGATCAGGATCAGTGTAGTCATTGCATCACTCCCGTTCCAGGGTTGACCCTCAGCTGCTCAGGATGAAATCCTGAGGATCCTCGGCCTTGAATGCACCGAGAAGAAAATAGACCATATGAATGAACATGAACAGAAAACCGACCGGAAGATTCAGCTTTACGTACATCATAGGCAGTTTGATGATATCGCCGTACTGTTTCGCCGATTGGAGCGCCGTTGCAAGACTTGTCCTGAAACCGTAATAAATGAAGACCATGATCGCGATATCGATGAGAATGACGGCTATTCTGCACCATGTTCTCGGGACGGCGCGAATGACCAGAGCGACGCCGACATGCTGTTGACGCTTCAGTGCGAGGCTCGCTCCGATATAGGTGATTCCCACCAGGAGCCATCTCGAGATCTCCTCGCTCCAGGAAAACGTAGAGCCGATGACCCTCATGATCACTCCGAGGAAGACGACGCAAAAAACTGCGGCGATATACAAAACAGTAATGTATATGCTCGCTTGTTCGACAACGTCGCTTATCTTCCCGGCAAGCTTGAATGGCGTATCCAATACACTCATTTTCCCCTCCACAGTGTCCGATCGAAGTGCAGGCTTCCTTCGAGGAAGCCTGCACGCGAACTTCGTCGAATATGTCTATCTGTATCCCAGGGCGGCTTCAGCCTCTTCGACAGCTTTGTAGAAGTTCTCTACATACGACGCGCCGATCTCGGCTTTCAGCCAGTCGGCCACAGGAACGACAGCGGCCTTGAACTTGGCCATCTCCTCGGGAGTCGGAGAGTAAATCTCCATGTGCTTTTCAAGAATAGCGAAATCGGTCACCAGAGATCCCAGCGATTCCGACGCTCTCCCCGCCGTTTGCCCCTGGTAGGCGGCAGCGCGGATTATCTGCTGGTATGCCTTCGGAAGGTTGTTGAAGAAGTCGGCGTTGATGATCAGCATGTCCTCGCTCCACGTGTGGCCGTCGAGCGTCATATACTGCTGTACCTCGTACCATTTGTTCGCCGCGATGTTCCAGATAGGGTTCTCCTGTCCGTCCACGACCTTGGTCTGACAAGCGGTGTAAATTTCGCCGTGGGCAAGCGGCGTCGCGCTCGCTCCCATCGCCTCGAGCGTTTTCACGTAGATCGGGGAGGGCATGACGCGGAATTTCAGTCCGACCATATCCTTGGGTTCGCGGATGGGGCGTTTCGAGTTGGTGAAATGCCTTGTGCCGTTCTGTCCCATTGCGAGCACCTTGATGCCGGTTTTTTCTTCGATCTCGGCGGTCATCTTCTTCCAGAAGTCGCTGTTGTCGAAAATCCACCATGCTATTTCATCCGACTGGAAGGCGTAGGGAAGGTTGATGACCTGCACGGGCGGATAGACTCCCGCCAAGGCGCCGGTCTGAATTCCCATTTCGAGGGTTCCGGTCTGGACCATCTCGATGACTTCCTTGCTCTGTCCCATCGATGTAGCGGGGAAGAGTTCGACATACATGGCGCCGTTGGAGCGCGATTCCACGATGCTCTTGAAGATGAGCGCGAACGCGTGTTCTCCCAGGGGCTTGATGCCGCTCGCGGGCCAGTTCGCCGCGTCGGTGTAGGCGAGCTTGAGCACGAATTCCGCATTCTTCTTCTTCTCGGCTTCCAGTTTCACGTCGTCCTGCGCCGAGGCCCGTTCCGCCGTCCGGCAGAGGGTGAAAACCATGGTCGCAATAAAAAGGATGGACAACAGTGCCGCCGCTTTTGCCAACTTCTTTCTCCGTACGTTCATTTTTTTACCTCCTCTTGTTTTTATTCCGGGATGAGAATCACCTTGATCAGATCCCCCGGAGAATCTGCGAGTTGCGCAAACCACCGCGCCCCTTCCGACATCTTCGCATGCAGGCTGATGATCGGATCGAAGGAAATTCCACCGTCGCCCACCATTTCAAGAACCTCTCCGAACTCTTCATGAGAGTAGATATAAGTGCCGCGAATATGCAGCTCCCTGGTGACGATCTCCTGCATGGGCACTTCGACGAACTTCGCCGAGTTCCCGATCCAGACGGCGGTTCCGCCGGTGCGCAGCAGCTCGATGCTCTGCTTCGCGCTCGGCGTCACGCCGACCGCTTCGATTGCGACGTCGACTCCCTTGTTGTCCGTCGAATCCATCACGATCCTGCGAATGTCCATGGACTTGGGATTAAGCACGACATCCGCGCCCATTTTTTTAGCGACTTCAAGGCGCGCGTCGCTGAGATCGGAGACGTAGACGCGCTTCGCCCCTTTCAGGCGAACTATCGCGGTTACAAGCTGCCCTATTGTGCCCGCTCCGATGACCAGGACGTGCTTCCCGGAAAGATCCCCCGCGTTCTTCACACCTCGGTAGGCGACGGCAGCCGCTTCGATCATGGCGCCCGAGGAGAAGTCAACCGAGTCGGGGAGGCGATAGACCAGGTGCTCCGGAACGACGATGTATTCGGCCATGGCTCCGTTGCAGTCCATCGCGCCGTAGAAGCGCTTGTTGCCGCACAGGTTCGTCAGGCCCTCCTTGCAGAATTCGCAGGTTCCGCAGAACTGCGCGGGTTGCACCGTGACTCTGTCGCCGACTTGCCAGCGGGTCGCTTCTTCGCCGACCTGGTCCACAACTCCCGAAAATTCATGCCCCATGATCATCGGAGGTGTGCGTCGCCCGGTCAGTCCGAGGTAGCCGTGGACGTCGGACCCGCAGATCCCCACTGCCTTGACCGCGATTCTCACGTCTTTTCGCCCAAGAATCGCATCCTCAGCGTCTTCCCAGAGCAGCTCCTTGGGGCCGTGATAGACCAGGCCTTTCATCTCTTTATCGCTCTTTTCGCAGACAGGAGAGCGGTTTCGTTGCTCCCTGGGTTATCGAATTTCGTCGTGTGCAAGGGTACCCCTCCCGGTAGATTATTGGTATTCAATCTCTTTTCCTGTTGCGAACGGATCGGAATGATATCGTCTTCTCGGCGTTTTTTATTGCTCTGTTGTTCGGCTCCGTCTCCGTTTGCCGGAGGAGAAAAGCCTTGAAGATGCGTCTCCCGGACGATGCTTTCGAGATACTGGCGGGTATTGTACAGGTGCGCCCGCATCTCTTTCTCCGCGAGCTTCGCGTTGTGGTCGATCACGGCCTTCGCGATGGCGATGTGGCTTTGGGCGACCGGTTTTTTTCGGGTGGAGATGAGCGAGGTGACGATCTGTTGTTTATAGAAGAAGTTGTGGAGCGAGCGCATCGTCTCGATGCAGAGGGGGTTGCCGGCGATCTCCGCGAGGAAGGCGTGGAAGGCGATGTCCGTCTCGGCGAATCCCGAGGGGGTGAGCGTGTCGTCGTTGACGGCTCCTGCGAGTTCGAGGAGCGTGTCCGACTGCGCGGGGGCGATGCGTTCGGCGGCGAGATAGGTTGTGGACGGTTCGAGGCAGATGCGGAATTCGACGATGTTGAACAGCTCGCGGGCGGTGCGGCTGTCGGGGATGTGCCTCGAGAGGACGTTGTATTCGAGTTCGGAGGGGCTGGCGACCACCGTGCCGTGCCCCGGGATCACCTTCAGGAGATTCGAGGCCTTCAGCAGGTTGAGCGCCTCTCGTACGGTGGAGCGCCCGGCGTTGAAGAGCGAGGCAAGCTCCATCTCCGTGGGGAATTTGTCGCCCGGCTTCCAGTGTCCCTCCCGGATCAGTTCGTGGAGCTTTTCATGGATCATGTCGCTACGGTTCTTCCGTTGGAACGGCGTAATAGGTTCCACAGGGGAGCACTCTCCTTGAAAAAATTGTCTTCACGGACGTGTTCTTTATCCTATGTCTGTTGTCTGACAACGTTAGCACAAGAAGATGGCAGCGTCAAACTTATTCTCTTTTTCACAAAAGAGGATGATGAAGGATTTCCGGGCGGGTCTTTTTTCCGCGTCGTGCGTCGAGAGAGGCGTTCGCCGGCGTTCCTCGCGGCGAAGGAGCGTTCGTGGAGGGGTGCGCGAGAGTTTTTTTACGCGTTCAGAAGAGAATGCATCTTTTCGGCGGTCTCGGTCCCGGGCAGGGGCGTATGGGCAATCAGCTTCAGTCCCGAACCGTCCGCGACGTCGAAGAGGCTTACCTCGAAATCCAGAAATCCCGCAGCGGGATGGTCCAATCTTTTCAGCATTTCGGCGTCTCCTTGAATTTCGTGCAGCGGCCACCACAGGGCGAACTCCTCGCTCTGTTCTTTCAGCTCGCCGACGAACCGGACAAGCCACGGGTCGTCGACGAGCTTTCCGCAGGTTGCGCGAAATCTGCCCAGCAACGCCTTGGCGTTCGCTTCCCAGTCGACGAGCAGCTTCTTGTACAGAGGTTCCGTAAACACCGCCCAGACGACGTTGCGCATTCGGGCGTTCATTCTGGCGAAGTCGCCGAAGAGGGCGCACGCCTCCTTGTTCCAGGCGAGGACGTTCCAGCACTGGTCGACGACGAGCGAAGGGCAGAGGCGCAGGCTGTCCAGAACATGTTGCAGCGCCGGGCTCACAGACCCGGCGTATTCCGGCATGTCCGTCGGGACGGCCTGATTCGCCAGATGGTAGAGGTGGAGGCGTTCCTGCCTGTCGAGCAGGAGGACCCTGGACAGGCTCTCCAGCACCTGGGCCGAAACGCGGATGGGGCGCCCCTGTTCGAGCCATGTGTACCAGGTGAGGCCGATGCCCGCAAGCTGGGCGACCTCTTCTCGCCGCAGCCCCGGGGTGCGGCGGCGCTGCCCCGCCGGAAGTCCGGCCTGAGACGGCATGAGACGCGCCCTCCGCGTCTTCAGAAAGTCGGAGAGTTCTTGGTAGCGGTGTTCCTCGGTATTCACACGGGGGCCCTCCCTGCCTGTTGGAATTTATACCAGTATAATCCGGCTCCTGTTCACATGATACACTGCGCGGTACCATAATGCCACACAGGAAATCACGCTACAAGAAGAAAGTCATGGAGGGGAATGCAGATGCAATTTTTGTGGACGACAGTGTATGTGAAGGATTTGGACGAGTCGATCGCCTTTTACTCGGACCTTGCGGAGCTGAAGATGCTGCGCCGCTTTCCTGCGGGGCCGGGGGTGGAAATAGCGTTTCTGGGCAACGGCGCGGAGAACGAAACGATGGTCGAGCTTCTGTCGGATGCGGACAGGAAGGACGTCGCTTTCGGCGAGCATATCTCCGTCGGCTTTGCCGTCGAGTCCGCCGACGCGATGCTGGGGAGGGTGAAGGAGAAGGACATCCCTGTGCATACGGGGCCGTTCGAGACGCCCGCTTTCAAGTTTTTCTGCATCAAGGATCCCAACGGATTGAACGTGCAGTTTTTCGAGCGGAAGAAGTAGTCCCGCGACGGGGCAAGCGATCGGGGAGCGCGAGCCCCTTCGGTCGCGTCTGCGGGAAGCGTGGCGTCTCGGGAGGCAAAAACGGCGACGGAGGGAGCGGCGAACAGTGTTCGCGCCGTCCCCTCCGTTTTTCGACGGGCGCTGATCAGACCCGCTCTTTCACTCTATAGACGAAGTCTTTCAGCGCCGCTCCCGCCGGTACCATCGGAAGGACCAGCTCCTCCTTCGGAATGCGGCAGTCCAGAAGGCCGGGACCCGGCGTGTGCAGCAGGTTGTCGAGCGCGTCGTCCAGCTCGTCGAGGGCGGAGCAGGTGCGCGCATGGACGCCGAATCCTCTGGCGATGGTTGGGAAGTGGCATGTGGACGAGGGGTTGACCGCGAAGTAACGTCCGTTGCAGTAAAAATCCTGAAGCTGCCGCACCATGCCCAGGCTGTCGTTGTTTAAAATGAAGATCTTCACCGGGATTTGGTATCGTGCGCAAGTCTCGAGTTCCTGGACGTTCATCATGAAGCCGCCGTCGCCCGCGAAGCAGAGCACGGGCGTTTTGCCGTGCGCGAGGGAGGCGCCCATCGCCGCCGGAAGCGCGTACCCCATCGTTCCCAGTCCGCCCGTGGTCAGAAACGTCCTCGGGTAGTGCGCCTTCCAGAAGAGGGCGGCCCACATCTGATGCTGCCCCACGTCCACCGCGGCGGTCCAGTGATTGCCGAGCCTTTGCTGAAGCGTTCCGAAGATAGCGGAGGGAAGAAAGTCCGTCTCGTCGGGGTCCGCAAGGGGGTAGTCACCCTTCATTTTTTGCGTTGCCGCAGCCCATTCGCTCGTCTCCCTTTCCGTCAGCGTTTCCGCAAGACCCGCAAGGATCGCCCCCGCTTCCCCGACGAGCGGTACGGCGCACCGCACGATCTTGTCGATCTCGGCGTCGTCGATGTCGATGTGGATGACGGCGGCGTTCTTCGCGAACTCGGCCGCCTTGCCGGTGGTTCTGTCGCTGAAGCGCGTGCCGACGCCCAGAATCACGTCGGCTTCGGAGAGCGCGAGATTGGCGGCGGGGGTTCCGTGCATCCCCGCCATGCCGAGGGAGAGCGCATGCGACTCCGGGAACGCGCCCTTGCCCATCAGCGTGGTCGCGACGGGGCTCTGAAGTCTTTCGGCCAGGCGAAGGAGCTGCTGCGCCGCGCCTCCTGCGATGACGCCGCCTCCAGCGAGGATGACCGGCCGCTCGGCGGTTTCGAGCAGACGGGCGGCCTTGGCCATCCGTGAGCCGTTCTCCTCGTTGCGCGCTCGATGACGCGCGAAGAGCACTCTCTCGGGCCGGATGTACTCCCCCCCGCTTCGCTGAATATCGACGGGAAGCTCTACGACGACCGGCCCGGGGCGTCCCGACGCCGCTATTTCAAAGGCGCTCCGTATGACGGATGGGATGTCGTCCGGCGAGCGGACCAGGAAGCAGTGCTTCACGTGCGACAGGCTGTCGCCGAACGTGTCGGCCTCCTGGAACGCATCCGTGCCCAGAAGCGCGGTCGCCACCTGCCCGGTGATCGCCACCATGGGTACGGAGTCGAAATGCGCCGTGGCCAGTCCGGTGAGGATATTGGTGAATCCGGGGCCGGAGGTGCAGATGCACACGCCCGGTTCGCCGCTCGCCCGCGCATAGCCGTCGGCGGCGTGCGCGGCGGCCTGCTCGTGACGTACCAGGATATGGGAGAAGGGAGCTTCGCGGAGCGCGTCGTACAGCGGAAGTACCGCTCCTCCCGGTATTCCGAACACGCACCGGACTCCCTCCAGTGCAAGAGCTTCCACAGCCATCTGCGCGCCAGTCATCTTCATCGTTCCCGCTCCCTTCTCCGTGCCGGTTCAGCTCGTGGGCGCCGACTTGGCGTCCATCCAGGGCATCATCGCGCGAAGCTCCTTGCCGACGGCTTCGATCGAATGCGCCTGCTCCCGCTCCATCCACTTCTTCATGCGAGGACGGCCGCACTGATTTTCAAGAATCCAGTCCTTCGCGAACGAGCCGTCGCGGACGTCGGCGAGCAGCTCCTTCATCGTCTGGCGAACCCTCTCGTCGATGACCTTCTTCCCCGCCGTCAGGTCCCCGTACTTCGCGGTGTCGCTGACGGAGTAGCGCATCCAGCCGATGCCGCCCTCGTAGATCATATCCACGATGAGCTTCATCTCGTTGAGGCACTCGAAGTAGGCGATCTCCGGCTGATATCCGGCCTCGACGAGCGTGTCGTACCCCGCCTTCACCAGCTCGGTGATGCCGCCGCAGAGAACCGCCTGCTCGCCGAAGAGGTCGGTCTCGGTCTCCTCTTTGAAGGTGGTGGAGAGGATGCTCGCGCGTCCTCCGCCGATGGCGCACGCGTAGGCGAGCCCGATCTCCCGCGCCTGTCCGGAGGCGTCCTGCTGGACGGCGAGCAGACACGGCACGCCCCGTCCCTCGGCGTACATGCGCCGGACGAGGTGGCCGGGGCCCTTGGGCGCGACCATGAAGATGTCGTTGTCCTTCGAGGGTTCGACCTGGTTGAAATGGATGGAGAAGCCGTGCGCGAAGGCCAGCGCCGCGCCCTTTTTCAGATTCGGAGCGACCTGAGTACGATAGATGTTCCCCTGCACATGATCGGGCATGAGGAACATGACGATGTCGGCGCGCTTCGTCGCCTCGGCGACGGCGTACACGTCGAAGCCGTCCGCCTCGGCGGTCGCTTTCGACCTGCTGCCCTCGTGAAGGCCTACTACGACGGAGATCCCGCTGTCGCGCAGATTTTGAGAGTGCGCGTGTCCCTGGCTTCCGTAGCCGAGTACGGCGACGGTCTTTCCTTCGAGAAGCTTCATATTCGCGTCCTTGTCGTAGAGTGCCTTTGCCATTTCGTTCCAACCCCTTTTTCAGAATATAGTCTATGCCTCAAGGGCCTTGCGGCCTCTTTCCGCCGTTCGTGGGCCTCGACCGCGCATAAAAAAACCGGGACCCCCGCTGCTGCGGGGATCCCGGTCGAGGACTCTTCGTCGGTCTATACGACGAGAAGCACTCCGGGAGAATCCCCGCAGCGACCGAGAAGTACTACTACAAGAACAAGAACGGTACGCAACACTTCGGCTGCCTTCTTCACGGGAATCCCTCCTTTGCTTTCGCGTCGTGTGTGTAAATTGGCGGTAATCTTACAGGGCCATTTCGGGATTGTCAAGAGCGCTGTAATGAATCTTTTAGGATGACATTTTTCTGTTTATTGACATAATAAAGCTACGTAAAGACGAAAGGCGCACGCCGCGTCGATAGCGGTCCGGCAAGCTCGTTCGATGTTCAGCGTGATGGCGTCGATGTGCGTGAAGCTCTTCAGCTCCGGGTCGGCGGTATATTCTTCCTTCATCCGGCGCAGCGTCCGCTCGATGATGGAGGCCTTGTTCCTGCACACATCGTCAACCGTAGGCATCGACGACCTCCTTTCTGTCCTCGCAAAAGCGAAGGTACATGGGGCGCAGTGCCGTCGTCTTCCCTTCCCGGACGAAAAGACGCATCCCGCCCAGCGCTTCGTTCGCGTAGACAAGGTCCATTCCGTCGACGAGCCCGGCGTCGATAACGTACCCCGTTTCGAACGACGGTTCCGCGGTGAATTCCGCGAGTTCAAGGGAAGACCTCTCCCGGGGCGGGAAGAACGCCGATGTCGACATCGCTGTCGGGGCTCATCGTCCCCCGAGCGGTGCTACCGAGCAGATAGACCGACGCGCTCGTCGCATCCACAACGCTCCGCTATCAACCGGACCGTCTTTTCGGGGAGCGAGCGCCCTGTACCTTTCTCCGCCGGAGAAAGAGTTGTAAAAAAGTCCGTCATACCGCTTCCCCCTTTCGTTTCAACAACATTGTAACGCATCGGCCCGCACAAAATCGAGGGGAGAGATTCGCGGTTCGCATCCAAAGATACACTCCCTGGAAAAGGAGGATGCATAATCGAAAAATGCACGGTGGAAAATCGTTGACCGATAGCAGGGGAAAAGCTATAATATCTTATATAATCAGACATCGTCTCACTAAGTAAGACAGGAGGCAGTCATGGACCCTTCAAGGTATTTGAATCAATCGATTCTGCGCTCTCTCGGAATATTGGAGGCTTTCGCCGAAGCGCGTCCTGCGCTGGCTATTCCCGAAATAGCTCGAAGAGTGGGGCTTCATCGAAGTACCGTGCATCGTCTGGTTGTTACTCTTGAGAGCGCCGGTTGGCTCCGAAAGCTCCCAGGAACCGAGAAGTATACTCTTGGCATCAAGGTCTTGACGCTCGGCCGTATTGCCGACCAGGAGCTTTCGTCGTGCGCCGCGCTTCGTCCGTTGCTTGAAGAACTGGCGCAAAGAACGGGAGAGACGGCCATTCTCTCCATGTCCGACGATATCGCCGCGGTCTGCGTGGATAAGATCGAGTCGTCGCAGCGTTTGAAAATCTCCTCCGAGATAGGGCAGCACTTTCCGCTCTACGCAGGCGCCACAGGTTTCGCCGTGCTCATCGGTATGCCCGAGGAAAGCGTCCGCGCCTTCATCGCAAAAAACCCTCTTCAGCCGTTTACCACGGCAACGGAAACCGATCCGGAGAAAATCCTTGAAAGATATTTTTTTCTGCGCAGAAAAGGGTACGTCGTGTCCACCGGCGCAGTCGACCCCGGAGTCACCGGGATCGCGGCGCCTCTCTTCTTCCCGAATGAAAACTCCTACGGGAGCGTGGGAATTGCGATGCCCGAACACCGGGCGAAGGGAGAAGAGCTTGCGCGGATGATACAGGCCGTTCTTGAAACTGCTGAGAGCATGAGAAAAAAGATTGGTTTTATGGACCGACAAAGCGGTGAATCGGTATGAGTCGAGCCGATACAGTCCTGCGCAACGGGCGTTTTTTCTCCTCCGGATGTCTCTCGGACGGAGGTGTGGCGATCCGGGACGGGCGTATCGTCTGTTTGGGGGGCAATGCGTATCTTCCGGACGGAGCGGAAGAGATCGACCTCAACGGCCTGACCCTGCTTCCTGGAGGCGTCGACACGCATGTGCACGTTCGCGACCCCGGCAGGCGCGATCGGGGAACGTTCGCGAGCGAGACGCTTGCCGCCGCCGCAGGAGGAATCACTACGATTTTCGAGATGCCTATCTCAAGCCCGCCGCAGTATTCGGCGGAGATAGTGCGCGATCGAGTGCGCTGCGCTTCCGCGCAGTCCGTCGTCGATTTCGCCTTCTACGGCGCCGCAGGGAACAGGCTCGACCAGATCCCCTCGCTGGCCGATGCCGGCATCGTCGCCTTCAAGACATTTCTTTTCAAGCCTCCCCGAGGCCGGGAGGAGGAGTTCATCGGCACGTGCATGGAGGACGACGGCAATCTCCTGGAGGGCCTCGCCGCGATTGCGCGCACCGGGAAGATATGCGCCGTGCACGCCGAGAACGACTCCATCGTTCAGATGCTGACGAAGAGGCTGCGAGCCGACGGCGCTGTGGATTTCCTTTCGCACGGAGCGTCGCGTCCTCCCGTCTCCGAGGTTGCAGCCGTGGAAAAGGTCATTTTGTACGCCCGTTCGACAGGCGCCCGAATAAGCGTCTGTCATGTTTCCACGCCGGAGGCCATGGAGCGCATACGAAGCGCGAAGAGGGAGGGGTATCCCGTTTTCGCCGAAACCTGCCCCCAGTATCTCTTCTGCGACGAGGAGAGCGTCGCTCCTCTCGGTCCTTTCGCCAAGTTCAATCCCCCCATCAGAAACAGGGAAACCAAAGAACGTCTCTGGGATTTCGTCAGGGATGGAACGGTCGACTTTATCGGAAGCGACCACGGGCCGTTTCTGATCTCCGAAAAAGAGCCCGGCGTGCAGGATATTTTTACCGCTCCCGCAGGATCCGTCGGCTTCGAGGAACGCCTTCCGCTGCTGATCACCGCCGTCAGGGAGGGGATGCTCTCTCTGGAGAGAATGGTGGAGCTGCACTCGCTGAACGCAGCCAGGATTTTTGGTATCCATCCGAAAAAAGGAGCGCTCGCGATCGGGGCGGATGCCGATCTTGTCGCGCTCGACCCGGATGCATCTTTCCAGGTCGAGCGCAGCTGTATGAAGACTGCCGGCAGAGAAATCGCGCGTCTTTACGAGGGGCGGAGGCTTTTCGGAAGGGCGGAGATGACGCTGGTAAGGGGACGTATCGTGTATTCCCGAAGGAGCGAACCCGTTCCTCGCTTCGGGTGGGGGGAAAACGTGTTTTCTTGATCGGTTGTGTCGTTTGCGAGCGGATGGGCGTTTTTCCAGCGCGGACGGAGGAGCGAAGAAGGAACTTGAGCGTTTTTTGGGAGAGATCGCGCAGGAGCGTTCAGAACGAGGTGTATTCAGTCGAAGGAGGTTTTTTGCGGTGAAAGCTGATCTTGTGATTCGAAACGGACAGGTGTACGTCGACGGAGAGTTTTTTCACGGCGGGGTAGCGGTTCATGACGGTAAAACGGTCGCCGTTTGCAGCGACGAGTACCTTCCCGAAGCGGAAAACGTGCTCGACGCGGGAGGGAAGCCTGTGCTTCCGGGCGTCGTGGATACGCACGTGCATGTCCGCGACCCCGGGCACAGGGAACGCGGCACTTTCGTCACCGAGACGAAGGCCGCTGCGGCGGGAGGCGTGACGTGCTTCCTGGAGCATCCTATCTCATCTCCCCCTCCCTATTCCCCCGAGATTCTGAGGAACCGGGTGAAGGTGGCCGAACCGCAGGCGCTTGTCGACTATGCGTTTTTCGGGGCCGCCGGCGCCGAGTTCCCCGAAGAAGTGGAAAAGGTTGCCAAGGAGGGGATCGTCGCGTTCAAAACATTCCTCCACGAGCCTCCGGAGGGGCGGGACGAGGAGTTCCGTGGGCTCACGATGGCAAACGACGGCGAGATGCTGGACGGTTTCCGCGCGGTCGCCAGAACCGGGCTTATTCTCACCGTCCACGCGGAAAACAACGACATCATTCAGCGGTTGATACGGCAGTTCAGGGCCGAGGGGAAGACGAGCTTCGAGTATCACTACAAATCCCGTCCCCCGATCACCGAGATCGAGACCGTGGCGAAGCTCATCCTCTTCGCGAAGGAGACCGGAACGCGGGTGAGCTTCGCGCATATCTCCACCCCCGAGGCCGCGGAGCTGGTGAAGAGGGCGAAACTCGACGGGATGGACGTCTATCTCGAGACCTGCCCGCACTACCTCTTTCTCACGGAAGAAGCCATCGACAAATACGGCCCGTACGCCAAGGGGAATCCCCCGCTTCGCAGTCGGGAGTCCATGGAAAAACTCTGGAAGTACGTCGTGGACGGCTCGGTCGATTTCATCGGCAGCGACCACGGTCCCTTCCTGGTCTCCGAGAAGGAGAAGGGAATGAAGGATATCTTCACCGCCGCGGCGGGGCCCGCGTGCATCGAGATGACGCTTCCGCTGATGCTCACCGCGGTGCGCGACGGGAAGCTCTCCATGCGGCGCATGGTCCAGCTTCTCTGCGAGAATCCGGCGAGGATCTTCGGCCTGTGGCCGCGCAAAGGCGCGATCCGCACGGGCGGAGACGCCGACTTCGTCATCGTCGACATGGAGAACGAGTACACGGTGAACAACAAGGAGTTCGTCACGCATTCACGGGACACCTCCCCCATGTACAACGGATTCCGGCTGGTTGGCAGACCCGTCCACACGATCGTTCGCGGCAGGATCGTCATGAGGGACCGGAAGATCGACGATTCGGCCGAGGGGTGGGGCAAGGTGATGCGCCCCGAGTGGAAGTAGGCGCGTTATGGCGAAACCACGAATACTGGTGATCAATCCGAACAGCAGCCTGGAAATGACGGAAGCGATTCACAGGAACGCGTGCGCTTTCGCGGGCGGCGATATGGACATCGTCACCGTCCCGACGCCGGGGACGTCGCCGTTCATCGCCACCTACGAGGATCATGCGCTTGCCGCGCCCGGGATGATCGCGCTGCTCCGCGAAAACCAGGATGCTTTCGACGCGTTTGTCATCGCCTGTCACGGAGATCCCAACATCGACCTGATGAAGGAGATCACGACGAAGCCCGTCGTCGGCATAGCCGAGGCTTCGATGAAGATGGCAACCATGCTGGGACACAGCTTCTCCGTGATCGCTCCCGTCGAGCGCACAGTGCCCAACAAGAAGGCGTTGATAGACAAGTACGGTCTCTCCAGAGACATGGCCTCCGTTCGACCTGCGAGCATCGAAAAGGAGCCGGACGAAGCGGGCAGGCTGATCGCTGCGGGGAGGCGGGCCGTGGAGGATGACATGGCGGAGGTCCTGGTACTTGGATGCGCCGGTTTCGCGGGGCTCGACAAGCGTATGGAGCGCGAGCTGGGCGTCCCGGTCCTGGATGGAGTGATTTGCGCGTTGATCATCGCCTCGGGGCTGGTGAAGTACGGCGTCTCGATAAGCAAAAGGAGACGGTACGACGATACGTTCGGAAAAAGATAACGCACGTGGCGCGCGAAGGGAGGGCGATGTAGGGAAAATTCGAGATCTTTCAGGTGTTCGGCAACGTACCGCAATCAAAAAGGAGGCGACATAGATATGAAAAAGATGCGATTTTTGCGGGTTTCCATCTTTCTTGCAGCATTGTGCGTTTTGTTTTCCGAGGCGGCTTTCGCAAGGGAGTTCGTAATGGGGCATACCGGACAGCCTCTGGTGACCTTCGCGCAGGCTGGAGAAAAGTTTGCGGAGTTCCTGGAAAAGCATTCGAACGGAACGATGAAGGTTCAGGTCATGGGGGCCGGAGCCCTCGGAAACAACCGTGAAGGCATAGAGCAGATCCAGCAGGGGGTCACCGATTTCTGGATCATATCGACTGGACTTCTCGCACCCTTCACGAAAGCCGTTACGGTGTTCGACATCCCGTACCTCTTCAAGAGCGAAAAAGCCGGGCTCGATTTCGTCAACAGCGAACTCGCGATGGAAGTGGTCAAACCTCTCGAAGAAAAGGGGATACAGCCTCTTGGGTTCTTCATCATGGGGTGGCGCCACACGCACAGCAATATCGCCATCCGTTCCCCCGAAGATCTGAAGGGCGTTAAAATCCGAACCGAACCCGCTCCTATCCGTATGGCTATATTCAAGGCCATGGGAGCCAATCCCATCCCGATGGACTTCGGCGAAGTCTTCACCTCGTTGCAGCAGGGTGTGATCGACGCGGGCGAAAACACATTCGAGAACATCAAATCGCAGGGGTTCCATACAGTACAGAAATACATCACCACGGACGGACATATTCTCGACCCGATGCTCATAGTCATGTCCAAGAAATCGTGGGATGCTCTTTCGGCCGATGAAAAGGCTGTTCTCCTAAAGGCTGTCGACGAAACCTGTCGCTGGGAGCAGGACAACGTGCTCGCCAACAACAAGAAGATACTCGACGAATTCAAGGCCGCCGGCGCTCCCGAGATAATCGAACTCACCGCCGAACAGAGAAAGGGTTTCCGCGAGGCCACGAAGTCTGTTCTTGAAGATCACAAAGCCGACATCGACATGGCGATGTACGAGCGCATCATGAAGTTCCAGGAGGCGTATCCGGAAGAGGCTCCCAACAGTTAAGAACATCTTTGCCGGGAGGGGGCGTTCTCCCTCCCGGCCTGGTACGGAGGTGCGTTGTCGTGAGCATTGTGCGTATTGTGGACCGTTATTTCGAGGAAGCGCTCGTCATCCTCCTTTTCTCCGCGATTCTCCTGATAGGTATGGAGCAGGTATTCTCACGCTACATCCTCCGCTCCGTCCATTCTTGGTCCGAGGAGATGATGCGCATTCTTTTCGTGGCTCTCAGCCTCGTCAGCTTCTCTTTATGCGCGAAACGGCGTCAGCATGTCAAGGTCGAGGCGCTTCACGCCCTTCTTCCTTCCGGATTGAGAAGAGTTCTCTCCTTTTTCGCCGCCGCAGCCTTTTTGGCATTCATTCTGCTCGTCGTCAAATACTCTTTCGATATTACGCGCCTTCAGTTCGAGAGCGCGCAGACAACTGCGGCGATGGGGATGCCGACATGGACGTATTTCGCCTTGGGGCCGGCGATCTTTCTCCTGATGGCTTTCCGCGTCGTCCAGAAGGAACTGCTTCCGCTATTGCTAGGTAAGAACGCGCCTGAAGGGGAAAATCTATTATGAAGGTGGTGGCGCTATGTTGATCGCCGTGTTCGGCGGAATGTTCCTGGCGCTTCTTCTGAGTATTCCTATAGCTGCGTCCATCGGTTTCAGCTGCCTTGCCTTCGTTCCCTGGATACCAGGCGGGCTTGATCGGGTCATGTTTTTCGTCGGTCAGAGAATGGTGGTGACGGCGGACTCGTTCACGCTGCTCGCCCTGCCATTCTTCATTCTGGCGGGCACGCTCATGTCGCATGGAGGAATCGCGAAAAAACTGACCGATCTCGCCGAGGCAATCGCGGGCGACTTTCCCGGAGGTCTGGGGATCGCGGCCATAGTTGCCTGCGTCTTCTTCGGCGCCGTTTCCGGTTCGGGACCGGCGACCGTCGCCGCGATAGGAACGCTGATTCTTCCCGCGATGATATCCAGAGGTTACGGCGTAGGTTTTTCGGGCGGACTCCTCGCCTGTGCCGGAGGCATCGGCGTGCTTATCCCCCCGAGCGTTCCTATGATCGTCTACGGAGTGAACAGCGGCGTCTCCATCACGGATCTTTTCATCGCCGGGCTGTTTCCGGGAATTCTTGTCGGTATATTCCTTATGATCCCGGTTGTTTACATCTCCAGAAAACGAGGGTACGCAGGGATGCCTCGGGCCGGGGGAGCGAGCTGGATACTCGGACGGATATGGCACGCGAAGTCCGCTCTGCTGATGCCCATGATTATCCTCGGCGGAATTTACACTGGAATTTTTACGCCGACCGAGGCCGGTATCGTCGCGGTCGCCTACGCCATAGTGCTTGGCTTTGCCACGGGCGGGCTTTCTTTTAAAGGACTCTGCACAGCGATGATCGAGGCGGCGGTCATCACGGGATCGTGCATCTTCCTTATGGGCGCGGCGAGCGCGTTCGCACGCCTTCTCCATATGAAGGATGTTCCCAACCTCATCTCGACTCTGATTTTTTCGCTGACGACGGACAAGTACCTGATCCTGCTGCTGTTCAACGTCGTTTTCCTGATCGGGGGAATGTTCATCGACACGCTCTCCAATATTCTTATCTTCTGTCCGATTTTCCTTCCTCTGGCGCTGAAGATCGGAGTCGATCCGATCCATTTCGGAACCTTCGTCGTGGCTAATCTCGCCCTCGGAATGGCCACGCCCCCCATGGGCGTCGATCTTTTCGTCGCGTCGAACATCTGCAAGACGCCTTTCGAAAAAGTCCTGAGGGGGTCGCTGCCGTTTGTCCTCTGGAACCTGGCCGCTGTGTTGCTGATCACCTACGTGCCGATGCTGTCCCTCTGGCCGCTGCACTTTTTGAGATAAGGGCGCGGACGGTGCGGCAGGGTTCTTCACGGAAACGGCTTTTTGAAGTACCATATAAGAAATATCATGCATTCTAAAGGAGAGATCGGGTATGAATACGGTACGAGGAATTTTCGCCCCCATAGCCACGGCGTTCGACGCGTCGGGAGAAGTGAACTACGACATCTTCGCGGAGAACGTGCGCGCTTTCGGCGCGACGAAGCTTGCGGGGCTCGTGGTTCTGGGGAGCAACGGCGAGTTTACGCTGCTTGCGCACGATGAGAAGGTGAAGCTGGTGGAGACGGCCCGAAAGCACCTCCCCTCGGGCAAGAAGATCATCGCCGGTACCGGGTGCGAGTCGCTGAAGGAGACCGTCGAGCTGACGAAGCGATGCGCGGCCGCCGGCGCGGAGGTGGCGCTGGTCGTCACCCCGAACTACTATAAAAAGGACATGAACGATGCGGCTCTGGAGAAGTTCTACACGATGCTCGCCGACGCCTCTCCGATCCCCGTCATGATCTACAACATGCCCGGCAACTCCGGCGTGAACGTCCCCTCGGCGCTGACGCTGAAGCTCTCCGCCCATCCGAACATCACCGGCATCAAGGACAGCGGCGGCAACATCGTGCAGATATCCGAGGTGCTGGCCAAGGCGCCTGCGGACTTCTCGGTCTTCGCCGGTTCGGGGAGCTATCTTCTGGCGACGCTCGTGCTCGGCGGCGTCGGGGGCACGCTCGCCGTGGCCAACGTCGTTCCCGACTACTGCGCCGAGATCCAGGAACGCTTCGAGAAGGGCGACCTCGAGGGAGCGAGGAAGATGCAGCTCGCTCTGCTGCCGCTGAACGCCGCCGTCACCAGCAGGTTCGCCATCGGAGGAATGAAGGCCGCGATGGACATGGTCGGGTACAAGGGCGGACTGCCGCGCCTGCCGATCCTCCCCGCGAGCGAAGAGACGAAGAAGGAGATCGCCCGGATACTGAAGGAGCTGGGCGTTCCCGCGGCGTAGCGTCATGATCGTCTCCGGAGAGCGTTTTCTCGCCGACCTCGAAGCGCTCGGGCGCATAGGGTGGGTCGAGGGGGAGGGGATGCGTCGTCCCGCCTATTCTCCTTCCTACGACGAGGCGCGGAGTTTCGTCGAGGCGAAGATGAAGGAGGCCGGGCTCGCAGTCAGGGTGGACGGCGTGGGGAACCTCTTCGGCAGGCTGGAGGGGAGCGATCCTTCGCTGCCGGCGATCATGTCCGGTTCCCATCTCGACGCGGTGCCCGGAGGCGGGAAGTACGACGGGCCTCTCGGGGTGATGGCGGCGCTGGAAACGGCTCGCTCCGTCGCGGAGCGGGGCATCCCGCTGCGCCACCCCTTCGAAGTGGTCGGTTTTACCGCCGAGGAGGGCGGCGAAATGGGGGGGACTTTCGGAAGCCGTGCGCTTGCCGGGCTGCTCGAAGAGCCGCTGCCGGAGGAAAAGCTGGCTGCCATCGGGCTTACCCCCGAAATGGTCCGTTCGTCGAGGGCGAACCCATCGAAGATCGCCTGCTACCTGGAGCTGCACATCGAGCAGGGGCCGTTCCTTGAGCGCCGTGGAATCTCCATAGGCATTCCGACGGGTATCGTCGGGATCAGCCGGTATTCCGTGCGCCTCGCGGGCGAGGCGAACCACGCCGGGACCACCCCGATGAAGGAGCGCAGGGACGCGATGCGCGAAGCGGCGGAGCTGCTGAGCGAATGGTTCGCCTGGACGGACTCGAGAGATGATCTTGTCTGCAATGTCGGAGTGTTCTCGCTCCGTCCGGGAGCTGCGGCGATCGTGCCGGACCGGGCGGAGTTCACGTTGGAGATCCGTTCGCTGAAGGATTCCGTTATGGACGAGGCTGCGGGCGTCTTCCGGGCCTTTCTGGGGAAGAGAACGCGCGCGGCGGTCTCGATGGAGCCTCTCGTATGGAAGGGCGCGGTGGATCTTTCGCCGATGCTCCAGGACGCGGCCGAGAAGGCCTGCGGAGAGATGGGCGCCTCCTGCGTGCGCATGCCGAGCGGCGCGTCGCACGACGCCAACCCGATGGCCCGCATCACGCCGACCGGGATGCTCTTCGTTCCCAGCATGGGCGGCATCAGCCACGCGAAGGGAGAGAAGACCGCGCCGGACGATCTTGTACGCGGAGCGGAAGCGCTTGCCAGAACCGTCTTGGAAGCGGATAGACGCCTGTAGCGCGGCAACGTTTCAACACACGGGAGAGGCGTGCTCCGCGTCGCCCCTTCGGGGAGAGTGAAATAAAATACTTTTTTCCCCCTTCTCCAAAAACGAGGTCCTCCGTGTACAATAGTCGTCGGAGGACCTCTGCTCCGATATCAAGGAAGGGAAGGGATAGTGTGGAAAAGTTTCAGGTCATGGCCGGCCTCGTAGGGGTTATCGCCCTCGTCGCGGTCGGTTTCGTGCTTAACTTCGCACAGGATGTATTCATCCCTCTTATCATCGCATGGCTTCTTTCGTATATTTTCGGTCCGGTCGTCCGGTTTCTCGCGAAACGCCGCGTCCCCGTCGGGCTTGCGGTGGTTTTCGTTCTTGCCATCTTTTTCGGCCTCTGCTTTCTCGGCGCGCTCTTTTTGAACACCCGGATCGCCTCTTTCGCGGCAGCCTTCCCCAAGTACTATTCGCGGCTGATGGAGATAGGCAAATCGCTCACGACGAATCTCGATCTTCCCCCGGACTTCTGGACGTCGATCAACTGGGGGTTCACCATCAGAGGGTATCTTCTCGACCTCTCCGGTTCTTTCGTCACCATCATCTCGAAACTCGTCATGGTCATCGTCTTCCTCGTCTTCATGCTTCTCGGTTCCCCGTATTTCGAATACAAAGTCAAAAAAGCCTTCGTCACGCAGCACGGCGCCGAGCGGGCGCGAAAAATACTGAGCACCATCTCGTGGCAGATAGGGCGCTACCTGAGCGCGTTGTCGCTCATCAGCGCGGTGACGGGCTTCGTCGTCTGGATGGCTCTCGAATACCTGCAGGTGGACTTCGCGGTGACGTGGGGGGTGCTCGCGTTCATCCTCAACTTCATCCCCACGATCGGCTCCATCGTCGCGTCCATCCCCCCGATTCTGGTGGCGGTGGTTCAGTTTTACCCGGGTCTGACCGCGCCTCTGATCACCGCGCTCACGCTGCTCACCATCCAGGTGGTCATCGGCAACTTCATCACGCCGAAGGTCATGGGAGACCGGCTCAACCTCAGCCCCGTGGTGGTGCTGATCTCGCTGCTCTTCTGGGGACTCATCTGGGGAGTGGTGGGCGCGCTCATCTCGGTGATCATCGCGGCCATCATCAAGATCGTCTGCGAGAACTTCCCGATGCTCAACGTGATCAGCGTCATGATGGGCTCCGGAAAAGTCTACCAGAAGGAGTTCGAGGAGAAGCAGTAGCCACGCGTGACAGCGCCGCATGCGAGGAGCTTCCCGGGCCGGGTCAGCGCGCTCCGGAAAGCTCCTCTTCGTATGCCTCCCGGAGCGCGGCGAGAGGGATGTCGCTCCTGAGACGGCAGCGCCCGCCGGATCTCGGGACCACAAGGCGGGGAGCGCCTCCGGAGAACTTCTTGTCCCGTGCGAGGAAAGGGGCGATCTCGTCCCACGGCATGTCGGGGCGGCGCGGAATTTTAAACCCGTCGAGCAGTCTCCCCAAACGTTCGAACTCCTCCTCCCTCAGTTCCCCGAGGCGGAGAGCCAGCCTCCCGACAACCATCATCCCCGCGCCGACGCCGTCGCCGTGCCGCCACCGGTATCCGGACGCCGCTTCAAGCGCGTGCCCGACGGTATGCCCCAGGTTCAGCCGCGCCCGCGCTCCGGTGTGCTCGTGTTCGTCCTCCGCGACCACGTCGAGCTTCATCCGCGAGCACTCGGCGACAAGCGTCCTCAGGACGGGGAGCGATCGCCGAAGAACGGCGCGCGCATTCTCCTCGAGCCATCCGAAGAACGCCCACTCCTCCCCCGCGCCGTACTTCACCGCTTCCGCCGCGCCCTGTCGGAAATCATCGTCGCTCTGCGACCGGAGACACTCCACGTCGGAGAATACCCACTCGGCGGGGTGAAATGCGCCGACGAGGTTTTTCCCCTCCTGCAGGTTCACTCCGGTCTTCCCGCCGATGGCGCTGTCAACCTGGGCGAGCAGGGTTGTGGGGCAGTGGATCAGACGGACGCCGCGCATCCATGTGGCGGCGGCGAACCCCGCCGTATCGCCCACCACGCCTCCTCCGAGAGCGAGCAGCGTGCCGGATCGGTCGACGCCTGCTGCGGCGAGCGCGGCGTAGATCTTCGAGAGGTTTTCCATACTTTTCCCCTCCTCGCCGCGCGGGAGCGTGAAAAGAGCGCGTTTCCCCTCCAGAAACTCCCCGAAGAGCGGCCCGGTGATCTCGTCGGCCACGACGAACGGGCGCTCTTCGACTCCTGTAAAGCGGGTCACGCGAGAAAGCAGTCCCTCGCCGACCACCACGTTCGTCGGATACTCTCCCCGCCGAATGAGGAGCGATTCGGGCGCATCCTCCGCGGAAGGGAGCGTCATCTGGCGATCGGCATGCGCCATGACGGTTCCTCCTCCCGGAGCGCGCGGAGCACTTTCGACGCTCTTGTCATCAGGTGCGCGAAGTCGTCCAGGGTCAGCGACTGCGGCCCGTCGCACAACGCCTCTTCAGGGGCGCAGTGCACCTCGACGACGAGTCCGTCGGCGCCGGCGGCGAGCGCTGCGAGGCTCATCGGCGCCACCAGGTCGCGCCTTCCCGTAGCGTGGCTCGGGTCCACGACGACGGGCAGGTGCGTCATGGACTTGAGCAGCGGGATGACGCTCAGGTCGAGTGTGTTGCGCGTGTTCTTGTCGAAGCTGCGGATTCCGCGCTCGCAGAGGATCACGCGCTCGTTCCCTCCGGCGAGGATGTACTCCGCAGCCTGAAGCCACTCCTCGACGGTGGCGCACATCCCGCGTTTCAGCAGCACCGGCCTGTCGATGCCGCCGAGCGTCCTGAGCAGGGCGAAGTTCTGCATGTTCCGGGCGCCCACCTGGAGAATGTCGATGTGCGGCGCCACCCACTCCGCCTCCTCCGGGGACATTACCTCGGTGACAACGGGCAGCCCGCTGGATGCGCGAGCCTCCTTCAGCAGGGCGATTCCCTCGCTCCCCAACCCCTGGAAGGCGTAGGGGTGAGAGCGCGGCTTGAACGCTCCGCCCCGGAGAACATGCGCCCCCGCCCGTCCCACGCCTATGGCGGTCGTCATGAGCTGCTCCCTGTTCTCCACCGCGCAGGGGCCCGCCATGACCAGCGGTTCGCCATCGCCGATCCGGAGACCGGGGACCAGCTCCATAGGGCGCGCCTCCCCGCCTATCTCCCTGCTGGCGAGGGGGTGGCAGCACGTCGTCACATTCACGCTGCGAACACCGGGAAGCGCCCGGTAGTCGGAAGAGTCCTCCCTGCGGGCGATGTCGGACGACATGACAAAGGAGCGCCCCCTCCCCGGAGTAATCCGGAAGCTCCGTCCACCGCGCGCCAGCGATTCGCATACCCTGTCGAGATCCCGCCGCGAACTGCTCTCGGTCATTTCGACCACCATCATGATTTCTTCCCCCTTTTCGGATGAATGCACCCTTGAAAAAAAACGCCGGAACCGGGTGTAGAAACCCGGTTCCGGCGTTTGTCCCTTTCTCTGTATCCGTCTCGTCCTATCGGTGCGCTGCTCCCGGAGAGGCCGGATATGAAGAAGCCGAAGACGGATCTCTACGCGAAGACCGGCCGGTGGCGTAATAAAGCCACAGGCCGCTGGTAAACGCGAACGCGAACACTCCGTCCGCGCCGAGGGTATTCAGGCGTGCCGTTCTCTTCGTCATGGCGACCGTCTCCTTTCTTCGAAGATTTTTCCGCAGAGCGGTATTGATGAACTATTTTAGGGATGCATCGTGATTTGTCAAGGGGCAAATGAGGTGGGGAAAAAAAATCGCACTTCGCCGAGGCTTCCGAGGAGAAGCGCGAGGAGAGCTTCTTCCGCGGAGGGTGAGGACGCCGCCGTCGAACTCAAGGAAAAATGTCGGGGTAATTGACTGAATAGACTGTCTTATGCTATACTCTAATCAGGACCTTCCGGCGCTGACTGGACCAAGGATGCGGATGCCCGAAAAAGGGCGTGAAGGAGGGGTTGGAGATGAAAAAAGTGGTTGTACCCATCGACGGAAGCGAGACCAGCAAGGGTGTCGTGGATTACGCCATCTACTACGCGAACAGAGAGCAGGAAGCGGACATGCTCTTTCTTCATGTGATCACCGTCCTGGAACACGAACCCGTTTTCTACGGCGAAGGAGAGGTTGTGCTCCCTCCGTCGGACGAAAAGGTTACGGCGGAATTTACGAAATTCATCGAAGATCGGATGGAAGCGGTGGGAAAGCGGATCCCGAGGATGTCCGTCTCGGTGCGCTCGGGTAAGGTCTATGATCGGATCGTGCGTTTTGCCGAGGAACAGGACGCGGATATGATCATGATCGGTCACAGAGGGTTGAGTCCGATGCAGCGCTTCTTCCTCGGGAGCGTAGCCGCCAAGGTGGTGGCGCAGGCGCCGTGCAGCGTCTATGTCCATCGCCCGAAGGAGCGGCGGAGCGAGGTGTAAGGAGCAGGAAAAGATGCGCGGTGACAGGCGAGCCGGAGCGGATCGCTGACGTACCGGCGCGGAGAGAATAACGCTACGGGCGGGGGGAGAAGATGCCCCTCCGCCCGTAGCGTGGTATTGTAGGGAGGAGAATACGGAGAAGAAGGGGGAGGATGGAATGAAAGCGCTTGCCGGTTATGCGGGTTCGGTGCTTCGCGTCGATCTCTCCGCGGGAGCGATCTCGACGGAGCGGCTGAATGAAAAATGGATACGCCCTTTCATCGGGGGAACGGGGTACGCAGCTCGTATTCTGTACGGCGAAATGGCGGCGGGGACGGATCCGCTCGGTCCGGACGCTCTTTTCGTGCTGGCGACGGGGCCTCTGACGGACAATCTCGTTCCGGGCGGAGGAAGTCTCTCCGTCTGCTGCAAGTCGCCCCTCACCGGCGCGTGGGGCGAGGCCAGGGTAGGATGCGACATGGGAGGAACCTTGAAAAAGGCGGGATACGACTTCGTAGTCCTCTCGGGAAGGGCGGAGCGCCCGGTGCATCTGGTGATCACCGACGGCGCGGCGGAACTGCGCGACGCGCAGCATCTCCGGGGGAGGACGGTGCTGGAGAAGGACGCGCTGCTGAAAGAGGACGGTTTTGCGGAGTACGATACGCTTGTCGTCGGCCCTGCGGGGGAGCGGCTCGTCCTTTTCGCCTCGGTGATGGTGGGGCACAGAGCCGCCGGGCGTATCGGGTGCGGCGCCGTCCTCGGATCCAAGAACCTGTTCGCGGTCTCCGTGAAGGGGAGCGGGAAGGTGCTTCCCGCCGACCCCGACGGGTATATGAAGGCCGTCCGCGAGGCGCACCGCATCGTCAAGGAACATCCCAACACCTTCGGCTTCACCGCGCTCGGCACGATGGGGGGGTACGAGAGCAGCGACGCGATGGGCGACCTCCCTACGAAGAACTGGCAGTCGAACTCGTGGGGGAAGGGAGAGCGGATCGCCGCGCACTTCGTGGAGGAGAACTTCACCGGGGGAAAGGGGTGCTACAAGGGGTGTCCGATGAAGTGCGGCAGAAAAGTGCATGTGAAGGGGGGAGAGTGGAAGACGCCCGAACATGACGGGGGCGAGTACGAAACCATCGGCTCGTTCACCGCGTACATGCTCAACGAGGATGTCGACTGCGCCGTCCACTGCGGCTATCTGTGCAACGAATTCGGAATCGACACGATCTCGACGGGAGGCGTCATCGGCTTCCTGATGGAGTGCGCCGAGAAGGGGCTGCTCTCCGAAGAGACGACACGGGGGCTCGATCTTTCCTGGGGGAACGCCTCGGTGCTTCCACGACTCGTGCGGATGATCGCGCTCCGGGAAGGGGTCGGGGACATCCTCGCCGACGGAGTCCGCCGCGCCGCGGAGCGTATCGGAGGAGGTTCGGAGGCCTTCGCCGTCCACGTCAAGGGGCTCGAAGGACCGTGCCACGATCCGAGGGCGGGAAAAACGCTCGCAGTGAGCTACGGGACAGGAAACCGGGGTATGTGTCATATCCACCCGCTCGAGACCGTAGCGTACGACGCCTCGAAGTTCGATTTCGGGCTGCGTTCGTTCGGCCTTCCGGATCCGGAGGGGTTCCACCGTTGGGAAGAGCGGGGGAAAGGGGAGGCGCTGCGGATCCTGCAAGACGCGGGAACGCTCCCGGAGATTCTCGGAACATGCAAGTTCTACATGTACGTCGGCATCACGCCACGCGAGTACGCGGCAATGCTCTCGCCGCTTCTGGGCCGGGAGATTTCCGGCGAGGAGCTGATGGAAGCCGCGGAGCGGACGACGAACCTTCAGCGCCTCTTCAACTGCCGCGAGGGGTTCTCCAGAGAGGACGACATGCTCCCCGAACGGGTCCGGTCGCTTCCCGTCTCCGGCGCCTATGCGGAAAGCCCGGAGTGCGCCGTGCGGGACTACGAAGGGATGCTCGACGACTATTACGACGCTCGGGGGTGGAACGGAACGAGCGGCGCGCCGAAGGAGGAGACGCTCGTTCGCCTCGGACTTGCGTAGCGGCCTCTCCTTCGAAATGCATTGTACATCGTATATTCCCCTCCGGGAACGAGGCGACAAGGAGGAGCAAAGATGGTACAATATGGTAACAAATTGAAGGAAGGGCTCTCCGAAGAGACCCCACATATTCCGAGAACGGGAGTTGATGTCCAATGACGACGGAAAACGCCGTGACGGTTTCAGGGACGCTCCATCTGATCCATGGCGGCGCATCGAACGCCGGCAAACCGAAAAAATACCTGCATTTTTCGGTCCGCCAGGAGACGCCGGGGACGGACGGGAGCGTCCGGAAGGATTTTCTTCTCGCCAGAGTGTACGACCCGAAGCTTCAGGATTCCTTCAGGGAGCTGGAGGAGGGCGCGAAGGTGCGGATTCGCGGAGATGTGCGTTCCTCTCTCGGAAGCGGCGAGATGTATATAAACGTTCAGGAGATTGAAAAGCTGGCGTAAAGCTGCTCTTCCGGAGTGAACGAGGACGTTCCCCTACCGGGGACGCCTCTTTCACGTATTGTTTCAGGGCTTGGTGTCGATTCTTCGACCGTCGATACCTTTTATTGCTTTTGTGCCGAACACGGCGGTTTTCCTCACTTTTCGTTCATCGCGCGGAACCGCTCCGTGTTATATTGTCCTCGTTTTCCAAGCCCGCACGCTTTGGCGCCTCGCCTTTTGTCGAATATGCAGGGGTATCCCCCTCATCGAAGCGTTCACCCCCGCAAGGGGGTTTTTGTCCATTTCATTCTACATCACAGGAGGTCGATTCAATGGTAGGGAATACCGGCGGGATGACTACCGTCCGGGTCCTGGAGCGTTTGAACATTTCCGTTCTCTTCGGCATACCGGGCATTCATAACTTGGCCGTCTACGACGGTCTCGCGCACAGCTCCATCCGGCATATCGCCACGCGGCACGAACAGGGGGCCGGATTCATGGCCTACGGATGGGGAAAGGCCACCGGCGACCCCGGAACGGCCCTCGTCATCACGGGGCCGGGGCTGACGAACATTCTCACCCCCATGGGACAGGCGTTCCACGACTCCGTCCCGATGGTGGTCATCTCCACGCAGATCCCCTCGCGCTACCTCTCCGCCCGTTCAGGGTATCTTCACGAACTCAGGGATTCCACAACGATGTCGTCCTCGGTGACGAAGGGAAGCTTCAGGGCGTCCTCCCCCTCGGAGATCGCGCCGCTTCTCGACCATGCGTACCGGCTGGCCTCGGCGGGCAGACCGGGGCCGGTCCACGTGGAAATTCCGCTCGACTACCTCTCCCAACCGTGTCCCCTGCCGGAACCGGCGCTCCGCGGCGATCGTCCGCCCCCCATCTCGGGCGAGCACGTCGCCGAGGCGATCCGCGCGCTCGACGGGGCCGAGTTTCCCGTCATTCTCGCGGGCGGCGGCGCGTCGGACTGCGGCGATGCGGTCCGCGGAACGGCCGAGGCGTTGAATGCTCCCGTTCTGCTCACCTGCGCCGGGAAAGGCGTTCTCTCCGAAGAGCATCCGCTCTGTCTCGGCGCCCGTCTTCACTTCCCCGCCGCCAGAGAGCTTCTCGCGAGGGCGGATTGCCTTCTCGCCCTCGGAACCGAAATCTCCCCGACGGATCTCTGGCTGGAGGAGTTCGAGTTCTGCGGAACGGTGATCTCCGCGGATGTGGACGAGGCGCATCGCTCCTCGCGCAAGGGCGTCTTTCTGCACGGAACGTGCGAAGCGGTGCTTCCGCTCCTGCTGGCGGGGGTTCGCAAGAGAAGCGCACCGCAGCGGACCGGGAAGGACGAAATTCATGCCCGGTGCGCTGCGGATCTCGGCATGGTTCTTGGTCTCGCCGATGAGTTGCCTCTGCTCCGCGAGACGACGAAGGCGCTGCGGAAGGCGTTGGGGGACGATGGAACGCTCTGGGCGGATATGACGACGCCCTCCTACTATGCGATCAGCGAGTACCCCGCCGCGCTCCCCCGCCGCTTTCTCCACCCGGTGGGCTTCGGCACGCTCGGCGCGGCGCTGCCCGCCGCGCTTGCCACGAAATGCGCTTTTCCGGAACGTCGGGTGGCGGCGCTCGCAGGCGACGGGGGGTTCCAGTTCACGCTTCCCGAACTCGCCGTGGGCGTCCAGGAGCGCATCCCGCTTCCCGTGGTGTTGTGGAACGACGGAGGGTTCGGTGAAATCCGGCGCTGCCAGCATGCGAAGGGAGGGCCGCGGATCGCGGTGGATCACTGGAACCCCGACTTCCGCGCGCTGGCGGCTTCCTACGGAATTCCGTACTTCGCCCCCGGCCGGGGCGCTCTCGAAGATGCTCTCGAAGAGGCCTTCGCCGAGCCCGTCCCGTCGTTGATCGAAGTCCGCAACGGAAAGGAGTTCCACAGATGATCGCGGGAGTTCGCAAGGCAGTCGCGACGGCGACTCCCTATGTTCCCGGGAAGACCGTCGAGGAAGTGCGGCGGGAGCTGGGGCTCGAAAAGATCGTGAAGCTCGGCTCGAACGAGAACCCGTACGGTCCCTTCCCCGCCGCACGCAGGGCGATGACGGAGGAGATAGGAAAGCTCAACGCCTACCCGGACGTCTCCTTCAGGGAGATCAAGGGGCTCATCGGCGAGCGATTCGGGCTCGGCCCGGAGTGGGTGGCCATCTCCCACGGCGCCGAGGGAATGCTCCAGACGCTGGGCAAGGTCTTCCTCGATCCGGGCGACGAGGTCGTGCTCTCCCGCGCCACCTACGGGCTCTACAGGGAGATTTCGCTCGTCATGGGGGCGACGCCGAAGGAGATCATGCTCAAGGAGGATCTCTCCGTCAACCTCCGCGAGATGGAGCGCGCCCTCACCGGGAGAACCAAGCTGATCTGGCTTGCCAACCCGAACAACCCCACAGGCCTGCTGCTTCCCAAAAAGAGCGTGGAGACTCTGATAAAGCGCCTGCCGCGCGGGGTCTGGCTCGTGCTCGACGAGGCGTACGCCGAGTTTGCTTCGCCGGAAGAGCTGCCGTCGGTCGCGAAGCTTCTGGAGGCGGAATGCAACCTGATCGTCGTGCGGACCTTCTCGAAGGCGTGGGGGCTTGCGGGTGCGCGCATCGGGTATGCTCTGGCCCGTCCGGAGATGGTGCGAACCATCGATACGGTGAGCGAGCCGTTCAACGCCAACAGAGTCGCCATCGCGGGGGCGTCGGCATCTCTGAAGGGGGACGAGGCGCCGTTCAACGAGGCGATCGCGGCGACGGTGCGGGAGCGGGAGCGTGTGACGAAGGCCCTTCTCGGAATGGGGGGCAAGGCGCTTCAGTCGCACGCCAACTTCATCTTCGTTACATTCCAGGCCGACGCGGACGAAGTTTTCGGAAAGCTGCTCCGAAGAGGCGTCATCGTACGGCCCTGCGGCGGCTGGGGGTTCGGCTCTTCGCTCAGAGTGACCGTCGGTACGCCGGAGCAGAACGACTTTTTCCTGGCGGCGCTGCGCGGCGTCCTTTCGGGATACGGGGAGGGCGAAGCATGAACGCGGATCGAATCGCCTCGGGAGACGGCGTCGTCTTCACGGAGGTGAGCAAAATCTACCCCGACGGAACGAAAGCGGTGGACGCTTTGAACCTCGATATCCGCCGGGGAGAGCTGATCAGCCTCATCGGTCCGTCGGGGTGCGGCAAGACGACCACGCTCAAGATGATCAACCGCCTCGAAGAGCCCACATCCGGGGACATTCTCGTCGGCGGAGAGGACATCGGAGTGTGCGATCCCGTCGCGCTGCGGCGCCGTATCGGCTACGTGGTCCAGGAGATCGCACTCTTCCCGCACCTCACCGTCGCGGAGAACATCAACGTCGTCCCGGCGCTGCTCGGGTGGTCCGCAGCGAAGATGCGGTCGCGGGCGGACGAACTGCTCGACATGGCGGGGCTCTCCCCCGTACGTTATCGCTACCGCCTCCCCGAGCAGCTCAGCGGCGGGCAGAAACAGCGTATCGGCGTTCTCCGAGCACTTGCGGCGGACCCGCAGGTCATCCTGATGGACGAGCCGTTCGGCGCGCTCGATCCGATCAGCCGGGAAACGTTGCAGAACGAACTCGTCTCGCTGCAGAAAAATCTCCGAAAGACCATCGTCTTCGTCACGCACGACATGGACGAGGCCATCCGTATTTCCGACCGCGTCGCCATTCTGAGGAACGGCAGGGTGGAGCAGATAGGAACGCCCGAGGAGATTCAGACCTCGCCGAAGAACGACTTCATCCGAAACTTCATCGGCGAGGACAGACTCTCCCAGATGTCGCCCGACGATCCGGTCGGCGTGCTGCTGGAGGAGCCGTGGGCCAGAGCGCTCCCCTCCGAGAGCGCCGCGTCGGTTCTCGAACGGATGGAGGAGAACGACCGCGAGTTTATACACGTTGTCGAACCGAAGAGCGGCGTATGGCTCGGCGCGGCCTTGCTCGGGCGAGTGCGGCGCGCTGCGGTGGCGGGTAAGGGCGTCGTCGAAAGTCTCTCCCGCGACAGGAAGCTCTACCTCGACGACGCGGTGCTCCGCGACGTAGCGGAGATGCTCGCCGACAAGGATATCTCCATCCCCGTGCTCGACGCGAACGACCGCCTGCTGGGCGTCGTCACCTCTGCGGGGCTCTCCCGCCTTGCGATGAACCGCCTCCGAGGAAACCGGCAGGTCCGCGCGGTCGAAGAAAAGAAGGAGGGAGCGCGATGAATCAGAGGAGCTTGATCGACCTGTTCATTACCTTCGTCGGAAGGAACTGGCAACGGATACTCCGGCTGACCGGGGAACACCTGCTGATCTCTCTGATCGCCGTGGGTATCACAGTGGCCGTCTGCGTTCCTCTGGGGATCTACCTCACGCGGAACGAACGCGCCGCCCCGTACGTCATCGGTCTGGCGAACGTCTTTCAGACGGTGCCGAGCCTCGCGCTGCTGGGTTTTCTGATCTTCGTCTTCGGCATAGGGAACGACAACGCGATCTGCGCGCTCTTCCTCTACGCCATGCTCCCCGTGCTTCAGAACACCTACACCGGCATCCGGAGCGTTCCGAAGTCGTACGTGCAGGCGGCGCGCGGAATGGAAATGACCGACTACCAGATCCTCGTCAAGGTACAGCTTCCGCTCGCTCTTCCGGTCCTCGTCGCCGGCGTCCGGGTGGCCATGGTCTGGACCATCGGGACGGCGACGCTTGCCTCCGCCATCGGCGGCGGCGGACTCGGACGGCTCATCTTCTCCGGTCTCTCTTCCATACGGAACGAGATCATCCTCGCCGGGGCCATCCCCGCGACGCTGCTCGCCCTCGCCGCGGACTGGCTGCTGAAGCGCGCGCAGGAATACTTCAACCCCTCCGCGCGGGCGAAGCGGCTGGCGAGACGACACGGTGAACCAGCCCGTCCCTGAGAAACCGGATCCAACTCCGCGGTGTGAGGCTTCATGCCCGCCCCGCAAAATGCATCATACATTCTATATTATAAGGAGAGTGCTCTCATGAAGAAAATACTCGCATTCGTTCTCTCGCTCGCTCTGACGACAGGGCTGCTTGTTCCCGCAGCGTCCGCCGACGATCCGATGAAGTATGAGGGGCGGCTGCGTATCGCCTCGCAGAACGTCAACGAGACGATCATCCTCGCCTGGATGGCGAAACTCCTCGTCGAGGAGCACACCGGCCTGCGCACGACGCTGAACACGGAATTCGCCGGGTCTGCCGTCCTCCATCAAGCGATGGCCGCCGGGGAAATCGATCTCTATCCGTCATGGACGGGGACGCAGCTCACAGGCATCCTGCGCTACGAAGGGGAATCGAAACCCTCCGACGAGACGTTCAGGATGGTAAAGGAGGGTTTCGAGAAGCACTTCGGCATGACCTGGACGCGCCCGGTGGGATTCAACAACACGTACATCATGGCGGTGCGTCCCGAGACGGCGGAGAAATACACTCTGAAGAAAGCGTCCGACCTGGCCGCTCACGCGCCCGGCTGGAAGCTCGGCGGAGACGAGAACTTCGACACCAGACTCGACGCCTATCCCGGCTGGTCGGAACGGTACGGCATCACCTTCCGTGACGTCCTGCCGATGCAGTACGCCATGATGTACATGGCGCTGATGCAAGGAGAAGTCGAGGTCATCGCAGCCTACTCGACCGACTCGCGGATAGGGAAATTCAACCTCGTGCTTCTTGAGGACGACAAGGAGTTCTTCCCGGACTACAGCGCCGCGTTCGTGCTGCCTCTTGCTCTTGCGGAGAAGTACCCCGGCCTTGTCGGTGTCGTTGAAAAGCTGAGCGGACGGATCGACGAGCAGGCGATGGCCTCGATGAACCTGGCATTCGACGAAGGGGAGGACCCTGCGGACATCGCGGGCGCGTTCCTCCGCGAAAAAGGGCTGGTCAAGTAGAAAAAAAATTTGCGAAAAAAGGTAAAAAGTGGTATCTTCATCATCTACCCTAATGGGTGGGGATATTGTACTTAAGGAGTTGAATTGTAGTTGAACTGTGAAAATTCCGTTGTGGTTACCGGAGCGATTCATCTGCCCAAAGGCGATATGGTCGGGCGAAATCGGCACGGAACCTACCTCAAATTCGCCGTGAAGCAGATGACCGTCGGATATGACGGTGTGGAGCGGCCCAGCTTCCTTCCGGTGCGCGTCTTCGACACGGCGCTTCAGGAGTGGCTCAGGGCCAAGGGGCACGGCGATACCGTCCGGGTGTCCGGGACGCTTCGCTCGTCGACGGGGAGCGGCGAAATGTTCATTCTTGCCGACTCTCTTGAGAACGCGGCGATATAGATAGATTTCGCTAAGACTGCGAGGAGCCAAACGACAAAGACACCTTCTTTTCTGGAAGGTGTCTTTGTCGTAGAGTATGAAAAGGTACCTTGGAGCGAAGAACGGATTGCCGGGCGCTTGGAGGCGTACGCCGATGGACGTGCGAAATCCGTCGGCAAAGGTTTCGCCGGAGCGTGGGCAAGTAGTCCCGCGCTAATCCTCCACCCGGTTGCGCCCCTTGCTTTTCGCGCGGTAGAGCGCTTCGTCCGCGCGGGCAAGGGGTGCGTCGATGCTTTCATCCTCCGGAAGAACCGCCGCGACACCGACGCTCGCGGTGAACCTGATCGTTCCCGACGAGGTTTCCACGTGCAGCTCCTCGAACTTTCTTCGAAGGCGTTCGGCGAGCACGAGCGCCGCCGAAGGAGTGGTCTCCGGGAGAAGCAGCCCGAACTCCTCTCCTCCGAGGCGCCCGGCGAAATCGGCCTGTCGGAGCGTTGCCCCGAGGACGTTCGCAAATGCTTTCAGTACCCTGTCGCCTGCGGCGTGTCCGTTGCGATCGTTCACCAGCTTGAAGTGATCGATGTCGATCATCATCAGCGCGCATTTTGTGCGGAAGCGCCGGACTCTCGCCAGTTCGTTCTCCAAACGATCGATGAAGGCCCGCCTGTTCGGCAGGCCGGTAAGGTGATCTCTGGCCGCCTGCACTCGAAGTTTCTCCTCGCTCTCCCTGAGTGCGTTCTCGATTCGGCGTCGCTGCTCGACCTCGGTATGCAGCCCCTCGATCGTCCCGTGCAGCCGTGCGGCCATGTGATTAAAGGCGTTCGCGAGTTCCCGCACCTCCATGATCATGCTGTCCACTTCGATTCCGACCGGTAGCTTCCCCTTCGCAAGGGCTCCCGTGGCCTCGTTCAACCGCAGAATAGGCTTTGTAAGCCACCGGGCCGCGAACGTCGCCAGCAGTACCGAGGCCGACAGAACCAGCAGGATGAAGAAGTTCGTTATCCTGTTGCCATCCTCCAGCATCCCGGTAAAGTCGCTCTGCGGTACGATGACCGCCGCCAGCCAGTCGATGCCGTACGAATCCCGAAGCGGGCTTATCTGGAAAAGGTAGTTCTCCCCGTTCTTGGAGAAAGTGGTGTGCAACGGCTTTTGGAAAGTTTCGCCGTTTCCGTGCAGTACGGCGAACTGTTCTCCGGCAAGTCCGATAAGGGGGTGCTCGCTCTCCTGTATGCCGAGGCGCCTCGCCGCGGCCTCTCCCTCGGGCGGACGAAGCGCCGGGGTCCCCGTCGATGCGGCGACCAGCAAACCGGAGCGCTCCATGACGAAAGCGATCCCCGTTTCGGCTATGCTCAGACTCCGCAGAAACTGCTCGATCCTGGAGAGAAAGATGTCCACGGAGACCACGCCCAGCAAACCGCCGTCCTCTCCGTAGACGGGACGGCTCGCCGCGAGGGCCATGTCCTGCCCCGTAAAGAGGATATAGATATCGCTCCAGACGCTTCCGCCCTTCTCCGCGGCGCGCGAGTACCAGCTTCGGGCGCGGGCGTCGAACGAGGGGATGGTGTTCGTCATCGTCGTTTTTCGGCCCTCTTCGTCGACTCGGTACTTGAAGAAAGGGCCCGCTTTGTTCCCTTCGGTGAAAATGACGTAGAGCGAGTCTCCTTCGGCTTCTCTCCCGCTGTTTACGATGCCTCCGGAGGAATTGCCGAAATAGATGCTCGAAACGGTTGTGTAGATCCCGATCTGGCGCCAGAAGCGGCGTTCCAGAGGCCCCGGATCGTCGGGGGAGAAGCGCCCCTCTTCCATCGCCGTCGCGTTCAGTTCGTTGATTCGGTGCGGCGTATCCAAGTAAGCGCGAATATGCTCGACGATGCGTGCGGAGATCTCCTGCAACAGCAAGCGCCCCATCTCGTACACCGTTTTATGGCTGTGCCGTTGAGCGATATACCCGACGAGCCCCGTACTCGTCAGAATAACGAGCACGAGTACCGCTGTCAGGAAAGTTTTCAGGGGGATTCCACGACGGTGTTTTCTCATAAGGACCATCCTCTCGTCGCTCCGCTCTTGTCTGTTAATGTCATCTCTCGGACTCCGTGTCGCATCATAATTTTATACTACGACACGGCTTTTTTCATTATAGGCTCTTCCCATCGCTTCTTGTACGGAATGTCGTAAAGGAGAGGAAGATGCGCCGCTCTTTCCCGCTTTGTGGTATTCTTTTCGGCGAGGATCTATCGATTATGGAGGGATGGACAATGGCAGCACCTCAACGAGAGAGTTTGCCCGCGGGAGAGTCGTACGTGTGCGGCGCGATGAGCGGCCGGGAGGCGTTGCACGCGCTCGCCTGCATCGCGCACCTGATCCGGGAGATCTTCCCGGGGGATATGAGCTTCGCCGTCGTCGAAGGCGACGAGTACCTCGTCTATATGCCGGGAAAGACGATCGACATCAAAAAGAAGCCCGGCGACAAGCTCACCGAAGGATCGGCTGGCCACCGGTGCATGATGGAAAAACGCAAGATCGCGAAGGAGTTCAAGAAGGAGGAGTCGCCGTTCGGCTTCCCGTACGTCGCGACCTCCGTCCCGATCTTCGACGCTTCCGGAAAGGCCGTCGGCTGCGTCATCACGGCGGAGAACACCACGAGGCAGGAGACGATGAGGGAGACGGCGGAACTGCTGCGGGCCTCCACCGGCCAGATCGCGGACTCGCTCCAAACGATGACCGGTCAGATGGAGGAGATGCGCGCCGCCGGCGAGACGCTGAACGCGATCACCGCACGGGCCGTGAGCAAGGTGGAGAGCACCGAGCAGGTGTTCGGCGTCATCGAGGGCGTGGCGAAGCAGACGAATATGCTCGGCCTCAACGCCTCCATCGAGGCCTCGCGCCTCGGAGACCAGGGCAAGGGATTCGGCGTGGTGGCGCAGGAGGTGCGGAAGCTCGCGGTTCGTTCTTCCGAATCGGCGGGGCGGATCAAGGAGATTCTGGAGTACTTCAAGAACTCGACGATCGAGATCGACGACAGTACCGACACGCTGCTGAAGATCATCAAGGAGCAGTCCAGGATCATCGAGAGCATCGCCGCGTCAAGCGAGGAGATGGCGTCCGTCTCCGCGATGCTGGAGAAGCTCTCCTCCGGATTCGTTCAGGGGGGCTGAACACTTTTGCGTGCCGCTGAAAACGAGTCGTGCCGTTTGGTAACGCCCTTTCCGGAAAAAGCGACTCTTCCGGAAAGCGAACTCCTTCCAGGGAGGAATACGTGTGGAGACTCTTCGTACCTATAAACTCTTTTTTCTGTGTCTCGGACTCGCCCTTATCCCAGCGCTGATCCCCGAGACAGCTCCGTACGCCGTGGGGACGGCGCTCGTCCTCGGGGCGGTCGTGAGCAATCTCGCCCCCGACGCGGCGCCTCCGGGGCTCGGGAAGATGCGGAAACTCGCGCTGAATACAGCGGTAGTTCTCTTCGGCTTCGGACTGAACATCCGGCATGTCGTCGCGGTGGGGGGGCAGGGCTTCTGGCAGACCGCCGTAAGCCTCGTAGTCATCATCTCGCTCGGCTACTTTTTGCTCCGCTGCTTCCGGGCGGAGGCGGCTACGCTCAAGCTGATCACCTTCGGTACCTCCATCTGCGGAGGGAGCGCCATCGCAGCGGTCTCGTCGGTGATGAAGGTCCGCGACGAGGACATCGGCGTCGCCATGGGCGTCGTCTTTCTGCTGAACGCCGTGGCGCTCGTCGCCTTTCCGCTGCTCTCGTCCCTGCTGCCGCTCTCCCCCGAACAGTACGGCGTCTGGTGCGCGCTGAGCATCCACGACACCAGCTCGGTCGTGGGTGCGGCCGCGGTGCTTGGAGACGCCTCGCTGCGCACGGCGACCATCATGAAGCTCACCCGTACACTCTGGATCACGCCGATCGTCTTCCTGATCTCGCTGCGCCAGGGGGAGAAGGGGAAACTCTCGGTACCGCTCTTCATCGTCCTCTTTTTGCTGGCATCGATGACGGCGTCGGTCCTCCCCTTCGCTCCGCTCTTCAAGTCGCTTGCATCCGCCGGGAAGGTGCTGATGGCGGTCGCGCTTTACATAGTCGGCTTCGGCCTCCACCGAGACGTCCTGAAGAAGGTGGGCGCGCAGGGGATGCTCTTCGGCGCGCTGCTTTGGGCCGCCTCCATCGTCACAGGGTATCTCCTCGCTTCGATGAGCTGATGGCCGAAACAGAAGAGGAACTCCATAGAGGCTTGAGAAAGTTTTCATCGAGTTCCCGAAGTTGTGTAGAGGGGGGAATCGAATGGACATGTCGACGGAAATGCCGCGTTATGAACGTTTTTTTTCAAAATATGCAATCGGTGATGACAGGCGTAAACGAGAGATTCTGATTGTCGACGACGAACCCGTCAATCTCTCGATCCTCTCGAAAGTGCTGACGCCGTTTTTCGTTGTGAGAGTCTGCAAGAGCGGAGAAGACGCGCTGCGGAACGCCAGTATCGCTCCGTATCCGGATTTGGTCCTCCTGGATATTATGATGCCCGGCATGGACGGGTACGAGGTTCTCTCTAAAATGCGGGAGAACCGGGATACGCGGGATATTCCCGTCGTCTTTCTCTCTTCCTTGAACAGCGACGTCGACGAAGAAAAAGGCCTGCTTCTGGGCGCGGTCGATTATATAACGAAACCGTTCAAACCGATCGTCGTGCTGGCCAGGGTTCGGGCGCAGTTGGAGTTCAAAGAGGCGCGCGAGCTTCTGAAAAATCAAAACGAGTGGCTCGAAGCCGAGGTCGATCGCCGATTGAGGGAAAACCAGCTTATTCAAGACATCAGCCTCATCGTGATTGCTCAACTGGTGGAAACCAGAGATACGGAAACGGCCAATCATATCGTTCGCACTCGATCCTATGTCGAGTTGCTGGCGCGCAGGCTGATGTCCGCGGAGCGGTTTCCGGACGGAACGAAAGACGGGATCGATGTTCTCGTAAAGGCTTCTCCGTTGCATGATATAGGAAAGATAGGAATCCCGGATTCGATTCTCCTCAAGCCGGGGTCTTTGACGCCCGAGGAGTTCGAGATCATGAAAACACATACGGATATCGGTGGAAACGCCATTCGCAACGCGATCGACAAAGCTCTGCTTGCCCGGAGCGGAGGGTTTTCCGATGTGAAACCGATGTCGCTCCGCATTCTTGAAGAGGCGGAAACGATAGCCCGGTTCCACCATGAACGATGGGACGGAACGGGATACCCGGATGGTCTGAAAGGGGAGGAGATCCCCCTGTCGGCCCGAATCATGGCATTGGCGGACGTTTTCGACGCGCTGACCAGCGATCGTCCGTATAAATCGGCCTGGAGCGCGGTCGAGGCGAACGCGTACATCATGGAACAGCGGGGATCGCAGTTCGATCCGGATGTGGTCGACGCGTTCGAATCGGAGCTTGGAGAATTCGCCGAGATACATCGAGCCCTGGCGGACGACTGACCGGAGCCGTAGAATGAGCGCCGTGGACGAAAGGGCCGATCTTTTCTCGCAACTTGAGCGGCGGAACAACATGCTCGCCATGGCGTGCCGTCTCGCCAAGACGGGGTGGTGGCGCGCCGATGTCGGGACGGGGCGGATCGAATTGAGCGAGGAAGCCGCGAACATTTGGGATATGGAGCCGAATCGCGAAGTATCCGCGGACGACTATGCGGCGTTTTACCAAGGAGAATGCCGAAAGAAAATGGAGGAGGCCTTCCGGACGGCTGTCGAGGACGCCCGCCCTTTCGCGGTGGAATGCGAGATCATCACGGCGCGCGGTGCTTCGAAGTGGCTCAGGACCGCGGGGTTTCCCGTAACGGAGAACGGACGCGTCGTTCGAATCGAGGGGGCGATTCAGGATATCGCCGATCTTCGGGGAGCGATGGTTCGCGGCGAGGAGCGGGACGACCTCTTCGAATCGCTCTTTCAGGCTATACCGGACCTTTTTTTTCTCTTCGACGACAAGGGAACGATACTGGATTTTCGAGCGATGCGATCCTCCTCCCTGTATGTGCCTCCGGAAGTCTTTTTAAATAAGCGCGTCCTCGAAGTGCTTCCGTCCGACGTCGCCGATATGTTTCTTCGCAATATGCGAAGCAGCATTGAAACGGGAGCGTTGAGCTGCTTCGAGTACCGTCTTCCGTTTCCCGACGGGCAAAGGTGCTACGAATGCCGTCTTAGTCCGACCAAGGTGGGAACGAAGTGCATCGCTCTCATCCGGGATATCACGGAGGAAAAACGCGCCTTGGAGGCGCTTGCCGCCGGCGAGAGACGATTTCGCAACCTTCTGGAAAACGCCCCTTTCCCGATCGTCGTCACAGGAGCCGGCGACGGGCTGTTGCGCTACGTCAATCAACGGGCGATAGCCCTGTTCGGCGTCGTGGCCGAGCGGGACGGTGGCGTTTCCGAGAAGAGCTTGTACCAGTACGAGGTCGAATGGAAGCGCATACGGGATCTTTTGATCGAGGAAGGCGTCGTCCATGACCGAGAGATGAAGATAGTCGGTTGGAACGGCGTCGACTATGATGTCCTCTTGTCGGGGAGAATGGTGGAGTTCGAAGGCGAACCGGCCGTCATGATCGCCGCAAACGATATTTCGCCGCTTAAGAAAGCCGAGGCGGCGTTGCGGCAGGAGCGACGATCGCTCCGCGAGCGAGTCAAAGAATGGCAGTGCATGAACGAGATTTTTCGTATTTCGGACGATATCGATACATCTCTCGACGAGTTGATGCAGCGCATCGCGCTTATCGTGCGCGACGGTTTTCAGTACCCCGAAATCACCTGGGTCCGGATCGAGTTTTCAGGGAGAGAGTACAGCGCGCCCACGTTCGTCGAGACGCCGTGGATGTTGACGACGGAAGGAGTCACGGAACGAAGCGGCGTCGTCCGTCTGACGGTGGCGTACGCGGTGGAACCGCCTATGGACGGGGAAGACCCGTTTCTTCAGGAAGAACGCGTGCTTGCGAAGTCGATCGTGCATCGTCTGACGGATGTCGTGAACCGTCGGAAAAACGCGGAAGTGCTGCGTGAACAGGAGGAGCTGCTGCAACTCATGTTCGCGCGGATTACGGATTCGATCGTTCTTTTGGAGCCTGCCGGCGGCGCTTTCGTCTACTTCAACACCGTCGCTTACGAACGTTTGGGGTATTCGCGGGAGGAATTCTCCCGGCTGTCCGTGTTCGACGTTCAATACGATCAGAGCCGCGGCGATGTGGAGCGCAATCTCGAACGCATTCTGGCGGGGACCCTGACCGAGTTCGAAGTCCGGCATCGGTGCAGGAACGGAGACGTTCGTGATTCGGTCGTCAAAGCCTCTCTTTTGGATTACGGAGGCGCCCGCTTTATTTGCGTCATCTGGCGCGACGTCACGGAGCAGAAAATCAGAGAGCGGGAGCAACGGAGAGTCAATGATCGACTGCATCTGCACGCCGGACTGCTCAACAGGATTGAAACTTTGGAATCCGGGTACGACGGAGAAGTCGCCCTCTTCTCCAAGGAGATTACCGAACTGCTGGGGGAAAGCCTGGATATCGCGCGGGTCTCCGTATGGATTTTCAGCGACGATGGATGCCTTCTCGAGTGCGTCGATCTTTACGAGCGGGAGTTCGGGCGCCATTCCAAAGGGGCGACGCTCGAAGAGAGACTGTTTCGTGACGAATTCCAGCATGTGAAGAACAATCGATACGTGGATGCGAACGACGCGGTAAACGATCCCCGGACGAAAGGGTACGTCGAAGGGTATCTGAAGCCTCTGGGGATCGTCTCCATGCTCGACTGCGTCATCAGTTTCGGGGGCCGATGTCTCGGGATCATGTGCTTCGAACATACGGGGCGCCCGCATAACTGGGAGCGCGACGAGATCGTTTTCTGCTGCCAGGTCGCGGACAGATTCGGCATGGTCTTTCTCAACCGGGATCGGCTGGAGGCTCTCCGGGCGCTGCGCCGAAGCGAGAGCATTCTGAAGCGCGCCCAGGAGGTTTCGAAAACGGGCCATTGGTATATGGATATCCGCGGAACGGAACTCGTATGGTCCGACGAGACCTACCGTATATTCGCCATAGAGCCGGGAACGCCCCTTACGCTGGAGATGTTTCTCGACCGTCTTCACCCCGAAGACCGCGAAGAGGTCGAAGACGCCTGGGCGGCCGCGCTCGAAGGGACGCCTTTCGCTCTCAGACATCGTATCCTGGCCGGAGAGGAAGTTCGTTGGGTCGAGGTGCGGGCGGAGTTCGAAGTCGATGAAAAGGGGGTTCCCTTGGCCGGACTCGGCGTCGTCAGGGATATCACCGAACAGGTGTATGCAGTGCGGGAGCTGGATCGCTACCGTATGCATCTGGAGGAAATGGTGGAATCGCGAACGGCGGCGCTGAACGCCGCCAAGGCCCAGGCCGAGAGCGCGAATCAGGCGAAGAGCGCGTTTTTGTCCAATATGAGCCACGAAATTCGGACCCCGCTGAACGCGATCATCGGCTATGCGCACCTTATACGGCGGGATCCTCTGACGTCGCGGCAGCTCGATCAGCTGGAAAAATTAACGGATTCGGCGCGCCACCTGTTGAACATCATCAACGATATCCTGGATTTCTCAAAGATCGAAGCGAACAGAATAGAGCTTGAGAATCAGGACTTCGAATTGGCCCGAGTGGTCGACCATGTATGCAATATCGTCGCAAGCTCCGCCGCAGCGAAAAAATTGGCTTTGCGCGTGCATCTGGACCATGCTCCGTTGGTGCTCCGAGGCGACGGAGTCAGGCTCGGACAGATCTTGCTGAATCTCGTCGGGAACGCCGTCAAGTTCTGCGAACGGGGAGAGGTGCTTATCTCCGCTCGAACCCTCGAACAGAAAGAGAATCAGGCGCTCCTGCGGTTCGAAGTGCGCGATACCGGCATCGGAATGACGGAAGAGCAGGTGAAGCGCCTCTTCTCGGATTTCATGCAGGGCGACGTCTCCATGACGCGACGTTTCGGCGGGACCGGCCTGGGACTGGCCATCAGCAAGCGCCTGACCGAACTGCTGGGAGGGCGCATCGGCGTCGAGAGCGAGATGCATCGTGGAAGTCTGTTCTGGTTGGAAATTCCCTTCGAGATATCCGCAACGCTTCCTAAAAACGCCGAACATGTTCTTTCGTTTATGGGGAAGCGCGCCTTGATCATCGACGACTTGCCGGCGGACCGGGAGATATTGTCGGACATGTTGTCGGAGTTCGGGCTTCGCCCCGATTCCGCCCCATCCGCAGCGGACGCTCTGGAAATGCTCTCAAGGGCGGATCGGGCGGACGATCCGTACGAACTCCTGTTCGTCGACTTCAAATTGCCGGATATGGACGGCGTCGACGCGATTCTATTGGTTCAATCGCTTAAGTTGAGGAAGTTGCCTTGCGTGCTGATGGTCACTGCGTACGGGCATCTTCTCCCCCGGGAGGAGATGGAGCGCCTGGGGAATGTTCGGATTCTGACCAAACCGGTGACGCCTTCCACCCTTCACGACGCGCTTGCCGATCAATGTTCGCCGGGAGGAGAGGATGCCGCGGCCGACGAAGGAGATCTCGCGGAGGCGTTGAAAAAACGCCGGGGGGCGCATATCCTCGTCGTGGAGGATAACGAGATCAACCAGGATGTCACCTGTCGACTGGTGGAATCCGTAGGAATGCTGACGAGCGTCGCCGAAAACGGTCGAAAAGCCGTGGATATGGTTCGGGAGCAAACGTTCGACCTCATCCTCATGGATGTACAGATGCCGGTGATGGACGGACTGCAGGCGACGCTTGCGATTCGCGGGCTTCCGGAGCGGGCGGCTCTCCCGATTCTGGCGATGACCGCCAACGCCTTCGAGGAAGACCGTCGGCGATGTATGGAGGCGGGAATGGATGGTCATGTTCCGAAGCCCGTGGAGCCGGAACAGCTTTTTAAAGCCCTTGTACAATGGCTTCCGGAACGTCCGACCGGAGGAGCTGATGAGGAAATTTTCGTACCCCTCGACCCCGAAGCGGCGAGCGAGGAGGATTTTGCGGCGCTCGACGCGGTCCGCGCCGTCGAGGGACTGGACGTCGGCGCCGGAATCCGTATGGTGCAAGGAGACGTGGCGCGCTACCTTCGCCTGCTCGATCAGTTCGTTCGAAAGCACGGAGAGGACGCGGACAGTATTGCCGGGTATCTCGCGTCGGGAGCCTTCGACGCGGTCAAGCATACGGCGCACTCCCTCAAAGGAGTTGCGGGGGTGTTGGGCGCTTTTCGGATCCGGAAACTGGCCGCGGCGCTGGAGAGCGGGGCGTTCGAAGGAGCCTCCGCCGATTCGTTGCGCCGCGGCCTGGAAGAACTGGCTCCGGAGTTGCATGCCTTCGCGGACGAGGTACGGCGCGCCTCCTCCGCGCGGCGATCTCCGATAGACGCTTCGGAAGAGGAAGCCGACCCGGTCCGCGCGGCGGCGGTCGCGGATCGTCTGGCGTCTCTGCTCGAGAAGAACGACGCATTGGCGGCGGAACTTTGGGAGTCGGAACGAGGCTGTCTGTACGAGCTGCTTGGAGAATCGGCGAAGCTCATGGAGGAGCAAATCCGGGATTACGACTTCGCGGACGCGCTGAAGACGCTGCGCGACGCGCTGCGATAACGGACGGCGGTTCGAAGCAAGGTCAAGGCTGCGTACAGGTTCGCCGTGCGTAGCGCTCTTGCAAAGCGCGAAAAGCGCGTCGTTGCTGGAATCCGATTCTCGAAGCCCGAGAAGTCGAGCGCTTAGCGTTCCAGGGCTCTCCGTAGTCTGGCGACTCCTTCGTGCAGCAGTTCGGGAGGAAGGTGCGCATACCCCAGAATGGCGCGGCCAAGGTGCTTCCCTTTGATAATCGCATGTTCCTCGACCGGAACGACGGCGACGCGGGCTCTTCGAAGCCGTTCCAATGTCTCCGGGGAAAAGACGACCTCCTCGAACTCCGCGACGAGATGCATTCCGGCGGTTTCGCCGAAGATACGGACGGAACCGGCGAAAGCGCGTTTCAAGAGATCGATCAGCAGATCGCGCCGTTTTCGATAGATCTTTTTCATCCGAAGTATATGCCGTTCCAGCTCGCCGCTTTCGATAAAGCGCGCCAGCGCGAGCTGGTAGAGGGAGTTCGAGTGGTGGTCTCCGAGCCGTTTCCACTCCCGGCACCGATCGACCAGCGAGTATGGCAGCACGAGGTAGCCGAGCCTGACCGAGGGAAAGAGGATTTTACTGAAGGTCCCGACATAGACGACTCTCTCGCGGTCCAGCTCGTGCAGCGAACGTACCGGATGGCCGGAGTACACGAATTCGCTGTCGTAGTCGTCTTCGACGATGTAGGAATCCCGTTGCTGCGCGTACTGGACCAGCGCAACTCTTCGCTGTATGGAAAGCGAACCCCCTAAAGGAAACTGATGCGACGGAGTGACGAAAATACACGACGGACGCTTGTCCTCCGGAAGCAGATCGGTTCGGATGCCTTCGCAGTCGACCGGGATGGGAACGATGTGCTGCGAGTGGTACGAAAAAATCCGCCGGACGTTGTCGTTCGAAGGATCCTCGATGAACACTTCGCTCCCCGGGGAGAGGAAGGTTTTCGCGAGCAGCGTCAACCCCTGTTTCGTCCCCGAAGTGACAAGCACCCGGTCCGGGTGACAGCGAATTCCGCGCGTTCGTTGCAGATAGCTCGCAAGGAGCGCGCGCAACTCGCGTCTTCCCCGGGGATCGTCGTACCCGAACGCTTCAAGCGGCGCCTCCCGAAAAGCCGTGTTCGCCGCCCGGAGCCAGCCGTTGCGGGGGATGAGATCAAGAGCCGGGACGCCGCTGTCGAAGCTGACGACGCCTTCGAGAGCGCCGCTTTCTTCCTCGTCGTCTCTCATCCGCGCGGCGCCCGCCGTTTCTTCGGAGAGTTCCGTCCGCGCCGCTCCCTCCTTCACATACACCCCCGATGCGGGGACGTTTGTAACGCACCCCTCGGAAGCCAGCATTTCGTACGCGGCGAGCACGGTGTTCCTTGAGACGTTCAGCATGTGCGACAGTTCCCGCGTCGAGGGAAGCTTTTCGTCCGCCGCCATCTCGCCATCCAGAATCTTCACCCGGAACTGTTCAAAAATCTGCTGTGCAAGGGAACCTTTTCGGTCCTTTTGAATCTCAAGGAAGCGCATTGTCCGTCCACCCTCCTTATCGCGCATACCGGCTCAATGAAAAAGAAAAAAAGTGGATCTTTAATGAACCGGTTTTTTGTGCTTTAGTATACCTGTATCGAGCATAGAAAAAAAGGGAGGTATGGCGTTCCATGAAATTCAAGGATTCGTTCCACCCTTACGCGATGGCGACGATTTTTTTCTGGTCTTTGGCCTATGTGCTCACGCGTCTGGCGCTTCGTCATTTTTCCGTGTTTTCTCTCGGGTTTTTGCGCTATTTCACGGCTTCATGCGCCTTGCTGCCGATGGGGATCGCCGCCGGAATCAAGCCGCCGAAACGCGGAGACCTGAAATGGTTCGTCGCTGCCGGAACGACCGGTTTCTTCCTGTACATGGTGTCGTTCAACTCGGGGTGCAGAACAGTGAGCGCTTCTACCAGCAGCGTCGTGATCGCAACCGTTCCGGTGATGACGGCGCTCTTCGCCCGGCTCTTCTACGGGGAACGGTTGTACGCGCTCCAGTGGGCGGCCATTGCGGTCGAATTCGCGGGGATCCTCGTCCTTACACTGATGGGGGGCACGTTCACAGTGAACAGCGGCGTGCTCTGGCTTCTCCTCGCGGCCCTTTCGCTCAGCGCGTACAATCTGTTGCAGCGAAAGCTTACGAAGACTTACTCGGCGCTCCAGTCATCCATGTACGGAATCTTCGCCGGAACGCTGATGCTCGCGGTGTTTTTGCCGGTTTCGGTCGTGGAGGTGAAAAACGCGCCGGCGGCGCACCTTTCCTATGTTCTGATGCTCGGCGTTTTTTCGAGCGCGCTCGCGTATGTTTCGTGGGCCAAGGCGTTCTCGAAAGCGGAGCGAACATCGTACGTCAGCAACTACATGTTCGTCACGCCGTTCCTGACGACGCTGCTGGGTTTTCTTCTCACCAACGAACTGCCGGACGCGCCGACGCTGATCGGGGGAGCGGTCATCCTGTCCGGAGTCGCGCTCTTCACCTTCGGCGGCGTGAAGAAAGAATTCCTCTCCGCCGCCGAAAGCGGCCCTGTTTCGTAACGAACTCTTTTCGGCTACTCCGTCGGGGGCGGCGTCCATCGGACGACGCTTTTCGACGGATCGAGGAGATCGGGGAGCGAGATGATCCGCCCGTCCGGACGGCGGAAGTCGCCTTCTCCCGGGACGGGGGCGTCGCCCATCAGGATGGCGGTGACGCCCGCCCGATGCGCTCCGAGTATGTCGACCTCCGGCGTGTCGCCCGTCATCACCACGCGCTGCGGGGGAGCGTCCACCGAGTGCAGCGCCTCGCGGAACATCGGCGCGAACGGCTTGCCCACCACTGCGGGTTCCTGCCCGGAGCCCACGCGAAGCGCCTCGACGAGCGCCCCGACGGCCATCACGGGCCCGTCGGGAGAGGGGAATGTGCTGTCGATGTTCGTCGCGACGAAGCGGGCTCCCTTTCTGATGGCGGACGCCGCCCTGCGAATCGTCGAGAGGGTAGCCGCGTCGTCCCAGCCGACGACGACCGCCTCGCAGTCGGCCTCGTTCGCGGAAAGGATCCCGGCAAGTTCCACTTCCTTATGGAGCCCCTGTTCGCCGATGACCCACGCCCGCTCGATACCCTCCCCGGCGAGGTACTTCGCGGTGGCCGACCCGGCGGTGACGATCTCGTCCATCTCGGCCGCGATGCCGTGCCCTCGCAGCCGGTCGGCGATGCGCACCCTCGTGGTGGGGTTGTTGGTCAGGAAGCGGATCGTCTTCCCCATGCTCCGCAGGGCGTCGAGCACCGTCGCCGCTCCGGGCGTCGTCTCTCCGCCGATGTAGATCACTCCGTCGAGGTCGAAGAAAAAAACGTCGAACATATCGGCGATCATGAACATCCTCCTTTTCCCTCGGAGATCGCCCGGAACTCCTCCTCGCATCCGAGCAGAACCTCCACAAGCTCCGGATCGAAGTGACGCCCCGACTCCGAGACGATGATCTCCATAGCCTTACCGTGCGGGAACGCCTTCTTGTAGGGGCGCTCCGAGACGAGGGCGTCGTAGACGTCGGCGACGGCCATGATCCGCCCCGCGTAGGGGATCTCCTCTCCCTTCAAGCCGTACGGGTACCCGGAACCGTCCCACTTTTCGTGGTGGTACTGGATGATCTCCCGCGCGTACTTGAGGAACGGGGCCTCTCCGATCGTCTTCTCCGCCTTTCCTATCGCGTAGGCGCCGATGATCGGGTGCGTCCGCACGGTGTCGAACTCCTCCGGGGTCAGCGGGCCTGGCTTCAGGAGGATTCTGTCCGGTATGCCGACCTTTCCGATGTCGTGGAGCACCGCCGAGCGGGCGATCAGCCCGAATTGCTCCTGCGGGTAGTGTTTCTCGGCCTCCGAACGCTCCAGGAGAAGGCGAACGTAGGATTTCGTCCGCTCTATATGCTCTCCCGTGCCGCCGTCGCGGAACTCCGCGAGAACGGCCATGCTGATGATGATGGCCTCCTGATGCCGTTCAAGCTCGCGGGCCTTCTCCGCGAGCAGGGCCGTCGAGCGGATTCGTTCCGAAATGTCGCTGATGAAGAACGCCCGGCTGATTTCTCCGCCGGAGATATTGAGCAGCTTCGTCGAGACGGAAACGTCGACGGGGGCGCCGTCCTTCCGGACGCACTTCGTCTCGAAGGAGTGTTCGTCGGCCTTCTCGTCCGCCTTGTTCTTCAGATACGTCGTCACCTCGTCCGCAGCGTCGGGATGGACGAGATTCCTCCAGGAGATCTTCTCAAGCTCCTCGCGGCTGTAGCCGAAGAGTTCGCACAGATGCTCGTTGACCTTCACCCGGCCGCTCGGCTGCTCCAGTATGGCGAACCCCACGCCGTGCTGTTCGAAAAATGCGCGGAAGCGCTTCTCGCTCCGAGTCAGCAGATAGAAAGCGCCCGACTGAAGGAGGAGCGCGACGGCAAGTCCGGCCGCGATGATGCGGTTCCTCCGGTGTACCTCTTCTTCGGCGCGTATTCTGTCCGTCGTGTCGATGATCATGGAGAAGAAGATATCTCTCCCTTCGATGGAAACCGGGTAAGTGTAGACTTCGACGTCTCGAAGCGTACCGTCCGCCGTGCGGTTGCGGGTGGAGAAGTGATTGGAGTGCATCGTTCCCGCTCGTCGAAGCTGCGTTCTCAGTTCGTCGGGAGACATCGCCGCTTCTATCCGTTGGAGGTGCATTCCGCGCAGCGCGCCGTAGCCGTAGAAACTGTGGGCCGCCGGATTGCCGTCGAGCACGACGCCGGTCTCGGGGTCCACAAGCAGCATCGGGGCGCTGTGCGCCATGAAGAGTTCGTACCCGAAGAAGCTGCTTTCGGCGATGCCCTTCCACTCCTCGGGGAGCGGAGGGAGCTTCCGGTTGACGAGCAGCGACCGCGGGGGGAGCGGCGATTCGGAGATGCCGAAGCGTTCAAGCTGCGAAGCGTTGAAGACGTAGCGATTGGGGCTTTCGATGAGTATGGGGAGATCGTCCGCCTTCGCTCCGCCGAGAATCTTCAGCGCGAGCGCCGCGGCCTCCTGCCCCTGCGAGTAGCCGTGGACCACCTTGCCCCCGACGATGCCGTGGGCGAGCAGAAAGTCCCAGCATCCGAAGACCGGGGCCGCGGTCGCGGCCGTAACGAAGCGCACGCTCTCCTTCACGGAAAAAACCCTTCTCTCCGGGGTGAGCAGATACGACAGGTAGAGGACGATATCGTCGGCGGTCAGTTGCTTTAGACGGTCCGAAAGCTCCTCCGGCTCCATCTCGTTGAAATGGAGGAACTCCGCTTCGCCGGCGAAGCGTGACTCGACGCTCCGTAGCAGCTCCAGATTGCGACGACCGGTCATCGTAGAATCGGAGACCACGGCGACATGCTTCGCGGACGGGCGCAGTTTCAGGGCGATGTCAAGCGTCTCCCGCAGCGAGATGCTCTCGTTGACGCCGGTGATGTCGCTTCGTCCGGCGATCTGTTCGGAGGTGAAGTCGTTGATGCCGCAAAAGACCGTCGGAACGTCGCCGAAAAGTGCCGGCCCTTCGTCGAGGAAAAAACGGAACGCGTTGTCGTCCGTGCAGATAACGACGTCGAAGACGATCCCCTTCTCCGTATAACGCAGCCGGAGCAGCTCGCGCATCGTTTCGGAGTGGCGTTTTCCCGGATTTCTCGTTGTGTCCAGATATTCGACGTACAGATCGACGTCGTCCCGTCCCGAGGCGTCGAGTTCGTCGACGATACCGGCGTGGACGGAGTCGCCCCACTCGTACCCCTGGTGATACGAGTGAAGCAACAACACTTTTCTGTTCGCGGAGGCGATGGCGGCGGAGGGGGGGAAGAACGCCGTGGAGAGCAGAAACGCCGCGACAAGAAGAAGCGCTACCCGGACGGAAGGCCGCAGTGTACTCGATATGATGGAAGGGCGCGGCATATTCTTCACCATCCTTGCGGAGAGTCTGCGAACCCTGTGGAACATCCTCTATTCCGCCACAGAGAAGATACATATGTATTGTATCATTTTTTCACTCTCGTCCTCGTTCCGATGGTTTATAATTCCTTCGGGGAACATACATCTTGAAGCGGCCGCCGGCTACGGCGGCGCATGGGAGGAATGGAAATGAGAAACGCGGTTGCCTCCATGGAGGCCTACTACGAGCGGGGAATGGGCTTTCTCTTCCGCTTGATCGACGAGTGTCCCGATGAACTCTGGGGGAAGAAGGGCGGCGGCTTCTTCTATTGGCAGCAGATATACCATGCCTTCTTCTGTATCGACTACTTTCTGGCCCCTGCCGGAGGAGAACTTCCGGAAAAGCCGTACGGCAGGGCGGTAGCGATGTTCAGCGAGACGCTCGATACCGTTCCGTCGAAGGACGAAATAAGGGAGTACGGCAAGGCGATGAAGGCGAAGGCGGACGCATGGATCGCCGCGCTCGACGACGGCGCGCTCGGCGACAGGCACGACGGCATGTCCGAGCGGCGGAAGACCGAGGTGACCAATGCGGGTGTCCTGACCTCGTTGTGCGGCCACAACATGTACCACGTCGGCTGTCTCGACTCGGTGCTTCGGGAGAACGGACTGAAGGGCGTCTATTAAGAGGGCGGCGCGGAAAGTCGCGGCGTCGGCCGTTGCGAGGCGGACTTTTTTCCGCGCGGAGGACCGAGCCTTCCCGGCTTCGTCCTCCGCGTCATCTTCTTGATTCGGGAGTGAACTACGGATGCGAAGGATTTCATTTCGGAGAACGACGGGGTGTCTCGTCCTCGTGATCGCCGTGTTCGCCGCGGTTGCGGCGGGGGTAGGCATGTTCGGTTCGGGCGGCCCGGGGCCGTGGGAGCACGTTTCGGTCCGCGGCGAGACCGTGCGGATTTTCGGGCGCGGCGTGTACCAACACATGTCGGAGGACGTCGCTCCTCAGGGGATCGCCCAGGACGTCGTGACGTTCTTCATCGCCGTTCCGCTGCTTCTTCGGGCGTACCTGAGGGCGGGCGACGGTTCGGCGGGACGCAAGCTCTTTCTCGCCGGAACGCTGCTCTACTTTCTGGTGACCTACACGTTTTACCTCGCCATGGGAACGTACAGCGCGCTTTTCCCGGTCTACGTCCTGCTCGCCGGAACGAGCGCCTTCGCCTTCGGACTCGCGCTCGCCGACCTCTCCTTCGACGAGGTACGCACGGCGTACGCTGGGGAGAAAATCCACAAGGTGAGCGGCGTTTTCCTCCTGTTCTCCTCCTGCTCAGTCATCGCGCTCTGGCTCGGCGTGATCGTCCCGCCGCTTCTCGACGGATCGGTGATTCCGAAGGCCGTGGAGCACTACACCACCCTGATCGTACAGGGGTTCGACCTGGCCTTTCTGCTGCCGCTTTCGCTGGTGGCGGGGGTGCAGCTCATCAGGCGTGTTCCGTTCGGCCTGCTGCTCGGGGCGGTCTATCTCGTCTTCCTCTCGTTCCTGATGACGGCGCTCACGGCCAAGGTGCTCGCCATGGCCTTCCTCGGGCAGAACGTCGTCCCCGTGATCTTTCTGATTCCGAGCCAGGCGGCGGTCACGGTGGTCTGCGCGTACCTGCTGTTGCGGGCGTTCGGGGGGAAACGATAGGGAACGGCGGGGGGGGCAAGCCAGACCAGCGCAAACGCATCGCGCTAAAGAGAAAAGCTGTAGAATATAGTTGGCGTTCCACGAAAATTTCAAACGTTTGTTTTGGAAGCTCCTCTTCGAGGATTGTTCCTTTTTCAGGAGATTGGTCGCCATATAATGAATAGTCGATATATTCAGTCTTAAACAGCTTCGGTCACAGGTATTCTTCGCTCTGTGATCCTTGTGGTTATGCGACGCACCCTCTCGGAATATACGTCGAACACCCTCTAAAGACTGTTCTCTATTTCTCATTCCCAACGGGAGCGGCTCTCCATACCGATCTTTTCCGCATCCATGTTCAAAGTGCTCGGATAATAGGGCCGTTCTTCGCTAGACTCTCGCCCGCTAACCTTGGCGCATCGATACAACCATCGTGACGCTCTTCAACTCCGGCCACTCATTCAATTCATCGATAATCCAGAGTGCGGGGACGGAGTAGATTTATCCGCCCGTGTCCTTTTTCCACAGTCTTGTATTTCCGTATGGAACACTCCTCGGAATCGATCCCGCTCTTCCCACTCGAAAAGGTATTTCATCATGCCCAGCGCGCTTCGAGAAGGCGAAGAAATTCGCAGATGACGGTTTCATCGGCGGCGAATTCGTTTCCGAGGTCGATGAGTACGAAGTGGCTCATAGATTCCTTAAATTCATCCCATGTACACGGTATTGTTTTTTCATACGGTGTTATGAGTTGTGCGTGTAATGTATGTATTGCATATTTTTTTGGACGTTTTGCAATTCATTTTCAGGGAGAGTTGCTTTAGTATCTTCGAGAAGCTTTTTCTCAATACTGTTCGTTGAAGAAGGTGGACTGCTTGAAAGAAGTGAAAGTGTTGTCGCCGACAGGAATTCTTGGGTACGGTTTCCCGGAAGAATCTTTCCTCATCGGGCTTGCGAAAAATCCCGACTGGATTGCCGTCGACGCAGGCTCCACGGATCCGGGCCCCTATTATTTGGGAAGCGGGAAATCGTTTACCACGGAAAATGCCGTAAAACGTGACCTGACGTTGCTTATGAGAGCCGCATGCGAACGCGATATTCCCCTTGTCATCGGTTCTGCGGGTGGTTCCGGAGCGTTGTCTCATCTTGAAAGAGACAAGAAGATTGTTTTCGAGATAGCGAACGAGTTCGGTCTTTCCTTTTCATTTGCCACGATCTCCGCGGAACTGGAGAGAGAATTCGTAGTTTCCGAGTTCAAGAACGGCAAAATTTCTTCATTGCTTCCCGCTCCCGAGATTGTGGAGGCGGATATTCGCAACAGCGCGCATATCGTAGGGCAGATGGGAGTCGAACCGATCATCGATGCGCTCGATGGCGGCGCTCAGATCGTTTTATGCGGAAGATGCTATGATCCGGCCGTCTTCGCAGCTCCGGCGATACGTTTGGGATACTCCAAAGCGCTGGCGATCCACTTGGGAAAAATACTGGAGTGCGGGTGTATCGCTTCCGTCCCCGGGAGCGGCTCCGACTGCATCATGGGGTATTTGCGAGACGATTCATTCAGTGTGGAGCCGCTGAATCCCTTGCGACGATGTACTGTGACTTCCGTGGCGGCGCATACGTTGTATGAGAAGTCAAACCCTTGTTTTTTGCCGGGGCCGGGCGGCGCGCTGAATTTGTCGGAAACATCTTTTTGTCAGGAAAGCGAGAGAAGGGTCAAGGTCGCCGGCAGTAGCTTCGTAGATTCCGGCAAAAAAACTGTGAAATTGGAGGGAACCCGTTTTGCAGGGTATCGAACCATATCCATCGCCGGGAATCGCGACAGAATCTTTATCTCTCAAGTCGAAAGCATACTTGAAGACGTTAAGCGGCAGGTGGCCGAAAATTTCAGACGTTCTCTTTTTCCGTACACGTTGGACTTTATCGTCTACGGAAAAAACGGCGTGATGGGAGATCTTGAGCGGTGTCAACATACCGAGGGGCATGAGATTTGTATTGTGATCGATGCTGTCGCTTCGAAGCAGGAAGAAGCGAATACCATCTGTTCAGTGGCTCGCTCGATTCTGCTTCATGCCGGATACCCCGGGCGTGTGGCGACGGCGGGCAATCTGGCCTTTCCATATTCTCCGTCGGATGTAGCTATGGGTGAAGTCTACGTCTTCTCGATCTACCATTTGTTGGAGGTCGACGAAACGTCGGAACTCTTCCCGGTAACGTACTACAACATAGTCGGGGGGCAAGTGCGATGAAGGTACGGTTGCTTGATGTGGCCGAAGTGATTCGGTCCAAAAACGCGGGCCCCTATGAACTGACGCTGGATATCATATTCAAAGAGCGAGAGATGTTTGAACGGATCGTCGCGTCCGGCCGTATCGATGCGGAGCTGATTGCGAGGCTCTATTGCATTCAACCGGAGAATGTGCTCTGCGTTGTGAGCTATGCGCCCGCGCATGCTATCAAAGCTACCATAAAGAGGCCCGTTTGTTCCGGGAACTTCGAAGACAGAGATGTCTACGGGGCGCAACAACATGCTCCTCTGATGGATCTGGAAGTGGATTTGCTCTAACGAAAGAATGATCGACAGGAGGAAGAAAAATGGATCTTCAAACGCTGTTCGAAAATATAGACGAAGAGTGGCTCCGAAAGACGCGGCGAACGCTTCATATGTACCCGGAGACGGGATTCGATCTGCCGAGAACAGTCGAGCTGGTCACCTCGCAACTTCGCGATATGGGGATTCCCTACACGGAAAAATACGGTCGAAGCAGCGTCGTAGCTACCATCAACGGGCACAAAAGAGGTTTTACTATCGGCATCCGGGCCGATATGGATGCGCTTCCCGTACAAGAAGCCGGTGAAACATCCTACTACAAGTCCAGATACGACGGAAAAATGCATGCCTGCGGACATGACGCGCATACCGCCATTTTGCTCGGCGTTGCAAAACTGCTGGACCGGATAAAGGAAGATCTGAATTGTCGCGTCGTGTTGCTCTTCCAGCCCAGCGAAGAGGGGATTGCCAGCGGGGCGAAGTCGATGGTCGAGGACGGGGTGATGGACGATATCGACATCATCATCGGATGCCATATGGACAACGCCTACGATGTCGGGACGGTCGGCTTTCTCCCCGGAGCGGCGATGGCGTCCTGTCACGACTTCCGCATCGAATTGCGCGGAAAAAGCGGACATGCGGTTTTTCCGCATACGGCAGTCGACGCGATCACGATGGGAATGCGTATTTATACGGCGTTGGAACTCATGATGAATCGTGAAATCGATCCCTTCGCTCTCAGAGTGATGAATATAGGCTCGTTTCATGCGGGGACCGCGAAAAATGTGGTTGCCGATCACTGCGGGATGGAGGGAACCGTCAGGACGCATTCGGAGGAAGTGGCGAAATTCATCATGCGGAGGGCGGATGAGATCGTTCATTCGATATCTCGGGAGATGGGCGGGGAAGGGTGTCTTACCGTTGAAAAATACCTGCCGGCGGTGGTGAACGATCCGTTTATTACATCGAGATTGATGGCGTCCGCAGAAAAAACGGTAGGCAAAGAGAACGTCGTCGTCATGGAGAAGCCCAAGATGAGTTCGGAGGACTTTGCCTTCTATCAGACTCGAAAACCGGGGGTTTTTTTCCGGATAGGCAGTCGAAACGAAGCGAAGGGAATTGTGAGCATGCCGCACCGGAACGACTGGGACATTGACGAAGACGCGTTGTCGATAGCCGTTCGGGTTTTTGTTCAGTTTGTCGCGGACAGTATGAATGGGTTGTGAGGAAACGACGATGCATTTCGGCACGATCATCAGAAACGGCAGGGTAGTGGATGGTTCAGGGACGCCTTGGTATATGGCGGATGTTGCGATTACCGGCGATAGCATCGCCGAGATCGGCAAGTTTAAGGGGTGCCGAGCCGATATCGAAATCGACGCGGCGGGGAAAGTTGTTTGCCCCGGTTTCATCGATACGCATACCCATTACGATCTTGTCCCCTTTGAATTTGCAGGTTTTGTCAATCGCCTAGTAGAAGACAAGCTGTTGCAGGGAGTGACGACCGTCATTACCGGGTGCTGCGGCAACTCCATGGCCCCCATTGCCGAAGCGAACAAAGCCGCCTGGTTGAAACGAAGGACCTCGCGCAACATAGAACGTCATGAAGACGCGCACTGGAACAGCTTCGGCGAGTATTTGTCCGAATTGGAAAAATGTCCGCTCGGCACGAACTTCGCCTCCTATGTGGGGCACACGACGCTTCGCTTCAACGCTCTTGGTCTCTCGGATGCGCAACCGACCGAAGACGACATGGCGTCGATGAAGGAGATGTTGCGCCAAGCGTTGGAAGAAGGGGCCGTAGGACTGAGCGCTGGTTTGATCTATGCGCCGGCCATTTTCTCGAACAACGATGAAATTGTGGAGTTGGCTTCGGTATTGGCGGAATTCAACGCCCCCTTCGCCTGTCATCTGCGGAATGAGACCTCCGGGTGGCTCGACGCTGTTCGGGACGTCATCGAAGTCGCGGAAAAAAATCGCATTCCAGGCCAAATTCATCATGTCAAAGTGATGCATCAGAAAAATTCAAAGAACTTGATAAGCGATTTTATCGCGCTTGTAGAGCAGGCTCGTGGGAGAGGCGTCGATATCACGTGCGATTTTTATCCCTACAATGCCTGCTGCATGGGATTGGAGGCTCTTCTGTTGCCTGCATGGGTTCGCGAGGGCGATGAACGCGCTATGATCGAACGTCTGCGAAACGCTTCTCTTCACGAAAAAATAACCGAGGGTATCTATGCGCATAGGAATTACTCGACGGAAGAGGCGATGTACGAGGGGTGTGGAAAAGCGATGCTTGTCATCGCGAAAAACAACGAACAGCATGTGGGCAAGACATTGTTGGAAATCGGCAGAGAACTGAATATATCTCCTCTTGACGCGGGAATAAAGCTCATGATCGATTCCGATATTACCGCCATGGCCGTTGATTTTGCGATGTCGGAAGAGGATATGGAAACTCTTGTGCAATGGCCTTTGGTCATGATCGGTTCCGATTCGGTACCCGTCAAACTCGGTTGGAGCGCTCATCCGCGCAACAGCGGTACTTTCCCTCGTATTATCAGGGAATATGTGCGGGATAGAGGCGTGCTCACTCTGGAGGCCGCTATCCAAAAAATGACGGGTTTTCCCGCCACTCGTTTCGCTTTTTACGATAGAGGTTTTTTAAAAAAAGGATTCAAGGCAGATATCGCAATCTATGACGAGGGGTTTTTTTGCGATAAGGCCACTTATCTGGAACCTTTGCTATCCCCTCAAGGTATGGAGTATGTACTTGTCAATGGAAAAATCGCAGTGGAGCATGGTCGCGTGACCGGCGTCGCCGGAGGGCGGGTGATACGTCGGGGAGATGTGGGGAATCGGGATGTTGAGAAAAAAACGAAACACAAAAATGAGGAGGTGTAATAAATGGAAACCGAGAAGAAAACGTTTGGTTTTAAAATGCCCCATGCCTATGTTCTTATTGTGTGTCTGATTTTGATTGCCGGTATATTGAGTTACATTCTCCCAGCCGGAATGTATGAAAAGGTAGTCGTTGACGGCAGGAAAGTGGTGGATCCGAACTCGTTTCATACTGTTCCGAATACGCCCGTTAATCTGTGGAATATGCTGCTCGCTATCCCTCAGGGGCTCATTAAACAAGCCGGTATTATTTTTATGATCGTTGTCATCGCCGGCTCTGTGGAGATCATCAATAAGACGGGAGCGCTTGAAGCCTCCATCGGCCGTTTAGCTCATGCCTTCCGGAATCGACCGTTCATCGTTATTCCGCTGCTGTTGCTCTGTTTCGTAATACTGGGAGCCCTCAATGTCAGCAATGCCATCGTGGCTTTTATCCCGTTGGGATTATTGATTGCGTTTAACTTGGGCGCCGATGCTCTCGTCGGTGTCTCTCTTGTCGGTATGGGAATGAACCTGGGGTTTACCGGCGGCGCGTTCGTCGCTCCTACTACGGGTATAGCACAGGCGATCATAGGATTGCCCATGTTTTCCGGCTGGGAATTTCGTTTGATCGTGACCGCGGTGCTTTGGGCGGCGGGTTCCATCTTTCTCACTCTCTATGTGAAACGCCTTCAGCGAGATCCGACCGCAAGCGTTGTGTACGGCGTCGAAGGAGTCGTCACGCAAGCGGGAGACGTGCGGATCTTCGAACTCACTTCCCGTAGGCGGATGGTTCTGCTGGCTTTTCTTATCGGGTTCGGGTTCGTTGTCTACGGCGCCGTGGAGTCTTGGAGCGCAAACGATGCTATTCCGGCGGTTTTCCTTGCTACCGGTTTGGCGTGCGGTTTTATCTACGGTTTTAGCCCGAGCGAAATCGCGAAAATTTTCGTCAAAGGGTGTGAGAAAATCACCTTCGGCGCTCTTATCGTGGGCATTTCCGCAGGAATCGGCGTTGTGCTGGCAAACGGAAACATCATAGATACCATAGTTCATGGTCTCGCCGGCTTAATGACAGGTTTGCCGAAAGTCGTGGCCGCCCAGGTTATGTATGTTGTCAATATCATTATCAATACTTTCATTACCTCGGGATCCGGACAGGCCGCTACCGTCATCCCGATCCTCTCGCCCGTGGGCGATGTGCTTGGACTCACGCAACAGACGGTGGTTCTGGCATTTCAGTTCGGAGACGGTTTCACGAATCAGATTCTTCCCATGTCCTCCGTTCTGATGGCGGGGCTGGCCTTTGGCGGCATTCCCTTCGGTAAGTGGTTGCAGTATATTTGGAAATGGCTGCTTCTGAATCTAGTCATCGGCGCCGTTTTCCTTGCAATCGCAACGGTGATGAATATCGGCCCGTTTTAAAAACGGCGTCGCGGCGTGCGATGGAATAGAAAGAGGGAGTTGGCGTGATTAAGAGATCGCTCTATGAAAGGGTTCTGTTCGAAACTATTTGCCGGGGCTCCACAGTGTTATCGGAGGATGTCTGCGAAGCGTTCGCCGCGGCGATCGATCGAGAGGTCTTTCCGGTCGCGAAAACGGGACTGGAGAAAACCCTCGAAAGTATACGACTTTCGGCGATCAACTCGACTCCCGCCTGTCCGGATACGGGGTGGCCCATCTTTTATTTCAAAGTGGGAGACGAGTGTGCGTTCGAAGGAGGTTTCACGGGTCTTGAGGATGCCGCGCGAAGCGCAGTGCGCAACGCGACGCGCAAGGGGTACCTTCGCTCTACGATGAAGCATCCTCTTACCGGAGCCGATCCCGGCGACAACGTGGGAATGAACATCCCGGATTTCACGTATCGTTTTGTACCCGGGGAGAATTTGGAAATTACTTATGTCGCAAAAGGTGGGGGGTCGGAGTGTTTCGGCGGCACAAGGCATCGTGTCGTGGCGTTTGCGGATGGTATCTCCGGAATAGAAAAGTTCGTGATCGACAGCTTCGTCGACTCGACCCGTGCCGGAGCCATATGTCCGCCGTCGATTCTGGGTATCGGTATCGGAGGAACCGCGAATATCGCGGCGAATCTCGCAAAAGAAGCCGCATGTCTGCGAACGATAGGTTCTCGGCATCCGGAGCCTATGATTGCGAAAATTGAACAAGATTTGTATGTCGCCCTCAATAGTCTCGGGGTAGGAATCATGGGGGCGGGCGGGAGCACTTCGGTTTTCGCGGTCAACATCGAATATGCTTACACTCACATCGCCGGCGTCGTCGTCGCGACAAGCAGCAATTGTATGATTGCACGTCGTGCGAGCAGCCGCATACTGGGAGATTCCTCGGTCCAGCCGATGCAACAGCCTGATTGGTTCGAGGGGAGGTAGGGCGTGGTGGCGGAATACACATTGAGCGCGCCTCTTCGCGACGAAGATGTGGAACAGCTTGAAATCGGGGACAGCGTCTACCTTAGCGGCGCCGCGTTCACCTGTCGCTCCCGGCTTCATAGATATGTCTTCGACGAAGATCATGAACTCCCTTTTTCGACGAACGTCAGAAATATGCTGATTCATACCGGCCCGATCGTGATCCTTAAGGACGGTCAGTGGAAGTTGGTCTCCTTTATGCCTACGTCGAGCATCCGTTTTGAAAAATGGGGAGCGCGTTCCGTGGAGGAATGGGGGCTCAAATTGATATGCGGGAAAACGACTATGGGAAGCCGCACGATCGAGATGATGAAACAAAAACGTTGCGTTCATGTTTCTCCCCGCTCGGTAAGTCCGAATCTATGGGTCGATGCGATTCGTATCGAGGGAGTTCATCTTTTCGATGAGTTGGGAAGCATCGAGGCGGCATGGCACTTACGGCTCGACAGGTTGGGGCCGTTTGTCGTCGATATCGACTGCCATGGGCGCAATTTATTCGATGGAATCAATCGTTCGGTGGACGAAAATAGAAAAAAGGCGCTTGCTGAGTTAGGAATATCGAGTTGTTTTGGTTACACAAAATTATACTAGAAGAAGAATAGAATTGCGAAATTGTAATAGTGAGACTGCATGAGTACTTAGGGAATGTGCGCAGTCTATGGTAAAGAAAGATAAAAGGAAGGAGCGGTTTTTTGAGCGCTCCTTCCTTGGTTAATGAGCCGTTTTTTTGATATTAGGAAACTGGGTAAAAATATTTATCTTTGTTTGCAAATTCTTTTCAGCATTTCTCTCGCTTGTAGAGTTCGTGACGGCGCTCTACAGGCTACCGAGTGAGACGATGAAGAACCTTGACTTCGAGGGGCGGGTAGCTTTAGTATGGAATCGGCTTCGATCTCTGATTGCCGTACTTCGCCGGATCGAAGCGGAACAAGTATGATGTCGAGGTGAGGTCGATGGAAGGGCGAGAAATTACACTTGACTATTTTAAGAGTTCTTCGCGCTTTTATCATATTTACAAATTAAACAGCAGCATCGTTGCGGAATCTCCGCATCATCATGATTATTTCCAAATTTGTTTCGTAACGTGCGGCGATATAGTGCATCAACAGGGAGAAAAAGAGGTTACTCTGGTAAAAGGCGACGCCTTCATTATCCCTCCTGTATTTACTCATAGCATCGTCTCCAGAAATGAAAGAACGGAGTTCTTTTCTCTTTCTTTTCAGGAACAGGTTTTTTATCCGGGGTTTTTTTCCTCGGACGCCTATAAATTTTTAATGGCGCTTCAGATTAATTCATTCTTGGGTAAGAAGCTGGATATTCGATTGAAGATTCGTTTGAATGGTGCGGAAGAAGTCCTTCTGGAGTCTTTGCTGGACTGTTTATTGCGTGAATGTACTTTGGATCCGGCAAGAGATGCCACAATGGCAAGCCATCTTATCGCATCCATCCTGGTGCTGTTGTCGAGAAACTACTTCGCGGAACCCGACGGAGAAAAACAACTCAGAGGAATCAACGAGTATCACGATTCAATACGAGCCTGTATAAAACATATTGATATGAACTATATGAAGCCATTGACGTTGATTGATCTTGCTAGAAAATTCATGCTCTCTCGCTCCACCTTCTGCTTTCTATTTCCGCAAATCGCCGGTGTTCCTTTAAAGCGGTATATCAACAAAAAACGTATAGAGCAGGCGGTGTCCCTCTTGTTGGTCGAGTCGCTCCCCCTTCACGAAATTGCGACGCTTGTTGGATATGACGACATTTCGACGTTCTATAGAAATTTTACGAGAATTATGGGGGTCTCTCCTACACAATACAGAAAAGCGATCGGAAAGAGCACATAGATAACGGGAGAGCAGAGCTACTCTCCCGTTATCTATGTGGAGAACGAATATCTCCTTCCTACATCGCGGCCTGCGATACCCCCGCGGCGACATGCACCGGAAGGGCCTCCGGTTCCCCGTCCGTCGCCGCGCGCTCGCGGCAGTGCAGCGGGCGGGACGGCGGAACCGACTCCAGCAGACGCTTGATGGCGGGGTGTCCCGAGGCGGCCAGGGCGGCGACGCTGCGCTCCCGCGCGGCGATCACGCCGTCGGCCATCAGGGCGACCTCGTCGCACAGCCCCGCGACCACCCGGAGGTCGTGCGAGATGAAGAGGCAGGCGAGCCCCCGTTCGTCGCGGATCTTCCGTATCAGGTCGAGCACGCGGGCCTGCACCAGCATGTCGAGGCTGCTGACCGCCTCGTCGAAGACGACGGCCTTCGGCTCCGGCGCGAGCGCGCGGGCGATGCACACCCTCTGGAGTTCGCCGCCGCTGAAGTGCGCCGGGAACTTGTCGGCGTCGGAACTTTTCAGCCCCACCTGTTCGAGGAGGGGGCGCGAACGTTCGACGGCCTCCTTCTTCGAGAGCCCGAGAAAGTTGCGCAGCGGCTCCGCCACGATCTCGCCGGCGGTCATGCGCGGATTCACGGCCCCCTGCACGTTCTGGAAGACCACCTGCACGTTCCGCCGGTACTCCTTGAACCGCTCCCCGTCGGCGGCGAAGACGTCGCGCCCGTCGTAGAGGACGGTCCCTTCGTCCGGCCGCTCCAGCCCCAGTACGACGCGGCCGAGCGTGCTCTTGCCGCAGCCGCTCCGTCCGACGAGCCCGACGGCCTCACCCTCGCGGATCTCCAGATCCACGCCCCGGAGCACGTGAAGCGGCTCCGCCTTCCGAAAGAAGCCGCCCCGACGGTACAGCCGGTGCACCCCTTTCGCGGAAATCAGACTCGTCATACCGCGCGCTCCTCCTCTCTCATCCGTGCGCACAACTTCCCGTGGGCCGCCAGCAGCGCCTTCGTGCATTCGTGGGACGGGGCCGCGAACAGATCCTCCACCTGTCCCCGTTCGACGACCGTTCCGCCGTCCATCACCATCAGTTGGTGCGCCATGCGGGCCGCCACGCCGAAGTCGTGCGTCACCAGCAGCACTCCCATCTTCCGGCGGCGGCGCGCCGCGTCGATCAGGTCGAGCACCCGCGCCTGGGCGACCGTGTCCAGATCGCTCGTCGCCTCGTCGGCGATCAGCAGCTCGGGGTCGAGCATCAGCGCGATGGCGAGCATCGTCCGCTGCAGCATGCCGCCGCTGAGCTGGAAGGGGTAGGCGTGCCGTATCGCCGGATCGTCCTCGAAGCCGACCTCCGCGAGCGCCGCCGTTATTCTTTCGTCCATGGCGCGACGACCGCGCACGCCGTGCGCTCGGAGCGTCTCCCGGAAGTGGCTCTCTATCGAGAATATCGGATCGAAGCAGCTCATAGGACTCTGCATCACCATCGAGACGGCCGAACCCCGAAGCCGCGTCAACGCCTCGGGAGCGGCGTCGTCGAGACGCTCCCCCCGGAAGAAGATCTCTCCTCCCGTCCGGCGCACCCCCTGAGGCAGCAGGCCGGGTACGGAGAGGCACGAGAGCGACTTCCCCGATCCGCTCGCGCCGACGATGCACGTCGTCTCCCCCGCCCGGACGTCGAACGACACGCCGCGCACAAGCTCCTTCACCGGCGCGGCGACCGTTTCGACGCGCAGATCGCGAACCTCCAGCAGCGCGCTCATTTCACCGCCTCCTCGAGCATGCCGGAGCGGTCGAGCGCGTCGCGCATCGCGTCTCCCAGCAGGTTGAAGGCCATCACGACGACGAAGATCGCAAGCCCCGGGTAGAGCAGAAGCTGCGGCTGCGTCCAGATGAACTGGCGCGCGTCGCCGATCATCACGCCCCACTCCGGCAGAGGGGGCTGAACGCCGAGGCCCAGAAAGGAGAGCCCCGCCACGTGGAGCATCATGTGGCCGATGTCGAGCGTGGCGAGCACCAGCACCTGCGGCGCGAGCGAAGGGAGGATGTGCCGGACGACGAGCCGGAATCTGCTCGTCCCCGCGACGCGGGCAGCGAGCACGAACTCGCGCGACTTCAGCGAAAGCACGATCCCCCGCACGATGCGCGCGTACCATGCCCAGTGCGTCAGGAAGATGGCCAGAATGACGTTGGTCAGCCCCGTCCCCAGAACTCCGACGAAGAACATCGCCAGAATGAGCGTGGGGAAGGTGAGGAAGATGTCGCAGATTCTCATGAGCGCGCTGTCGACCGCGCCCCCCGCGAATCCGGCCAGGCTTCCCGCGAAGGTGCTGAACCCCACGATGAGCAGCAGGATGGCGAAGACCGAGCCGATGGAGACGCGCGAGCCGAAGATCAGCCGGGAGAGCACGTCGCGCCCAAGGTGGTCCGTCCCCAGCAGATGTTGCGCGCTTGGGGCCGCGAGCTTTTCCGCCAGGTTCACCTCCTCCGGGTCGGGGAGGCCGAGCCACGGGGCGCTCAGGGCGAGCGCGCCCACTATCAGGAGAAGCGCCAGAGAGAGGCGGACGATTCCTTTTCCGAGCATGCCGCGCATCATCGCTGTTCACCCGCCAGTCGTATTCTAGGATCGATGAAGGCGTAGAGGATGTCGACGAAGAGATTGCAGAGGACGAAGATCACCGTCATCATCAGGATGAAGCACTGGAGCACCGGGTAGTCGCGGTTGAAAACCGCCTGCACCGCGAAGCGCCCCACTCCCGGCCATGAGAAGATGTTCTCGACGAGCACGGCGCCGCCGAGCATCTCTCCAAGATGCATGCCGATGGCCGTGACTACAGGAATCATGGAGTTCCGCATCACGTGGACCCAGACGATGCGCCGTTCGGAGACGCCCCGGGCGCGGGCGTAGAGCGTCGAGCGGGAACGGATGTGCTCCAGCAGATTGGCCCGCAGGAAGCGGACGTTGATGGCGATGGACATGAAGGAGAGCGTGACGACCGGCATGATCATATGGAGCGGCCCGCCCCTGCCCATGGTGGGCAGCCACCCCAGTTTTACCGCGAATGCGTACACGAGCAGAAAGCCGAGCCAGAAGCTCGGTATCGAGACGCCGACGAAAGAGAACGCCCTCAGGAGATGATCGGGCAGTCTGTCTTTTTTCAGCGCGGCGACGACGCCGAGAGGGATGCTCGCAAGCAGCGTGAAGAGGAGTCCGGCTCCGGCGAGCACGAGCGTAGCCGGCAGATAGTGAAGGATCTCCTCCAGCACGGGCCTTCCCGTGACGTACGAGCGCCCGAAGTCGAGCCGGAGCGCTTTGCTCAGCCAGTCGAAGTACTGCGCGGGAATCGGTTTGTCGAGCCCGAGTTCCATCCGCGCGTCGACGAGCGCTTGCTCCGTGGGGGGGATGTTGGACATGCGCAGATACGCCATCGCCGGGTCTCCCTTGGCCAGGCGGAGAATGAGAAAGACGACCACGGAGACGAGAAGAAGAATCGGAAGAAGCACCAGAATGCGTTTGATGATGAATCGAATCATAAAAATACTCTCCTGTAGGGATGATAGGCGCGCCGGAGCCGCGAAAAGGCGTCCGGCGCGCCTTGCCGGGCGGAGGTGTCCGAACCGCTCTCGGTTGGACGTTCTCCGCCCCTTACTTCCAAGACATACGATCGAAGGGGACGAACTGCCTGATCGGCGTGAAATCCGCTCCCGTCAGGTTTTTCGCGTGCATCTTCACCAACGTCTTGTAGGTGAGCGGCAGATAGACGGCCTCCTCGTGGAGCGTCGTCAGAATCTCTCGATAGAGCGTTTTTCTGTTCTCTTCGTCGGTGCTGATGAGGACTTCGCGGATCTTCTCGTCCAGCTCCTTCTTCATGGGAAGGCCGGATTGCGCCTGAAAGTCCGCGTGCGAGGGCACGAGCATCGAGCTGACCATGGCGTGCGGTTCGTAGGGCGCTCCCCACGTGTCGTTGTAGATCATGCCGAAGTCGCCGTCCTTCTGGCGCTTGTAGAAGGAATCGTTCTCCTCTCCTATGAGGACGAGACGGATGCCCGCCTTGCGCAGTTCGCCCTGAAGCGCTTCGGCGACCGTTTTCTGTACCGAATCGATGCCCACGAAGCAGATGTCGATGGAGAGTTCCACTCCTTCCTTGGAACGGAAGACGGCGCCGTCGCTTTTCTTCCATCCCGCTTCCTCCAGCAACGCCTCCGCTTTCGCGGGGTCGTAGGCGTACGCCTCAAGGCCGACGTTGCAGTAGGGAATCCGAGGTTCGAAGAGAAAGTCCGCTTTTTTCTCCATATCGAGAAAGACGGCGCGGATGAGAAGATCTTTGTCCACAAGGTGCTGGATGGCCTTGCGGACGGCGCGGTCCGCCGTCGGTCCCCGCCCGGAGTTCAAAGCCAACGTGTACGATGAAATAGGCCCCGAAATAGCGGATTCGAAGCGTCCGGTCGCCTCCAGGCGCTTGAAGCTCTCAATGCCCACCTGAGCTACGGCGGAGCCCGCCGCGCCGTAGACGAGGTCGATCTCTCCCGTCTCGAGCGCGAGCATCCGCGCCTCGCTGTCCGTGATCACCTTGACCAGCACCTTGGCGAAGGCCGGCTTCGCGCCCCAATACTTCTCGTTGCGCGTGAAAAGGTCGAACTCGCCCTTCCTCGTCTCGCTCAACACCCAGGGGCCGGTTCCCACCGCTTTTTTTATGCTCTCCGAAGTCTTGCCGTTCTCCGGAAAGGCGGCGGGGGAGAGGAAACGGAACGGACGGATGGTCGCCAGATCGTGGAGCGTCGGGTAGTAGGCGTTTTTCAGCACAAGCTTCAGCGTATGCTCGTCCGCGGCCTCCGCGGCTTCGAACTGGTTCGTCAAGCCGATCCACGCGTGGCGCGGCGCGTTCGCCATGACGGCGTCGAAGTTTTTCTTCGCGGCCTCCGCGTTCCATGGCTCGCCGTCGGAGAAAACGACTCCCTTCCGGAGGAAGAAGGTGTAGACCTTCCCGTCGTCCGAAATCTCCCACCGTTCGGCGAGGCACGGCGCGATGACGCCGTCGTCGCCGTAGCTCACGAGAGGCTCGTACGACATGGCCTGGGCGAACATCTGATTCGGCGAGTACATGTGCGGATTGAGAAGCCCGACGTTGCTCGACCACGAATACACAAGCGTGTCCTTCTCCGTCGCGGTCCCGACGGATGCGGCGATAAGAGCCAAGAGCGTTGCGATCATGAACGGAATGCGAAAACGTTTCATACCTGGTTGTTCCTCCCCGTTATCGTATTGCGAATCCCGGCGAAACACGTCGATTGTTCGCGAACACAATGGTAACACGAAAATGAAAAAAAATAGCACCCGATGCAATGTCTTTTTTCAAGAACACGAAAAGACGGTCCCCGAGATTTCTTCTCGTGCTCTTGAAATCGCCCCCTCACCGAAACAGCGTTTCTTCCATCCGCTCGATGATCTTCCGGGCGGCGAGCGTCGGCGCGATCGACTCCTGCGCGACCTCTCGCTCGATCTTCGCCGTCCACTCGGCGAGTTCGGCGTTTCGGGCGATCCTGTGCTGCAAATATTCCGTCGTCATGCTTCGGACCCACGTCAGGGTTTGACTGCGACGGCGCTCCCGAAGAAATCCCGACGCCGTCACCGTCTTGCGGAACTCCTCGACGACGCGCCAGATGTCGCCGATCCCCTCGCCGGTGAGCGCGGAGCATGCGTAGGCCCGCGTCCGCCACCCCTCGGTCGCCGGTCGGATATAGTGCAGTATCTGGTCGTAGTCGGCCCGGACGCTCAGCGCCTTTTGCCGGTTCGGGCCGTCGGCCTTGTTCACCCAGATCGAATCGGCCAGCTCCAGAATACCTTTCTTTATTCCCTGCAGGTCGTCGCCCGCGCCGGTGAGAACGAGCAGCAGGAAGAAGTCCACCATGGCGCGGACCGTAACCTCGCCCTGGCCGACGCCGACCGTCTCGACGACGACGACGTCGTACCCGGCCGCCTCGCAGAGCAGCAGCGTCTCCCGGCTCTTGCGCGTGACGCCGCCGAGCGTCCCTCCGGAGGGGGAGGGGCGGATGTAGGCGTTCGGCGTCCGCGAAAGATTCTCCATCCGCGTCTTGTCGCCCAGGATGCTCCCGCGCGAGATGCTGCTGCTGGGGTCCACCGCGAGAACGGCGACCTTCTTCCCCATCTCGCACAGAAGGCAGCCGAGCGCCTCGATGGCGGTGCTCTTGCCCGCGCCGGGGACGCCCGTGATGCCGATCCGGATAGCTCCTCCAGTGTGCGGCAGAATCCGCTGCACTATCTCCTGCCCCGTTTCGAAGTGCTTCGGAGCGTTGCTCTCGATCAACGTGATCGCCTTGGAGAGAAGCATCCTGTTGCCCGAGAGGATCCCCTCCACGTAGTCGTCCACCGTCGGTTTCGCCGGACGAGGCGGCCCGGCGGGCGGTCGCGCGCTCTCCCCGCCGGCGCTCTCGTCCACTCCCGGCAGGACGCGGCACGCGAACTCCGCTCCGGCGTCCTCCGGGGCCCACTCCGGCCTGAGGGGGCCGCCGTTCGCGGCCATGCTACTCCTCCTCCGCTTCGACCAGGCGCAGCCGCTCGTTCAGGATGTCCAGCATCTCCTTCGCGGCGGCGGGAATGACCGTGCCGGGGCCGAAGATCGCCGACGCGCCGTGACGTCGCAAAAACTCGTAGTCCTGAGCCGGGATGACGCCGCCGACGATCACCATGATGTCTTCCCGCCCACGCTTGCGCAGCTCTTCCACAAGCTGGGGGAGCAGCGTTTTGTGCCCGGCGGCCAGCGAACTCATGCCGACGATGTGGACGTCGTTGTCCACCGCGTCCTGCGCGGTCTCCTCCGGCGTCTGAAAGAGCGGCCCGACGTCGACGTCGAACCCCATGTCGGCGTACGCGGTGGCGACCACCTTCGCGCCTCTGTCGTGTCCGTCCTGTCCCATCTTGGCGACCAGGATACGGGGACGCCGGCCTTCCCGCTTCTCGAAGTCGTCGGTCATCCGCCGCACCTCTTCGATGATCTCTTCGTCGGCGAATTCGCTGCTGTAGACTCCCGAGATGGAGCGTACGACCGCTTTGTGACGTCCGCAGACCTTCTCGACGGCGTCGGAAATCTCGCCCAGGCTGGCGCGAGCGCGAGCCGCCTCCACGGCCAGTTCCAGAAGATTCCCCTCGCCGCTCTCCATGGAGCGGGTGATCGCGTCCAGGGATGCGCGCACTTTCGCGTCGTCCCTGTTCGCCCGCAGTTTCGCGAGCCTGTCGATCTGCGCCTGACGGACGGCGGAGTTGTCCACCTCCAGAGTGTCCAGCGGATCTTCCTTGTCGAGGCGGAAGGCGTTGACACCGAGAATCTTCTCGCTCCCCGAGTCGATGCGGGCCTGCCTGCGCGCCGCCGCCTCCTCGATGCGCATCTTCGGCAGGCCGGTATCGATAGCCTTGGACATGCCGCCGAGTTCCTCGACCTCCTGAATGTGCGCCCACCCCCGCCGGACGAGCCGGTCGGTGAGGTACTCCACGTAGAACGAGCCCCCCCACGGATCGATCACCTTGCAGACGCTCGTCTCGTCCTGGATGTAGAGCTGCGTGTTCCGCGCGATACGGGCGGAGAAATCCGTCGGCAGCGCGATGGCCTCGTCGAGCGCGTTGGTGTGGAGCGACTGGGTGTGCCCGAGCGCCGCCGCCATCGCCTCGACGCACGTCCTGGCGACGTTGTTGAAGGGATCCTGCGCGGTGAGGCTCCATCCCGACGTCTGGCAGTGGGTGCGCAGCGCCATCGACTTGGCCTTCTTCGGGCCGAAACCTTTGACGATCTTCGCCCAGAGCATCCGGGCCGCGCGCATCTTCGCCACCTCCATGAAGTAGTTCTTGCCGATGGCCCAGAAGAAAGAGAGACGAGGAGCGAAGTCGTCGATCCCCAGCCCGGCCGCGCAGCCGGTGCGAAGATACTCCAGCCCGTCCGCCAGCGTGTAGGCCAGTTCGATGTCGGCCGTGGCCCCCGCCTCCTGCATGTGGTAGCCGGAGATGCTGATGCTGTTGAACTTCGGCATGCGCTTCGACGTGTAGGCGAAGATGTCGCCGATGATCCGCATCGAGGGCGTCGGAGGGTAGATGTAGGTGTTGCGGACCATGAACTCCTTGAGGATGTCGTTCTGAATGGTGCCGGTGAGCACCGACTTGTCCACGCCCTGCTCCTCCGCGGCGAGGATGTAGAAGGCCATCACCGGCAAGACCGCGCCGTTCATCGTCATGGAGACCGACATCCGGTCCAGCGGTATGCCGGAAAAGAGAATCTCCATGTCCAGTATGGAGTCGACCGCGACGCCCGCCTTGCCCACGTCGCCCACCACCCTCGGATGGTCCGAGTCGTACCCCCTGTGCGTGGCCAGGTCGAACGCGATGGAGAGCCCCTTCTGTCCCGCCGCCAGGTTGCGCCGGTAGAAGGCGTTGCTCTCCTCGGCGGTCGAGAAGCCCGCGTACTGGCGGACGGTCCACGGCTGCGTCACGTACATGGTGGGGTAGGGGCCGCGCAGAAAGGGAGGGATGCCCGCCGTGTACCGGATATGCGGCGTTTCGGCGTACACGTCCTCCGTGTAGAGCGGGGCGACCTCGATCTGCTCCATCGTCCGCCGGAAGAGTTCGTCGAACGGCGCTCCCGCCGCTCGTTCGAAGCTCTCCTTCCACTCCTCGAAGGTCGGCGCGGGCGCGGAGCCCTTCGAGGAAAAGGCGATGCGTGCGAAATCCGGCGTCGGACTCATCGATACGCGCCTCTTTTCTTCTGGATGTCGGAGAGGACGCGGAGACAGTCCGCCCTGACGTGGATGAAGTCGTCCACGCCCGCCTCCCGGTAGACGCTTTCCATCTCCGGGACGGGAGCGCCCGCGAGCAGCACCGTCGTCTTTGGGCATGCGCTCTTGATTCCTCGCGCGAGCGGGGGAACCAACTCCGGATAGGTCTCGTCGGTGGAGCAGATCACCGCGACGTCGGCGCCCGATTCGGACGCGGCGGCGACGGCCTCGTCCACCGAGGCGAAGCCGTTGTTCCCCAGCACCTCGAAGTTCCCCGCCTCCATGAACCCCGCGGTGAAGTCCGCGCGGGCCTTGTGCTGCGACACGGGGCCCATCGAGGCCAAAAAGACGCGGATGCCCCTGCCGGCGGAGGCTTTGTACTTGTCGCTGCGTCCGCGGAGCGCCTCGAACTGCTCGGTCCAGCGGCGCTTGACGACGGGGGCGACGCGCGGTCCGCCCGTCGCGCCGTCGAGCAGCGCCCCTCTGACCTCCTGGATCGTGGCCCCGGCGAGGAACGCCTCGGCGACCGTGCCCACGAACCTTTCCGGTTCCCCTCCGACCGCTTCGGGGAGCGCGGCGAGCATGGCGTCCCGATGAATCTCGTCCACGTCGGCGACGAAATGCTTGATATCCTCCAGACGCTTGCGGCGGAGCGATTCATTATCGGACTCGAACTCCAGGGGAAGTTCCGTCGTATTGGCGTACATGTTCGTTCCCACGGCGCGGTCGGATCTGACGGCGAGCTTCTTGAACCGCTCCTCCAGCACTCCCTGAATCCGGTGCTGAATTCCGCCCGCGAGAAGGGCCGCCTCCATTCCTCCCTCGCCCTCGATCTTCTGCATCTCAGCCCACGCTTTTTCGGCGAGCTGCGCCGTCAGCGTTTCGACGTACCACGACCCGCCGGACGGATCGACGGGCTGCAACAGGTCGAACTCGCTCCGCAGCATGAGCTGGATGTTTCGGGCCGTCCGGCGCGACTGCTCGTTCGAGGGGCGAATCGCCTCGTCGAAGCAGGCGACGTGCAACCCGCGCACGCCGCCGACGACTGCGGCGAAGGCCTGCGAAGTCGCCCGTAGCATGTTGACGTACGGGTCGCGGACGCTCTGCGTGAACGCGGACGTCCGGGCGAAGAGGTCGAGCGCGCACTCTTTCTCCTCGCCGCCGAACTCCTTGACGATACGGGCCCAGACGGAGCGCAGCGCGCGGATCTTGGCGACCTCCATGAAAAAGTTCGCGCCGACGGAGGTGAAAAAGCGTGTCCGCGCCGCGACCTCCGCCAAGGGAACCCCTCTGCGCAGCATCGCCTTGAGATAGGCGATGCCTGTGGCGGCCATGCAGGCGATCTCGCGCGCCGCGTCCGCGCCGCCGTCGTGATAGACGTCGCCGCGCACCAGTACGGTCTTCATGCGCGGAGCGTTTTCGGCGGCCCAGAAGAGGGAAAGCGCCATCTCGTCGTAGATTTCGTCCATCGGCGCCGGGAGCGACCCCTCCTCGGCGAGCGAGCCCAGAGGGTCCGCCCCGACGCAGCCGGAGAGCGACTTCACCTCATGGCGCCTTCCGTGCGCCCGCAGACGGGCCGCGAACAGCCCCAGCAGCGGGGCGGCGGAGTAGCCCGCATGGATGTGCATTTCGTTCCGCGTCGGATCGATTTCCCTGAAGACGTCGTCGAAGTCCTGCAGCGTGCAGATCGAGACTCCCCGTTCCTCCTCCTGAAGATCCGGCGTCGCGCCGTTTCGCGACGCGCGGTCGAGCACGAGGTGAACGCAGGTCCCCCCTTTCTCCAGTTCCGTGCGGAGAATGCGGTTCGCCTCCTCCGGAAGCGGAGCGTCGACAGCCTGGGCGATCCGCCAGGGGGCGGCGATGTACCCCGAAGCGTCGGTTCCGCGAAGGAACGGGAAGACGCCCGGAAGCGCGCCCTCCCACCCCTTCTCCTTCGCGTGGTCCGCCGTGTAGAGCGGTTCGAGCGTGATTCCCTCGTAGGTTTTCGTGTACATCTTCTTGTCGAACGGCGCTCCCTTGAGCGCCGTTTCCGCCTCCTTGCGCCACTCCTCGTAGGACGAGGGAGGGAACTCGTCGAACGCTACCGGCGCCGTTTCCTGAACGTGAGCCTGAATTTCGGTATCCATCTTCGGCATCCTCTCTTCGTGAATTTTCAAAGACAAAAAAAGACCGCCCCGGTGCGCGGGCGGCCTTTCATCGATGAACAACAGTATATAGAGAGGGATACCCCCTCTCCCGGTCAAGCAGCCTCCGCCCGCGCAGACGCTTCCTGGCATCGCATCGCAGACCGGTCTCCTGACTCCCGTTCATCCTCAATCCGCGCCTTCCCGAAAAACTCCGGTGGCAGTGCGGTTTCGTCACGGTTACAGTGGCGGGGCCGTTCCGGTTTTTCACCGGATTCCCGAACATCTGCGACGTACATGGTGTTGTGTTACGATACAACAAACTTCTTCATACTGAATAATACCCTTCGCGTTCATACGGTGTCAAGGTGGGAGAGGAGGCGTATGCGGGAGAGGTTCGGGTAGTCGGGCCGGCGAGGCGGGGAAACGTTTGACAAGCGCCCTCCGTCTACATATAGTGGATCGAGCGTGTTACGTCCGCCCCGCCATCCGCAACGACAAGGCATAAGCCTGAGGATGGAGTCCCGACGACAGCTCGAAATGAATGTACGCGAGAAGGCGCGAGAACGGAGGTCGATTATGTACGAGAATACGGCTGATCTGCTGAAACAAATCGCTCTTGGCGAGGACTCCGTGCTCGAACTCAAGGCTTTGGAATTCAGAGGCGACAGAGTCGTCGGCCCGCACAAGGACGGCATGGCGGACGAACTGGCGGCCATGGCGAACACTGCGACCGGCATAGTTGTGCTGGGCGTCGACGACAAGAGCAGAGAAATTCTCGGGATACCACCGGAGAAGATCGACAGTGTCGAAAGCTGGATTCGTTCGATATGCAACGATTCGATAACTCCTCCGCTGGATTGCGTTCTACGCAAACTCTTGGTATCCGCGGGCCAGGGAGATGAAAAAATCATCCTGAGAATAGACGTCCCTCGCAGTCTCTTCGTCCATAAAAGCCCGAACGGTTATTTTCGCCGCATCGGAAGCGCCAAGCGGGAGATGAAGCCGGACGTCCTGGCGCGGCTCTTTCAGCAGCGCAGTCAGGCGCGTCTCATCCGCTTCGACGAACAGACCGTCCCCGGTACTTCGCTCGACGACCTGAATCCCAAACTTTGGGAGCGCTTCCGAACGGTGCTCTCGCCGAAGGACGACCGGGATTTCCTCGGGAAGATGAAACTGATCGCCAAAGACGAAGACGGGAGCATTCGAGCGACGGTGAGCGGTATTCTCATGGCTTCGGACGCGCCGGAATCGTACCTTTCCAGCGCTTTCATTCAAGCCGTATGCTATCGCGGCGCCGAGCGGAACGCCGCGTACCAACTGGACGCGAAGGATATCGTCGGTCCGCTGGACGTTCAAATAAGGGAGGCCTGCAAATTCGTCGAACGAAACACGCGGGTGTTCGCCGTAAAAGCCCCCAATAGAATCGAGACGCCGCAGTTTTCGATGAACGCTGTTTTCGAGGCGGTGACGAATGCGGTTGCTCACCGAGACTACTCGATCTACGGTTCCAAGATTCGATTGCACGTTTTTACGGACAGGCTGGAACTCTTCTCTCCCGGTACGATCCCGAACACGATGACTGTCGAAAGTATCTCCCAGCGACAGTCCGCCAGGAACGAACTGCTCAGCTCGCTCCTTGCCCGATGCCCAATGAACGTAGAGGCGACGGGCAGCAAGCGGAGCTACATCATGGACAGAAGAGGCGAAGGCGTTCCGATCATCATCACCGAGAGCGAGGCGTTGTCCGGGAGGAGGCCGGAATATCTCCTGCTCGACGACGCCGAACTGAAGCTGACGATATTCGCCGCTGAGCCGCCTCACGATAGGGAGTGAACGGTGCTCGCGAGAGTGAATGTAGGCGGCTTCTTGTTCTATCCTTCCTGCATGGAGGCAACGGAATGAAAAAAGAGGAACTTATCGCCAGACTGAAGCAGCCGGAATGGAGCGATCTTGAATGCAAGAGATCGCGGAAGGGCGTTTCCGAAGATGCGTATCGGACGGTCTCCGCCTTCGCCAATACCGAGGGCGGCACTCTGGTGTTCGGTGTGAAGGACTCCGAGGGTGAACTGGAGATCGCGGGGGTCGATGCTCCGGACAAGGTGCAAAACGACTTTCTCAGCGCGCTGCGGACCGGCGATAAGCTGAATCGCAGAATAAACGCGGAAGCGGAACGCTTCGAAGTCGAAGACAAGGTTGTGCTCGTTTTCCATATCCCCGAGGCGTCGCGCAGCGAAAAACCCGTCTATCTCAGAGGAGACATCCGACAGTGCTACATCCGTCGCGGCGCCGGGGACGAGCAGTGCCTGCAGACGGAGATCGAACGATTCCTGCGGGATGCGGCGGCGGAACGGTGGGACAGCCTCACCATAGAATACGATCCGGACCGCTGCTTCGACCGCCGTTCCCTGGCCTGGTATCGAAGCCGTTACGAAAGCCGGCCCAACAACCGCTCCTATGCGGAAGTCGACGATAACGAATTTCTCTTTCAACTGGGGCTGATCCGGGAGACGCCGCACGGCAGGCTTCCCACGCACGCGGCCGTTTTACTCTTCGGTTCGGACGGCTATCTGCGCGGGATGATGCCACGTCCCGCAGCCGACTGCCAGCGTTTCGGATTCGCGTTCGGCGAGAACCCGCCCGGTGTGCGCTGGCTGGATAGGGTGATCATGGAGTCGAACATCGTTCAGGCGTGGCTCTCCTTCCTGGAATGGTATATGAAGTTCGCCTCCGTCCCGTTCCGCCTCGACCCGGCGACCATGGAGCGGAACGACACGCCTGCCGATTTTATCGCTTTCCGGGAGGCTTTCGTCAATGTGCTCTGTCATCAGGACTACCAGGACCATACCCGCAAACCGGAGATCCGGCGTTTTTCGGATCGCACCATCTTCTGGAATCCCGGCGACGCCTTCGCCACCGGCGATCTGCTCGCTCCCGGCCCGAAGGAGGTCCGCAATCCGACTATCGCCGTAGCCTTCCGCCGCATCGGCTTCAGCGAAAATGCCGGTTGGGGCTTGAACGACGTGATTTCCCAGTGGACCGGCCTTGGCTACGTCCGCCCCGTCATTCGAAACGTCAAGGCGAGCAAGGAGTTCGAGTTGACGCTGATCGCGGCGACTCCCCCCGTGTCTTCAGGGCGAATCCGGTCGGGTGATACCGGCGAACAAGTAACCGAACAAGTAACCGAACAAGTAACCGAACAAGTGCGAAGGTTGCTGGGAGTTGTTGCAGGCGAAGAGATGAATGGACGGGAGGTAATGGCGGCGCTTCGATTGCGTCATCGTCCAACCTTCCTTTACGAGTATCTGCAGCCCGCGCTCAGGATAAAGATTATCGAAATGACACAGCCCGACTCGCCGAAAAGCCCTACCCAGAAGTATCGGCTCACCGCCAAAGGCAGAGCTCTCCTGGAGTCCAGCGGCAGCTCGAAATAAATCCGCGCTTCGCAGTCGCGAGAACAGAGATCGATATGCTTGGAAGGCGACTATCCGAACATAACCGAAGGAGTGTTTATAATGGATACATGCACCGAGACCACGCGCTACCTTGTAATTCAAGACCACACAAGCGAGTATCCCGAGCCCATCACCTTCGAAAAAGGGGCTCCCCTGAGCGTCGGCGAGAAATACGAAGGCCCGGAGGGCTGGGATAACTGGTTTTTCTGCGAATCACCCGGTCGGAAAGGCGGCTGGGTTCCGGCGCAGATCATCGAAAGAGTCGAAGGCGACGCCGGCCGCGCGCGCGAAGACTACACCGCGAGAGAGCTGAATGTGCAACAGGGCGATGTGCTTCTTGGCTCGAGAACTCTGAACGGTTGGGTATGGTGCGAACAATTCGGCGGCTCGGAATCCGGTTGGGTTCCGCTTGCATGCCTCCGGGAAGCCAGTCGGTGAAGTCCGTTATCGCTGCCAAGCACTAACGGGAGATGCAGTTGAATGCTCCTGAGCGGCTTACGATTATGGAAAGAGGCGGAGGAGTGCTCGTGAATGAACATGATATAGAAGAATGGTTTTGATACTCTAAAATTGATCATTTTTTGAGCGAACGACAGCCGAAATTTGACCACCTGACCGCAGCTCCGGTTATCATCGTCGGGAACGAACACCACGACGAAGAAGCCGGAGGGAAAGGA